>Ga0302324_100013503_pt1 | contig 16555 bp, 13 predicted proteins | sample Palsa_T0_1_FD_201949 | JGI IMG/M metagenome (GOLD analysis project Ga0302324, IMG submission 201949) | Peat permafrost microbial communities from Stordalen Mire near Abisko, Sweden - Palsa_T0_1 | ecosystem: Environmental > Terrestrial > Soil > Palsa > Peat permafrost | place: Sweden: Abisko...
CGGTCCCGGAGAGAGGTGCGCCGGGATCGAGTGAAGCGCTGAAGATTTGCGTAGCGCCATATCCGCCTATCTGTCCGGCAAGATACATCCACCATCGATCGACGCGCCTGACTACAGTCGCATCCAGCACTTCGCTCCCCTTACCTGAAGGGAAATCCTGAGGATCAAAGAGCTTCGTTTCCCTTCCGTGGAGAAGATGTTCGATGCCTTCCATGCCGCCCCTTCTTGCTGCTGCACGCCAATTCTACTGGCATGCACCGCCTCTGCTACCTCCAAAAGCCAACTTCCACACGTTCTGACGCACAACCTTGACAAACCGGAGAATTGAGGCATGCGCTAGTCCTTCGCATTGCAACGCGCATTGCAACGAACGACCAGGCTATCTGAGGCGGGCTCTCCTTCCCTTAGCGCTTATGGAGGGTCTGGCCTATGCACTCATGAACACCGCAACTGCATACGGAAACTCATTCAGTTGCTGCGGAGCGCGGCCATTGGCTGGATGCGCGAAGCTCTGCGCGCCGGAAGATAGCCCGAGAGCAAAGCTACGCCAACCAGCGCGACAGCCATCCACACATAGGTGACAAGGTCAGTCGGTGAAGTGGCATAGAGGAGCGAAGCGATGAAACGAGCCGCGCCGAAGGATGCCGCCGTACCCAGGGCGACCCCGATGAGCGCCAGACGCAGCGTGTTCCCAAGCACATCACGCTGAACGCGGCCCATGCTTGCTCCGAGGGCCATGCGGACGCCGATCTCCTGAGTCTTCTGCGTCACTGAGTAGGAGATGACGCCGTAGATGCCGAGCGCGGCCAGCAGCACGCCGAGAGCGGCGAATATCGTGACCAACAGGACAAAAAAACGGCGCGGCGAAACAGAGTGATCGACCAGCGCTTGCAGAGAACGGAATTCGGTAGCAGGCTGGGATGGATTCAGGCTGCGCAGCGTGCTTAGGACGCTTGACGATAGCGCATCGGGATTGATTTTGGTGCGCACCACCAGCGTGGCGCCTTCTTCGTCCGAGTTCTGGGTGATGGGGATGTACATCTCTGGGCTGGACGTCTGTTCCAGGCTCATTTCGCGAACGTCGGCGACCACTCCGATTACACGCACCGGATTTTTCTCCGTGCCGGTGGCGAGTTTGCCGATGGGATCTTCGCCGGGCCATTCGCGACGGGCCATGGCTTCGTTGATGAGGATGACGTGTTCGCTATCCAGCGTGTCGTGCCAGCTGAGGTCGCGGCCGGCTTTGATCCGCATGCCCATGGTGGAGAGATAGCCGGGGGTTACCAGATAGACAAGAGCTCCTGAATCGGCATCTTTAGCATGGTAGCGGCCGACGGATTGCAGGCCCCAGGTGCGATTGCGGTCGAGGGGTAGCATGTCGGCGATTCCGGCTGAGTCAACGCCAGGCAGAGCGCTGACCCGGTCGATGACCGTCTTGAAGGTGACTGCGCGCTGGATGAGTTCGTTGTTGTTCGCAGCGCGCGGCAGATCGATGTTCATGGCTGCGGCATGGCTGGGCTCAAAACCAAGGTCAACATCCAGAACACGGAGAAAGCTGCGCAGCAGCAGCCCTGCGCCCACCAGCAAAACACAGGCAAGCGCGATTTCAGAGACAACCAGCGCAGCTCGAAATCGCTCGTGGCTGCGCCCAGCGCCCATACCTGCGGCATTATCTTTGAGCGCGCCCTGAAGATCGGCTCCGGAGATCTTGAAGGCCGGAGCGAGGCCGAACAGGATGCCGACGGCGAGCGCGAGAAGCAGCGTCCACGCGAGAGCTTCACTGTCGACACCGATGGTGGCGAGCAGGGGGAGGGTGATGGAGGTTTGATGGGCGAGATAGTAGACGATGCCGTAGGCAAAGGCCAGGCCAAGGGCCGCTCCAGAAATAGATAGGACGAGGCTCTCGGTCAAAAGCTGGCGAATGAGCCTGCCGCGGCCTGCACCGAGAGCGCGGCGCATGGCGAACTCCTTATTACGCGTCGCGGCGCGGCTTAGCTGGAGATTTGACAGGTTGACGCAGACGATCATGAGGATCAGACCTACCGCGCACCAGAGAACGACGAGAGAACGGCGAAGTTTGCCGCCGACGTGGTCTTTGAGCGAGGTCAGGTCAGAGGAGTAGTCGTTGTACCAGTCTTTGTGCTGGGACTTGAGCAGCGGAAAGAGACGGTCTGCTTCGGCCTGCGCCTGAACTGCGGAGATGCCGGGCTTGAGACGGCCGACCATGGCGAGCGTATTGCCCCAGGTGCGCCAGAAATCCATAACCGCGGGGACGAAGACGTCCACCTTCATGCCGGGAGCGAAGACCGAGCCGAAGTCGAAGCTCGCCGGCAGCACGCCGACGATGGTCACGGGCGATCCGTTGATGGAGACCGCCCTGCCCACGATAGCCGGGTCGGAGGCGAATTGCGTCTTCCAATAGAAGTAGCTGAGCAGCGCTGCGGGACGGCCGCCTTTGAGCGTCTCCTCCCGAGTGAAGTTGCGGCCAATCGCGGGCGCAATGCCCAGCGTGGGAAAGAAGTTGCCGGCGACTTCGACGACGGAGAGCTGTTTGGGTTCGCCGATGCCGGTGAGTTTGTATTGCATCGATCCATAGAAGGTCTGGTAGCTGGTCAGGGACTGGAAGGATTGATTATTGCGCTGATACTCCTCGTAGGCAGCGACCGTGTATGTCTCGCCGGATAAGCCGGCCGCGACGCGTATTTTTGCGTCGATGCTTCTGCCGCCCGTAAACCAGACAAGTTGGTGCGAATCAGGAAAAGGCATAGGGCGGAGCAGGAGCGTGTCGACGACGCTGAAGACGGCGATGTTGGCGCCGATGCCCAGGGCAAGCACCAGGATCGCCACCACGGCGAAACTGGGGTTGTTGCGCAGCGTGCGCAGGGTGTAGCGCGTGTCCTGAAGGCACTCGGCCCAGTAGTCCTTGAGGCGTCTGCGGCGTTCCATGTTTTCTCCCATGTGCTGGCCTATGCGCTGCACGGCGAGGATGTTTCCGAACTGGCGTTCTGCTTCTTTGCGGGCGGCTTCGGGACGCCAGCCGCGCGCGATAAGGTCATCAGTCTTGGCTTCGAGATGGAAGCGCAGTTCATCCCTGACATCGGCCGCCGGATCGGGGCCAAGAAGCCGGGCATAGCGGCGCCAGATGGGGACGGTCTTCGGGATGCTCTTCAGAATAGTCTTCATGCGGATTGCTCGGATGGGTTCGCGCTAACCGGCGGCTGCGTGGCTCCGAGCACCTTGGCCACGGCAGTTGCGTACGCCTCCCATATCCGGGTTTCCTGGAGCAACTGGCGCCGTCCGCCGGCAGTGAGCCGGTAGAACTTGGCTTTGCGGTTGTTCTCGGAAAGACCCCAGTCGGCTTCGAGGAGCTTTTTGCTCTCAAGACGCCACAATGCAGGGTAAAGCGTGCCTTCTTCCACCAGCAGCGCGTCGTCGCTCTGCATGCGGATGAAGCTGGTGATGGCGTAGCCGTGCAGCGGTCCCCAAACCAGAGCCTTGAGAATGAGGACGTCTAACGTGCCGCGAAAGAGGTCGAGTTTAGCCTTGTCCATCTGCTCCCCTGTTGTTTCAAGGGAAGGCTCTCACACTTCCCCTTGGAACGCAAGGGGAATCGAGGAGTTATTTCTGCTTATTCAAGTTGGCCTACTTGCCGAGCTCATGTGCAAACGCACCCGGGGCTGTGGTATACGTTTCCACATGCCGCGCCTTACTTCTGCTCTCACTCGAATCGCGTCGCTTTGCGTCTTCTTACCCGTTGCTGCTTCTACCACGCATGCACAGACCCTCGCGCCCACGCCACCCATGGGCTGGAATAGCTGGGATGCCTACGGCCTCACCATCAACGAGGCGGATTTCAAGGCCAACGCCACCGTCCTCGCCGGAATCAAGCAGTACGGCTGGCAGTACGCCGTCATCGACGAGGGCTGGTATATGGAGGACCCTTTCGGTGGCAAAGTCGAGAAGGAGAAATTCATCTTCGACTCCAACGGCCGCCTCATCCCCGCGCTCAACCGCTTTCCCGACGCGGCTAATGGCGCGGGCCTCAAGCCTCTCGCTGACTGGACTCATGCACAAGGGCTGAAATTCGGCATTCATCTCGTTCGCGGCATTCCTCGCCAGAGCGTCCGCGAAAATGCGCCCATCGCTGGCTCAACCTTCAAGGCATCCGACGCAGGCGACACCAGCGACGTGTGCCCATGGGACGAAGGCAACTACGGTGTCAAGGACAACGCCGCAGGCCAGGCCTGGTATGACTCCATGATCGGCCTCTATGCCTCATGGGGCATCGACTACCTCAAGGTCGACTGCATCAGCAACCGCCCCTACAAGCTCAGCGAAATCCGCCAGATCGCTGCCGCCATCAAGAAGACCGGTCGGCCCATCGTGCTCAGCCTTTCACCCGGACCGACGGCGCTCGCCAATGCTGCCGAAGTTGCCCAGTACGCGCAGCTTTGGCGCATCTCCGATGACCACTGGGACGTCTGGCACGACGACCACAAAGACGCCGGCGGCAGCGGCGAATTTCCCTTTGGCACCCGCGACGCCTTCGATCGCCTCGCCGCCTGGAACAAGTATGTCCATCCCGGCCACTGGCCCGACGAAGACATGCTGCCTATCGGCTACCTTGGCCCGCATCCCGGCTGGCAAGGAGCACGAGAATCGCGCCTCACCCATGACGAAGAGCAGACAGAATTCACTCTGTGGGCCATCAGCCGCTCCCCGCTGATCCTCGGCGCAAACCTGACGAAGCTGGATGACTTTACGCGGTCGCTGATTACGAATCCAGATGTGCTTTATCTCAGTCGGCGCGCATGGGAGAGCCATCCATTAACGGACTTACCATCAGGTTTTGAGAAGGTACGAGCGTGGAAGTCGATGGAGAAGGAGTACGATAACTCGCCTTTCGCGCTGGCTCTCTTCAATCTCGACGAAAAGCCAGTTACATTGCATCTCAGTTCCGGCGATATCAATCATCTGCTGGCTGGGCGCAGGCTCATCAACATCTGGCAGCCCGGCCAGCCAGTTCAGACCGGTGAACTGACGGTGACCATCGCTCCACATGGCTGCGTTCTTTATCGTGTGAAAAGATGAACCTAACACCGTTAATCTACTAACTCGCTGCAGCATCTCGAGCTTTCACTCGTGTTCGTGACACACTGCGTGGAATTAACCCTGTTTGGCGTAAACTAGATGTAGAGCTCGTAGCCCGACGTCCGGTAGCAGTCCCAGTTAATTCCAGCTCCACCCAGATTGGGCATCAATTCGCAGCAAATATGCGGGCAAAAGTGGCGCATATCACTGGCTAATCGTCCCATAGCGACACCTAAAACAGATCTCAAGTCATTCATTCAGTTGGAGATGCGTCAAGAAAAACAATACCACCCCCGGGGTTTTTCTACTTTTGCCCTCTACTCAGTAGTTGAGACTTCATTTTTAGTACATGCAATTGCCCTGTTGGTGCGGGGACACCTTTGCACCGCGCATTCTCATGGTGTGAGAAACTGGAAGTTCGGGCCCATTGCGAGTCTTGCGCAACTCTGGCCCAACTCTCGCCGTTGACGATCAGTCTCGTCCCACCGGAGAATCCACGGAAATGCCGCTGCTTCGCTCCGCCTTTATCGCTCTCTCCACCAACAAATCACTGCGCCGCTTCAGCGAAAACTCCAGCGTAGGACGCAAGCTGAGTTCCCGCTTTGTAGCCGGGCTTGAAGTGGAAGACGCACTGCGCGCAGCCGAGGTGCTCAACAACCACGGCATGACCGCGACCCTCGACGCTCTGGGCGAAAGCGTAGCCACCGAAGCCGAGGCTCACCGCTCCGCTGAAACCTACCATCGCCTGCTCGACGCCATCGCCGCCAAAAAGCTCAATGCCAACATCAGCGTCAAGCTCACCCAGATGGGTTTGGAGCTATCGCCCGACATTGCGTACACCATCGCTTCAAGCCTGACGGAACACGCCCGATCCACAGGAAATTTTCTCCGCATCGATATGGAAGGCTCGAATCTCACCGAGGTCACCCTCGATCTAGTCCGTCATATCCACGCGCGAGAAGAGTACAAAGGCCACATAGGCATCGTCATCCAGGCCTATCTCTACCGCTCCGAAGCCGATATCCAGCAACTCATCGCCGAGGGCATCCGCGTGCGGCTCTGCAAAGGCGCATATCAGGAGCCACCTTCCGTAGCCTTCGCCAAGAAGACCGATACCGACACCAACTACGTCCGGCTCAGCGGAATCCTGCTCTCAAGCCCCATCTACCACGGCCTCGCCACCCACGACGAAGCTATGGTCGAGGCTGCCAAAAGCTACGCCAGCAACCAGGGCATAGCGCCCGAGCACTTCGAGTTTCAAATGTTGTATGGGGTGCGCCGCGATCTGCAGCGCCGCCTGATCAAAGAGGGCTACAACGTCCGCATTTACGTTCCCTTTGGACGCGAATGGTATCCCTACTTCATGCGCCGACTCGCAGAGCGCCCGGCGAATGTCTTCTTTATCGCCAAGAACCTGATCCGGTCTTAATTCGAGTCTTGACCAGAGCCAGATCCGACCATGAACTGCTTTGCCGGCTTACTGCGGCTGCTGATACGGCTCTACGCGCAGCAGATTCGACAAGATCCCCCGCTCCTGCGGCGTAAACGTGGCGCTGTAGCGCGCTGAGTTCAGCATCGTATCCCGCTGATCGACAGGCACCCCGCGCAAATCCTGAAAAGCGTGGCGCACTATCGCTTTACGATCCGGGGCGAGCATTCTCTCGTCCTGGCTCGCTTGGATCACCTGTCTCTGCTCGCCGGGCGATAGGCGCTCCATAGCCTCATTGCGGGCCATGCGGCGTTCCCGCTGCGCTTCTGGAAGCTGGTTCAGCTGGTGCAGTTCCTGGACCTCGCGCTGCTGTTCCATTGGGTTCAGGCGGTTGAAGCCGGGCTCTGAGCGCAGCAGGCGCTCCTGCTGGCCCACCGGCAGATTCCGGTGCTGAGCCATCCAATCAGGCAAATGCCCAGCCGCCCGGGGATTGGCCCGCACCGAGTATGGACTCCCGTTATATGCCGGACGAGCCGGAGAACCGCCATAACCGGCCTGCGGTCGCTGGGACTGACCTGCTCCACCGCCAGGCCGCGCGCCGGGCTGGGCGTGGGATTGGGCCGGCGGCCGCGACTGCGACTGCCCATGCGATGCTGGAGCCGAGTGACCTCCCCCACCGCCATGCCCGCCCGAGCCACCATGCTGCCCTGCGAAGGCTGCCTGCGCCAGGCACAGGGAAATACCCAGGCAGACAGCCTTCGCTGCCTGTCGAGCAACGCTCGCTTTGGCCTGGGTTTTCATCGTCATCTCTCTCGCTTGCTTTTCTTCTCGTTCTTGCCGACTCTTTGTTAGCTAATCGTTGTTCCCTAATTGCTACGCTGGTTAGTCGTCATTCTGGTTCGACAGCGACTCCAACTGGTCCAGCAACTGCGCATTGTTACCCAGCGTTTGTAAGTCCTGCACCACCGCAGCCTGGGCCGGTGGCGCTGGAGGCTGTTCCCAGTTATTCAAGCCCAGATACGCTCCGCCGCCAATCAGCAACGCGACGGTCATGGCCATCGCAGCCACCGGGCGCAACGTCACGCGCGAGCCGAAGAGCAAACGCGCGCGCAGCTTCTCATACCAGCTCATCGGCCAGCCAGCCGGAACAGCCTCGCGCTCCTCGTCCAGCCGCGCATTCAGCCGTGTCAAAAAGTACGGGTTTGGCTCCGGCGCCTCCCAGGTATCGAGCAGCGTCATCGTTGCCCGCAGCTCTTTCAGCTGCTCACGGCACTCCCCGCACCCGGTCAGATGCGCATCCAGTTGAGATCGAACCTCGGCTTCCAGCTCTTCCGGCGCGAGTAACACATCCGCCAGCTTCGCATTCACATCATTGCAGTTCATCTTGGTAACTCCCTTCTGCTCGCCGGTGTCTCCCGGCTTCGTGCTCCTGTATTTCAAACCCGGTCTTGAAGACCTGTTCTCAGGCAAACTCCTTCAACCTATCCCGCAGCGTTTGGTAAGCGCGAAAAAGCAGCGACTTGGTCGCCGACTCGCTTAACTTCAAAACCTCGCCAATCTGCCGGTAATCCATCTCCTGGTACTTATGCATCAACACCGCCATGCGCTGCCGCTCGGGCAACGCAGCCACCTGCGCCCGAATGGCGGCCATTCGCTCCTCGCGCAGCATGGTCTGCTCCACGTTGAGATCGTCGTCTGCCACTTCCGGAGTCGTACCAGTCTCCGCATCCGCGGCATCCAGTTCCAGCGTCTGCGCTGTGCGCTCGTACTTGGTATCCCGAGCGTGGTTTACCGCAAGGTTGGTGGCTATCCGGTACAGCCATGTGCTGAACTTAGCCTCAGCCCGGTAACTTTCCCGCGAACGGTAAACGCGCAGAAACACTTCCTGCGCCAACTCTTCAGCAACCGCCTCGTTGTGAACCATTCGATACAAAAAATGAATGATCTGGCGATGATACTTGCTCACGAGGTAGTTGTAACCAGCTTCGTCGCCCGCAGCCACCGCGAGCATAATCTGTGCGTCCGTATGCTCGCTCCCATCGGGACCGGTACCCGGGCGGCCATTGGCCTGAATCGAACTGCGCGCCGCATCGCGACCTGCATTCATCCCAGAACTTATACCCGGATTGTCAATCACCAGGCTAGCCATATCATCTGGGACACCATCCACGGCAGATTGTTGCGCAGAATCAGCAGATTCCAGCCCCAATTTCCGCGCAGACCGCTCTTCTGATTGCCCGTCGCCACGCCCGTTTCCGGAGCCTTTTCCAGCGCCGTTCGGGCCCAGTTTACCGTCCAGCTCGTCGTGAGCCGGCCGCTCGGCAGAAAATCGCATTGGGAGGAGTCGTAAGCGCATCGTGCAAAAGCCGCCAGCGGCGATTTGGCGTCACAGGGGCAGTTGGAGGGAACGGTCTTCCGTCGAAGAGTACCGGCCCTGGTCCGTACATAAAATCCACGTCGTAACGGGACTTTAGCCTCTGAGAGTCAGGGTTTCAGACCAAACCTGTCCACCTGCCCGGCGCGTTGAAGCGCGCGGCTCGCTGATGATACTCTACCGTAGTAGACCCGCCTGATCCCGAAGGCACCCATCAGGGCAAGCTCAGGTTGATCGGCAATACAGCGCGGGCGATTAACTCAGCGGTAGAGTGCCACCTTCACACGGTGGAAGTCGCAGGTTCGAATCCTGCATCGCCCACCATTAAACTACTCAGAATGAGCAATTTACAGTCCGCCACTCAGCAGCATTGGCGGCTGACGGTCCGGAAGCGTCGCCCATGAGCATTTTCTATCTGCTTTCCGCTCGCTTCGCGCTTGTCACACGCATACTTCGAAATAGGCGAGACACCTAACCCGCCAGAGCGCAGAGTTGGGACTGTGACTTTCCAGCCATTTCCAAGTTCGAGGGCAGTCGTCGGTCAAGACATCCTTTTCGCCCTTGCGCGGTTCTTGGCCCTGCATCAACCGAAAGGCGGTATACAGACGACTTTCGGGAATGGCCATGCGGTCTGCATCTTCTTTTGTGAGAAAGAACAGCCTCCCGTCGGCAGATTGTACTGTGATGCCTTCAGGTTCAGTGCTCGACTCTTCCAACTTCGACAGCTCTTCGTGCTTGTCCATGTGCAGTCTCCGTCATTTTTTCGTTGCGACGCAAGCATACCCCGGTTTTGCTTTTCAAGGTACAAATTTCCCCAAGCGCGCGCCGGACGGTTCGCCGGAAAGCCTGCGCGGCCCGGCCTGCTGGGGCTGATAATTGTTGACCGCACCATGTACAAACAGCGAAGCCCTGATCAGAATTTTTGAAAGTCTGCGACCTTTCGTTTCGAAACTTCATCTATTGACTGTACGGCCAGTTTGTTACGAGATTGGCTACATCATGGAATCGATGAGGGCAACCGTGGACAGAACTCAGCATACAAGCGGCAAGCAGCCTGGACATGCAAGGGACAGGGATGCGACCACCGCTGCGATTCTCGCTGCCGCTGAGGTGGAATTCGCGCAGCACGGTCTTCAATTTGCGCGGACCGAAGATATTGCCAAGCGTGTTGGCGTGGCCAAGGGTATGATCCACCACTACTTCAGAACGAAAGAGCAGCTCTTTGAGGCGGTTCTTGAAGGGGCCAATCGATTCTGTGTGGAAGTAATCGATATGGCAAGCAAGCCGGACGCCACACCGCGTGAGGCACTCCTGTCTTTCGTGGAAGCGTTGCTGCAGGCCTTCCAGGAAAGGCCAACGATGCCGCCTCTGTTCCTACTGGAAAGCATTCAAAATCAGGGAATCCACTACAACAAGGTAAAAGCAACTTCTCTCTATACCAAGCTTGAACCCATCCTTGTGCGGGGCATTGCCGAAGGCTATTTTCGGCGTCTTGACCCGTGGTACGTCGCCGTCAACATACTAGGCCTCTGCAACTATTACTATGCTGCAGCCAACAACATAGCCCTTATGGCACACCACACCACCGATGCGTTCGATACGCTCTCCCAACTGAGGAATGCGCAGGAAGTGCTCGCTTTGGTGGACCGAGGCACGGAAAAACGATGAACATCCAAAACGCAATACTTCGTCGCATTTCATTACTGACTGGCTGGCTAGTTTGTTGCGCTTCGCCAAGAAACCTCACCGTTCGAGTTCCTGCCGCCGCACGGACCCTGCTTGCTGTGAGGCTCTGCGCGTTGCTTCTGGGGTCGGTCATGCTTGGGCCCACCCTCCTTGCGCAGACTGCACAGACTGCTCCATTGCAGCTCACTCTTAAAGACTCGATCGCACTTGCGCTGAAGCAGAATATCGATGTCCAGGTGGCGAATATAAATCTTGCCACCAGTCAGCAGGACAGGAAAATAGCCCGTTCCGCTCTGTTGCCCCAGGCAAGCCTGAAAGCAACCGAAGAGGTACAACGGTTCAACGTGCAGGCTTTCATTGGAGAGTCGATCACAGGCCTGCCAAAGAATATCGGTCCGTTCCAATCTGTAAATGTGGGGCCCCGTTTCTCCACTCCAATTTTCGATCTAAGTCTGTTGCGGAAGTACCAGGCAAGTGGTCACCAGCTTGAGGCGAGCAAGGAGGATGAAAAGTCGACACGCGAAGAGACCGTCCTGCTTACGACAGCTCAGTACTTGGCCCTGCTGCGCGCTGAGGCCAGCGTGAAGGCAGCTGAATCTCGCGTCCAGTTGGCAGAGAGTCTCTCAAAACAGGCCCATGACCTTTTGTCGAGCGGCGTCGCAACCAATATCGACGTATCGCGTGCAGAGGTTCGCGTTCTCACAGAAAGGCAGGCACTGATCGATGCGCAGAGTGAAATTGAGTCCAACACCTTTGCGCTCCGAAGAATTCTGAATGTGCCAGACTCGCAGCAGCTGGAGTTTCTGGACGCGGACACGTTCTCTGAAACCCCTCTTCTGGATATCCCTGACCCTGTTTCAACGGCCCTGTCAAAGCGCCCTGAGCTACTCGCTCTTTTGCAGCGTCAGGAAGCCGCAAAAGACGACCGGAAGTCTGCTGCGGCTGAGAGCCTCCCGAAGCTCGCCTTCGCGGGCGGGTGGAACGAGCAAGGAAGAACGCTGCAAAGCATGGATCCAGGCTACGACTATCAAGTAAGTTTCAATGTTCCGATCTTTACGGGCGGCCGACTGTCGGCCGAGCGGAAGAACGCCGCGTTGGCTGAAAAGAAAGTTGAGCAGCAACTGCTCGACGCACGCAACCGGGTAGAAGAACAGGTCCGAGACGGACTTGTTGAACTGCAAGCATCCCGAAGCGACGTCGACCTTGGACAGCAGCGGCTTCAACTCGCCAATCAGGAGGTCGAGTTGGCGCGTGGCCGCTTCTCAGAAGGTGTCACAGACAACATCGAGGTCACGACCGCTCAGGATGAGCTTGCCCACGCAAATGATGTCGAGATCGGGGCTCTCTACCGGTACAACATTGCACGTGCCAACCTCGCCAGGGCGGCAGGGGTGATCGAACAGGTATATCTCCAGCAGTAACTTCGAAGAGGACAGAAAACTATGCCAGACATAATCGAACCACAAGAGCAGTTAGAAGACTCCACTCTCAGCGAGGCTGTTGCTGAGGACCAGGTCCTCTCAGGAGCATCCTTAAAAGTTAGGTCCCGCAAAAGACTGTTCGTCTATATCGGCATCGCGGTAGGCTGCGCCGTTATCTTGTTCGGGGTCCGATATTTCATTTGGGCTGCCGGACACGAAGAAACTGATGACGCCTACCTTCAGGGACATGTCCATCCAGTAAGTTCGAGGATTACGGGGACTGTTCAGAAGGTCCTGATCGACGACAACCAGCATGTAGTCCAGGGGCAAACCCTCGCGACTCTCGACCCGCGTGACTATCAGGTGCGGGTGGATCAGGCGCAGGCCGCACTCGATGTAGCATTGCGGCAGGCGCAGACGGCGCAGGCCTCGATCAAAACAACTTCCGAGACCGCAACGGCACAGACCACTGAAGCGCATGGAGCAATTGGCGAGGCAACCGCAGGCATCTCCGCAGCCAAAGCCGACGTGACTGTAGCCGAGGCTGGCGTGCCAAGAGCGGAAGCGGATCTCGCGAAGGCCGACGCGACCGAGCAGCGAGCAGAGTTGGATCTTCATCGCTACGAAGACCTATTGTCCAAGGGGCAGGTCTCTCGCCAGACTACGGATCATGCCCGTGAATCCTATCAAGTCGCAGTGGCCGCTCGTGAGGCCGCTCAACAAGGGGTGAATCAGGCTCAGGCCCAGCTGTCAAAGGCACGGCAAGGAGTCATCAGCGCTCAATCTCTGCTTCAACACTCGGAAGGATATCTGCTGTCGGCAAAGGCCACGGGCCTTGAAGTGGGTGTTCGCGAGACGCAGTTTGCTTCCGCGCAGGCGTCGGTTCAAGAGGCAACCGCCGCTCTCGAAGATGCGAAGCTACAGCTCTCCTACACCGTGATCACTGCACCAACCAGCGGCCGTATCGGAAGAAAGTCTGTCGAAGTAGGCCAAAGGCTGCAGGTGGGCCAGCCGCTTCTCGCGGTTGTCGAGGACAACGTGTGGATCGTTGCGAACTTCAAGGAGACGCAATTGGAAAAGATGCGGGACAAACAACCGGTTGAGATCGAAATCGACTCGTTCCCTCACCATAAGTTTCGCGGTCACATCGACAGTCTGGCGCCGGGGTCGGGAAATGAATTCGCCTTGTTGCCTCCTGACAATGCCACGGGGAATTTCACAAAGATTGTCCAACGTGTCCCAGTAAAGATTGTCTTTGAGTCCGACAGTGTACGCGGCTACGAGAACCTCTTATCGCCAGGCATATCCGCTGTTGTAACCGTGACCACCACGCGAGAGAGGTAGGACCATGGCTACGTTAGCGCTCAAACCTGTCCCTGCATCCCAGCCCCACGCCGCCGACCATGTTTCCGCCAGAACTTGGCTGTGTGTACTTGGGGTGCTACTGGGCTGCTTCATGGCGGTACTCAATATCGTGCTCACAAACTCTTCGTTACGGGATATTGCCGGAACCCTGGGAGCCAGCGCCGATGAGATCTCCTGGGTTCCGACCTCCTATCTGGTGGCTGAGATTGTGGTGATCCCTCTGACGGCATGGCTGTCGCAGGCTTTCTCGCTTAAACGATATCTTCTGGTCAATTCAATCCTCTTTCTATTCTTCTCGGTTTGCTGCGGTCAGGCTCGATCGCTTGAGTTGATGATCATCTTCCGAATTTTGCAAGGGTTCACCGGAGGCGTCCTGATTCCGCTCTCATTCAGCGTGATCCTGAATTATCTTCCTCCATCAAAGCATCCGGTTGGGATGGCTCTCTTCAGCATCACCGCAACATTTGCGCCGGCGATCGGGCCCCTGATTGGGGGATGGCTCACGGATACATATGGATGGCCATTCATCTTCTATCTCAACGTATTGCCATGTCTTCTTCTGATTGCAGCGGTCTGGTTCACGATGGACGCACAGCCAACTCAGCTTGCGCTTCTCAAGCGTGGCGATTGGGTCGGCATTATATCGATGGCGATCGGTCTCGGATCATTGGAAATCGTATTGGAAGACGGAAATCGCAAGGACTGGTTCGGCGATCCGGGGATCGCTCATCTTACGTGGATCGCAGTCATCTTTATTTCCATATTCGTCGTTAACGAGCTCGTGCACAAAGAACCGCTGGTTGATCTCCGGCTCTTCGGTCGAAGGAATTTTGGGCTGGGAAGCCTGATCAATGTTGCTCTGGGTATGGGGCTGTATGGGGTCATCTACCTAATACCTGTCTATCTCGGACAGATGCAAGGGTACAACGCATTTCAGATCGGGACAGTCATCATCTGGATGGGGCTTCCGCAGTTACTGATTATTCCATTCATCCCGAAATTGATGCAGTGGTTCGATTCACGGTACATGATCGGTTTCGGAATGCTCCTGTTCGGATCAAGCTGCTTCCTTACGTCTTACTTCAATCGCGACTTCTCGGGACCACAGATTCACTTCCCATTGCTGATTCGGGCCATTGGACAACCTTTCATTATGGTGCCCCTGTCTGCCGTCGCGACTGCCGGCATGGCGAAAGGAAGAGAGAGCGGCGCCGCTTCAGCGTTGTTCAACATGCTTCGCAATATGGGCGGATCATTTGCAATTGCCGGGTTATCCACGATTCTTTCCGTCCGTGAGCGCTTTCACTCACTCCGCATTGGGGAGTCGGTGAGTATCTATTCTGAGGCGACGCGCGATCGCTTGCAGCATATGACGGATTTCTTTATGTCGAGAGGCGCCGACCCTGTGTCAGCGCAAGCTACTGCGGTGGGATCTCTGGGGTTCGCCGTCCGCCAGCAGTCGTTCTTTCTTGGTTATAACGACTGTTTTATAGTTCTGGGCTTCGTGCTCCTGGCAAGCGCTTCTGTCTTGTTCTTTATGAAAAAAGCGAAAACAGCGGGCGGTGGCGAAGCGCACTAATGTGCCTCCCGCGGTTTCATCTCAATTGACTTCGCAGGAAGTGAAAATCGAACATGAAGAACAACATTACTCTCTTCGATCCTATCCAAGTTGGCGATCTTCATCTGCCCAACCGCATGTTTATGGCTCCGCTCACGCGCCTGCGCGGAACTGTGGACAATCTCGCAACTCCCATAATGGCCGATTATTATGCCCAGCGCGCGAGTGCCGGCCTCATCATCTCCGAAAGCATAGCTGTCGATCCCGTCGGCGTTGGATATCACAATGTGCCTGGCCTCTGGAGCCACCGACAGATTCAATCCTGGCGACCTGCAACTGACGCTGTTCACAAGGCCGGCGGCCATATTTTTGCGCAGCTTTGGCATGCGGGGCGAGCCTCAGATCCGTCGCTGCTAAACGGAGAGCTTCCGGTTGGACCCAGCGCGATTCCCGCGACGGGTACCGTCAGCCTTCTTCGGCCTGTACGTGCGTTTGTCACTCCGCGGGCGCTCGAAACATCGGAAGTAAAAAGCATCATCTCAACATTCAAGAGTGCGGCGAATAATGCCATTGAGGCCGGCTTCGACGGTGTTGAACTCCAGGCGGCCAACGGATATCTTCTCGATCAATTCCTACAGGACAGCTCCAACCTGCGTCGCGATGAATATGGAGGATCTATCGAGAACCGCGCTCGCCTGTTACTCGAATGCACCGATGCCGCTATCTCTGTCTATGGCGCGGGACGCGTTGCGGTCCACCTTTCGCCTCGTGGTAGCTCGAACGGTGTTACCGATTCTGATCCGGAAGCTACATTCGGCTACGTGGCAAGAGAACTCGGCAAGCGCAATATAGCGTTTCTTGCCGCCCGGGAAAAGGTAGCGGTCGACCATCATGGATTCAGTCTGAGACGCGAGTTCGGCGGCGTCTATGTCGCCAATGAGGCAAACGATCAACGGGGCGCCCAGGAACTTCTGGCCAACGGTAAAGCTGATGCCGTTGCCTTCGGCACGCTTTTCATCGCCAACCCCGACCTCCCGCAACGATTCGCAGAGGGCGCTCCGCTGAATGAGGCAGACTCAGCCAGTTTCTACACACAGGGGCCGATCGGGTACACCGACTATCCAATGCTCAACTGTGTAGCAAGTACTTATCGCGAATGAGGTTAACTGCTGGCAGTAGCTGCTGTCTTCCGCATCGGCGTCGTTTCACCGCCGGGCATAAGCGCTCGATGATGGACCGTGCCGATGCAGTCATGGATACGGTAGCACCGCCAAATAAGCCTTCGAGCGTGCAAGTGGTTTAGGAGAAGTCAATGAAAGCATTCACCGATATTCTTTGCAAATACGAACGTCAATCAACCCCTCTACCTATGCAGATGTTTCAGCACCGGTCTTTCCTTCCGCCGTTTGTCCTTTTTCTATTCCTTGCCGCACCGCTTTGCCTTGCCCAGTCGAGTTGCGCGGATAAAGGATCGAAGCTTTCGGACGTGCGAACGTTTCAGCGGGTCGAGGATCGCTGGAGCCAGGCGATCATCAAGCATGACCAGTATGCGCTGGAGCTGGTGCTGTCGCCGGAACTGATAGACATCTCTGCCTCGGGCGAAGAGACAATACGCAATCAGCTGATTTCGA
>Ga0302324_100013505_pt1 | contig 16554 bp, 7 predicted proteins | sample Palsa_T0_1_FD_201949 | JGI IMG/M metagenome (GOLD analysis project Ga0302324, IMG submission 201949) | Peat permafrost microbial communities from Stordalen Mire near Abisko, Sweden - Palsa_T0_1 | ecosystem: Environmental > Terrestrial > Soil > Palsa > Peat permafrost | place: Sweden: Abisko...
CGCTGGCTCCGCCGCCGACCGTCGGAGTTGTCGCTGATCTGGTGACGCGCGCCAAGAACGACGGGTTCAGCCAGGCGGCGGAGGTTCTTGCCTCCCCAATCACAAGCTTCGGGGTCCGGGCGTTCAATGCGCCACGCCTGACCTTGGAAGACTGCAGCATTCAGCTTGAGCTCGCGGAGATCGAACGCCGCAGCCCGGTCCGCACCGCCGATACCTTCGCGGCGGCCGTGTTCGTGCAAGGCAACTGCTCCGCCTTGACCATGCGCCGCTGCACGATGGGCTCAGGGTTCGGTCTGACATATAGCACGTTCACGGTTTCGCCAAGTGTTGCTCCTCCCAAAGCTTTGGACACACTCAACAGGCTTCTCACGGTTCACACCAATATTCCGTCGTCGTTGCCGCTATCCTCGCCACCGCCCTCTCCACCCACTTCGCCGCCCGTTTCGCGGGCCGCATTGCTCGACACGCGAATCAGTGGCGCGCTGGACTTGGTGGTGGCGAAACGGCTTGCCGTCGGTACCATAACTCCCAGCTTTGCGATTGTGACGGTTGGCCTGCTCGCGGCAGATTCCCTCGGATTTGTCTGCGAACTAGATGACGCAGTGATTCGCGACTCGCAGTTTGCGCGCTTTACCTTCGCGACCTGGTTCTCCGCCACAACGACCAGTCTCCGCCTGCAGGACAACACTGTCAGCGGAGGTGTGGCCGGATTCTGGCTCGAGGTTCCCGGCGTAGAAGATCCTCCCCGCCCGGCCTTAAACACTGATGTTTATTACGACCCAACGCTGCAGTTTGAGGAACACCAATTGCTCGTGGCGCTCGCCTCCGCATTCCCGCCGGTTGGTGCGCCGTCGCCGCCAAGCGGGTCCCCACCCTCGCAGGGCGGAACTGCCCCATCTTCCCTGATCGTTACTGGTAATCAGATTGATACGCGCGTCGGGAACACCAGTACTGGCGGGAGCGCCGCGTTGATGTTGGCGCTCTATACCCAGTTGGCTGCCACGACCACCACGATGTTTTCATCATCGGTGATCGTCTCAGCCAATCGATTATGCGGCGGGATGTTTGGACGACAGCTTTACCCGGCCCTATCACCATCTACTACGCCGGTAGATCCGGCGGTTCCGGCTGCGGTGCTAACGATGCCGAACCACTTCCCTTGTTCGATCACGGGCAATGTCATTCTCAATGGGGCGGCCACCAATCCAGCCGACGCTAGCGCGCCGAGCCTCTGGTTGACCGTGGCCGACATCGAAGATGGCACTGAACTGCTGAGCATCAGTGGCAACGTGCTGGTTGGGCTGTCAGATCTCGCGTTGCTCAACCGGCTGGGCCGTACTGCCGACAACTGGACGCTCTTTAACGCCAACCCGACGTAAGCCGCATGAGCAACGTCCTCGCCATCGCCGCGGTCACCGAGGCGCTCAGCAACCTGGTCGAGAGCTACCTACCACGGTCACTGGTCGGAGGGTACGGGATGAGTACCACTTCACCCGACGATACCCCTAACCTCGCGAACCCGGGCGTCAACATCTTTCTATATCAAGTCTCACCGAATGCCGCGCTCCGCAACGCCGACTTGCCCACGCGGACCGGAACCGCCAAAGGCAGCAGTTTGCTGCGCCGGCCACAGGCCGCACTCGATTTGCATTATCTGCTGACCTTCTACGGCAACCCGAAGGTACTTGAACCGCAGCGCCTGCTCGGCGCCGCGACCCTGGCACTGCATGCCCATCCGGTCCTTACGCGAAGCGATATCCAGGCGGTGCAGAGCCCTACCGGCCCAGACTCGTTCCTCAAGACCTCCAATCTCGACACCCAGTCCGAGCTGATCCGATTCACCCCGATCGTCTTCTCAATCGAGGAACTGTCGAAGTTGTGGTCGTTCCTGCTGAAGGTCGATTATGTGCTTTCCACCGCCTATGTCGCGAGCGTCGTGCTGATCGACGACGAGGACGTGACCCCGCTGCCACCGGCGTTGCCGGTACTGCCGCACGGGGTGCGCCTCACGGCGCAAGCGGTGCAGCAACCGGTGATTACCCAAGTCGTCGCGTTGCCGAATGCTGGCTCGCCGCCCAATGCCAGCACGCCTCCGATTACCGCGGGCAGCGAGATCGCGCTGATTGGCCGCAACCTGGCGGCACCTTCTGGCGGGGCAACGCAGGTGCTGATCGGCGGGGCGGCGCAGACCCCGGCCACGATTGGCCCGACCCGCATCACCCTGACTTTGCCGGGCGGCCTCAAGGCCGGACCGCAGACCGCGCAGGTGATGCAACCGCTTCTTCTTGGCAAGCCAGCGGTACTGCATCCCGGTACAGGAGGAGCCTCCGGTATCGCCACCTTCGTACTCAATCCGATGATTGCGCCGGGTTCGCCGCCTAGCACGTATGCGATCAGCGTGGAACACGGCGTCGGCTCGCCGCCTGGAACCGCGATCGCGGTAACGATCATCCCGACGGTGCAGGCCGGGCAGCGCGCGCTCTTACAGTTGCTGCCGCAGGCGAGCCCTCCCGCGGCGGCGCTCCTGTTCGACAGTGGCACCCTCACCGAGGACAGCAACACCGTGACTTTCCCAGTGCCGGATCTGCTCGCCGGCAACTATCTGGTGCGAGTGCTGGTCGACGGCGCAGAGAGCCCACTGACGCCGGGGGCCGGCGGAGTACTGCCGTCCGTCTCGGTTTGACCGCGGCTCGTGAGGAGAAGGTATGCCGCCATCACCTGAAAGCGATTGGTTTAAGGCAAACCAAACCGATCTGCTGGCACGCATCGCCGTTCTCAAGCGGCGCCTCGCGCTGCATGCGGGCGATACTGGCGCAGTGGCTGCGACCTCACCGCCCGGCCTCGAAGTTGGTACAGCCGCCGCGACCTCACCACCCAGCCTGGAAGCTGGTACGGCGGCTCTGGCCGAGCCGCCAATGGCCCTGACGCGGCTGGTGGAGGCCTTCGGCCTGTCCTCGTTCGAGTGCGATACGCTCTTGCTGTGCGCCGGGATGGAATTGGATGCCGCGCTACCTGCCCTGTGCGCTGCGGCTCATGGTGACCCGGCGCAACCGTACCCGACCTTCAGTCTGGCGCTGGCGGCGCTGCCGGAGGCGCACTGGTCAGCACTATCCCCGGATGCGCCCTTACGGCGCTGGCGGCTGCTCGAAATTGGCAACGGTCATGTGATGACGCGGGCGGCGCTGCGGATCGACGAACGAGTGCTGCACTTTCTGGTCGGTATCGCGCAACGCGATGAACGCCTCGCCACTTTGATCGATCCGCTGCCGCCGACCGAAGTGAATACCCTGGTGCCCTCGCAGACGGAGATCGCAGAACGAGTTGCGGCGACCTGGTCGGAAGCAGTGCGCGGCCGTGACCTGACGATAGTGCAGCTATGCGGCAGTGTCGCCGACTGCCGGCCGATCGCCGCGGCGGCCGCCGATATGCTCGGTTTGCGCGGCGCCAGCCTGCCTGCCGAAAGAATTCCGTCCGGGGCGGCTGATCTGGACAGCCTCCTGCGGCTATGGGAGCGCGAGGCGGTGCTGTCTGGCCTCGGCGTGTTACTGATTGATTGCGACGACAACTTACCGGCCGAAAGCGACGCGGCCCGCGTCCGCGCGTCCGCGGTCGCTCTGCTGCTCGAGCGGGCGGCCGGCCCGGTACTTTTGCGCGAACGCGAGCCGCGTCGCATTGCCAACCGTCCCGCGATGATACTCGAGGTCAGCCATCCGACGAGCAGCGAGCAGCTAGCCGTCTGGCGCGAAACGCTCGGCGATGGCTTGCCCGATGCGGAGGTTCGAGCCGCCGCCGCGCAGTTCAGCCTCAGTCTGCCGGCGATCCGCGCCATCGCCACAGAAGCGCGCACCCACGCACTCAGCTCATCGCCGCCGAACCAGGCGGCTCCAGCGATCTGGGACCTGTGCCGACGTCATTTGCGGAGCGCGCTCGACGGTCTGGCGCAACGAATCGAATCCGACCTGCACTGGGACGACGTGGTGCTGCCCGCGGAGCAGAAGTTGACGCTGCAAGTGATCGCGGCGCAGTTACGTCAGCGCAGCACCGTCTACGACGGCTGGGGGTTCGCGCAGAAATCTCAGCGCGGCCTGGGCATCAGCGCGCTGTTTTACGGTCCGAGCGGGACCGGCAAGACGATGGCGGCCGAGGTGCTGGCAAGTGAGCTGCGGCTCGACCTATACCATATCGATCTGTCGCGGATTGTCAGCAAATACATCGGCGAGACTGAAGCCAACCTGCGCCGAGTGTTCGATGCTGCTGAGGAGAACGGGGCCATTCTGCTGTTCGACGAGGCCGACAGTCTGTTCGGCGCCCGCAGTCAAGTGAAGGACAGCCATGACCGCTACGCCAACATCGAAGTGAGCTATCTGCTGCAACGGATGGAGGCCTATCGGGGGCTGGCGGTCCTGACCACCAACATGCGCGGGGCGCTCGATCCGGCGTTCCTGCGTCGCATCCGCTTCGCCGTGCAGTTCCCGTTCCCAGATGCACCGCAACGTGCAGCGATCTGGCGGCAAGTGTTCCCGGCCGCAGCAGAGACGCGGGGGCTGGAGCCCGAGCGTCTCGCGCGGCTGCGGGTGGCGGGCGGCAACATCCGCAACATCGCGCTCAACGCGGCATTCCTGGCAGCTGAGGCTGGCGAGCCGGTGCAAATGCACCATCTACGGCAGGCGGCGCAGGCCGAATATGCCAAGCTCGAGCGGCGGCTGACTCAGGCCGAGAGCGAGGCATGGGCGTAGCAGCTGCCCTCGCCCCCACCACTAAGCCGGCGCCCGCGCGTGCGCCGGCTGCGGCACGGCCGCGGGTCCAGGTTCGGCAGACGTCGCACCTGCTGCAGCGCGCCTGCGATTGCGGCGCGACGGCCGGACTGTCTGGGCACTGCGTGTCGTGCGACCGCGTGAGTCTCCAGTCGCGGAGCTACGGCGACCAAACCCACGCCACACCCGAGACGCCGGCGGTCATTAACGATGCGGCGCGCAGCAATGGACTGACACACTCCTCTGCGGCGTCGATCAGCAGCGCTCCCGTTCTCGGTCATACCCTCGGCCATCTTGGCGTAGGCTCGCTCGCCACCGTATCACGCAGCCGTGGTAGCCTCAGTTCGGGCAGTCCGGTGCGGATCACCTCGCCCGTCCGCCTGCAGACTCAATTGCGCGTCTCCTCGCCGGGCGATCTGGCGGAGCAGGAAGCGGAGGCGATGGGCAAGCTGGTCGCGCACATGGCGGAGCCGGCGAATCAGTCGAGCGTCTCGGCCACTCCGCAGGCAGGGGCTGGCGCCGCGCGTCATCCGACCTTGCCGGCCGTCAGCATCGCTGACGGTGCGGTGCGGATTCATCGCCGAGCTGCGGGGCCGCTAGTCGCGACACCAGAGGTTCTGGCCCATCTGCGTAGCACGAGCTCCGGCGGTGTGCCTTTGCCGCGCGACATGCTGAGTTTCATGGAGCCCCGTTTCGGCGCCGATTTCAGCGCGGTGCGGATCCATACCGACGAGCACGCCGCGGCGCTCTCCGGCCAGCTCAGCGCGCGAGCGTTCACACTCGGGCGGGAGATCTATTTCGGCAAGGATCAGTTCCGGCCGAGCGTTGCCGAGGGATGGGAGCTGATCGCCCACGAACTGACCCATACCATTCAGCAAGGCAGCGTACCGCGACTCTCGGCGCCGCCGCTCAACCCTGCCGAGCTGGCCGAGCCAGCGATTCCTGCAGTTGTAGTCGAACCGGTGCATCGGGCTGAGCTGGCTCATGCTGTCGCTCCGGTTCATGCTGCCGCGGCGACGCATCCGATCGTGCCAGCTCACGTCGCCGCACCAGTCCGTGCCGATGTGCCGATGCATAGTGCCGCGCCGGTGCACGCCATCGCGCCAATGCGGCGGGCGGCGCCGATTCATGTCGACGAACCGATGCATCAGCCCGCGCCAACCCGCGCTGCGGCGCCGGTCCACCCTGCGGCGCCGGTCCACGCTGCGGTGCCAGTGCATCCGGTCGCGCCCGTCCACGCGGTCGCGCCGGCGCGGGTTTCCGCGCCAGCACCTGTGGCCGCGCCGGTTCGCGTCGCGGAGCGGGCGCCCGCATCGATTCAGCGCTTCGGGGTCAGCGACGCGCTAGGGTACTTTGCTGACAAAGCCAACCTGATCCCGGGGTTTCGGTTGCTGACGATCATCCTGGGCATTAACCCGATCAACATGGCCCCGGCCGATCGGAGTGCCGCGAATATCCTCCGCGCACTAATCGAGCTTATCCCCGGGGGCGCGATCATCACACAGGCGCTGCAGAACAACGGGGTGTTCGACAAGGTCGGCGCATGGGTCGACGACCAGGTCACCGCGCTGGCGGGGACAGGTGCGGCGCTCAAACAGGCGGTAACGAACTTCCTGGGGACGTTGAGTTGGAGCGACATCCTCGATCTTGGCGGCGTCTGGGAGCGGGCAAAACGGATCTTCACGGAGCCGATCGACCGGCTGTTCGCCTTCGCCAAGAGCGTTGTCACGGACATCCTGAAATTCATCAAGGACGCGGTCCTGTTGCCGCTGGCGAAGCTCGCCGAGGGGACGCGCGGCTGGGATCTGTTGATCGTGGTACTTGGCAAGAACCCAATCACCGGCGACAAGGTGGCACCCACACCCGAGGCCCTGATTGGCGGCTTTTTGAAGCTGATCAGTCAGGACGAAATCTGGGAAAACATGAAGAAGTCCAACGCGATCCAGCGCGCGTGGGCTTGGTTCCAGGGCGCGATGAGCGCGGTCGTCGCTTTCGTCTCCCAGATTCCGGACCTCTTCATTGCCGCGTTCAAATCGCTGACCATCGAAGATGTCGTGCTGGTGGCCGGCGCGTTCCAAAAGGTCGCCTCGGTGTTCGGCGGCTTCTTAATCAAATTTACCGACTGGGCCGGCACGGCGATCTGGAATCTGCTCGAGATCATCTTCGACGTCGTCAGTCCTGGCGCTCTGGTCTATGTCAAGAAGACCGGCGCCGCGCTGAAGAGCATCCTGAAGGACCCGCTCCCTTTCGTGCACAACCTGGTGGCGGCGGCCAAGCTCGGCCTGCAGAATTTCGCCGACCATTTCGGCACCCACCTCAAGGAGGGACTGATCGACTGGCTGACGGGCTCGCTACCGGGCGTCTATATCCCACAGGCTTTGTCACTGGTCGAACTGGGCAAGTTCGCCTTGAGCGTCCTGGGGATCACGTGGGGCCAAATCCGGGCCAAGATCGTCAAAGCGCTCGGCGCCAGCGGCGAGACGATTATGAAAGCCCTGGAAACCGGCTTCGATATCGTGGTCGCGCTGGTGAAGGGTGGCATCGGTGCGGCCTGGGATCTAATCAAGGAAAAACTGACCAACCTGAAGGACATGGTGGTCGATGGCATTGTCGGATTCGTCACCGACACCATCATCTCGAAAGCGATTCCCAAGCTGGTCTCTCTGTTCGTCCCAGGCGCGGGATTCATTTCGGCGATCCTGTCGATCTACGACACAGTGAAGGTGTTCATCGATAAGCTCGCCAAGCTGGTGGCAGTGGTGAAAGGGTTCGTCGACTCGATAGTGGCGATCGCGGCGGGCCAGATCAGCGGCGCGGCCAGCCGGGTTGAAACCGAGCTAACGGGCGTCCTGTCGCTGGCGATTAGTTTCCTAGCCGGATTCCTCCAGCTGGGCAACATCAGCAGCAAGATCCTGGGCGTCGTGCACAAGGTCCAGGCCACCGTGGACAAGGCGCTGGATGCGGCGATTGGCTTCCTAATCGGCAAGGCGAAGGCATTCATCGCCAAACTTTTCGGGAAAGACAAACCCGACGATCGGACGGACGCGCAGAAGCAGGCCGATCTGACGAAGGCGCTCGCTGAAGCGGAAACTGTCCGTGAAACCCCGAATGTAACCGACTCAGACGTTAGGAAAAGTCTGCTGTCGATCAAGAAAAAATACAACATGACGTCACTTGAGCTGATGGTGGACAGCTCTGATGACGTTAAGGAAATCGTCCACATCGCTGGCAAGATTAATCCGGAGGGGAGCACCCCCAAAGGACCGATCCCAAAACAACCCGGGGATACTAAAACCAATCCGATCGAGATCAGTTGGGCAAAGCCGTCGCTAGCGGATTACAAGTCGATCACTCTGGCGCCACCCGAGGAGGTCGCAACTGTGGGCGCGAGTTCGGGGGGCGTGCCGCTCGCGACCCTGCAGAAGCTAAAGGGCGCATTCAGCGTAGGTCCGACGGGGTCGCATAAACTCACATCGATACAGATCGGGGTCGCAAGCCCATACCAAATCACGCAGAACTTCACGTTTCAGGCGAACCCGCCGAGTCCACGAGGTGGCACCGTCGGAGGCTTCAATAACGAGCTGAAGGCGTGGGGTTACAACCGCAACGACAATGTCGCTCCACCAACAGACGCAGATCACGTACTGGAGTTGCAACTCGGCGGTCCAGACGACGTCAGCAACATCTGGCCGCTGAACAGTTCGATCAACCGGTCCTCCGGCAACCGGGTCAAAAGCGAGAAAGAACGGGTGATGAACACTTTCCACCCACCACTAACTGATCTCAAAGGGAAGTGGCTCCGTTTGAAGCTATAATTTGACCCACACCATGAGTCTGAGAGGAGCTTGTAGATGATCGCGATCGGGGTGCAGGTACATGCAGAGCCGGAGCGGTTGCGTGCGACGCTGGCGGCGCTCGAGGCGCACACCGCGTCGAGCTTCGAATTGCTGTTGTTGCCGGATGGTCCCGACGACGGGACCCGTGTGGCACTCGTCGACTTTGCCCAGATGGCACAATCCGCCACCGATGCGCCGCTCGGCGCTGCTGCCTGCTTCAATCGGCTAGCCCAGGAAACGCAGGCCGACACGCTGATCCTGCTCGAAAGCGGGACCATCGTCGCGCCCGGCTGGCTGGACAAGCTGCTCGCCGCGCTGGCGGTCGATCCGCGGCACGGACTGGCCTGCCCCTCGACCAACCGCGCCTGGAATCAGTTGGCGGTCTTCCCCAATCGCAGCGGCGATGACGCCGACCTCGCGCGCACCGCAGTCGAGGCGGACCGGCGCTACGGCCAGAGCTGGCGGAGTCTCGCACCGCTCTGGGATGTCGGCGATTTCTGCCTCGCCGTCCGCCGCACGGTCATCGAGGCGGTAGGGCTCGCCGATGAGGCCTACGGGCAAGGGCCGTGCTGGGAGATGGACTATGCCATCCGCGCCGTGCGTGCCGGCTTCCTCGCGGTCTGGGCCCAAGGCGCGTATGTCTTCCGGCACCCCTTCACCGCACGCCGTCAACGGGAAGAAACGCGGCAGTTCGAAGCCAGCCGCCAGCGCTACCAGGACAAGTTCTGCGGCTTGCGGCTGACTGGCGCACGTACCCATTACGCCCAACACTGTCGCGGTGAGGCCTGCCAGCAGTTTGCTCCATCCGCCGACCCCGTCGCGGCGCGGCGGCTCCTCGAGGCGCCCTCTCCGCGCCCATCGGACTATCAGCAGCCGCCTCTGCAAGCGCCGCTAGTCTCCTGCATCATGCCGACCAATGGGCGGCCCGATTGGGTTCCGCAGGCGATTCACTACTTTCAGCAGCAAGATTACCCGAATCTTGAGCTCATCATCGTCGATACGAGCCCCGACCGCCTGGTCTCACCGATCCCGGGTGATCCACGGATCCGTCATCATCGCATTTCAGGGCGACGCTCGATCGGGGCCATGCGGAACATTGCCTGCGAGCTCGCTCGCGGCGAAATTATTATCCATTGGGATGACGACGACTGGTACGCCTCAAACCGTGTCACCGTGCAAGTCGAGCCGATCCTGGACGGTCGCGCCGACATCATCGGCCTGATCGACACGCGTTTTTTTGAGCTCGATAGCTGGCGGTTCTGGAGCTGCACGCCGCAACTGCATCGCCGTCTGTTTACGCTCGATGTGCATGGCGGGACGCTGGCCTTCCGGCGATCGCTGTACGTCGACGGGTGCCGCTATCCGGACCTGTCGCTGGCCGAGGACGCGTATTTCCTGCAACGCGCAGTTGCTCGGGGCGCGAGGTTGCAGTCTCTCCCCGGCACCGGGCTATTCGTTTACCTGCGTCACGCGAACAATGCGTGGGCGTTTCGGTGCGGGAGTTATCTGGACGCGGCGGGCTGGCGGGAAGAAACCGAGCCCGTAGCGATGGCACAGGATCGCGGCTTCTACGCTGCCCGGTCGCCGGCCATGGCCCACACGGTTCCGCCAACTTTTCCGGCGGAGATTACCAAGGTGTCGGGGACGGTCGCGATCGGGGTGCACGTTCATGCGGAGCCGGAGCGGCTGCGTGCGACGCTGGCGGCGCTCGAGGCGCACACCGCGTCGAGCTTCGAATTGCTGTTGTTGCCGGATGGTCCCGACGACGGGACCCGTGTGGCACTCGTCGACTTTGCCCAGATGGCACAATCCGCCACCGATGCGCCGCTCGGCGCTGCTGCCTGCTTCAATCGGCTAGCCCAGGAAACGCAGGCCGACACGCTGATCCTGCTCGAAAGCGGGACCATCGTCGCGCCCGGCTGGCTGGACAAGCTGCTCGCCGCGCTGGCGGTCGATCCGCGGCACGGACTGGCCTGCCCCTCGACCAACCGCGCCTGGAATCAGTTGGCGGTCTTCCCCAATCGCAGCGGCGATGACGCCGACCTCGCGCGCACCGCAGTCGAGGCGGACCGGCGCTACGGCCAGAGCTGGCGGAGTCTCGCACCGCTCTGGGATGTCGGCGATTTCTGCCTCGCCGTCCGCCGCACGGTCATCGAGGCGGTAGGGCTCGCCGATGAGGCCTACGGGCAAGGGCCGTGCTGGGAGATGGACTATGCCATCCGCGCCGTGCGTGCCGGCTTCCTCGCGGTCTGGGCCCAAGGCGCGTATGTCTTCCGGCACCCCTTCACCGCACGCCGTCAACGGGAAGAAACGCGGCAGTTCGAAGCCAGCCGCCAGCGCTACCAGGACAAGTTCTGCGGCTTGCGGCTGACTGGCGCACGTACCCATTACGCCCAACACTGTCGCGGTGAGGCCTGCCAGCAGTTTGCTCCATCCGCCGACCCCGTCGCGGCGCGGCGAGGTTCTGCGTTATCGTCGCCGCCGCCGTTCGTGTCCTGCATCATGCCCACCGCCAATCGCCGACGCTTCGTGCCGACCGCTATAGCGTGCTTCCTGGCGCAGGATTATCCAGCCAGTGAGCTCATTATCCTCGATGACGGCGAGGACGCAGTTGGTGACTTGGTCCCGACTCATCCGGCGCTGCGCTACCTCCGCACTGCACGCCATCGGAGCCTCGGCGCGAAGCGCAACGCCGCGTGCGAAGCGGCCCGCGGCGAGATCATCATGCATTGGGACGATGACGACTGGTACGCACCGGACCGCGTTCGCAAGCAGGTTGAAGCGCTGTGCGCTAGCGGCGCCGAGCTCTGCGGTATCGACCGCGTGCTGTTCTTCGATCCGCGGGTGCCGGCAGCGTGGGAATACGCGTATACCTCCGGCGGCGCGCCGTGGGTTTACGGCGCAACACTCTGCTATCGCAGGGATTACTGGCGCGCGCATCCTTTCGCGGACGTCAGCATTGGCGAGGATAATTTCTTCGCCGGCGCTGCGCGGCGCGATCAACTTTGCGTGATGTCCGAAAATCGCTTCTTCGTGGCCTTGGTGCACGCTGACAACACCAGCACCAAGGATGTGCGCGATCCTCGTTGGCGATCCTGCGAAGTCGCTATAGTACGTAACTTGACCGGCCTCGACTGGCCGACACCTGAACGGGAGGATTCTCAGCCGCGGCATCTGCATGACACAGCGCCAGTCGTTACCCCTGACTGAGTCTGTGCGGCGAATCGGCCGCGCAAGGCCCTAACCACGGCAAAGTCAGAGCCGCGGGGGTTCAGCTAGTGCGAAGCTAACAGCCCGGGGGCTCAGGGCATGAGGGTGAGATCATGGCAGTCGCTTATCAATCGATCGAAGGCTGGTTCGACTTCGATGACATATATGAGCTCGCGCTCCGTCGGTGCGGGAGCAAGCCTGCTAGGTTGGTGGAGGTCGGGGCGTACAAAGGACGCTCCACCTGCTATCTCGCGGAGCGTATCCGTGAGACGGGCTTGGACGTGCGCTTCGATGTCGTCGATACGTTTGCGGGTAACGAAGATGTTGGTCACGGCGATCTGTGGCCGGAATTCGCCGCCAACCTCGAGCGTGCAGGGCTGCTCTCCAATCTCACGGTCCATCGGCGCTCCAGTGTTGGGGCGGCCGCGACGTTCAAAGATCAATCGCTCGATTTCGTTTTCGTCGACGCGACCCACAGCTTCGAAGCCGTCAGCGAGGATCTCGCGGCATGGTGGCCCAAATTACGGCCGGGCGCCCTGATCGCCGGGCACGATTACACGAACTCGTTTGGGGTCCGCGCGGCCGTGGATGCTTTCGCCGCGGCGCGCGGCCTCGGCCGAGCCTTCCGCTCAAACCGCAGCTCATGGATGATCTATAAGTCCCTGACAATCGACGCGGCGTATTGCATAAATCTTGCTCGGCGTCCGGATCGTCGTCAAAAGGTTGCCGCTCAGTTCGAGGCAGCCAGGCTCTCACCTCAGGTGGTGTTCTTCGATGCCACTGATGGCTCGCGTCTCACCCACCCCGGCGCCGTATCTGATGGGCAGGCCGGCTGTTGTATGAGCCACTTGGCGGTCATGCACGCCGCACTGGAGCAGGGGCATCGCCATATACTGGTGTTTGAGGACGACGTCGAGCTCGCTCCAGATTTTACATCAAAGTTTGAGACCGCGCTCGCGCGCTGCCCGGCTTCATACGACCTCTGCTATGTCGGTGCAATTTGTCTGGCTGCCTGGGGCAATTATCTATACCCTTTCGACGACTTCCTGGCGCGCGTCGGCTCGGTTTGCGGTACGCATGCTTACCTCGTGAATACGGAATGCTATCCGACTATCGCGGCCGGGCTGGGCGGGCTGCAACACGTGATTGACAATTGGTTTGCGAAGGAGCTTCATCCACGCCGCAACTGCTATACCTGTACGCCCTATTTAGCATTTCAGTCGTCCGGCTATAGTGACGTGGCGAACGCATTCAATTCCAACGGGTCTTACCTGGATTACGTATGGCGATGATCGAGGCCACCGACACAACCTTGGGGACGTTGTCCAAGGTTATCGTCTCGTTTTACATGAGCAACGTCCCGGATGAAGTAGTGAAATCGCAAAGGGCGGTTATGGAGAAGTTCGCTCCGGCAGATTTTGCTGTGGAGCAGACACTGACTAGCGAATCACATGCGTTTGCGATAGACGAGTTTTTCCGCAATACCAAATACGATCTCATCGTGCTCATGGATATCGACTGTGTCCCCCTTAACTCGTGGAGCATGCCGACGCTAGCGGCTCATGCAGCACGAGGCGAGCTGGCCGGATGTGTTCAGAGGGCCAATCACCTGGACAACCAGAGACACCTATACGTCGGACCATTTTGCATGGCGGTTACCAGACGGCTGTGGGAACAACTGGGACGCCCCTCATTTCAACCGACCGAGCGGGGCGATGTAGGAGAAGAACTCACCTATCGGTGTGAGGTTCTCAAATATCCGATCCATATGATCTGGCCGTCCGCAGTCGAAGAGGAGCTGTGGGATTTAACTAACAACCAGAAGTTCGGCCTGAATACGGAGTACGCCGGGTCGTTTTTGCATACCTTCGGCATTCGCGATTCCGCGAACCAGCGGAAATTTGTCAAACGATGTCGAGACATTATCGAAACGGACCTCGATCAGCCCGCGAGTCGAGGTCAGCCCGAGGTCAGCGTGGGTATAAGATGCCAACCTGCGGCTTCGACGCCGTCAGCGTCCAGGGAGGGCAGTGCTTATATCGACAGTGACAAATACTACTGGCACCGCTACATCGATAAGTACGAGCAGGCTTTTATGTCACTCGGCGAGATCGGCGAGCTTCTCGAATTCGGGGTGCATGAGGGTGGGTCAATACGGTGGCTGGCCGCACGCTTTCCTCATGCCAGAATTGTTGGCGTGGACATTATTGCTCCTAAGCCGTCCTGGCCGCGGAATGAGCGGATCGAGTACATTCAGGCTGATCAGGGCGATAGGCGCGCGATAGCGACGATGCTCAACAAGCTCGATCGCCGCTATGACTTGATAATTGAAGATGGCAGCCATCTGCCGGCGCATCAGGCCTCATGCTTAATTGAAGCCTTTTCTTTCGTTCGACCTCGTGGCCTTTACATTCTTGAGGATATACACACGTCTCACCCCAACCATCCCGACTTCAAGCATTACAATTCGCCGGAGACAGCCAACTGCCTGCATGTGTTACTGGCCATGCAGCACCTAAAGGACTGCTCTCAATTGCTGAAGGAAGACGTGCTGGCGAGGCTGGCTACGCCAGGTTTCTTCAGCACCGAGGATCTGCGCGATTTATTCTCGCAGATCGGCACTATCGAGCTTTACAAGAGGACTAGCTTGCCTTTGCGCTGCTGGCGATGTGGCTCCGGCGCGTTTGACTATCAGCGATTGCGTTGCGCGTGCGGCGCCGATTTATACTCGGAAACTGACTCAATGGCATTTTTGCTGCTAAGGATCTAATTGATGTCTGTATATTGATCTGTGGGTGGAAATTTTGGCCGGCCGCAGAGTGGAAAGCGATCGCGATCAGAGAAGCGCCGGTAAACCGACGGAGACCAGTTCCGGTTCAACAACCCGAGAATCCCGATATTTTCAGTGAAATCCTTCGAAGATGCTTGGACGCCGCGCTGGAAGCAGCCACAGCGGATTGCCAGCGGGGGGCCGGTTGACTTGATCAGGGTGTCCCCTGGTCCTCTCAGATTGGCAATGCATTGCATTTGTACGCATCTTATCAAGGTTATCACCGATCTAACAGATGCTTAGAGACTGGCCTGCTCCCCAAGTTACCCGCGTTTATAAGTAGAGTTCCGGGTCGATTGACCCGCCCCGCAGAAGTAAGCCGACCGGCAGTAGAGATTTCGCCGTGGTGTGGTCGGTTGGTGCCGGTATTCCCGGCGTTTATTGCACTCTACAGACTTGATTGACAACCTCTAGCAACTGGCTAGTCGGCAGTACCGTTTCAGTTCCGTCTTTGACGAGCTTTTCGCCCCGGCCCTTCACACTTGCATAGGGGTGGGGCGAAAAGCTTTCAGATTTTGGATCCGCGGCAGCGCTGCTCTGCACGGCGCCGGACGGCAATTGGTTTGCCGGCCCAGCCGTGCGCAGGGATGTCGCGCTCGATTGTTGCCACGCGCGTGCAAACTCCTCCGGAGCACGATCCGCCAATGCGCTGTGTGGCCTGACCTGGTTGTAATCCTGCCGCCAGCGCTCGAGCTTGTCGCGCACGTCGGTGAGGTCGAAGAAGGTCTCCACGTTCAGACACTCATCGCGCAAACGTCCGTTGAAGGATTCGATATAGCCATTTTCGACTGGTCTTCCCGGCCGAATAAACTCCAGCCGCACACCATGTTGATATGACCATCCTTCCATCACCCGACCAGCAAATTCGCTGCCGTAGTACATCAGGAAGGGGTCATGGCCGGGGATTGAAACTCCTGAGATGGTTGAGGTGCAAGCCAAAACCTTCGGGAGGATCTCCAGCCATGACCAAGACCGACAGTACGCCGGGGAGTGTAACTTTGGTAGCCGTGGACGTCGCCAAGAGCCACAACGAGGTGCTGATCGAACCGGCTTTATCCGCTCGACGCCGGCACTTCCGGATGGCGAATACGTTGACGGATTACGAGCGCATGGCCGAGTACCTGCGGGCGCTCGGACCGCGCACCGTGGTGGGGTTCGAGGCTACCGGCAACTACCATCGACCGTTGGCCCACTTTCTCTATCGGCAAGGCTTCGAGCTGCGGCTGATTCCGACTCTGGCTCTGGCTCGCACGCGGGAGGCGATGCACAACTCGTGGGACAAGAATGATCCCAAAGACGCGCAGGTGATCCTGCACTTGCTCAAGACCGGATTGACCCAGACCTGGCACGATCCACTGGTCAGCGGCACTCACGACGCCCAGGAACTTTCCAAGACGCACCATCAGGTGGCGTTGGCGAGAACCCGCGTCTGGCACAGTCTGCGCAATCATTACTTTCAGCTTTATTTCCCCGAGATCGAACACTTCATCCGTTCCGACACTAACGATTGGTTGATTAGATTGCTCTTGCAGTTTCCCACTCCCGGCGCGATTACAGCGCTGCCGGGTGAGGAGTTCGTAGCGCAGGGCTCGAAGCTTGTTGGCCGCAAGGTCCACAAGACCGAGCTGCTCGCCAACATCTATGCCGCAGCGCAATCATCGATCGCGCTGCCGGTGGCCTCCGACCGCCCAGCCATTGCGATGTACCGGCTCGTGCTCGAGGAGTATCTTGCGCTTGGTCGCCTGCGTGAAAGCATCGCGACGCAAGCCGAAACGGCGCTGGCTAATCACCCCGATCGGCGGCGGCTCATGACCGTACCCGGAGTGGGACCGATTACTGCCTTGACGATTTTGGCCGAGGCCGGCGATCTGCGTCGTTTCGGGCATTATCGTCAGTTCCTGAAGTTCTGCGGCATGAATCTTTC
>Ga0302324_100013509_pt1 | contig 16552 bp, 15 predicted proteins | sample Palsa_T0_1_FD_201949 | JGI IMG/M metagenome (GOLD analysis project Ga0302324, IMG submission 201949) | Peat permafrost microbial communities from Stordalen Mire near Abisko, Sweden - Palsa_T0_1 | ecosystem: Environmental > Terrestrial > Soil > Palsa > Peat permafrost | place: Sweden: Abisko...
ATGCGAAACCTAGGCCCGCACCTATTTGGGTTGCAATATAACTTATAAATACTCGCTAACCAAAATCTCAGCGATCTGCACGCTATTGGTCGCAGCACCCTTGCGGATGTTGTCCGCCACAATCCAGAGGTCAAGACCCCGCTCATGCGACATATCTTCTCGAATACGCCCAACATAAACCGTGTCGTGGTTCGCTGCTTCGGTAACGGCGGTCGGATAGCCGCCGGGCCGGCGCTCATCGACGACGGCCACGCCTGGGGCCTGCTCGAGCAGTAGCCGCGCCTGGGGCGCCGTGATCTTGACCCGCGTCTCAATATGCACCGCCTCGGAATGCCCATAGAAGACCGGCACCCGCACCGCGGTCGCATTCACCCGGATAGCGGGGTCTTCCATGATCTTCCGGGTCTCCCACAGCATCTTCATCTCCTCTTTGGTGTAGCCGTTGTCCTCGAAACGATCGATCTGCGGCACACAATTGAATGCGATCTGCTTGGCGATCAGCCGCGGCGTATCGATCGGCCGGCCGTTGAGCAGGCTCGCGGTCTGGGCCGCCAGTTCCTCGACCGCCTCCTTGCCGGCGCCCGAAACCGATTGATAGGTCGCGACGTTGATGCGCTCGATCCCGACCGCATCGTAAATTGGCTTGAGCGCGACCAGCAGCTGGATTGTAGAGCAGTTCGGATTGGCGATGATGCCGCGCGTGCTGTAGCCGCCAATCGCGTGCGCGTTGACCTCCGGCACCACCAGCGGGATGTCGTCCTGATAGCGAAACTGCGCGGTGTTGTCGATCACGGTGCAGCCGGCGGCCGCGGCCCGCGGCGCATATTCGGCCGAGATCTCGCTGCCCGCCGAAAACAGGCCGATGTCCGCGCGCGAGAAATCGAACTCGGCCAGATCCTGCACCGGCAGTTGCTTGCCGGCGAAGCGCACGGTTTTGCCGAGCGAGCGATTGCTCGCCAGCGCGTACAGCTCGGACACGGGAAATTTGCGCTCCTCGAGCACGCTGATCATGGTGTCACCCACCAGTCCGGTCGCCCCGACCACCGCCACCCGGAAGCTGCCTGCCATCGTAGTTCCTAAGCTCCTGAGCGCGTAATGTCCGGCGTCACCGACACCACGTCGGCGTTCTGCGCGCGGTGGCGCAGGTAATGATCCATCAGCACGATCGCCAGCATGGCCTCGGCGATCGGTGTCGCACGCAGGCCGACACACGGATCGTGGCGCCCCGTGGTAACGACCTCGACCGGGTTGCCCCGCAGGTCGATCGTGCGGCCCGGCACCTGGATGCTCGAGGTCGGCTTCAGGCTCAGATGCACCACGATCGGCTGCCCGGAGGATATGCCGCCAAGCGTGCCGCCGGCGTGATTTGATGCAAATCCTGCCGGCGTGAGCTCATCGCGATGCTCGCTGCCGCGCTGGCCGACCACCGCGACCCCATCGCCGATCTCCACCGCCTTGACGGCATTGATGCCCATCATGGCGGCGGCGATGTCGGCATCGAGCTTGTCAAACACCGGCTCACCGAGCCCCGGCGGCACGCCCTCGGCGCACACCGTGATGCGCGCGCCGATCGAGTCACCGGCACCGCGTATGTCCCATATGAGCTGCTCGAGCTCGGGCAAGCGCTGCGGATCGGGACAGAAGAACGGGTTTTCATACGCCGCACTGGGCTGGAGCGGTGACAGCGTGAGCGGCCCGATCTGACTCAGATAGCCGTAGATGCGCACCTTGAGGCGTTCGGCCAGATATTTGCGGGCAATCGCACCGGCCGCCACCCGCATCACGGTCTCGCGTGCCGAGGCCCGCCCGCCGCCGCGATGATCGCGCAGGCCGTACTTGTGCTGATAGGTATAGTCGGCATGCCCCGGACGAAAGCGATCCTGCAGCCGATCGTAGTCGCGCGAGCGCGCGTCGCTGTTCTCGACCAGCAGCCCGATCGGTGCGCCGGTGGTCTGGCCCTCGAACACTCCCGATAGAATCCGCACCGCGTCCGCTTCGCGCCGCTGACTCACGAACTGCGACGTGCCGGTGCGACGCCGATCGACGTCACGCTGCAGATCGGCCGCCTCGAGCGCAAGCCCCGGGGGACAGCCATCGACAATACAGCCGAGCGCCGGCCCGTGGCTCTCGCCGAAGCTGGTCACTGCAAACAATCGGCCTATGGTATTGCCCGACATCAGGTTAGTTCGTCACTTCCGCGGCAGCAGCTGTTCGCGCTCGAGCACAAATACGCCCCCGCCGCCGCGCTCGAACGCCAGCCAGGTAAACGGCAGCCGCGGAAACGCGCGCCGCAGCGCTCGCTCCGAATCGCCAACCTCGACGATCAGGATGCCGCCGGGATTCAAATGCGCTGCCGCGTCGCGCAAAATAATTCTCGCCGAATCCAGGCCGTCCGTGCCTGCCGCCAGAGCAAGCCGCGGCTCGTGCCGGTATTCCGCGGGCAGGCCGGCCAGCCGGCGCCGCCCCACATAGGGCGGATTGCTGACGATGATATCGTAGCTGGCCCTCCTGAGTCCGCTGAAATGATCCGATCGCAGCGCGCGCACGCGCGCCGACAGGCGGTGGCGGCGGATGTTGATGCGCGCCACCGCAAGGGCGTCGTCGGAAATGTCAGCCGCATCGACCCTGGAACGCGGAAACGCCCGGGCGCAGGCGATCGCGATGCATCCTGAGCCGGTGCCGAGATCGAGGATGCGGCGCACGCGGGCGCGCTCTATCCAGGGCTGGAAGCGCCGCTCGATCAGCTCCGCGATCGGCGAGCGTGGAATCAGCACGCGTGCATCCACGTACATCGCCAGGCCCGCGAACCAGCAGCGCTGCGTCAGATACACCACCGGGATGCGCTCACGGATGCGCCGCTGCAGCAGTTGCTCGAGAGCGGCCTGCGCACGTGCCGGCACGCGCCGCCGGTACAGCGCGGCCGAGGGCGGCAGCGGCAGGCGCAGGACGTGCCAGAGCAGCGCGGCCGCATCATCGCGCGCGTTGTCGGTACCGTGACCATAATGCAACCGCGCCCGCGACAGCCGTCGCGTGCTGCGCTCGAGCAGCGCTTCGAGCGTCGGGTTAGCGTGGCCGCTGTGTGATAATTGCCGCATGACTCGTCGCACCATCCTGCTGCTGGCTATGATCGGCGCCGCCGCTCTGCTCACCGGGGCGCTGCTGGCGCGCATGCTCGGCGTCACCAGCGTGGCGCTCGAGAGCGGTACCTGGCTGCCGCAACCGCGCGCGCTGGCGGAGTTTCACCTGCAGGATCTGTCGGGCGCGGATTTCGACCTCAAGAGTCTGCACGGCCAGCCGACGCTGCTGTTCTTCGGTTTCACTAATTGCCCCGACGTCTGCCCGACCACCCTCGCCACACTGACGCAGGTGCAGCGCACGGCGCCGCTGCCGGGCACCCGGGTGGTCTTCGTGACCATCGACCCCGAGCGTGACAGCGCCGCGAACCTGCAAGTCTACCTCGGCGCCTTCAGCAAGGGCTTCATCGGCGTGCGCGGCGATGCGCTGGCGCTGGCGCCGTTGCTCAAGAGTCTGGGTGCAATCGCCGCGCGCCAGAATCTGCCGGACGGCAGCTACACGATGGATCATTCGGCAACGCTGTACCTGCTCGATACCCGCGGTCGGCTGGTCGCGGTGTTCTCACCGCCGTTCTCGGCGCCCAAGCTTACCGCCGATCTGCGCCGGGTCGCGGCGGCCGCTCGGCTGTAGCCGCGTCAATGAGCGGGCTGTTCGTCAGGCTGCAGTACCTGCTGCCGCATCACCTGCTGTGCCGGCTGGTCTACGCCCTGACGCGCTCGCGCGTACCGTGGCTGAAGAATTTTCTGATCACTGCCTTCATGCGCGGCTACCGGCCGCCCATGGCCGAGGCGCTCGAAGCCGATCCGCGCCGCTACCCGAGCTTCAATGCCTTCTTCACCCGCGGCCTGCGCCCGCAGGCGCGCCCGATCGATCCGGATCCGCTGCGCGTCGTGTCCCCGTGTGACGGTACGCTCAGCCTCGCGGGCGCTCTGCAGGCGAATCAACTGCTGCAGGCCAAAGGCCATCGCTACAGTCTGGAGGCGCTGCTCGGCGAGGATGCAGTCTGGGCGCCGAGGCTGCGCGGTGGGTTGTACGCGACGCTGTATCTCGCGCCGTTCAATTACCACCGCGTACATATGCCGTTGGCCGGGCGCCTGCAGGCCGCCTGGCACATCCCCGGCCGGCTGTTCTCGGTCAACAGCGCCAGCGTCGAGCGCGTGCCGCAGCTGTTCGCGCGCAACGAGCGCATCGTCTGCGCCTTCGAAGGCGAGTACGGGCCGTTCGTCGTGGTGCTGGTCGGCGCACTGTTCGTCGGCAGCATGAGCACCGTGTGGCACGGCGAGATCACGCCCTGGCGAGCCGCGCCGGGTGCGCGCGGGCGGCACCGCCTCGAGGCGCACGGCGCTGCCGACCTGTGGCAAGCGCGCGGCGCCGAACTTGGTCTCTTCAATATGGGCTCGACAGTGCTGCTGCTGTTGCCGCCCGGCCTCGCCCGCTGGGACCCGGACCTTAAGGCCGGGGCGAGCGTGGCCGTGGGCCAGGGGCTGGGCTCGGTGATCGCTGCCGGAGGCGCATGAGCTGGCGGCCCACCGCCACGCTGCCGGCGCTGCGCCTGCGCGCCGAGCTGCTGGCCGCAGCGCGCCAGTTTTTTGCCGATCGCCGGGTACTCGAGGTGGACACCCCGGCGCTCGTGCGCCACGCGGTCACCGACCTGCACATTCACTCGGCGCAGGTGCAGCTCCCGGGGCACCCCGCACCGCTGTTCCTACACACCTCGCCGGAGTACGCGATGAAACGCCTGCTGGCGGCCGGCAGCGGGCATATCTATCAGATCGCGCATGTGTTTCGCGGCGAGGAGCGCGGCCGGCTGCACAACGCCGAGTTCACGCTGATCGAGTGGTACCGCTGCGGCTATTCGATGCAGCAGCTGATGGAGGAAGTGGCACAGCTGGCCCGCCTGCTGCTGGGGCTGCCGCCGGAGCTGCCGGTCGAGGCGCTCAGCTACACGCAGGCATTTCAGCGCACCCTCGGTTGCGCGCCGCTGACGGCCGACGACACGGCGCTGCGTGCGCTGGCCACGCGCGAGCGGCTCGACCCGCACGTGGCCGCGCAGTGCAGCCGCGAGGAGCTGCTCGACTGGCTGATGGGCAGCGCGGTCGGGCCGCGCCTCGGGGCTGCGACGCTGTGCTTCGTACACCGCTATCCGGCCAGCCAGGCCGCGCTGGCGCGCCTGGACGCCGATGACCCGCGCGTCGCGCTGCGCTTCGAGCTCTACCACCGCGGTCTGGAACTCGCCAACGGCTTCGAGGAACTCGCCGACGCCGGCGAACAGCGGGCTCGATTCGAAGCCGATCAGCAGCAGCGCCGCGAGCGCGGTCTGCCGGCCCCGGAAATCGACACGGCACTGCTGGCCGCACTGGCAGCCGGGCTGCCGCCGGCATCCGGTGTCGCCATGGGGTTCGATCGTCTGCTGATGCTGCGCCTGGGCGCGCTCGACATCAGCGAAGTACTGGCATTCCCGCTCGAGCGTGCCTGAGGCGCAGCTGCACCGAACGGCCGTCAGGGCGGGCGGCCGCGCCGCCGACCGCGCCCCGCGTTACTGCTTGGCGCGCGAGATGTAGGCCCCGGTGCGGGTGTCGACCTTGAGGATTTCGCCTTCGTTGATGAACAGCGGCACCCGTACCACCGCTCCGGTCTCGAGCTTGGCCGACTTCTGGCCGCCGGTCGCGGTATCGCCGCGCAGGCCGGGATCGGTCTCGACCACCTTGAGCTCGATGTGCGGCGGCGGGGTGACGACGATCGGCACGTTGTTCCACAGCGTCACGATGCACACCGTGCCATCCTTGAGCCATTGCGCGGTCTCGCCGACCACGGCCTTGGTGGCGGCGTGCTGTTCGAAATTATCCGGGATCATGAAATGGAAGAAATCGCCATCGCTGTACAGATACTGCATGTCGACATCGACCACGTCGGCCGCCTCCACGCTCTCGCCGGACTTGAAGGTGCGCTCGATGGTGCGGCCGGTCTTGAGATTGCGGATCCTGACGCGGTTGAAGGCCTGGCCCTTGCCCGGCTTGACCATCTCATTCTCGACGATCGAGAACGGATCGCCATCGATGATGATGCGCAGACCCGATTTGAACTCGTTGGTCGTATAGCTGGCCATTTCATTTCCGCCGGTTGCGGCCGCACAATGGCAACCGTCAAAAAAGGGCGCGTATGATAACGGCATCAACCTTGACCCGCCAGCCACGGCCCGATCGGCTGGTCGCCGCCCGGCGGCGCAGGCGCCCACGGGCTGGAATGCCGGCAGCCGCCGCTGGCGCCGTGCCGGCTGCCAGCACGTGTTCTACCTCGTGGGATGCGCTTCACAGCGACGAAACACCCGGGTGTTAGACTCAATCTGTTCCGGAGTAAAGATTCTTGAGCGATCCCACCGCGGTTCCACTCATCGTACACAGTGCCACGCGCGAAGCCGTCGAGGCGCTCAACAGCTTGCTGCGCCGGACCGGCGTAGCGGCGCACTGCACCTGGATCCCTGCGGCGCAGGACATACCCGACGCCCTCGCGCAACTCAATCCGGAGCTGCTGATCTGCTGCCTGAGCGCGGGCCAGGAACTGCGCGCACTCGCCGGCATGCGCGATGAAGTATCGGCAACGGTGCCGCTGATCGCGGTGCGCGAGCATGTTGACGAGAGCATGATCGCGCAGGACATGGCCCAGGGCGCGCGCGATACCGTATCGCTGCAGCAGCCCGCCCGCCTGCAGGCGGTGATCGCGCGCGAACTGCGCGCCTTTCGGCTCGAGCGCACGCTGAATTCGACGCTGCGGTCAGCGCAGGATTACCGCAGCCAGCTGGAAGCGGTCCTGCAGCGCTCCAACGACGCGATCGCGCACATTCAGGAGGGCATACTGGTCGACGCCAATGCCGCCTGGCTCGAACTGTTCGGTTTCGTCGAGGCCACCGGACTGGTCGGCCAGCCGGTGATGGACCTGTTCGAGGAGAGCACGCATGCGTCGCTGAAGGCGGCGCTGGCCGCGTGCCTGCAGGGACGCTGGAGCAATCACACGCTTAGGGCCGGGGCGATTCTGGGCGACGGCTCGGTGGTACCGCTGGAGCTGGCGCTCGCCCTGGGAGAATTCGACGGTGAGCCCGGCGTGCGCCTCATCGTGGCGGCGCATAAGCGCGACGACCGGCAGCTTGCGCGCGAGCTGGAAACCGCGGTCAGGAGCGACCCGGGTACCGGACTGCTCACGCGGCGCAATCTGCTCGCGGCACTGCAGGAGCGGCTCGAGCAACCGGTCGCGGGCGGCGCGCGCTATCTGGCGTGCGTGCGTCCGGATAAGTTCGGCGCCATCGAGCGCGACCAGGGCATTCTCGCCAGCGAGCAGCTGCTGATCGCTTTTGCCAACATCGTGCGCACGCTGCTGGGGCCGCACGACATTGCCGGCCACTTCGGGGGCACCAGCCTGATGCTGCTGCTCGAGCGCGGCAATCAGCGCGATGTCGAGGCCTGGTGCGAGAACCTGGTCGACCGCGTCGCCAAACACCCGTTCCAGATCGGCAGCCAGACGCTGCACCTGAGCTGCACCGTCGGTTTGGGCGTGGTGGCGCTTGCCAAGCCCGACGTCAACCTCGCGGCAATGGACGCCCTGGATGCGACGCGCCGCGGGCGCGAACGCGGCGGCAATCGCATGGTCACGGTGGATCGCGCCGACAACGACACCCGAGTGCAGGCCTATGACCAGGTGTGGGTCAAGCACATCAAGGCCGCGCTGATGGAGAACCGCTTTCGCCTGGTGCAGCAGCCGATCGCATCGCTGTCCGGCGGCGATCAGAAAATCTTCGACGTTGCGATCCGCATGCTCGATGCCCAGGGCAAGGAGGTCCTGCCCTCCGAGTTCCTGCCGGCCGCCGCGCGCAACGACCTGATGAAGAACATCGACCGCTGGGTCATCGGCGCCTCGCTCTCGTTCGCGTCCAAGCGCAAGCCCGATCTGCTGTTCGTGCGCCTGTCGCGCGACAGCGCCGTAGACGCGTCGCTGCCGCAATGGCTGGAGACGCAGCTCAAGTCGACACTGGCCGAGCCGGGGCGCCTGTGCCTGCAGATCACCGAGGAGGTGGCCAGCAGCCACCTGCAGCAGACCAAGCAGCTGGCCGAAGGATTGCGCTCGCGCGGCCTGAAGTTCGCGCTCGAGCACTACGGCACCGGCGAGCAGCCGCAGAGCCTGATCGGCATCGTGCCGATGGACTTCGTCAAGATCGACGGCTCGCTGATGCAAGGCCTCGCCGGCAGCCCTGATCTGCAGCGACGCGTGCGTGTGATCGCCGAGGCCGCCGCCCGGCACGGCATCCAGACGGTCGCCGAGCGCATCGAGGATGCCAACACCATGGCGGTGGTCTGGCAGCTTGGGGTGCAGTACATCCAGGGTTATTTCGTGCATGCGCCCGAAGAGGTGGTGCTCAAGTCGTGACGGCGTACCGAGGTCGAGCGCTGTGCGCCTGCGTGGCATGTGTCATCGTCGGCTGTGGCAGCGTCGATTCCCCGGCGCCGGCACCGGCGATCACGGTCGGCAGCGCGCTGGCCGGCGTGCAGAGCCTCGCGCGTGGCCTGGATGACACGCCGCGATCGATCGATCCGCAATTCGCCACTGATGTGCCGGGGCAGCGCGTGCTCGACGACCTGTTCGAGGGACTCACCGCCATTGACATCGCTGGCAAGGCGTCCGCCGGCGTCGCCTCCTCCTGGGAGAGCAGCGCCGACGGCAAGACCTGGATGTTTCACCTGCGGCCCGACGCACGCTGGTCCAATGGCGCACCGGTGACGGCAGGGGATTTCGTCTACTCTTGGCGTCGCATGGTCGATCCCAGAACCGGGGCGGCCTATGCGCAGGGACTCGCGGCGATCGATAATGCACTGGAGATCGCCGCCGGCAAGAAACCCACCGACACGCTCGGGGTCGAGGCGCTCGATGGCCACACGCTCAAAGTGCGTCTGAGCGGACCGACCCCCTATCTGCTCGACCTGCTGGCGCAGCAGTACATGTACCCGGTCTATGAACCGGCGATCACGCAGTATGGCGACGCCTGGGTACGTCCGGAGCACCTCGTGTCCGACGGTGCGTTCGTGCTGCGCGAGAACGTGCTCGGCAGCCGCATCACGCTCGAAAAGAACGACAAGTACTGGGACGCGGCTCACGTGCGCCTGCAGCGCGTGGTCTACTACATCCTCACCGACCAGGCCGCGCAGGTGTCGCGCTTCCTTGCAGGGGATGTCGCTTGGACGGATTCCTTCCCGGCCAACCAGCGCGCCTGGCTCAAGTCGACGCTCGGCGGACAGGTGGTCAACTCGCCGTACTTCGGCAGCTACCTGCTGGGGATGAATTTCACGCAGCCGCCATTCAAGGACAATCTGCCGTTGCGCCGGGCGCTGGTGATCGCGCTCGATCGCGCACCGCTGACACACTATATGCGCGAGGGCATGTACGACCCGGCTTACACTTTGATGCCGCCGCTGCCGGACTACCAGCTGCCGCTGCCGGACTGGACCGGATTGTCCAGCGAGGCGCGGCACGAGCTCGCGCGCCGCTTGTATGCCCAGGCAGGCTATTCGGACCGACGCCCGCTGCGCCTCGACCTGGACACGACCATGCTCGATACCGGCACGCGCCATTACCTCGAAGCCGTTGCCGCGAACTGGCGCAGCGTGCTGGGCGCGGAGGTACACATCGACGAGCGCGAATTCAAGGTGCTGCTGCAGGAATTGCAGCTTCACAAGCTGCTGCTGTTTCACGACGCCTGGATCGGCGACTACCCGGATCCCTACACCTTCATGCAGATTTTCTACAGCGGCAACGGCAACAACCATGGGGACTATTCCAATCCGCACTTCGATCAGCTGATCGATGCGGCGGGGCAGGAAGCCGACAGCAGCCGGCGCTTCCGCCTATTCGAGCAGGCCGAACGGCTGCTCGACGACGACGCAGCCTTTATCCCGCTGTATTACTACGCGACGCGACACCTGGTGAAGCCGTACCTGCGCGGCTGGCAATCAAACGTCATGGACCGTAATCTGTCGCGCTACATGTATCTGCTCGAGCATCAGGAGCGATAGCGTGCTGCGCTATACCGCCCGCCGGCTGCTCGGCGCGATACCGACATTGCTGGTGATCGTTACCCTGGCGTTTCTGCTGCTGCACATGGCGCCCGGCGGCCCGTTCGATGGCGCTAAACGCCTGCTGCCTGAAATCCAGAAGAGCATCGAAGCCAAATACCACCTCGACGAGCCGCTGTGGCGCCAGTACCTGCGCTACTTGGCCGACCTCGCACGCGGCGATCTGGGGCCTTCGTTCCAGTATCGCAGCACCTCGGTCAACGAGATCGTCGCTCAGGGCCTGCCGGTGGACGCCACCATCGGCCTGACGGCGATTGCTCTGGCACTGGTGGTCGGCGGCGCCGTAGGTGTCAACGCCGCCCTGCGCCGTGGCACGCGCTGGGATTATGGCTCAATGGCGCTGGCGGTAGCCGGCATCTCCACCCCGGTGTTCGTGGTCGCCCCGCTGTTGATATTGGTATTCGCCATCAAGCTGCACTGGCTGCCCGCCGGCGACTGGGTGCATGGCTCGCCCTCGCATCTGCTGCTGCCCGCCGTGGCGCTGGCGCTGCCCTACACCGCCTACATCGCCCGCCTGATGCGCGCCAGCACCATCGAAGTGCTCAACAGTGCCTTCATCCGCACTGCTCGTGCCAAGGGGCTGCCGCCGCGGCTGATCGTCTGGCGACACGCGCTGCGTCCGACGTTGACGCCGCTCGTGTCCTTTCTCGGCCCGGCGATCGCCGGGGTGGTGACCGGCTCGATCGTGGTCGAGACCGTGTTCGGCCTGCCGGGCATCGGCCGCTATTTCATCACCGCGGCGCTCAATCGCGACTACACGCTGGTCATCGGCATCACCGTGCTCTATGGCGCACTGATCATCCTGTTCAACCTGCTGGCCGATCTCTGTTATGCCTGGATCGACCCGCGCGTGCGGCTGCGATGAGCGGCGCGCAGGGTTTCTGGGCCCAGGCACTGCAGCGCCTGCGCAGGCAACGCGTGACCGTCGCGGCGGGCGTAGTGCTGGCGCTCATCATGCTCGCCTGCCTGCTGCTGCCGCTGCTCTCGCCCTATGATTATTTCACCCCGCAGTTCGAACTGCTGTCGCGCGGCCCGATGCTGGCCGGCGGACACATTCTCGGCACCGATCCGCTCGGCCGCGACCTGCTGGTGCGCGTCATGTGGGGTTGCCGCATCTCCCTCGCCGTGGGTCTTGCGGCCAGCCTGATCAGCGTGCTGATCGGCGTGACCTGGGGGGCCACCGCCGGTTACGTTGGCGGGGCGACCGATGCGCTGATGATGCGGGTGGTGGACATTCTCTATTCGGTGCCGTTCGTGCCGTTCGTGATCGTGCTCACGGTGCTGTTCGGCCGCGAGCTGTGGCTGATCTTCCTCGCCATCGGCGCGGTCTCCTGGCTCGACATCGCGCGCATCGTGCGCGGTGAGACACTGTCGCTCAAGCAGCGCGAATTCATCGAGGCCGCGCGTGTCTCCGGCGTACGCGGAGCGGCGATGATCGCGCGTCACATCGTGCCGAATCTGATCGGCATCGTGATCATTTATGCCACGCTGGCGATTCCCACCGTGATCCTGTTCGAAGCCTTTCTGAGCTTCCTCGGCCTGGGGGTGCAATCGCCACTGGCATCGCTCGGCTCGCTGGTGGCGGACGGCACCTCGGAGATGCAATCGCACCCGCACCTGCTGATCGTTCCGGCCGCCTTTCTGGCGGCGATCATCTATAGCTTCAACTATCTGGGTGACGGACTGCGCGACGCCCTCGACCCGAGGGACCACTAAAGATGAACGCGGCCGCGGCGCTGCGAATCCGGGGCCTGTCGATCTGCTACCCGTCGGAACACGGGCGCATCGAAGCGGTGCGCGACATCGATCTGGAGGTTGCCGCGGGCGAATTCCTCGGCATCGTCGGGGAATCCGGGTCCGGCAAGACGCAGCTGCTGCTGTCCGTGCTGGGACTATCGGCGCCGCGCGCCGAGCTCACCGGCAGTATTCGTTACCGCGAGCAGGAGCTGCTCGGTCTGGGCGGCGCGGCATTGAATCAGATCCGCGGCAATCGCATCAGCATGGTGTTTCAGGACCCGATGACCGCGCTCAACCCGTATCTGCGGGTCGGCCGCCAGATCACCGAGGTCCTGCGGGTGCACCGCCAGGTGAGCGCGCGCGACGCCGAACGGCGCGCCATCGAGATGCTCGAGTCGGTGCATATCCCGGATGCTGCGCGCCGCATGCGCCAGTACCCGCACGAGCTCTCCGGCGGCATGCGCCAGCGCGTCATGATCGCCATGGCGCTGATCGCCGAGCCGGAGATTTTGCTCGCCGATGAGCCCAGCACCGCGCTCGATGTGACGGTCCAGGCCCAGATCCTTACCCTGTTTCAGGAACTGCGCGCACGCACCGGCACTGCGATCGTGCTGGTGACGCACGACCTGGGCGTAATTGCGGAAGCGGCCGATCGGGTCGCGGTGATGTACGCCGGCCGGATCATGGAGCAGGCGCCGGTACACGAGTTATTCGCGCATCCGCACCACCCTTACACCGAGGCCCTGCAGCAGTCGATCCCGCGCATCGATGCCCCGCGGCCGCTGCACCTGGCGAGCATCGGCGGCGTGCCACCAAACCCCGCGGCCTTGCCCGCTGGCTGCGCCTTCGCACCGCGCTGCATCTATCGCCTGCCGATCTGCGACGTCCTCACCCCGCCGCTGATCGAGACCGGCCCGGGGCATTGGAAGGCATGCCATCACGACGGGCCGCTGGGCAAGTTGCGCGGCGAGGCGGCGTGAACCGCGCCGCCCCCGCAGCCGACCCGGCCGGCACCGCGTCGCAATCCGTGCCACCGCAGTCCGCTGCCCTGCTTGCGGTGAGCGAGCTGTCGGTGACTTATCGCGTCACCCATCGCGGCGCCCACGCGCTGCTGCGCGCGGTCAACGGCGTGAGCTTCGAGCTCGCGCGCGGGGAGACCCTCGGGCTGGTGGGCGAATCGGGCAGCGGTAAGTCCACCATCGCCCGCGCCCTGCTACGGCTGGTACCCGCCGAGTCGGGAGTCGCGATGTTCCAAGGGATCGACCTGCTCGGGCTCGCCGGCGGCCGCCTGCAGGCGATGCGGCGGCATCTGCAGCTGATCTTCCAGGATCCGGTGGCCTCGCTCGATCCGCGCATGAACGTCGGCGACATCCTCGGCGAGCCGCTGCGCGTCTTCGAGCCACAACTGTCCGGTGAGGAGCGCCGGCAGCGCGTGCTGGCCATGACTCAAGCCGTCGGACTCGGAGCCGAGCACCTGCATCGATTTGCACACGAGTTCTCCGGCGGCCAGGCGCAGCGTATCGGCATCGCCCGCGCGCTGATCATCAAGCCGGAATTGATCGTCTGCGATGAGCCGCTGTCGGCGCTCGACGTCTCGATAAAATCCCAGATCAGCAACCTGCTGAAGGATCTGCAGCGGCAGTTACACCTCTCGCTGTTGTTCATTTCGCACGATCTGGCGGCCGTGCGCTTCAGCTGCGATCGCGTGCTGGTGCTGTATCTGGGCCGTGTCATGGAGATCGCCGGCTGCGACGCGCTGTTCAGCGCCTGCCGCCATCCCTATACGCGCGCCCTGATTCGCGCCGCGCCGATTCCGGACCCGGTCGCCGCTCGTGCCCGGCGCAGCGCGCCGCTGGAGGGCGAGATACCGTCGCCGCTGTTCGCTCCCTCCGGCTGCGTCTTTCGTACGCGCTGCCCCATGGCGATAGACCGCTGCGCCCGCGAAGTCCCGATGCTGCGATCGGTGGGCGACAGCCAAGTCGCCTGCCATCGCGCCGAGGAAGTCGGCGCCTGATCCTGTAGGACAGGTACGACAAAGATTTATGCTGCGGAATTTCAGCATGCGCCTATGATTGCGCGAGACTTTTGAGGCGGGGTGTCACCGGATGGCGACATACTTATTCGGACTTGAGACAACGATCACAGCTTTGGCGGCCTTGGGCTCACGATAATCGCCCTATCACATTGATGTGGGTCGCTGACCAATTCGTGAATTGCACGGCCAATGCGACTGAAACGGGCGGGGCTTAAACCTTAATTCCTGGCTGCTCTCTTGCCCGAGAGCCGCCCTACTGGAGCTATAGCACATGTATTCATTCTTTCCGCGGCACCTGAGCCTCACCTCCGTGCGCGCACTCACCTTGGCCTTCTGCGCGAGTTTCATGGTCGTCGCCTGCGGCGGCGGCAGTAGCAGCACCCCTGCCAGCAGCAGTAGCTCAAGCAGCTCGAGCAGCAGCTCCAGCTCCAGCAGCAGCTCCAGCTCCAGCAGCAGCAGCAGCTCTAGCAGCAGCTCCAGCTCGAGCAGCAGCTCCAGCAGCGGCGGCGGCGTCACTTCTTACACGCTCACCGGTACGGTCAGCGGCCTGGTCGGCACGGGCATGGTGGTCCAGACCAATGGCGCCAACAACCTGCCGATAATGAGCAATAACAGCTACACGTTTGCGACGCTGCCCAACGGCACCGCCTTCGCAGTCACGGTCCTGACCCAGCCGACCAATCAGCTCTGCACCGTCACCAACGGCACAGGCACGATCAACGGCGCGAGGTTCACCAACGTCATAATCACCTGCGTCACGCAATACACGATCAGCGCCAACGTCACCGGCCTGGCCGTGGGGGCGAGCGTGGTTCTGTGGGATAACGGCGGCAACGCGCTGACCGTCACAACCAGCGGCACGTACCCCTTCACAACCCAGATTGCGGCCGGCGGGGCCTATGCAGTCACGGTCCATACCCAGCCCACCAGCCCTGCGCAGATCTGCACCCCCACAGCCGGCACAGGGGTAGCCAACTCCAATGTCACGGTGGCGGTCGCCTGCGTCACTCAATACACGATCAGTGCCAGCGTTAGCGGCCTCAATGGGGCAAACGTGGTTCTGTGGGATAATGGCGGCGATGCACTGACGATCACGAGCAATGGGACGTTCCCATTCGCCACCAAGATTGCCGCTGGCGGCGCTTACGCTGTCACAGTGCATACCCAACCGACTGGTCCGGCGCAGTTCTGCAGAGTCACCGCAGGTACAGGAGTGGCCAATTCAGCGGTTACCGTAGTCGTGGGCTGCAAAAACACCGGCAAGTATGTGTTCGTCGGCAACGAGTTCGACGGTGCCGGGACCATCGGTGTATTCGCAATCACAGCATCGACCGGCGCGATAGCGGCTGCGAATGGGAACCCGGGCACCCCGGCGACCGCGGAAGCGGGTACAGACGCCAATCCGGTCGGACTAGGGGTCGACCCGACGGGCCCGTACCTCTACGTGGCGAACTCGGGCATCAGCAATTTTGTCATGGGCACCCCGAATACCATTAGCGGCGGCAACGATGTCACCACCTTCACCATCGGTGGCGCCGGCGCCCTGGCCGAAGGAACGCCGGCCGCTCTGACGGACAACCTCGAGCCGACCGCGCTGGCATTCGATCCGGCAGGGGCAGTCTACGTCGGCAACAACGACTTCAATGGGGACGGCGCCATCGTGGCGTACAATCCGGCCGCTGGCGTATTGGGCGCGCAGATAACGAACTCGCCCTCTGAAGGCAATGAGCCGCTCGGACTGGCCGTCGACTCGACTCATAAGTTCCTCTTTTCCGCAAACCCCGGTGACAGCACCGTCGTGGTCTACCCGATTACCGGCGGAACATTGCCCGCGAGTGCGCCGACGGCGGACCCGGCCGCAACGCTGACGAGCCCGTATGCGGTCGCGGCCTCGCCGACTGGGCTGTATGTGTACGTCACCGACACCTTGGCGCTTCCTGCCACGGCCGCTGGCACGGTGACTGCGTATTCGTATAACGCATCAACCGGGGCTCTGACGCAGGTGCATGCGTCATACGCGGTCGGCATTGGACCAGAGGGCATTGCGATCGATCCCACCGGCACATTCCTGTACGTGTCCAATGCCCATGACGGCACCGTGTCGGCGTTCAAGATCAGCACTGTCGACGGTTCATTGTCAGTAATTGGTACGTACACGACGGCGGCGACAGCTGTGCCTTCCGCGTCGCCGACCGCACTTGCGGTCGACCCGTCTGGCCAGTTCCTCTACGTCGCAAACGGCGATGACGGATCGATCACGGCCTTCACCATCACCGCGGGCACGGGAGTACTGGCTGCGGTAGCCGGCGGCCCGGTTGCGGCGACCAATGGCGGCGGTCAAGGCACGAGTTCGATAGCTATCGAATAGCACCTGCCTTTCGATTCCTCTCTGGAGCGCGCCCGTCAAATCCCAACTGGCGCGCTCTTTCATTTTTCAGGGTTCAGCGGCGCCGCCTGGCGGCGGCTTGCTCTCGCAGCAATACGCCAGCGTTCGATACGGCACAGCGATTACCTCTCGACCTTTAAGCTGCGTGTGCGTTGCAATCAACGCGCGGAGCCTCGCGGCGACATCGGCATGCTGCGCTGCCGG
>Ga0302324_100013511_pt1 | contig 16551 bp, 14 predicted proteins | sample Palsa_T0_1_FD_201949 | JGI IMG/M metagenome (GOLD analysis project Ga0302324, IMG submission 201949) | Peat permafrost microbial communities from Stordalen Mire near Abisko, Sweden - Palsa_T0_1 | ecosystem: Environmental > Terrestrial > Soil > Palsa > Peat permafrost | place: Sweden: Abisko...
TGAGGCGCAGGACATCGAGATCGATACGCTGATCCATGAGGACGGCCCGGCGCAGATGGAGATCAATCTGTTGCATGGTGCTGCGCTGGATCTGGCCGATCAGGCCTTCCTCTTCAAGCGCACGGCGCGTGAGGCGGCGCTGCGGCACAAGATGTACGCCACCTTCATGGCCAAGCCCCATGCCAAGGAGCCGGGCAGCGCCATGCACATTCACCAGAGCGTCGTCGACATCAAGACGCGCAAGAACGTCTTCAGTAACGACGACGGCACGCCCTCGGCGCTGTTCTTCTCGCATATCGGCGGCCTGCAGCGCTATGTGCCGGCGGCGATGTCGCTGTTTGCCTCCAATGTCAATTCCTACCGCCGCATGACCCGTTATCTGTCGGCGCCGATCAATGTGCAATGGGGCTACGACAATCGCACCGCCGGCCTGCGGGTGCCCATGTCCCCGGTCGAGGCAAGGCGGGTCGAGAATCGCGTCGGTGGTGCGGATGCCAATCCGTACATCGCGATTGCCGCCTCACTCGCCTGCGGCTACCTCGGCATGGTCGAGGGACTGCAGCCGACGGAGCCGATCTCGGGTAGCGCGCACGATCTGCCGCACTCCCTCCCACGCTCGCTCGATGAGGCGCTCTCGCGCCTGCGCGCCTGCGAGCCGCTGCTGGAGATCCTCGGTGAGCCGTTCGTGGCGGCCTATACGATCGTCAAGCAAGCCGAGTACGAAGTGTTCCTACAGGTGATCAGCTCGTGGGAGCGCGAGCACCTGCTGCTGAATGTTTGACGGGCACAGTCCGCCAGGGATAATAGACCCGCCAGTGCCGACACTGACCTGAGAGGCCGATGATCAATCGCTGCGCGCGGCGAGCCGCCGCTACGCTCTGCTCCGTCCTGCTGCTTGCCGCCTGTGGCCGTCAGAGCACGCCGAGCGCGCCGGCGGCGGGCGGCATTGCGGCCGAGACGGCTGCGCCCGGCGCGCAGCAGAAACTTCTGAACATCTACAACTGGTCCGATTACATCGACCCCAGCGTGGTGCCGGATTTCGAAAAGGAATACGGCATCAAGGTCAACTACGACGTATTCGATTCCAACGAGGTGCTGGAGACCAAGTTGCTCGCGGGCCATACGGGCTACGACGTCGTGCTGCCCTCCGCCTCCTTCCTGCAGCGACAGATCCAGGCCGGGGTGTTTCAGAAGCTCGACAAGTCCCTGTTGCCGAACCTGAAGAATCTCGATCCGCAGATCACACAGATCATCCAGACGCACGATCCGGGCAACCAGTACGGCGTGAATTACCTCTGGGGCACTTCGGGGGTGGGCTACAACGAGGCCAAGATAGCGCAGGCGATGCCCGATGCGCCGGTGGATTCCCTGCGGATGTTCTACGACCCGAGCGTCGTGAAGAACTTCCAGAAATGCGGTGTCTCGATCCTCGATGCGCCGGATGAAGTGGTCGGTACCGTGCTCGTGTATCTTGGCCGGAACCCCAACAGCGAATCGATCGATGACTTGAAAGCCGCCGAGCAGGTGCTGGTCTCGATCCGGCCTTACATCCGCTACATCAATTCTTCGCGCTACATCGAGGATCTTGCCAACGGTGATCTGTGCCTGGCTCTGGGCTGGAGCGGCGACGTCGGTCAGGCGCGCGCGCGGGCTCTGGACGGCAGCAAAGGCGTGCAGATCAAGTACAACATTCCGCGCGAGGGCGCGATCCTGTTCTTCGACATGCTGGCCATTCCCGCCGACGCACCGCACCCGCAGAACGCACACCTCTTCATCAACTATCTGCTGCGTCCCGAGGTGGCGGCGAAGAATTCGACCATGATGCACTACGCCACCAGCAACGAGGCGGCCTACAGCCTGGTCGACCCGGCGATCTATAACGATCAGGGCGTATATCCGAGCGCGGCGACCCGGGCGCACATGTATCCGAACGCGTCCCGCAGCCTCGCCTTCACGCGCGAGCTCAATCGCACCTGGACCCGCTTCAAGACCGGTAAATAATGGCCGCCTATGTTGCGCTCGAGCAGGTCAGCAAGCGCTTCGGCGAGTTCGTAGCGGTCAAGGACGTATCACTGCAGATCGATCAAGGCGAGATCTTCTGCCTGCTGGGTGGCTCGGGCTGTGGCAAGACGACGTTGCTGCGGCTGCTGGCCGGCTTCGAGACCCCAAGCACCGGCCGGCTGCTGATCGAAGGCCAGGATCTGGCGCAGGTGCCTCCGTACCAGCGCCCCGTGAATATGATGTTTCAGCACTACGCGCTGTTTCCGCACATGACCGTGGAGCGCAACGTGGCCTTTGGGCTCGAGCAGCAGAGGCTCGGCAAGGCAGAGATCCGCCGTCGGGTCGGAGAGATCCTCGATATCGTGAAGATGGGGGCGTACCTGGCGCGCAAGCCGCATCAACTCTCGGGCGGTCAGCGCCAGCGCGTGGCCCTGGCGCGTGCGCTGGTCAAACGGCCCAAGCTGTTGCTGCTCGATGAGCCCCTCGGGGCGCTCGATCGCAAGTTGCGCGAGCACACACAATTCGAGCTCATCAACATCCAGCAGCAGCTCGGTGTGACTTTCGTGGTCGTGACGCACGATCAGGAGGAGGCCATGACGCTGGCCTCGCGCATCGGGGTCATGAATCACGGAGAGATCGTGCAGATCGGCACACCACGGCAGATCTATGAGTTCCCGGCCACACGCTTCGTAGCGGACTTCATCGGCTCGGTGAACCTGTTCGAGGGCCGTCTCATCGAGGACGAGCCCGATTACGTGCGCATAGCGTGCACGGATCTCAGCGCCAGCATGCTGGTGGATCATGGCATCAGCGCGCCTCCGGAGGCGACGCTGTGGGTGGCGGTGCGGCCCGAGAAAATCAACCTCTCGCGAGCTCAGCCGCAGGCGCCGGACAACTGGGCCCAGGGCGTGATTCGCGAGATCGCCTATCTCGGAGATCTGTCGGTGTTTCTGGTGCGGCTCGAATCCGGCCGCGAGGTGCGCGCCACGCTCGCCAACAGCACACGCAAGCCGGAAGAGCAGTTCGAGCGCGACACGCCGGTGTATCTGTCCTGGGACGCCTCCAGCCCCGTGATCGGTAGCGGCTGAGGACTCAAGGCAAGCATGATCGATAGGCTGCGCGACGCCTGGAAAGCACTGCTGCCGGGTCACCACGGCAGGGGCGCGGTGATAACGCTGCCGATGCTGTGGTTGCTGCTGTTTTTCCTGGTGCCGTTCCTGATCGTGCTGAAGATTTCATTCTCCGAGGCGCTCATGGCCATGCCGCCTTATGCGCCGCTGTACGAATGGACGCACGATCGAGTGCTCGCAATCCGGCTGCATCTCGCGAACTATCACTTCCTCTTCACCGATCCGCTGTACCTCGATTCGTTCCTCTATTCGCTGAAGGTCGCGGCAGTGTCCACCATGCTGTGCCTGCTGCTCGGCTATCCCATGGCTCTGGGCATCACGCGCGCCAGCCCGGCGCGCCGCAATCTGCTGCTCATGCTGGTGATTCTGCCGTTCTGGACCTCGTTTCTGTTGCGCGTGTACGCCTGGATCGGATTGTTGAAGGAAGACGGGCTGATCAACAACGTGCTGCTGAGCCTGCACCTGCTCGGACAGCCGGTTCCGATGGTCAACACGTCCTTCGCGGTCTACGTGGGCATCGTGTACTCATATCTGCCCTTCATGATCCTGCCGCTCTACGCCAATCTCGAGAAGCACGACGCCTCGTTGCTCGAAGCCGCCGCGGATCTGGGAGCGCCACCATGGCGGGCGTTCCTGCGCGTGACCTGGCCCTTGTCGCTGCCCGGCGTACTGGCGGGCGCGCTGCTGGTGTTCATACCGGCCACCGGCGAGTACGTGATTCCGTCGCTGCTCGGTTCGGCCAACCAGATCATGATCGGCCGCGTATTGTCTGACGAATTCTTCGAGAACCGTGACTGGCCGGTGGCCAGCGCCGTGGCGATCGTGATCCTGATCGTGCTGCTCGGGCCCATCGTGCTCTTCCAGCACCTCCAGCGGCGTGAGATCGAGGCCGATTCATGAGACGCGGCCGCGGCGTGCTGCTGCCGACCGTGCTGGCCTTCGGTTTCGCATTTCTCTACGTGCCGATCCTCTCGATGATCGTCTATTCGTTCAACGCTTCGCGGCTGGTGACGGTCTGGGATGGCGCGCACTCACCGACGCTCAAGTGGTATGGGGAGCTCTTCGGCAACGCACAGATCATGGATGCAGCGTGGCTGTCGCTGAAGATCGCGGCCATGAACGCGACCGGGGCGGTGATCCTCGGCACCATGGTGGCCTTTGCGCTGGTGCGCTACGGGCGCTTCCGGGGTCGTGGGCTATTGGCGGCACTGAGCACGGCGCCGCTGGTGTTGCCCGAGATCATCACGGGTCTGTCGCTGTTGCTGCTGTTCGTTGCCATGGAACAGATCATCGGCTGGCCGGCGGCCCGAGGGATCACAACCATCACGATCGCGCACATCAGCTTCTCGCTGTCCTACGTGGCAGTGGTAGTGCAGTCGCGCCTGACCGGCTTCGACGTCTCGCTGGAGGAGGCGGCGCTGGATCTCGGCGCACGACCGGCGACGGTATTTCTGCGCATCACACTGCCGTTGATCGCACCGGCACTCCTTTCGGGTTGGCTGTTGTCGTTCACACTGTCGTGGGATGATGTGGTGATCTCCCAATTCGTCGCCGGACCGGGTTCGAGCACGTTGCCGATGGTCATATTTTCCAAAGTGCGGCTGGGCGTGAGTCCGGATGTGAATGCACTGGCCACGCTCATGGTGCTGATCGTTGCGATCGGGGTCGTCTCCTCGGCCTGGTATCTACAGCGGCTCCAGAACCGGCGTGCACGCGAGTCGCAACTGGCTGCCGCTGCCGAGGCCTGAGCGATGGCCAATCGAATCCTGCTCGGTCTGGATGTGGGCGGCTCCTCGATCAAGGCGGCGTTGGTGGACGTGGAACGGGGCGTCACCACGACGCGACTGCACTCGGTTCGCACCCCTTCACCCTCGACGCCCGAGCAGGTGCTGCAGGTGTGCGAGCAGATCGACCGCGATCTGGCAGCAGTCGGCACGGTAGGACTGGCCTTTCCAGCGGTCGTGCAGCGGGGCATAGCTCGAACCGCAGCCAACATCGATAAATCCTGGATCGGTTACGCCGGCGGGGAGCGCTTGTCGCAGTTGCTCAATCGCCCCGTGATCTTCGTCAACGATGCGGATGCTGCGGGGCTCGCGGAGATTCACGCGGGAGCCGGCGCCGGCGTGCGCGGGGTCGTGATTGTGCTGACCTTCGGCACCGGTATCGGCACGGGCATGTTCCTGGACGGTCAGCTGGTGCCCAACACCGAATTCGGACACCTGGAATTCCACGGGCGTGATGCCGAGGCCACCACCTCGGCGCGAGTGCGCACGGAGGAGCGATTAGACTGGCCGAGCTGGTGCGCGCGGGTCAACGACTATCTCGCGCGCCTGCACGCGCTTTTCTGGCCGGAGCTATTCATCATCGGCGGTGCCATCAGCGAGGATTACGCCCACTTCGGGCATCTGCTCAGCAGTCCCGCGCAGATCCGGCGCGCGGCGCATGGCGGACAGGCCGGCGTCATCGGCGCGGCCTTTGCGGCCGCTGGCTTGAAGCAGAGTTAGGCGCGGGCCCGTGGCATTGCGCAGCAAGCTGCCGCAGGTCGGCACTACCATTTTCAGTGTCATGTCGCTCCGCGCGGCCGAACTCGGTGCGGTGAACCTGGGACAGGGTTTTCCGGACTACGATATCGATCCGCGCCTGGGCGAGCTGGTCGCAGAGGCCATGCGCCAAGGCTACAACCAATATGCTCCGATGCCTGGACTCTCGCGCTTGCGTGAGGCGATCGCCGTGAAGCTGCAGCGTCATCACGCGGTGCGCGTCGATTCGGAGCTCGAGATCACGATCACGCTGGGGGCCACTGAGGCGATCTTCTCAGCGATCTTGGCCCTCGTCGGACCGGGGGATGAGGTCATGATCTTCGATCCGTCCTACGATTCGTACCCGAGTGCGGTCGCACTTTCCGGCGCAGCCTGCGTGCGCGTGCCCTTGCAACCGCCGCACTTTCGCTACGATTGGGAGCGTATCGGCGCCGCACTCACGCCGCGCACAAGGCTGCTGATCGTCAATTCACCGCACAATCCGTGTTGCACCTGCCTGACGTCCGAGGACCGCGAGGCGCTCGCTGAGCTATTGCGGGGGCGCGACATTCATCTGATCTCCGATGAGGTCTATGAACACATCGTGTTCGACGGTCGCGTGCATCACAGTGTATTGGCGCACCCGGAGCTGCGCTCGCGCAGTATCGCCGTATTCTCTTTCGGCAAGACGCTGCACTCGACCGGTCTGCGCGTGGGCTATGCGGTCGCGCCCGCCGCCTTGAGCGCGGAGCTTCGCAAAGTGCATCAATTCAATACCTTCGCCATCGCCACGGCGCTGCAGCAGGCGATAGCGCGCTACCTCGAGGAGCGGCCGGATTGTGGCGAGGATCTTGGCGCATTTTTCCAGGCCAAACGTGATCTGCTCGGCACGTTGCTGCATGACAGTGGTTTCGTGCTGCCGCCTGCCGAGGGCTCGTTCTTCCAGAACATCGACTATGGGGCCTTCAGCACGGGACGGGACGTGGACTACGCCGAAGAACTGCTGACACAAGCGCGCGTGGCGACGATTCCGTTATCGGTCTTCTATGAGCGTCCGCCGCGCATGACGCTGCTGCGCCTTTGTATTGCCAAACGTGAACAGACGCTGCGCCAGGCGGCCGCACAGCTTCTCGTCTATGCCCGCGCAGCTGGGGTGACCCCATGAAGGACACCACGCGTGTCAATCACCCGCCGGCGGTCGAGGTGCCCTCGGATAACCGTCCGGTCGTCGGTCCGATCTATCAGACGGTCAAGTTCGAGTTCGACAGCGTCGAGGAGACGTTGCGAGCGCAGCGCGGGGAGCGACCCGGGTTCTCCTATCTGCGAACGTCCAATCCGACCTTGCGGCAACTCGAGCTCACGCTCGCCCAATTACAGGGTCGCGATGACTGTCTCGTATGCGCCTCGGGCATCGGGGTCATTGCCCAGGCCTTGCTGTCGCTGACCCGTCAGGGCGATCACGTGCTGTGCTTCATTGAGTCCTACGGGCCGACTCGGCACCTGGTGCGCCGGGTGCTGGCGAAATTCGGCGTCGAACACACACTGCTGTCAATCGCGGATCTCGCGGGCGTCGAGCGCGTGCTGGCTTTGCGGCCCACCCGGCTCATGATTTTCGAGAGCCCTACCAATCCGACCAACAAGATCGCGGACATCGCGGCACTCACGCGCCTGGCGCGTGCCCACGGCACTCTCACGCTGCTCGACAATACCTTCGCCGGCGTGCATCAGCACGGCCAGTACGAAATCGACCTCTATTTGCACAGCCTGACGAAGTTCGTTTCGGGTCACGGTGACGTCATGGGCGGTGCCGCCATTGGACAGGCGAGTCTGATCCAGGCGCTGCGCTCGGATTTCTCGGTACTGGGCGGCGTGCTCGATCCGCATGCCGCGTTCCTGCTGCAGCGTGGTCTGAAGACCTACTTCGTGCGCTATCGGGCGCAATGCGCCACGGCGCAACGCGTAGCCGAATTCCTCGCGAATCATCCGACGGTGGAGCACACGGCCTATCCGGGCCTGCCGAGCGATCCGGGGCATGTGCTCGCACGCGCGCAGATGAGTGATTTCGGCGCCATCGTGAGCTGTGTGCTGCGCGGCGGGTTGGAGGCGGGGCGGCGATTCGCGGAGGCTTTGCGCCTGTTCGCCATTGCCGCCAGCCTCGGATCCACCGAATCCCTGGTGTTGCCGCCGCAGATGCTACGCGGCCGCGATTTGAATGAAGAGCAACAGCGCATCAGCGGCGTCGGCCCCGGTAGCGTACGTCTGTCGATCGGTCTGGAGGATAGCGGCGATCTGATCGAGGACATCACGCAGGCCCTCGAGGCCGCGCAGGTCTAGAGATTGCGGATCAGAGCATCACCGAATTCGCTGCATTTGACCTTGGTGGCACCAGCCATGAGGCGGGCAAAGTCATAGGTCACGATCTTTTGTCCGATCGTCACATCCATCGCCTGGATGATGGCATCGGCCGCCTCGACCCAGCCCATGTAACGCAGCATCATCTCGCCTGAGAGAATCACCGAGCCGGGATTAACCTGATCCAGGTCGGCGTACTTGGGCGCCGTGCCGTGAGTCGCTTCGAATACGGCGTGCCCTGTGAGGTAGTTGATGTTGGCTCCGGGGGCGATGCCGATGCCGCCGACCTGAGCCGCGAGCGCATCGGACAGATAGTCGCCATTCAGATTCATGGTCGCGACCACGTCGAACTCGTCGGCCCGCGTGAGCACCTGCTGCAGCGTGATGTCGGCAATCGCGTCCTTGATCAGCAGCTTGCCCGCGGCCAGAGCCGCTGCTTGCTCGTCGTTCGCCGTTTTCTCGCCGGCGGCCGCGCGCGTGCGCTCCCATTGCGTCCAGGTATAGACGCGCTCACCGTATTCACGTTCGGCGAGGGCGTAGGCCCAGCCGCGAAAGGAGCCTTCGGTGTACTTGAGGATATTACCCTTGTGCACGATCGTCACGCTCTTGCGCCCCAACGCCAGTGCGTACTCGACGGCTGCGCGAAACAGCCGCTCGGTGCCCTCTATCGAAATATTCTTGAGCCCGATGCCGCTCGTGTGCGGAAAGCGGATGCGCGCATAGTGTTTCGGAAAGGTGGTCTTGAGAATCTCGAGGAATTTGCGGTTCTCCTCGGTGCCTTCCTCGAATTCAATGCCGGAATAAAGATCCTCGGTATTCTCGCGGAAGATCACCATGTCCACTTTCTCGGGCGCCTTGACCGGCGAGGGCACACCCTTGAACCAGCGTACCGGGCGCAGACACACGTAGAGGTCAAGCAGTTGACGCAGCGCCACGTTCAAGGAGCGGATACCGCCGCCGACCGGCGTCGTCAGAGGGCCCTTGATCGATACCAGGTACTCGCGGCAAGCCGCGACCGTCTCGTCCGGCAGCCAGTTCTTGAACGCGTTGAACGCCTTCTCCCCGGCGTAGACTTCGAGCCAGTGGATCCGGCGCCGGCCTCCATAAGCTTTCAGCACCGCGGCCTCGAGTACTCGACGGCTGGCACGCCAGATATCGCGACCCGTGCCGTCACCCTCGATGAATGGAATGATCGGATTGTCCGGTACGACGAGCCTGCCAGCGGCAAGGGTGATTTTGCGACCGTCGGCGGGCGGGACCGGCACTGGCGAAGTCGGGGTCGGATCAGTCATGGCGCGCATGCTAGCACGGCGGGCGGAGTTGCTAGAATCGCCCGCGTATGGCCGGTACTTTGAATTCAACGCCGGGCGCAGACGGCTTCTGGATGCCCGCGGAGTTCGAGCGGCATGAGGGCTGCTGGATGCTCTGGCCGGAACGTGCGGACAACTGGCGTGCCGGCGCCGCGCCGGCCCAGCTTGCCTTCAGCGCCGTGGCGGCGGCGATCGCGCGCTTCGAGGCCGTCACGGTCGGGGTCTCGGCAGCGCAGTACTCGAAAGCGCGAGCCCAGCTTGCTCCCGGTGTGCGTGTCGTCGAGCTCTCGAGCGACGACGCCTGGATGCGCGACGTCGGCCCGAGCTTTCTGATCAACGCCGCGGGTGAGCTGCGCGGGGTGCAGTGGGGCTTCAACGCCTGGGGCGGCCTGTACCGTCCCAGTGAGCGGGACGGCATGGTGGCACGCAAGGTACTGGAACTCGAGCGCGCCCCACGCTATGTGGCGCCCATGATCAATGAGGGCGGCGCAATCCACGTCGACGGCCAGGGCACGGTGCTGGTGACCGAGCAGTGTCTGCTCAACCGCAACCGCAATCCCACTTTGAGCCGCAAACAAATCGAGGCGCTGCTGCGTCGATACCTGGGTGTGAGCTGCATCATCTGGTTGGGCGAGGGCGTGGTCGCGGACGAAACGTCGGGGCATATCGACAATCTCGCCTGCTTTGCGCGCCCCGGGGAGATCTGTCTGACATGGACTGACGATCGGCACGACCCTCAGCACAGGGTGTCCCAGAACGCGCTCGAGCGGCTCACGACCGCGCGCGATGCACGCGGCCGAAGACTCAAGGTACACAAGCTGCCCATGCCCGGACCGCTTTACATGACTCGGCGCGAGGCCGCCGGTTTGGCGCGCCGTCATGGCATACGAACGCTGCGGGCCGGTCAACGGTTGGCGGGCAGCTACGTGAATTTCTATCTGGCGAACGACGCGCTGATTCTGCCGTTGCTCGATGAGCATACCGACGCCGCGGCACGGCGTGCGCTGCGCCGTATATTTCCGCGCCGCCGGATCGTCGGCATCCGCGCGCGCGAGATACTCCTCGGCGGCGGTAATATCCATTGCATCACCCAGCAGCAGCCCAGCCGCGTGCGCCAGAGCGCTGGCTCAAAGCGCTGAGAGCTCGCGCTCTGCGGCCGATAACCATTCGTGCTGCATCTTGCGGTAATGACGTGGGGCCATTCGCGCATGGTCCAGCAACTCATGAAGCACGCGGCGGGCATCCTCCGTCCGGCCGCAGGCGCGCAGCAGCAGCGCATAGCGCAGGGGCGCTTCAGCGCCTGCAAAGTACTTGGACAGCGCGGCGTATTCCTCGAGCGCCTGTTCACGTCTACCCTCGCCCTCAAGTGAACGGGCATACAGCAGGTGCCCTTCGGGCGAGCGGAAATCGGGATTGCGCGCGCGCAGGTCATCGAGCGTGGCGCGCGCATCCGCAAACGCGCCGGCAGCGGCCTGCGCCTGTGCCAGGCCCAGCATCAAGTTCGGATCGGATTCGTACAATCCGGTCAGGGCCTGCCGGTACACGGCGACGGCCTCCTGGGGCTTGCCCTGCCGCGCCAATTCCGCCGCATAGCGCTGTCGACTGGCCACATCGCCCGTCATGCGCGCCTCGGCCTCGTACCGGCGCAGATCCTGTTCCGGATCGAGCGCTTTGCGCATGCCCCGCACGGCACGGCGGGTACCGTGACTCTGGAATACTCCGGGCAGAACCTCGACCAGCAAGTAGGCAATGGGTCCGGCCAAGGGCAGCAATGCGATGGCCCAGATCCACAGCGTGTTGCGTCCGGTGCGTATGCAATGAATGATCAGCAGCACCTGGATGACGAGCGAAATAATGAAGGCTAAGCTCATGAGCTCAAGCTTAATAGCTGCCCGCGGCTCGTGCATGCACCTGACGAGAATTATCTCATTGACGGCTGCGCTGCTGTGCTGCGCGGTGGCGAATGCCCAGATCCCGGGCAGCGATCCGGCTGCGCCGCGGCCACGGATCGGGCTGGTCCTTTCCGGGGGCGGCGCGCGCGGCGCGGCGCATATCGGCGTGTTGAAAATGTTGGATGCTCTGCACGTGCCGATCGATGCGATCGCCGGCACCAGCATGGGTGCGGTCGTCGGCGGGTTGTACGCGAGTGGCATGTCCGGGACGCAGATCGAGCTGGCCATGGCCTCCGTGGACTGGCAGTCGGCGTTTCGTGACCGGCCGCCACGCACCGAGTTGGGATTCCGCCGCAAGGAGGAGGATCGGGAATATCTGGTCAATCTGCCCCTGGGATTGCAGGGTAAGAGGCTGGTCATTCCCGAGGGCCTCGTTCAGGGCCAGAGGCTCAATGAGACATTGCGCCGGCTGACACTGCCGGTCGCCCTGGTGCAGGATTTCGACCAGTTGCCGACACGCTTTCGCGCCGTGGCGACCAATCTGGAGAGCGGGGATGCCGTGGTCATAGGCGACGGCGATCTCACGACGGCGATGCGCGCGAGCATGTCCGTGCCCGGCGTGTTCGCGCCGGTGGAATACCGCAATCAGTTGCTGGTCGATGGTGGGCTCACCGAGAATCTGCCGATAGATGTCGCCCGCACCATGGGGGTCGACGTGCTCATCGTGGTCGACGCCGGCTATCCGCTGCAGCCACGCAAGAATCTGGATTCAATACCCGGCATCACCAACCAGATGCTGGCGATTCTCCTGGGGCGCGACGCCGAGCGGCAGATGCATACGCTCGGGCCGGACGATATCGTCATCCGTCCGAATCTGGGAGATTTCTCCTCGTACGATTTTGTCGAGACACTGAAGATCGTCAACGCGGGACAGGACGCGGCAAAGGCTCTTGCCACGCAACTGACGCGCTACGCGCTGCCGGATGCGGACTATGCACGCTATCTGCAGGCGCGCGGTGCGGCGCGCGCCGGCTTGCCGCCGGTGCAGTTCGTGCGCGCCGATCCGGATTCGACGCGTTATGAGAGTGTGATTCAGGACATGTTCGGCCAGAATGTGGGCACTACGCTCGATCCAGACGCGCTCAAGAGCGAAGTCGAGACACTCTACGGCCGCGGCGACCTGGAACGGCTCGATTACCGACTGGTCCAGGATCAGAAGGGGCGCGACGGGCTGGAATTCACGGCGCAGCGCAATTCCTGGGGACCGAACTACCTGCGCTTCGGCTTGTCCTTGCAGGATGACTTCAAGGGCAACACGATCTTCAATGCCGCCGGCCGCCTGGACTTCACGGAACTGAATTCGCTGGGCGCCGAATCGCGCTGGGACATGCAGGTGGGCAGCTCCCCGCTATTCGGTACTGAATTGTATCTGCCGCTGGACAACATCGCGCGCTACTTCATCGCGCCGCATCTGCAGGTCGAGGAGCACGATCTGCCGCAGGATGAGGGTGGCAGGCAGGTCGGGGAGTTCCGCATCAGCAGCTTCGACGAGGGCGTTGACTTCGGGCGCGAACTGGGCAGCTGGGGCGAGGTGCGCCTCGGGGCACTCGATAGCCGCGGCAATTCGCACGTTTACCTCGGCGATTTCAAGGTGCCCGCTTCGAGCTTCAATCTCCCGGAGTATTTTCTGCGCTTCGGTTACGACACGCTCGATACCGCCAATTTTCCACATTCCGGACAGTCGCTGACCTCGCAGCTGAGCTACGAGGGTAATGGTGGCGGCGAACAGGGCAGCAACCAATACACGATCGATTACCGTGCGGCACATTCCTGGGCCAAGAATACCGTGGGGCTCTGGCTCTCGAGCGGCAGCACGATCGGAGGCAGTCAGACCAACGTTCGCACGTTCTTTCCGCTGGGCGGCTTCCTGAACCTCTCCGGTGTGCCAACCCAGTCAATCGCGGGGCCGCAATACGCGATCGGTCGATTGATTTATCTGCGCAAGGTCGGCAATGGCGGTGAGGGCATACTCGACGTGCCGGCGTATGTCGGCGTATCTCTCGAGGACGGCAACGTCTGGTCCAGCCGCAACCAGATCAGCTTCGGCAACACCCGCAAGGACGCGTCGTTGTTCTTTGGTGCTGACACCTATATTGGTCCGGCCTACTTCGCGGTAGGCTACGACGAGAGCGGGTCGATTACGCTCTATGTATTTCTTGGACGCGCCTTCTGAGCTGTCTAGAGCCCGCGACTGGCCGCCAGGTTCTCGACCTTCTCGAACATCAGTGCCGGCTTGTCGCCGACGCGGGAGTACTCGTGCCGGCGGCTCATGTTGAGCAGTTCGGCGTCGCGCTCGGCGGCAGTCCGGAACCAATGGACGCGATGCCATTCCGCACCCATGATTTTGCGGAATGGATCGCCCGGGCGCAGACTCACGCGCACGCCGTAGGGGCTGGGGCCCTTGCTCGCTGGACGGCGCAGATTATGCGGTTGGCAGATTGCGCTCATCGCGGATTGATCTTGTAGCTTGAGTTCCAGGCGGACGCCACCATAGTGTCTGAATTATAGCGGCAAGCCGGAGGATTCGTTTATGAAGGTATCTGAGACGCATTTTGTAAACGGCCATCGTATCCAGCCTCCTTTCCCCGAGGGACTCGAGCGCGCTGTGTTCGGTCTGGGCTGCTTTTGGGGGGCCGAGAAGGCGTTCTGGAAGCTTCCGGGCGTTTACGCTACCGCCGTGGGCTATGCCGGGGGGCACGCTGCCGACCCCAGCTACAAGCAGGTCTGCTCGGGACTGACGGGCCATGCGGAGGTGGTATTGGTCGTCTACGATCCGAAGCGCATCAGCCACGAGACACTGCTGCGCGTGTTCTGGGAGTCGCACGATCCGACCCAGGGCATGCGTCAGGGCAATGATGTCGGCACGCAGTATCGCTCCGTCATCTACGCTTACGGCGAGGCTCAGCTCGAGGCCGCCGAGCAATCCAAGCGCATCTACCAGCATGCCCTGAGCCAGGCACGCCGCGGCGTGATTACCACCGAGATCCGCGAGGCGCCGCCGTTTTATTATGCCGAGGACTATCACCAGCAGTATCTGGCGAAGAATCCGGATGGTTATTGCCCGAATCACTCGTGCGGAATTTCCTATAAATCCCCGGAGTTACAGGTGGGGGAGAAGGCGTGATAGTTGGTTAACCGAGGGTTCTGTCGTGGAACCAGAGGGTTACCAGTTGGCCACGTCGAGCATTTGCGTATTTCTGCGGGAAAACGCCCACTGATTTCGGCGTCAACGTCTACCGATAGTCTACCGGTGGCCAGGCGATAGCAAAGTCCTCGGCCAAGCTATCGGCGCCGAAACTTGAAGTACGTGGGGCGTTCACCGCTGCAATGCGAAGTGTCCTGCCACGGTATAGGGGTGTAGTACTCCCCATTACCTAGAACTCCATGAATTCGCTATCGGTTGATGCGGCGATTAGCCGCTTGGGCGTTCTGGCCCAGGGCACCGACCGCACGCGGTTCGATAGCGGCCATTTCAGAATTGACGGATCACTTGCACGCGAGTAAGAAAAGTAGCGGCCACTGCAGGGGAAACCATGGAGCACGTTCTGAAGTCCAAAGCGGGCAAGACACTCGAGCAGTCATACAAGGGACTTGCGTTTACGAACTCCAACGGAAAGGCGGAGTGCGTCGAGTTTGTCCGGCAGACGCTCAATTCGCCACCCACGACCGCCTGGTCCGAAGGGCGCAAGGTGAAGAGCGGCGTTGCACTGACTGCGGGTACCGCCATTGCGACCTTTATCAATGGCAAGTATCCACAGGTTGGTAGCACAGGAAAGCATGCCGCGATTTATTTAGGGCAAAACGCAATCGGCATTCAGGTACTCGATCAGTGGGCGACGCAGGGCTCCGTACAGCCTCGGATCATTAAATGGAAGCCGACGAGCCCCTCTTTGAGCAACGACGCCAACGCCTTTTCCGTGATTGAATGGTGAGCAAATGAGCATTACCGTGCGAGTCCTTTCAGCGGCCATTGCGATGATGGTGGGGACCCAAGTCCTTGCCGAGACCGTGGAATGTCCGGCGACAATAGACGTACGCCAACAACTCACGACGCTCGTTCAGGGATGGACGAGCTCCGAGGACGATGTCCCGCACCGGCTCGCGAGAATTACGTTCTATGATGGGACGCCCGAGGAGCGCGCATCGCTAATCCCAGACGCATCGCACAAGGCCGGAGACCGCGAGACAACGGTTTGGCGATTCATGTGGCAAACGGATCGGCGAATCTGGCTCTCATGCAGCTACGGCAGCACCACTATCGCGCTCGCGCGTGCGTTGCCGGCTGGGACGCGCGCCTGCTCTGTCGTATACAACCTTCGCCAACGCGTGGATGGGCTTCCGGTAATCGAGCGGATCAGCTGCGAGTAGTCTGGCCCGAGCGCACAACTACCGCTGCCGCATGAGCTGTAGCAGCACTCTATGGCAACGCCGTTGAGTGAGCACTGCTTTGGAGAACCCCACTGGCGCGTAATTGCAAGTGACTTTCAAACTGACGCTTGGTTCAACGACGGACGGGCAGTAGGCACTGGAGGGATCCTGAATGCGCAGCCGCCCCACCTGCACACCGCTAGCGCTACTATCATTTTGCATCCAGCGCTGCTTCGCGCGATGCGCAGCCAGGTGGCTCGATCTTTAGTACCTCAGAATCATTCGCACATTTGCCGAGAAGCACGGCGACTCTATCCGCGCAGCGGCTCGGCTGATGTTAGCTCTGCCATATGCATGGACACGTGTTGATCAACTGATCCGTGCGCTGTTGAAGGAACCTTTGAAGGCATATACGGGCCAGGGAAAGCCCGTGTAAGGAGAGAAACCGGGCGCCGATAAAGGTACTTGGTGGATTCCGACACAACACATTCGGGTTCGCCGATTGTACATACCTGGACTATATGTTGTGGGTAGTCGGCGACGGCATCAGCTGTTCGAGACAGCATTCTCATGGCCAGCAGAAGTTGCCTCACGGTAATAATTGATTGGCGTCAAATCATTTTTTCGGGTCTACTGAGACTTCGACGCACACGTCTACCGAAATTCGACCGGTCGAGTGCCAGCGGCAGCGTAATTTGCTGGACTCCCGGGCAATTTCCTCTTCAGCGCCGACTATCACCAGAGGCACCTCGCAAAGAACCCGGATGGGCTATTGCCCGGATCGCTCGTGCGGGATTCCGTATAAATCCCTGGTGATGGATGAGGGAGCGAAGGCATAGTTGCGGCGCCGATTTCGTTTCCATCCGGAAGCCAAGGGGTTACGAAGGAGATATGCGATTTTCTGCGGAAAAACGCGAGA
>Ga0302324_100013512_pt1 | contig 16550 bp, 13 predicted proteins | sample Palsa_T0_1_FD_201949 | JGI IMG/M metagenome (GOLD analysis project Ga0302324, IMG submission 201949) | Peat permafrost microbial communities from Stordalen Mire near Abisko, Sweden - Palsa_T0_1 | ecosystem: Environmental > Terrestrial > Soil > Palsa > Peat permafrost | place: Sweden: Abisko...
TACCAAACCGGCCCCCGGGCCCGATCGACTCGAAAGACATGTCCGGTGGGAGGCCGGAGCGGACCATCCATGCCCGAAACCGTACCAACACGTGGGGACATATTGGGGACATGCTCGCCCATAGAACAAAGCCCAGAAACAGAAAAACCCCGCATTAGCGGGGCTTTCCCAGCGCGCCCGGAGAGATTCGAACTCCCGACCTTCGGTTCCGTAGACCGACGCTCTATCCAGCTGAGCTACGGGCGCGTTGGGGCGATTCTAGCCCGGACCGATCTGCGCGGCTCGGGCCGACGAAACGGAGAGGGCGGGATTCGAACCCGCGAAGGAGTGTGAACCCCTTACTCGCTTAGCAGGCGAGTGCCTTCAGCCACTCGGCCACCTCTCCCGGGTGCCGGGGCAGTGTAGACGCTGGGCTCGGCAGGTCAGGCCTGTGCTCGGAGCGAGTGTTCGCCAGCGCGTACGATTGCGGCTCGCGACCTCAGCGCGGACGTTCGGGCATCTCGTCAGGGAAGCTATCTCTGGCTGCCGGTCGGACGCGTAGCACGAGGGCGCATCCACCTGGAGCGGTGGCAGAGTCCGGTTGAATGCAGCTGCCTTGAAAGCAGCCGGCCGTTCACGCGGCCCGGGGGTTCGAATCCCTCCCGCTCCGCTAGGGACGCGCCGCAAATAGGCCCGATCACCGATCACTACGGCTATCGGGCGAAGGGAGATGGCTGAGTGGCGAGGATCAGGCGAGCGAGCTGCGAGAGCCGGCGCTGGTCGCGGTCAGTCAACGGAGCCAATAGCGTGCTGAGCTCGGCGTAGGCCTCGCCGGCGAACCGCGTCGCGAGCTCACACCCTGCGGCGGTCAGGCGAACGTGCACCGCGCGGCCATCGGGGTGCCCTGTGGTTCGGATCACCAGTCCGCGGCGCTCGGCGCGGTCAATCAGGCCGCTCACGCTTGACTTCTCGAGCGCGAGGTGGTCACGGAGGTCACTCATCGCCGGCTCGCGATCGCGCAAGATGCCGAGCAGCCGCGCTTGCGTGACCGAGAGGTCGTAGCGCGCGGCGACCCGTGCAACGAGATCATGAACTAAGAAGGCGAGCTCAGCCAGTGCGTCGAGCACCGCCGCATCGCTCGACGGTCGGGGTGTGGGTAGGCCGGACGTCATGGTCGGGAGAGTGTACTTGACTTTGTTCGTGTCAGGAACTAAATTGTTCGTGCCACGAACCACCCATCACGAAAGCACATGCTCATGAACGCAGCAGTCGTCCGCTCATTCGGAGATCCACCAGCCTACGAACCCTTCGACACCCCGACGCCCACCAGCCCCGATGAGATGCTGATCGATGTCCTCGCGGCCGGGCTGCACCAACGGACGCGATCAAGCGCAAACGGGTCTCACTACACCAGCACCGGAGAGCTCCCGATGATCCCCGGCTTTGACGGGATCGGCCGCGATCCCGATGGGGGGCTGCGCTACTTCATTCTCGCCGACACCCATCTCGGGAGCATGGCCGAACAGGTCGTGATCGAGTCTCGGCGCAGCACGCCGCTGCCCGCCGACACCGACGTATTGACCGTCGCCGCCGCGATGAATCCAGGAATGTCCTCCTGGATCGCCTTGCGCAACCGCATCGCGTTCCAGCCTGGGCAAAGCGTCCTCGTGCTCGGCGCGACCGGGAACGCCGGGCAGATGGCCGTCCAGATCGCCAAGCACCTTGGCGCGCGCCACGTCATCGCCGCCGGCCGCGACCCCGAACGACTCGCCACCCTGACAGAACTCGGCGCCGACACGATCGTCTCGCTCGCAGGCGATCCCGACACCGCCTACCGACTGCTCGGGGAAGCTGCGGCTGATGTGGACGTCGTCATCGACTACCTCTGGGGCCCGGTGACCGAGCGCGCCATGCCCGCCGCGCTAACGCACCGCACCGACAAGAGCCAACCACTCACCTGGATCGAGATCGGCTCCATGTCCGGCCTCCAGATCACTCTCCCATCCGCATGGCTGCGCGCCGCACCTCTCCAACTCGTCGGCAGCGGCCAAGGATCGGTCAGCACCACAGACATCATCAGCCAACTGCCTGCGCTCGCCGGCGAGATCTCAACCGGGACCTACACCATCGACGCCGTCCCAATACCGCTCAGCCACGTCCGGACGGCCTGGAACGCACCCGTCGCGCCCGGTCAGCGCATCGTCTTCGTCCCATAGCCCCGGCTCCGTGGTAGGGGCCGGGTGCGCGCCGTCGCGGGCCGTGGTCTCGCGGGCGCGGTCGGAGGGGGCGCCAAAGGTTGCCGTCGCAGGTCTGCTGCGCTACTGTGCGCTCGCTGTGAGCGTCGCGGCCCAAGCACCTACTGTTGAGTCTGAGGGGGCGACGCACGGCCCGCCGGCGGTCCCCGACTTCGAGATCGTCCCGCGCAAGGGGCTGATTCTGGTGGCGATCGCGTTCGTGCTGACGATCGCAGCGATCGAGTCGAACAAGCTCTGGCCGCTCGACTTCCTCCACGTCGCCGGCGGCGCATCGTGGACGATCATCGACCTGTTCCTCGGGCTCGTGCTCGGGCCGATCATGGGACGGATGTCGATCCCGGCGAGAATCGAGTTCACCACCAGGCTGATGCCGAAGATGGTGCTGATCATGCCGACGGTCGTGACGATGACGCTGGCTGCCGGCTGGCAGCTCGGTATCAAGCTCGGGACCGTTCTCACGTACTACCCGACTCATGGCTGGGTCGTCGCGAGCTACATCGTCGTCGGCGTGATGGCGGTGATCGCGCTCGGGCTGCTCGAGCCCGCGAACATCGCTGTGCTCGTCGAGCTGAAGAAGCCGCGACCGAACCCGCAGGTGATCGAGAAGCTGATGAAGCGCTTCATGTACTCGGCGGGCATCCTCGGCGCCATGCAGATCGCCACGCTGGTGATCATGAGCAAGATCACGACCGGATGAGCGAGCGCCGGCTTCCGCCCGTCACGGAGGTGGGAATGGTGTCGCTGGCGCTGATCGTCATCGGTGGCATCTACCTCTCGGCGCATCTGCCACAGCACGTTCCGCTCGGCCCCGCTGTCGCCCTGCTAGCCGCCTCGGCCGTGCTGCTGATAGGCAACCTGGCGTCGCTCGCCCGCGTCGAGGGCTTCGCCTGGCGCCGCTTCTTCGAGGTCGGACGGTGGGCGCTGCTCGCTTACGCGATCACCGCCGGGATGATCGAATACGTCTTCGTCCGCAACCACCTCAGCGGCGGCGCGCTCGTCGTGCTGACGCTGTCACTGATCGTGTATGCGGTGCACGTCCCGATGCTGATCGCCTTCACCGTCGCGCGGTATTACGAGCCCGACGCCGACAGCGTGACCGCGTAAGCCGACGCCGACAGCGCGTAGGCCACGCCGAAGGCGTGACCGCGTAGGGCCTACTACACCCGCTTTGTGCGGGCCTTCGGGGCGGTGCCGAAGACGTGGTCCCAGAACGGGGCGCTGACTCCGAAGCCACGCTCGTGGTCCTGGAAGTGGTGGCGCATGTGCAGCTCGCGCATCCTCTTACCGAGGCTGGTGGTCGGGGTGTGGTGGTGCACGTGGTAGTGCAGCATGTCGTAAGCCAGGTAGCCCGCCAGGAAGCCGGCGCCGAACGGCAGGAAGGCGGGGCTGCCGAGCACTGCGTAGAAGGCCCATAGGAACAGCGCCGCCAGCGGGATGCTCACCGAAGGCGGCATCACGAGCCGTAGCGGGTCATTCGGGTGGTCGTGATGGACGCCATGGATGATCCAATGCAGCCGCGCACCGATTCCCTGCTCGGGCTCGAAGTGGAAGACGATGCGGTGCAGCCAGTACTCGGTCAGCGTCCAGAACACGTAGCCGCCGACGACCCACGCCGGCGCAGCCCAGCCGACTCCGCGCACGAGTCCCTCGATCAGCAGAAAGGTGATCGCCGGCACGAACAGGATCGGCGGCACGCTGGGGTGAACGCGTGAGAGCTTGTCGAGCAGGTCGGAATCGAACATGCGCGGCGAAGCGCGGAGCTTCTCCGCGCGGCTTGCGCTCGCGATCTCTTCTGCTTGCTTTACGGCCATCTCGCGCATAAGGATAACTCCCCGCCCAGGCCCACCACCACCCGGGGCCGCAACCCCGCCCGGGCCTACCACCACCCCGGGCCGCAACCCCGCCCGGGCCCACCACCACCCCGGGCCGCAACCCCGTCCGGGCCCACCACCACCCAGGGCCGATGAGCTCAGTCCTCGGCCGCGGACGGATCGGCGGGCGCCGCCAGGACGATGTGGCGCCGTGCGACCGCGATGAAGTCGCGATGCTGTGGCGGGTAGTTCCCCGTCAGCGGCTCGACATCGACGTCGGTCAGGGCGATGAAGTCGCGCTCGGCGGCGTTGAGGAAGTCGGTCAAACGGCTGCGGTAGCCGTCTCGCGGTAGCTGCAGCAGCCCACTGATCCGGTAGCGCTCGGTCTCCAGCACGATCCGCTTGTCTTGAAGTTCCACTGAGCGGCGACGATACCGACTCGCGGCGTGCGGCTGGCATGCTTGGACGGATGGCGAAGCAGGAACCAGACCGCTGGTGGTCCATCCGCAGGGCTCAGAATCGCAAGCCTGCGACCTACCGCTGCCCGATCTGCGATCGCTATCTCCCGGCGCTGGCGGAGCACATGCTCTTGGTCCCCGAAGGCGACAGCTCGCGGCGGCGCCACGCCCATACTCAGTGCGTGCTAGCGGCGCGCAAGGCGGGCCGGCTGCCGACGCGCGAGGAGTGGCTCCGGACCCAGCCTCGCGATCCCAGCCGGCTGCGGAGCCTGCTCCGGCGGCTGTGGCCCGGTCGATCCTCCCGGTAGCGATCCTCCCGGTAGCGATCCTCCCGCTGGCGGTGCTCCCGCTAGGGTTGCACGCTGATGTCACACGACCTGCGTCTCGGGATCAATGTCGGCTACTGGGGCGGCGGCCCGCCCGCGGGCGCGGCGGAGATGATCGCCGAGGCGGAGAAGCTCGGCTACGACTCGCTCTGGACCGCCGAGGCTTACGGCTCCGACGCGCTCATGCCGCTGGCCTGGTGGGGGGCGTCGACGCGGCGACTCAAGCTCGGCACCGGCATCATCCAGATCTCCGCTCGCACCCCGGCCGCGACCGCGATGGCGGCGATGACGCTCGACCACCTCTCAGGCGGCCGTCTGATTCTCGGCCTCGGCGTCTCGGGCCCCCAGGTCGTCGAGGGCTGGTATGGGCAGCCGTTCGCCAAGCCGCTCGCGCGGATGCGCGAGTACATCGGCGTCCTGCGCCAGATCTGGGCGCGCCAGGGTCCGGTGACCAACGACGGCCCGCACTACCCGCTGCCGCTCCCGGAGGGCACCGGGACCGGCCTAGGAAAGCCACTGAAGTCCTCGATCCGCCCGCTACGGGAGGACATCCCGATCTTCCTCGCCGCCGAGGGGCCGAAGAACATCGCGCTCGCGGGTGAGCTTTGCGACGGCTGGCTGGCGCTGTTCTATTCGCCCCACCACGATGACTTCTACCGCGAGGCGCTGAACGAGGGCCTTGCGCGCCCCGGCGCCCGCCGCGCCGCGGAGGAGTTCGAGGTCACCGCCGGCGTGCCGCTGATCGTGACCGACGACATCGAGGGAGCCGCCGACGCGATGCGTCCGATGTACGCCCTCTACTTCGGTGGGATGGGCGCGAAGGGCACTAACTTTCACGCCAACGTTGCGATCCGGATGGGCTACGAGGCCGAGGTCACGAAGATCCAGGAGCTCTATCTCGGGGGCCACAAGGCTGAGGCCGCCGCAGCCGTGCCGACCGAGCTGATCGAGAAGCTGACCCTGATCGGCTCCAAGGAGAAGATCCGCGACGACCTCGAAGCTTGGCGCGAATCGATCGTCACGACATTGCTGATCACCGGCGATGCGGCGACGCTGCAAACGGCCGCGGAGCTGGTGCTGGGGTAATCTGAGCACGACGCGGGCCTCTCGGCGGCCCGCCAAGTGAGTGTCGCGGAGCTGCTGGTGCCAAGCGAGTGTCGCGGAGCTGCTGATAGGTAACAGATGACGAACACCGGCGCGCTTGACCGCTACGTCCCACGCGCATTGCTGCGGCACCTCGTCGCGGCGCCGGGCGAGCCGGCCCGGACGCTCGCGGGGACAGTGGTCTTCGCCGACCTGTCGGGGTTCACGCGCCTGTCCGAGCGCTTGGCGCGCACGGGCAGGGAAGGCGCGGAGCACCTGCTCGACACGATCAGCTCGACCTTCTCCGCGCTGCTGGCGGACGCGTACGCGTACGGCGGTTCGATGCTGAAGTTCGGCGGCGACGCATTGCTGCTCTGGTTCGAGGGCGAGGAGCATCCACAGCGGGCGTGCGCGTCAGCATGCGCCATGCGAAGCACGCTCCGCCGCGTCGGCCGCATCCGTGCCGGCTCGAGCAACGTCGTGCTGCGGATGTCGATGGGGGTGCATAGCGGCTCATATGAGACGTTCCTCGTCGGCGGGTCCCATCGCGAGTACCTGGTCGCCGGTCGCGCGGCGAGCACGGTCGTTGCGATGGAGGCCGGCGCCTCGTCGGGACAGATCCTGCTCAGCCGGGATACCGCAGAGCTGCTGCCCGACGGCTGCCTGGGCTCGCCCTGCGTTCCCGGGATACTGCTCACCCGGCCGCCCGGGGCGGGCGCAATGTTGCCTCCCGAACCTCTTCCCCGGCCGCCTGATGAAGCGGTCGCCGCGTGCTTGTCGACCGCGGTGCGCGCACACGTGCTGAGGTCGCCCGCAGCTCCGGAGCATCGCAGTGCGACGATTGCGTTCCTGCAGTTCGGCGAGCTCGACGATCTGATCGACGAGCATGGCACTCGCGCGGCCGCGGAGCGGATCGACGAGCTCGTACGCGTCGTCCAGGAAGCTGTCGACCGCTACGAGGTCTGCCTACTCGACTCCGATGTAGCCGCCAACGGTGGCAAGCTTCGCCTCTGCGCCGGCGCCCCACGCGCCGTGGGGGACGATGAAGAGCGGATGCTGCTCGCGCTGCGCCAGGTGGTGGACGCCAGGCCGCGACTGCCGGTGCGGATCGGCATCCACCGCGGCCACGTGTTCAGCGGTGAGATCGGGCCGTCGTACCGGCGGACGTACGCACTGATGGGTGATGCGGTCAACCTCGCCGCGCGGCTGATGTCAGAAGCGCCGTTCGGTCACATCTATGCCACGCGGGAGGTACTCGACCGCTCGCAGACGAGCTTTCAGGAGACGGAGCTCGAGCCGTTCATGGCGAAGGGCAAGAAGCGTCCGGTCCAGGCTTGGGATGTCGGCCCGCCACTTCGCCCAGCCGCCCCCGGTGCGGTTCGGCGGCGGCTGCCGTTGGTCGGGCGTAGCCGCGAGCTCGAGCTGCTGCGGTCTGCGCTACTTGCGGCGGAGCTCGGGTCAGGCTGCCTCGTCGAGCTCGTGGGCGAGACGGGAAGCGGCAAGTCACGGCTGCTGAGCGAGGCCCGCCGGCTCGGCGCCGAGATGAGGTTCCTGCACTCAACCTGTGAGTCCTACACGCGCGACACCCCCTACGCGGCCTGGGGAGACCCGCTGCGGCAGCTGCTCGGCGTCGGATCGGAGGCTCCGGAGGCGGAGGTCGTCGCGCAACTGCACCGCGAGCTCGACCGCGGTCAGCCCGATCTGCTCCCATGGCTGCCATTGCTGGCGATCGCTCTCGGCGTGCGCGCTCCGTCGAGCGCCGAGGTCGATCAGCTCGCCCCTGACGCCCGCGCGGCGAAGCTGCACGAGGTGGTGCTCCGGTTCCTGGAACCCGAGTTGGTCGTGCCTACGATGGTTCAGTTCGAGCATGCCCACCTCATGGATGCGGCGTCGGCGGCGCTGCTGGACGCGCTCGCACGCAAGCTCGGCTCCTCGGCCTGGGTTGTCTTGATCACACGCCGGGACAAGGAGGGCACCTTCGACTCCGACGCTGAGCTGCTTCGCATCGAGCTCGACCCTCTCTCCCGGGAGGAGGGGCGGCTGCTCGCGGAGGCGACCCCGGAAGCCGCCGAGTTGCCACCGCACGTCGTCCAGCTTGCGATCGAGCGAGCAGACGGCAGCCCCGAGTTCCTGCTCGACCTCCTGGCAGCGGCCGCGGCCGGCAGTGGTTACGCGCTTCCGGAGAGCGTCGGTGCCGCCGCGACGGCGCGGATCGACGCGCTCGAGCCCGGGGACCGGGCGGTTGTGCGCCACGCCGCCGTGCTGGGACTGAGCTTCCATCCCCGGCGCCTGGGCGAGGTGCTCTCACCCGACCTGCCGGTTCCGGAGGGCGATGTCTGGGATCGGCTTTCAGGCGTGTTTGCCCGAGATCCCGATGGACACGTACGCTTCAAGCGCCCGGCGCTGCAGGAGGCGGCGTACGCAAGCCTCCCGTTCAAACTGCGGCGCGTCCTGCACGCCGCTGTGGCGGAAAGCCTCGAGCGCGACCAAACCGGCGATCACAATGCCGATCCCTCCGTGCTCTCGCTGCACTGCCTTCTTGCCGAGGACTACCCGCGCGCGCACCGGTACGCGATGCTCGGCGGCGAGCGGGCAACCGCCCGCTTCTCGCACGCCGATGCTGCGCGGTTGTACCGGAGAGCGATCGAGGCGGCGAGGGCGGGGGGGATGGTGGGCGAACGGCAGCATGCGACGGCGGTTGCGCGGGCCTGGGAGCAACTGGGCGACGCGCTCAGATGCACTGGTGAGCCTGAGGCGGCGACGGCGGCGTTGAGACAGGCAAGGAGACTCGCCGGCGAGGATTCGCTCGTGCAGGCCCGGCTCTGCCATCGCCATGCGGAGGTCGACGAGCTCAGGAAGTCCCTGACCGCCACCGTCCGCTGGCTCAACCGGGGACTGCGATGGCTCGAGGCGCTCGACTCCGAGGAGGCGACGGCCTGGCGCGCCCGGATCAGGTCGTACCTTGGTGGTATCCGGAACAGGCAGGGGCGGTACTCGGAGGCGGAAGCCCTGTGTCGTCGGGCGATCTCGGAGGCGGAGTCAGTCGGTGAGCTGGGCGCGCTCGCACGCGCCTGTTACTCGCTTGATCTGGCGCTGGTCGGACTGGGTTGCTCCGATCAGGCCACCCATTCATCGCGCGGGCTCGAGATCTACGGGCAGTTGGGCGACCCTGAGCACGAGTCGATCGGCTTCAACAACCTGGGCGGGTTTGCCTACTTCCGGGGGCGGTGGGAGGAGGCCGTCGAGCTCTACCGGCGAGCCGGCGTATGCAGTGAGCGCGCGGGCAAGCCCGGCGATGTCGCGTACACGGACCTCAACGTCGCGGAGATCCTCTCCGATCAGGGTCAGCTGCGCGAAGCAAGCGCGTACCTGGAGCGCGCTCGGCGCGTCTGGACGGCGACGAAGGAGCCACAAAACGTCGCCATGGTGAATCTGTTCCAAGGTCGGCTGGCCCTGCGCGACGATCGCTATGAGGAGGCTCTGACGCTGCTCGATGCGGCGTCGACCGACCTTCGCAGGTTCGGGATGGGCGAATACAGAGGCCTTGCCCGTGCCCTGATCGCCGAAGCTGAAGCGTTCGCCGGCGATCCCTCGCGCGGGCTTGCGATCGCCGAAGAAGAGCTCGAAGGAGCCGACGAGCATTGGCCGTGGCTCTACCGCATTGCCGGAATCGCCTTGTACCGGCTTGGTCGCAGCGACGCGGCCAGGCGCCGGCTGGCGAGCAGCGTCGAGGTCGCGCGCGAGCGCAGGGCGGAATACGACATCGCAGCAACGATCGACGTGCTCGAGGCGTTGGGGGCCACGCGGCCAGGCGACGTAGGCGAGCGCGACGCGATCCTCGCGCGACTGAAGATCGAGCGTCTCCCCAAGCCGCACCTCGGTGACGGCCGGCCCCTAAACGCGGAAGTGCGGGTCCCCCGCAAAGCCTGCGGGGATGTAGACCGTCAGCACGATGTCGAACCCGATCCCGTTGCTCAGGTCGAGGATGCTCTTGCGTGACACGACGCACGGGCCGTGCGCGCCCGTGCAGTCGGGCAGGAGCCCGATGAATCCGGGGGTGCCGTCCGGCAATGTTCCCGCGGCCGCTGGTGTGCCCGACTTGGTCGTGAACTCGGCGACTGAGCCGAAGCACGCCTGGGTCGCATAGAGGATCGCGTCGAGCGGCCCCGACAGCGGCAGCAGTGGGACCTTGAGTGTGCTGACGAGCGTCTTGCTGCGGTTGGCCGAGCTCATCGAGAACTCCCACGAGTTGGGATCCTCCTGTGTGTAGCCGGTGCATTGCAGCGGCGTGCCGACGTCGACCGACTCGCTGAGCGTGCCCGCGTTCGGCTCGCGCGGGTCGGCGTTCGCGGTGACCTTGAAGTCGCTGGCGGTGGTGCTGAGGCTGGTCTGGCAGGGCTTGTCCTGGCTGCAGATCGCGCTCGTCGAGCTTTCGTCGAACGGCTTCGATGTCGCCCCTGGGAGCTTCGGGCTCGACGCCGTCAGCGTGTAGCCGTTGTCCGGGTTACTCAGGGTCAGGTCGGTGAATTTGGCGACTCCGCCGCTGGCGCGTTCTGTCGTGGTACCGCCGAGGGTCGCATCGCCGGGGTTGTCGCGGAGCGCGATTGTGACCAGGGGGTTCGACGTGGACACGATGTTGCCATTGCCGTCCACGACCGCCACGCTTACGGGCGCCCCGGACGGGTCGTCGGCCTTGCCGGTGATGCGCTCGCCCGCGGTCGACGCCGCGGGCTCGGTGATGAAGCCAAGCCCGCATCGCGTGCTCACCGTCGTCGTCGCGCTGCTTCTGAACGCGTCGCGGGTCAGCGTCCTGCCGTCGAAGTCTGCGCCCTCCCAGGCGCCTGACGCCCACGTGCGAAGGGATGTCTTGCAGCTCGCCGGGATGTCGGCGGCGATCTTGACGCGCAAGGTTGTGTTCGGCGCCAGCCGGAGGTTGCGGAGCTCGACGACGTTGCCGGCAACGGTCGTGATGCCGGCGCCGGACGGCAGCGATGCGCTACGCACCTTGAATCCGGGCGGAGCCGTCAGTTTCGCGGATGCGAGGGTGAAGCCCGGCGATGACGCGTTTGTCAGCGCGACGCCAAACGTCGTGGGCTCGTTTCCGGCTACGGTCCCTGGCGCCACGACCAGCGTGGAGTCGTCGATGTCGCCTGAGTAGGGCTGGAGCGTGACCCTGCCGATTGCCTCCGGGCCGGCGGCGTCCTTGACGGTGACGGTGACCTCGAGCCGGTGGCGCTTGGCGATCAGCCGGCGCCCGCTCGGGCGCAGCACGACGTGGACGACGCCGCCGTCGTTCGGGGTGACATAGAACGAGCCGCGACCGCCGATGACTCTCCCGCCGGCAGTGAGCGTCATCGCTCCTGCGCACTCGGCCGGGCCGAAGCAGCCGAGGAAGATCCCGGCGGTGCCACCCGGGTTCACGAACCCCGTATGGCCGAAGACCTTGATGCTCGAGGTTGGGGACGCGGACGCCGGCCCGGAGGCCGGCTCGGAGGCCGCGATCGCCTTCGCGACGCTCTTGATCGCGGCGGTCGTCTCGAACGGCACGAGCGTGAGTCGCGCGGTCGCCGTCGGCCCGTCGGAGTCTTTGACCCTTACGGTCACTCTGAGGTAACCCTGCACGAGCAGTTGGCGCGCGGCGTGGCTGAGCCTCACGTGCACGATCCCGCCGTCGTCGGCGCCGATCTCCTCGATGTCGCGGTGGCCGATCGTCACGCCGTCATGGGTGATCGTCACGCGCCCAATGCAGGCAGTCGGCTCGAAGCAGCCGACGAACACGCCCGCAATCCCCGACGGCGAGACGAACCCGTGGTCGCCGAAGAGCGCGACCGTCGAAGACGGCGAAGACGACCCCGCCGCTGCCGCCGCGAGAGCGCCTCCGCACCAGCACGCCAGCGCCAGGAGAATCACCGCGACGCGTCGCGACGAAGTCATACCGCAGGCCCTGCAAGTGCCACACCTCGATCCTCTCATCACCGGCACCCACTAGTCAATCTGAGCGCCGCGCGCCCCGCTAGGGCAAGCGCGAGTTCGCATCCAGGATGTGATGCGCCTTCAAACCCAGGCCCAACCTTTCGCGCCCATCCGACTCATACGGGCTCAGGCCGGAGACCTCGTGCACGCGCGCGAGGCGATAGCCGACTGTGTGGCGGTGAAGGCTCATCGCCTCGGCCGTATCGGTCGTCGACCCGTGATGAGCGAGGAAGGCCTGAAGCGTGGCCAGCAGGTCGGTGTCGTGTTCGGCGTCGTAGACCGTCAGTGGCGCGATCGTCCGTGTGCGCAACTCCTCGAGCTGGTCCTGGTCTCTGAGCAGAACTCCGATCAGGAGACGGTAGGTCTCCTCCTGCCCGGCAACAGCCACATCCAGCTCGACGAGGACCTCAGCCTCGCGGAGCGCATCGTGCAGGCCCGCCGGTTCACGATGCGGGGTGGACGTGGCGACGTGCATGCCAAGGTCTGAAAGCTCCGCGGCCAGAGCGTCTGCGCCACCCAGCGGCAGGGATGATCCGAGCGGCACCAGGCCGCATACGCGCCCACCGCCAACATCCGCAATCAGCGCTCGATGGCCGGCCGCCAGGCCTCCCAGTGCGGGCGTACCGGCGGCGATGCGAGGCTCAGCACAGATCGCCACCGCACCGGCGGTGAAGTCGAAACCGAGCCTGCCGGCGTGGTCGAGAAACAGCCTGATGTCGGCCGGAGGGCCGGCACGAAGCGACTGCAGCATGGCGCGACGCGAACGTTCGAGGCCACCCTCCTGTGCGTCGCGCATCATCGCTGCGACTGCAGCGGCGGCCGCCCCTGCCTCGAGCCAGGCACGAAGCTCGGCGCCCACGTCGCCTTCTCCAGGCTGACGGGCGGCCGCAACGATGCCGACGACCTCGTCGCCGCGGCGTACCTCGACCGCGTCTGCGAGGACGGCAGGCGTCGCCGTAGCCTCTCTCCGGATCACCGCCGCCGCATGCGCGACGATCGTCCGGATGTCGTCGTCGGTTATCGCGCCGGAGGGTGACACCACGGGCTCGCCGAGGGTCGGGATCGAGATCGCGACCGGGCGACCGAGCGCTCTCGCCGCCGAAGCGGCGACCTGATCGAGGTTATCGCCGGCGACGACGCCGGAGACCATCGTCAGGGGTGTGGACCGGGCGGCGGCTCCATCCGCCGCCCGGTCCTCCTCAGGCGAGCCGCTCTCAAGCGGTCCGGCGCGCTCTACCATGCTCGCGCCGGAACGCAGGAGCTCCCGCGCCGTCGATCATGCGGTTGACGGAGCCGCCCCGGCAGCGCCCGTGGCAAGCCCGGGCGTAGAGCCCGGGAACCCGAGCGACGGAATGTCGGACGGGTACACCTCGTGGCCGTGCTCGGCAACGTCGCCGATCTCCATGTTCTCTTCCTTCATCCGCAATGGGATCACGAGCCCGACGAGCTTGAGCAGGATGAACGTCATGATGGCCGAGAATATGATCACCCACAGGCCCGCGAGGAGCTGCCACTTGAGCAGCGTCCAGTTGCCGTAGATGAGCCCCGCCGGAGTCACGACGTCGCCCTTCGTGCTGCCCGTCGGCCCGAACGCCTGGATCATGTGCGGGTCGGCAAAGATCCCGGTCATCAGACCACCCGCGAACCCGGCGATCCCGTGCGTGTAGATCACGCCGAGCGTGTCATCCACGTAGCGGAACGGCCTACAGCGGCTGAGGTAGTTGAGCGAGAAGTAGACGATCGTCGACCCGATCGCGCCAAGTGCCATCGCCCCGAACCCGTTCACGTAGCCGGCCGCCGGCGTGATACAGACCAGGCCGGTGATCATGCCGTTGACGGCGCCGATCAGCGATGGCTTGTGTCCGGTCGCGTAGTCCCATACGACCCAGATCAGGAGCGCAACTGCCGTACACAGGTTCGTGTTCAGAACGGCGGCGGAGGCAGCCGCGCCCGCGAAGTACGGGTCACCTCCGTTGAAGCCGTTCCAGCCTAACCACAGCAATCCCGCACCGGTTGCCACCATCAGCACGTTGTTCGGTGCGTCGATCTCCCGGTCTCTCTGTAGTCGCGGCCCGATCACCGCCGCCGCGACGAATCCAGTGACCCCGGCACTGAGGTGGATTACGTAACCACCTGAGAAGTCGATCGCTCCCTTGTGCGCGAACCAGCCGCCGCCCCAGAGCAGGAACGCGTCGACCGCGTAGACGAACGTGATCCACAGAGCGCAGAAGGGGATCCACGCCTTGATGTTTATTCGGCCGAGCACCGAGCCCAATGACAGGATCGGGGTGATCGCCGCGAACACGAACTGGAAGTAGACGAGCGAGGATTCCGGGAATCTGAAGTTCGGCGACGCCCCGCTGATTAACGGGATGTTCGCCCTCCCCTGTTCCTGTGCCTGGGTCAGGACGTTGCCCGGTTTCCCGAGAAATGTCGCGAAGAAGCCGAGTCCATGACCGATTGGATGACCGAAGCCCATCTTGAACGCCCAGAGGACCCAGACGACGAGCACGATCGAGAACGTCGTGAACGTGAGCATCATGCTGTTGATGGACCAGCGCTTCTGCATGACGCCGCCGTACAGAACGGCGAGCCCCGGCACGCTCATGAGACCAACGAGCGTGGCGGCGGTGATCTGCCACGCGTTGTCTCCGGGGTTAAGCCAAGGGGGAACTCCTGTGGGAACCATAGATCTCCTTGTCCGGGGGGACGGACGGGCAGTAGCCAGCCGCTCGTGCGGCGGCCGAGCCGACCGACCCCCTGGCCCAATCGGCCCTATTTTTAGGTGGCCGGAAGATTTGTCCAGGGCAAAAGCCGGATCTATGGCCTCGCGTCCAGCAAACGGAGGGCCCACCTGGACATACGGATAAACGATCTTGCTCGGGCGCTTGTGTGATCCGGTCGAAAGGCCCGCAATCGCTGGGAAAACGCCCGCTTTCCCGGCGGGTCTGGCCGACCCCGAGGTTCGACGACGGGTGCCGGCGATCGTGCGGTGTGCGACGATCGCTGAGCGCGATGACCGTTCACTCGATCGCCGATCCCTGCGAGCCCGGCCGCGGCCTCGGGGCACGCGTCGCGGCGTTGACGTGACGGCGCTGGTGGTGGCCGCGTTGCGGATCCACATCCCGATCCACATCCCGATCCACGTCCACCTGCAGTTGCATCGCTTCCATGGGCCGCCATTCGATTACGCCGGCCTCGCGTTCGGATCGGTGCTGAGCTGGGTCGCCGGCATCGGCCCAGGCGAGCCGCTGCTGATCGCCGCCGCCGTGTTGGCCGCGAGGCATAAGCTCGATCTGACGGAGGTGCTGCTGGTCGCCTGGCTCGGGGCCACGCTGGGCGGGCTGATCGGCTGGCTGGCCGGCCTGAAAGCGGGGCGTCGGGTGTTCACCGCACCCGGCCCGTTCCGCAGCCTGCGCCGGCGCGCGCTCGCCAGGGGGGAGCAGATCTTCAACCGTCGCGTTGTGGTCGCCGTGATCTTGACGCCGTCATGGGTGGCAGGAATCCATCGCGTGCGGTGGGCGGTGTATCTTCCGGCGAACGCTCTGTCGGCCGCGATCTGGGCGATCGGTATCGGCGTCGGCGGCTTTCTGATCGGACCGCCGGTGGCGGACATGTTCAGCGATCTCGGGACAGTTGGACTGATTGTTTTAGTTGGCTTGATCGCCGCGGGCGGGGTCGCCGAGGTCGCACGGCGCCGGATGCGGGCCGGCTGACCCTTTTCATGGCGCTGATGTCATCGATCAAGGATCCATTCGAGCCCCAGCACGTGCCGTTCCTGCGTCAGCTGGGGGCCCGGGACTCGGAAGCGCTGCTCGAGCGCCTCCGCCGCCGGGTCGTAGCGAAATCGTCACCGATCCTACGTGCGGGTGCGGCCGGGGAGGACGTCATCGTCGTCCTCGGGGGTCGCGTAAAGCTGGTCGCGGCGGGCGCCGGTGGCCGCGAGGTCGTGCTCGCGATCCGCGGCCCGGGAGAACTGATCGGCGAGATGGCCGTGCTTGGCGGAATGCGCCGAACCGCCACCGTCGTCGCGGTCGACAAGGTCGAGGTCGGCAGCCTCACTGGCGAGGAGTTCCGTGCATTTCTCACCGAGCATCCGGATGTGGGACTCATCCTCATTCGCATGCTCGTGCGACGCCTCGCGGAAGCCGACCGGGATCGCATCGACCTCGCCACGCACGACAGCATTGGGCGTGTCGCTGGGCGGCTGCTCGAACTCGCGGAAGATCACGGGATCCCGGACGGGGCGGGCCGGCGGATCGATCTCACGCTCAGCCAGGATGAGCTCGCGAGCTGGACCGGCGCAACCCGCGAGACCGTCTCTCGCGCGCTGCGGCTGATGCGCACACTAGGCTGGATCGCGACCGACCGACGAGCGATCACGGTGCTCGACCCGGCGGCGTTGCGTAAGCGTAGCCGTGGAAGCGCCTGAGTGCGTGGAGCTCCGGGCGGTTTTGTAGCTCCGGGCGGTTTTGTAGCTCCGGGCGATGCAGTCAGGCGCTTCCATTGGCGCATTTGGCAGCGCCAAATGCGCCGGGGTGATGGTGCTACCCCAACTTCTTCGTAATCGCTTGGCCTGCGGTTCGGCCTGAGAAGAGGCAGCCGCCGAGGAAGGTTCCCTCGAGGGCGTTGTAGCCGTGCATTCCGCCGCCGCCGAAGCCGGCG
>Ga0302324_100013517_pt1 | contig 16547 bp, 11 predicted proteins | sample Palsa_T0_1_FD_201949 | JGI IMG/M metagenome (GOLD analysis project Ga0302324, IMG submission 201949) | Peat permafrost microbial communities from Stordalen Mire near Abisko, Sweden - Palsa_T0_1 | ecosystem: Environmental > Terrestrial > Soil > Palsa > Peat permafrost | place: Sweden: Abisko...
TGCTGCACACGCTGGTGGAAACGCTTCTGATCGTGGTCGTTGTAATCTTCCTCTTCCTGGGATCGTTCCGCTCGGTGCTGATTCCGATCGTTGCGATTCCCGTCTCGTTGATCGGCGCCGTCTTCCTAATGCTGGTGGCGGGCTTCACCATCAACCTTCTGACGTTGCTCGCGATCGTGCTTTCCGTAGGCTTGGTCGTCGACGACGCCATTGTGATGGTGGAAAACGTCGAACGCCACCTGGCGATGGGCAAGACGCCCTTCCGTGCGGCGCAGGACGCAGCCCGCGAACTGGTCGGCCCGATCATCTCGATGACGATCACCCTTGCGGCCGTATACGCGCCGATCGGTATCCAAGGTGGTCTCACCGGGTCGCTCTTCCGCGAATTCGCTTTCACCCTGGCTGGCGCCGTGATTGTTTCCGGTATCGTCGCGCTCACGCTTTCCCCGATGATGGGTTCGAAGTTGCTGCGGGAAGGCGATGCTCATCGTGGATTCGCAGGCATGGTGAATCGCCGTTTTGAGTGGGTACGCAATCTCTACACCCGTCTGCTGACCGGCACTTTGAACTATCGCCCGGTCGTGCTGACCGTGTGGGCCATCGTCGCTGCGCTCGTGGTTCCGTTGTACATGTTCTCCCCCCATGAACTTGCGCCGTCGGAAGATCAGGGAGTGGTTTTCGGCGTGATTCAGGCGTCGGCCAACGCCACGCTCGATCAGACCAACCTGTTCACCAACGAGGTCTACGACGTCTACCACTCCTTTCCCGAAAGCGACAGCCTCTTTCAGATCACGAACCCCGGCGGCGGTTTCGGAGGCATGGTAGTGAAACCGTGGAGCCAGCGCAAAAAAACCACGGCGCAATTGCTGGTCGAATCCTCAGGCAAGCTGTCAAAAATTGCCGGCGTTCGCGTGATCCCGTTGACTCCGCCACCGCTGCCCGGCGGCGGCAACTTTCCGGTGGATTTTGTGATTGCCTCGGCCGCCGAACCTCAAGAGGTGAGCGCTCTCGCCGAAAAGCTGGTGCAGAAGGCCATGGCAAGCGGCATGTTCATCTACGCCGACACCGATGTGAAGTTCGACCAGCCGCAGACCGAGGTCGTTTTCGACCGCGATAAGCTGCGCTCACAGGGCGTGGATTTAAGCCAGGTCGGCCAGGATCTCTCCACCATGCTGGGCGGCAATTACGTCAACCGCTTCAGCATCCAGGGCCGCAGCTACAAAGTGATCCCACAAGTGCAGCGCGCGGAGCGCTTGACCCCCGAGCAACTTTCGCACATTTATGTGAAGGGATCGGCCGACAAGCTCGTGCCTCTTTCCACGTTTGCCACGCTGAAGACCACAACCGAACCCCGCTCTCTGAATAAATTCCAGCAGTTGAACGCGGTGCGCATTCAGGGCGTAATCCCTCCGAATGTGCCGCTCGACAAGGCGCTCACGTTCCTGGAGGATCAGGCAAAGCAAATCCTACCGCAAGGGTTCACGGTGGACTATGCGGGTGAATCTCGGCAGCTGCGGGTTGAAGGCAGCAAGTTTCTTGGCACCTTTTTGCTCTCGGCGATCCTGATCTACCTGGTGCTGGCTGCCCAGTTCGAGAGCTTCCGCGATCCCTTTATCGTTCTCACCGGGTCGGTGCCATTGGCGATCGCCGGAGCGCTGACGTTCTCTTTTCTCGGCTTCACCACCCTCAACATCTATAGCGAGGTTGGCCTGATCACTCTCGTCGGCCTGATCGCCAAGAACGGAATCCTGATTGTGGAGTTCGCCAATCACTTGCAGGAAACCGGGCTCACCAAGCTGGAAGCCATCATCGGCGCAGCCGGCACTCGACTTCGGCCGATCTTGATGACGACAGCCGCCACCGTCTTCGGCCACTTTCCGCTGGTCTTAGCCAGAGGCCCCGGCGCCGGAGCTCGAAACAGCATCGGCATCATGCTGGTAAGCGGCATGATTATTGGCACCATCTTTACCCTGTTCGTAGTGCCGTCGATTTACATGCTGGTCGCCAAGACCCATAGCGCGTTCCGGGAGGAAGCCGAAGAGAAGCTCACCATGCGGGAGCCGATCGAAGCAGGGGTCTGATCCCGGCGTGTCGTTTCGCACGAAGCGTAGGAGAGAACCGTTTCCCTTGCGCAGTCACGAAAGCGTCGCAGATGACGCGAGCTCATACCTCTTTCTTGCCTTTCGTCTTCTTTTTCAGGGCTTTGCGCCGCAGCTTCTCCATCCATTCGCGCGAGTACATGGTGCCGCGGCATTTGGGTGATCCACAGTGGCAAGGGGCGGGGTCGTCATCGTCATAGAGGTTGTAATCCCAGAGCAGTTCTTCCCCGGCGGAAATGTTGCGGATGGCAAAGATCCACACCCGGTTCTTGATCTCGTCGATCTCGCAGTTGGGATCGCAGGAATGGTTCAAGTACGCTCCCATTCCTTCGCCATCGATAACCGTCTTGCCATCTTCCAGGCCGTAGAGGTAGGTGCGGGGCGCGCCGTCGTAAAGGCGGTCGGCTTCTTCCGGCGTGATGCGCGGGCCCATGTACTCGACGACTCGCGCGCCTTTGCGAATGGGGGTGGTAGTGAAAACACCCACCGAATGGATTCTCGAGGGACGAACCACCAGGGCCATGCAGCTAATGTCGCATGCTGGCGAGGTTTGACGAAAGACGAAAATGAAAAAGGCGAGCCGTCAAATTTCCCGTCCAGGCGGGAGAAAATTGAGTCTTCTCCGGCAGGCCAGACGGCACGCAGGGTAGAGGTATCTGGATGTTGGATTATGCATGACTGGAGAAGATCAGCTCTTACGGCTCGTAAACCGAACTGCCGAAGCCTAGTTTGCGGGCGGATTCCTGCATATCTTCGAGGCGCTTCTTTTCTTCGTCCAGTTGAGCCTGCATGCGCTCCACCTGCTGCAGCTTTTCCCCCTGCCGATCGTTCCAGTGCGCACAATTGGCAACGCAGTTGGCGGGGGCAAAGTGGATGGAATCTTTAAGTTGGTCGATCTGCCTCTGCATGGAGTCCACCTGGATTTTTTGCGCTCGAATCTGCGCGCTCCATTCCTCGGCGGAGAGCTTGACCTCGCCCGGTGGAACGATTCCAGAGGCGGCAGATACTGAGTTTCGGCTCTCCCCGGCGCTTGTCCCGGGTGCCGCGGTCGTTTCCGGGTGCGAGGGCATTTGCTCGTTGGTGATGACCTTGGGCTCGGATATCCTGCCATCCTTACCCGGCGTGGCCTTGGATTGCGCCTTCTGCTGGCGCTGCTGACGCGCGAGGTCACCCAAAGACGGCTCTTGCTGGCCATACCCCGTCCCGACGAACAAGGTAATCGACGCAAGAAACAGAATTAACCTGCACACCATGCCCATGGCAAAGCTTTGGTCGCCGGCAACCCGTCGAAATAAATGAGGAATCATTGCAGAAAATGCTATGCGCAATCTGCGGCCGAACCAGCATTACGAACGGGCCGTGTCCAAGCGGTAACCAGCAGAAATAGAGGAGATTGAACCTGAGCGACTCGGCGAATGCCCAACTCTACAGCGCTTGCCGAGCGCCCATGCCTGAGAGTCTGTTGCCGGTAATCGCCGGTACAAGCTGAATCTGCGCCAGCCGTGGCGCGGAACCGCTCCCCTTCTTTGCCAGGAGGCTAGCGGAGGGGATGCCGGTCCGGGCAAAGGATTTCTCGCAATCTGCCGTCGAAGGTCCGCGCATGTTTCCTTCCAGGAACGCCAGGCCGGGGCAACGCGTGCAGCTCGCGCCGTGCGCGCACTGCGAACAACTCGACAGATCGCGTCGTCGAATGGAGCGGACTTCCTTCAGTTGGTTCGGAGTTTCGCCAGATGTCGATGAAGCGCTGCTGCCGCACGACAAGGGGAATTGCACGCAGGGATAAAACTCGCCATTAAGGAGAAACGTAGCAGGCGGTGTGTCCCGCGCTGCAAGGCAGAGAATGCATGCTATCCGCATCCGCCGCAGGCGGCGGCGCGCAGTACTGTTCGGCGTTGCCGACGAACGCCTCATCGCGAAAAAGCTGCCGAAGCGCGGACTCACCCGCGTTCAGCTCCAGAATCGATCGATCGCCATCCATCATCGGCGTGACGGTCGGGTCGAGCGTAGATTCGGCGCCCAGTTCCTCGGCGGGCTCCCGTAAGCGGTTATAGTCCTCCATATTTCCCGTCATTCGCACGTTGGCGATGGTGACTTTCAGGCCTTGCGATTTCAGAAAGCAGTCGTGCACCTCGGGGCGGTGCGAGTAAATGCTGACCTGGATGGCCGCCACGCCCAGATCGCGGAGTCGCGCCGCCTGGGCTTCGCGTATCAGAACTGCATTCGTATTGAGCTTGATGCAGGTGAGAGATCGGGCGCACTCGAGAATCTCGAAGAAATCCTTGCGCAGAAATATCTCGCCGCCGCTGAAAGTGAGGATGAAGACTCCGGCTTCCGCCATCTCCCGCAGAAGATATCCGTGATCGTCGTGATCCAGATAGCAGTGAACGCACTGCTCGTTGCAGCGGTAGGTGAGATCGATTTGCACGGTGAAGGGAACGCCCAGACGCAGGGTCCGTTCGCTCGTCTCCTGCAGTAGAGCGTTCATCGCGTCTCCGGCATGGGCTTGCCCGGCGCCGCGGCTGGTTGCTGGGAGCGCGTGTGCTCCGCGATCGGCTCCTCGGAGATTCGTAGAATGCCATGCTTTGCCAGATCCTCGGCCAGCGCTTCGGCATCCCGCAGCGCCTCTTCGGGCTGCACTTCGAACTCGCCGCAGATGCGGTGCTCGACGATTTCATCGAGCGGCGTAGCCCCATCGGCGGCCTGCCAGAGAATGGTTGCGGTGGGGTTCAGCGTAAACAACGTCGACCCGTGACCCGACATCACCAGCATCTCTTCCCCCAGCTTGCGGGCTGCGATCCGGGGACTGCGCGCGATATAAAGTTTCCTGCCCATGATGATTAACCCCAATCTCTCTTTCCCACCGTCTACCCAATCATCTCCCAGACCCGCGCATCCGGCACGAAGGTGAGCCGATGTACCGGAACGCGATGGACGAAGTCGCACGCCGCCTCAAAAGCCCGGTGAACCATTTCCTGATCTGCGGCGAAGAACAGCATGTTCGCCAGAAGTTCGCGCCCCGCATCGGAGGCAGCCATCGGGTCAATGCGATTCTCCGGACCCTGAGCTAATAAATAAAGCGCAGCCACGGGCGCCGAGGTATTCTCTCCCAGTTTCGCGAGTTCGCCGGTAAAAGGAGTGCCGTACGCCATATAGCCTTCGTCCCGCTTGCGAACGTAGGAGATCTCGTCGGTAAGAAGCGTGATATCGGGGGGCGCGAGCCGCGAAATGGTAGTTTTCCCGGCTCCCGAGACCCCGGCAAACAAAAATGCCTTCCCACTGCGAATGGCGCTGGCAGAGTGCAAAAGAAATCCGCCTTGCCTGGCCAGCACCAGCGTGTGCACGATGCGCAACACGGCGTCGATCGAGTACGGATTTGCGCTCTGGCGAATGTTGCCGCGCCGCAACTCGGGCTCCCACTCGGCCCGGAAGTCCCCACGCTGCAGCAGCCAGCGGTCGGATCCATGAGTCACACTCACATCCGCAGCTGCGGACGAATGAGAGGATGCGGGCGGCCGCAGATCGATATCGAAATCGAATTCTGCTTCCGAGCTCGTTCCCGCGCCGAGGAAGCCGGCATAGCGCTTCTCGAGCATGTCGAGAAACTCGGCATCGCTCGTGTTCAATCGCACCGGAACCTCGCCAATGGCGATTACTACGCTGTAACGATCGACTTGAGTTGATAACTCTGGCACGGCTAACCCTGGCACGGAGGAACCGGCTTCTCTGCGGTTTGCACCATTTGTGTATGAGAGATTTGCACCCAGCGATGCAGGTAGACGAGAGCCCGCGCGGCTGGCGTGGAGCGCCGGACGATCTTTGCCAGCAACGTTTTGACCATCCCCAACTCGGCCGGCACCGCCATGCATCTTCCTGCCCGGATCAGATAATCGACCCGGCCCAACAATTCGCTCTCCGGCACTGGTTGATCGGGCGCGGACATGCCGTCGCCTTGCGTGATCCACCTCCGGGTTTCCCCTTCGCCGGGGGCAGAGACCACGCGATGGGCGCAGAACCCGCCTTCCCGTCCCACCAGCACAACGTCTCCCACGTGAACCTGTTCCGGGCCCACGCGCTCGACCACCAACGTGTCCCCGGGCCAGACCGCCGGCAGCATGCTCCAACCCGTCGCTGCGAAACGAAGAGAACCAAACGATCGCAGAACTTCGCTCGCCAGGTCACACTTCAACGCCGTTGTGGCGTCGGCGGTCATGCTTGTAGTTTGCCTCATGACGCATTAATTTGAAGTCATCATACACCGACCGGTTCAGTGTCGGTCCGGAAATTCGATCCGGCGGGGAGACTAGTTTCCACAGGCATTTCCGCGCGCAAAACGACAATCGGGGCTGTGCGTTACCAGCACAACCCCGAGCTGCTTGTCGAACTTCCCCTCGAACTTCCCCTCGAACTTCCCCCTCGAACCAGCCGCTGAAAGACCGCAGCGCTTACGCCGGAAGTTGAACGGTAGGAATCTGCTGGGCGCGGGTGCGAAGTTCTTCGAACAGCACCGAGCTCAGATAGCGTTCGCCGAACGACGGCAAAATCACCACGATCAGCTTGCCCTCGTTTTCTGCTCGCTTCGCCACTTGCACCGCGGCAGTCACGGCGGCTCCGGATGAAATTCCAACGAAAATGCCTTCTTCGAGAGGAAGCCGTCGCGCCATGCTGATCGCCTGATCGTTGCTGACGGTGATCACCTCATCGATGAAATCGCGGCGCAGGATGCTGGGAACAAAACCGGCGCCGATCCCCTGAATCTTATGCGGTCCTGGCTTTCCGCCGGAAAGCACCGGGCTCTCCGTCGGCTCGACCGCAATGGCCTTGAAGCTCGGCTTTTTCGGCTTAATGTATTGGCACACGCCAGTGATCGTACCCCCGGTGCCGATGCCCGAGACCAGCATGTCGACGCGCCCGTCGGTGTCTTCCCAAATTTCGGGGCCGGTGGTCTCGAAGTGAATCTTGGGATTGGCGGCATTATCGAATTGTTGCAGCATGTAACTGTTGGGTGTGCTGGCGACCAGTTCCTCAGCCTTAAGGATCGCGCCCTTCATTCCGCGCGGACCCGGCGTAAGAACGATCTCCGCGCCGAAGGCCAGCAAGAGCACGCGCCGCTCCAGGCTCATGGTCTCCGGCATCGTCAAAATCAGTTTGTAGCCTTTCACGGCGGCCACAAAGGCCAGGCCGATTCCAGTATTGCCGCTCGTGGGCTCGATCAGCACAGTCTTTCCGGGATGAATTTTGCCGGCGCGCTCGGCCTCGGTGATCATGCTTACGCCGATGCGGTCCTTCACGCTGCTCACCGGATTCTGGCTTTCCAGCTTCGCGACCACATCGGCGACGCATCCTTCCGTAACCTTGTTGAGCCGCACCAGCGGCGTGTGCCCGATCAGTTCTGTGATGTCATTTGCGATTTTCATGTTCGGATCTCCCCTCGGTCTGCACAATCTTTCGGATAACAGCGATTCACGGCCTTCGAACGACAGCAGGAGTGCTAACGCGGTAAAGACGACTGATTTGATAGTCTATCGCCCAAAGGCGAATCCGGCAAGGATCCCGGCACTGCGCTTCATTCAGAAATAAATCGAACCCTCCAGGCATTCACTTGCGATCGTTCGTTCGAGATCATTCATTCGAGGTCGTTCACTTGAGATCATTCACCAGGTACAAATCGGAAAGCGTGCGCCCGTACTCGTACACATAATTATTTCCGTCGGGAGTGATGAGAACAGAGCTGATATCGGTGACGCCGGATACGTCGAGCGGAACCAGCTGTTTCCAGACCTGTTTGTGGCCAGTCGCCAGCTCCAGCTTGTTCACCGTGGCGGGAACTTTCCCCAGCCGGTAAAGAAAAAGCGAGCGGCCATCGCTCGTCCACGTGACCGGAGCATCACCCGCTTCGAGGGAAGGGATGGGTCGAACCTCACCGCTCTCAAGCATCAGCAGAGCTGGTTTTTCATCCGCGTCCACAAAAACTGCCTGCTTGCCATCGGGAGAAATGCTGAATAGGCTGCCGTTCACGCCTTCGCCGGTGATGGCCTTCGCCGCGTTACTGTCGACATCCTGCACGTAAAGCCGCACGCCCTTGCCGGGTTCGTCGCCGGAAAATAAGATCCGCTTGCCATCGGGAAACCATCGCGCTTCAAGACGGTTGATCTGGTCATGGGTAAGCGCTCTCGCTTCTCCCGCGCCCGTCGGAAGCAGGGTAAACTGCACCGGCGGCTTGGGTAGTCCTGCCAAGGCCCATCGTTGATCGGGGGAAAGAGCGAAGCCCAATCCGTCGCCCAGCCGAATTGCGGGCGATCCGTCCGTGCCGCGCAAATAAGCGGAGTAGTTCTCTCCTCCCGCTTCCCCGGACTCGGTGAACAAAAGCTTCTTCCCATCAGGCGACAGGTCTTTGGGCGCGGACCAGTCCAGCCAGGAAAGGTCGCGCTCTTTGTTGCTGCCCGCAGTCATGCCGACCATGCCAACGCGCGGTACGTCTCGCGTAATCAGCACGCGCCCATCCCGGGCTACATCCTGCAAAGTCAGCGTGCCGGGCTCGCGGGCGAGCAGTCGCTCCTTGCCCGACAAGGTCACTGCGGACAGGTAGCGCCCGTAGCCGATCCGGGTGCTGGAAAACCAGATTTCGTTTCCGGCTGGAGACCAGCCCAGCCCCCAAGCGGTCTCCCACCCCGTCGACAACGTTTTCTTTTTTCCGGAAAGATCGACGGCCGCGATAAAGCCCGCATCGTCCCGGCGGACGGGATGCTCGATGAAAGCCACCAGATCTCCCTTGGGCGAGACTCGCGGATGGCTGAGCCAACCGCCAGTCTGGTACAAAACCTTTCCGATCGGATACTCCAGGCGGCTCAATCCGCCGAACTCGCGGATGACGGCAAAATTGGTTCCGTCCGGCGACCAGTCGGCCCACTGCACGTTCTCCAGCACCTCCCGCGGAGCCCCGCCTCCCAGCGGTACTCTGGCGAGAGTCCCGGCGTTGATATAAGGATCGACATTGTGGCTATTGAGTAGAACCGCCATCTCGCCATCGGGCGAAATCGACAAGACCTCGGCCTTCGACAATCCGAACGGACGCGACTCGGGACTGTCGGGCCGGGTGACAAACAGATCAATCGGATTGCCTTCCCAAGCCGCGCTGTAGACGATGTTTTTTCCATCGGGAGCGAAGCGCGCCATCCGGATCGTGCCGCCCCGAAAAGTTAGCTGATGATAAGTGGGTGGCGTAATGCTGGAAGCCAGGCCGTCACGCTTTCCCAGAAAATAAGCTCCCGCGATCAGCCCTAGAGCAACAATGCCCAAAGCTATAGCAAGCAGCGCCCAGCGGCGGGATCTGCCCGTCCCCGGCCTGGCCACCGCTTGCGCTGATTCCGGCTGCACCGCGATCTTGGTGCTCCCGTGAGAGTCGGCATCCCGGCTCAACCGTTGCAGGTCCACCCGAAAGTCGGAAGCGGTCTGATAGCGCAACTTCAGATTCTTTTCCAGCGCCTTGTCGAGAATCTCCTGCAGCTTCGCGGGAAGTTGAGGATTGAGTTGCGATGGTGGAACCGGGGTGCGATTAAGAATTGAATCAAACACCGCAGCGCTGGTCGGGCCGGAAAACGCCGGCCGCCCCGTGGACATTTCGTAGAGAACGATTCCCAGCGAGAAAAGATCGGTTCGTCGGTCAAGTTCCTCGCCCATGGCCTGCTCCGGCGACATGTAAGCGATCGTGCCGACCGCCATGCCGGGGCTGGTTAGCCCCTCAGGGCTCACCGCCGTTGCCATGGAACTGGTCGCACCCGCATCTTGCTTTGCTTGCGCCTCGGCGGTGTACTTCGCCAAGCCAAAATCCAGGACTTTCGCCTGCCCGCTACGAGTGAGAAAAATGTTCGCGGGCTTGATGTCGCGATGGATGATTCCCTGGGCATGCGCCGCATCCAGCGCGTCGGCGACTTGCACCGCGATCTCCAGCACCTCCGCCAGCCGCATCGGCTTTCCTTCGATGCGATGTTTCAGCGTCTGCCCGTCGATATACTCCATGACGATGAAGGCGGATCCACCTTCTTCTCCCACGTCATAGATCGTGCATATGTTGGCGTGGTTCAGTCCGGATGCCGCCTGCGCTTCGCGCCGGAAGCGCTCGAGAGCCGCGGGATCTTTGGAATCCTCGGCCAGGAATTTCAACGCCACGGTGCGGTGCAACCGCGTGTCCTCGGCCTTGTACACCACTCCCATGCCGCCACCGCCGAGCTTGGCCGTGATCTTGTAATGAGAAATGGTCTGGCCGATCATCGGAAGACAATCTTAGGCGGCGCCACAAACGCAGTCAATCAGGCCGGTTCGGCAGCGCGAGAAAAGCGGGGGTCAAAGTTGGCGGAAGCGAGTGGGGGTCGAACCCACCGGCGACGGAGTGACCCGCCGCCCGCCGGTTTTGAAGACCACCTAGTGTGTTCTGACGTGATATGAAAATTCTGTACTCTACATGATTCTTCAACCGCTTACTAGAACTGAGTTCTGATGCGTTTTGATCGACTTCGCTCCGTTCTGAACATGGAACTATCACGTTTTTATCACAGCAGTTTCCGAATATGAATGGAGCCGACCGCCTAGAAATCGCGCTTGCGCAACTCAAGCTTCCCGAAAGTCGACTCTGGACAACGTCGTGGGAGTCCGCCTGAAAAACCTGAAAAACCTGAAAAACGTGAAAACCTAACCTCCGGTTGCCCGTCGGGAATAACCGCACAAACAGTCGCAGTCTGAACAATGTTGCACACGCTAAAGTTAATCCGCAGGCGGCAATCCCATGTTCTTCACGATGGCGCGGTACCGTTGGTCCGAATGCAGGAAGTCGAAGACCGGTTCGTTCTGCAGGAACACAAGGCGCGGCGAGTGCTCGCGATAGGCATCTTCTATCAGTTGAAGCGTTTCCTCTTTATGCTGCACGCGAGCGGTTTCCAGCGCCAGCCAAAATGGGGAGAAGTAGTGATGGCGAGCACGGTCCTTGTGGTGGCCCAGTTGCCATTCGGCAACTGCCTTGTAACCACCGCGCTGCAATGCTTGTCTAATAGCGGCGACAGATTCTTTGTCCCCCTGGAGCAGATATACCTGTTCCAACTCGTGAGCGGCATCTTTTTCTAGGCCACTGAACCGATATGCGTCCGAGAGGATGGCATGCGTACTTACATCGCCGGGTTCGGCGTTTTCGCGCACGCGAAGTTCATTGATCGCGGCATCGAACTGACGCGATTGATAATACGCCAAGCCAAGCGCCCACGGCCTGGCAAAGGGATCGACCTCCATGCCGAGCTTTTGTATTCTGATTGCCTCGGCGGGACGATTCGTCACCGTCAAGATGTAGCAATACAGGTGGTAGGCTTCGGCATAGTTTGGATTCAATGCGATGGAGCGCAAAGACTCCGCTTCGGCGCGCTTCCAATCCCAGGCGGAGAAGAGATACCAGGCAGCCATGGAATTGTGGGCGTCCGCCAGGGAATCATCCAGTTCGACGGCCTTGCGGGCGTCCGCCTCCCAATTTTGCTTCACTTCCTGCGGCGGAGCTGCACCGCTTACTGCGTGGAGGCCATAGTAGTCCGACAGACCACTCCAGGCAGCGGCATAGTCAGGCTGAAGCCGGATGGCTTTTTGGAAGTATCCGAGACTAGGCTCGTCATTACCGCTGAACCAGAAGTAGCGGCCGCGTAAGTAGGCATCGTGCGCCTCGGGATCGATATATCGATGAGGGGCGGGCGGTGAAACCGCAACCTTTACTTCTTTGGCGACAGTTTGCGAGAGTTCCAAAGGAAGGGCGAAAGCCCCACTCAAGTCGCGGTCGTAACTTTCGGCCCAGATGTGGCTGTCGGTAGGAGCATAGATCAACTGCGCCGTCATATGGACACGGTTGCCGGAACGGGTTACAGACCCTTCGAGAATTCCGTCGACGCCCAGCTCGCGTGCGATCTCCCCTATCGGACGGCGAGCTCCTTTGAACTGCATGGCGGAGGTGCGGGAAACGACTCTTAGGGAACGATTCTTGGCGAGAGCGGTGATGAGTTCGTCCGTCATTCCGTCGGCCAAATATTCCTGCGAAGAATCGCCGGAAAGATTTTGCAGCGGCAAAACCGCGAGTGATCGGATGACAATCGCGGGTTTGCCAACGTGTTCGCCAAGAATGATTTTGCTAAGTGCCCCTGCCGCCAACAGGACGAGCAGAAATGCAGAGACGAAACGCCAGTTGAAGTGCCGAGCTAACCGGGGAAGCGGGAGAGCAGCGGGGAGGTCCGTGCCGATATGCCAGTCGGTATCTGGATCTTTGCCGTGCGCGGCAACATGGGTGTTCGGTTTGGACTCCGGCCTAGTCCACTGAACGTTTCCCACGAAGCGATAGCCTCGGCGCGGTACGGTTTCGATCCACTGCGCCTTATGCGCCGTATCCGACAGCACATCGCGCAGGCGCTGTACCGCGGAATTGAGGCCGTGGTCGAAGTCGACAAACGTGTCGTCCGACCAAAGCTGGACGCGAAGTTCCTCTCGCGTCACCAGTTCGCCCGGTCGTTCCATCAGCAGCATCAGGATGCGGAGCGGCTGTTCGCCCAGCTTAATTCGAGTGCCAAACTTCCGCACTTCACCCGAGCACACGTCCACCTGATAGGGTCCGAACCGTGCCGTTCCCGGTGCTGCAGTCGGACGATCCATGTTCGACGAGTTCCCGAGTCTGTCGAATACAGGGGCGGGGTTGGTCGAATTTTGATCCCTTCTGCCCTGGACTGTCAAGGACTCGTATCGAGCCATGTTAAATGTAACCCGAGGGGAGCGGGGCGTTCGGGGCGTGCGGGGCGAAGCTTAAATCTTGCGAGGTCAATGTTATGGGATGTGATCTCGAAATGATCTGCTGGTGTTGCGCTGTGCATTGCCAAGAGCCCGGCACAATGCGATAAGTCCACCGGATCAACTAGATTCTAAGGAGTTACCCTCAATGAGCATTTGCGGGATCGCAAGACAATTTCTTCTATCAAGCGTCATCGCGTTGACTCTCGCCCCGGCAATACTTGCGCAGACATCTAGACCAACGGTTTTCGCCAGCGGGTTCAATAATCCTCGCGGGCTGAAGTTCGGCCCAGATGGGAATCTTTATGTGTCTGAGGGCGGAGCCGGGGGCGCGACCTCAACCCAAGGCGTTTGCCGACAAGTGCCCGCGCCAGTCGGACCCTATACCGGCGGATTTACTGGCAGGATTTCGAAGGTCACACCGGCGGGAACCGTGACAACGGTGGCAGATCACCTCCCGTCGGACCAAACATCAGCCGCCCAAGGCAACTTGGTAAGCGGAGTTGCCGACGTGGCGTTCATCGGCCACACGCTGTATGCGCTCCTCGCGGGGGCGGGATGTTCTCACGGTCTGGTTGGAACGAATAACGGAATACTCCGCGTGAATCCGGATGGCAGCACTACCATGGTTACCAATCTCTCCCGGTTCCTGAAAAATAACCCTGTCGCGAATCCCAATCCGGGCGACTTTGAGCCCGACGGCACGTGGTACAGCATGGTCGAGGCATATGGAGTCCTGTTCGCGATCGAACCGAATCATGGCGAACTCGATGCCATCTGGCCCGGCGCATTCATCCAAAGAATCGCCGACATCTCGGCGACGCAAGGCCACATCGTGCCGACCGCAATCGCCTTCAATGGAGCAGATTTTTTCGTCGGAAACCTGGATACCTTCCCCATCAAGGACGGCTCGTCGAAGGTCATGAAGATCACGCCGCTGGGTGAACTCACGACGGTCTACATTAACCTCAGCGACATTGTGGGGCTGGCCTTTGATAAAAAAGGTCGGCTCTACGTGCTCGAGAATACGACTGGAAACCAGTTTCCTACGCCGGGCACGGGAATGATCCTGCGCGTTGATGGCAAGAACAACTACAAGGAAATTGCCACCGGGTTGTCGTTGCCGACCGCGATGACGTTTGGCCCCGATGGCAACCTGTACGTCTCGAACTTGGGATTTGGCCCGCCTCCCGTGGGAGCGGGACAAATCTTGAAGGTCGTTGTGCCTGCTGACTGAGATTGAGGAGGCATCCCGTGGACGCTTCGCTTGCGCGGTGCGTCCGCGGTTTCTCGTTCACATGGCCGTCGTTTCCATCCAGCAACGCTCTCGAAGCAGGACTTTTTTCGAAGCCCGAGCGCTCGTTATTGATCTGAGCAAACGCGTACGCGATACTAGTTGGCATAACGTTCCTGGGGAGGCGTGGGGCGTACATCTCAGTACATCTACCGCGCTCGCACGCCCGAAATAACAGAGCATATCGAACGCACATTGCGCGAGTGCACAAAGACCATCGAGGAATCGCAGTCCGTTGCGGGATCGTGGGAAATGCTCACTGGCAGGAAGCGCGGCCAATTGGGCGGGTCGTCGTTCAAGGCTTCCAAGACCCTTACCTTGTCTTTGTCGATTGCTCGGATTTGAACAGAACCCTCCGGCGCCGATCGATCGGGAACGAATTCGAAAGAAAGTCTGGCCCTGATGACTGGGAGGGCGATTCGTTCGGCGTGTATGGACAGATACATGAGGTTCACCCATCGATGAGGACGCTTGCACAAAATACGGCGTGTCGGTATGGACGATACATAAACTCTGCACTGGAAGATGACGATGACCCGCACAAACCCTGCCGAACGGAGCGAGTACTAGCTAAGCGTTTTCATCACGATTTGCTGAGCGCCTCTTCAAACTCAAAGTGACGCCACGGCTGAAACACCTTCAACCCATTGAAAAAAATGGCGGAAGCGAGTGGGAGTCGAACCCACCGGCGACGGAGTGACCCGCCGCCCGCCGGTTTTGAAGACCGGGACGATCACCGGACCGCATGCGCTTCCTTCGGAGTGAACAAAATTGTAACCCGTTTCTAGCCCAGTACATCAAAGCACCTAATTCAGTTGGCTGCCCCTGAATCTTTGGAACAATGCGAGCCGACGACAGAGAGATGATCAGGAAAGAGGAGAGAAACGGTGTCCACTAAGCTGGAGGGGAAAATTGCACTCATAACGGGCGGCTCGCGGGGCATTGGCGCTGCGATCGCCAAGCGTCTGGCCGCCGACGGAGCGAACGTGGCCATCACCTATACGAAAGGTGCCGACGCCGCCACGTCGGTCGTCAAGGCGATTGAACGCAGTGGCCGAAAGGCGATCGCGATTCAGGCAGACGCCACCGATGCCGTCGCCGTCCGAGCCGCGGTCGAAAGGACTGTCGCAACCTTCGGTGGACTCGATGTGCTAGTGAACAATGCTGGCACGGCGATTCCGAAGAAATTTGAGGAGGCCACGCTGGAGGAACTGGATCGCCTGATTGACCTCAACATTCGTGGCACTTTCATCGCGACGCAGGCTGCGCTTAAACAAATGAAGAACGGCGGCCGCATTATCACGATCGGCTCCTGCGTAGGCGAACGTAACATGACGCCCGGCCTCGCGGCCTACTCGGCCACGAAGGGAGCCGTGAAAATGTTCGCTCAAAGCTTGTCTAGAGAGGTCGGGAGCCGAGGCATCACGGTCAATAACATCCAGCCGGGTCCGATCGACACGGATTTGAATCCCGCCGATGGTGATTGGGCCGTGCCCCAGAAGGCCAACACAGCGCTCAACCGCTATGGATCCGTCGACGAAGTCGCCGCGCTCGTCGCATTCGTGGCTGGCCCGGAGGCGTCCTACATCACCGGGGCCAATCTCACCGTCGACGGTGGCACGAACGCGTAATTCAACCTAGACGCGATGCCGCCGACTGATCGAGAGGTCGAGTCGACGGACACGCGTCCTGAAGGACCCTTTTTCGCTTCGATTGGAACGCCGGGACGATCACCGGACCGCTTGCGCTTCCGGAAGTGCCCACCTCTTACTTCGGCTGCGGCACGATCCTCAAATATGGCTTGGGCGTCTTCCACCCTCCCGGATACTTCTGCTGCGCCTCCTCATTCGACACGGAGGTAAGGATGATGACTTCATCGCCCTGCTTCCAGTTCACCGGCGTGGCAACTTTGTGCTTCGCCGTGAGTTGCATGGAATCGAGCACACGCAGTACCTCGTCAAAGTTGCGGCCCGTGCTCATTGGATAGGCCAGCTGGAGTTTGATCTTCTTGTCTGGACCGACTACGAATACCGTGCGAACCGTGGCATTGTCGGCCGCGGTGCGGCCCTCGGAAGTGTTTCCGCTCTCGGCCGGCAGCATCCCGTAGAGCTTTGCAATCTTGAGTTCGGGGTCGCCGATCATCGGATAATTCACCTTGTGTCCCTGGGTCTCTTCGATATCGGCGGCCCACTTGCCGTGACTGCTCACCGGATCAACGCTGAGGCCGATGATCTTGGTGTTGCGCCTGGCAAACTCCGGCTGCAGGCCGGCCATGTATCCAAGTTCGGTGGTGCACACTGGAGTGAAATCTTTGGGATGGGAAAACAGGATCGCCCATCCGTCACCGATCCATT
>Ga0302324_100013520_pt1 | contig 16544 bp, 8 predicted proteins | sample Palsa_T0_1_FD_201949 | JGI IMG/M metagenome (GOLD analysis project Ga0302324, IMG submission 201949) | Peat permafrost microbial communities from Stordalen Mire near Abisko, Sweden - Palsa_T0_1 | ecosystem: Environmental > Terrestrial > Soil > Palsa > Peat permafrost | place: Sweden: Abisko...
CCCTGGGCAGCGGCTTCAATATCCCGGCAGGTTTGGCGGTGGACGCCAGCGGCAACGTCTTTGTGGGCGATCAAGACAGCAATGTGGTGAAGGAGATTCTGGCGGCGGGCGGCTACACAACGGTCAATACGATTGCCACGGGGTTTAATACTCTCGATGGAGTAGCAATCGATGCCAGCGGCAACATTTACGTGGCGGACGACGGGAATAATCTTGTGAAGGAGGTGTTGGCTGTGAATGGCAGCATTCCGTCCTCTCCCACCATCCTCACGTTGCCCGGATCATATTCCGAGCCGTTTGATGTGGCGGTCGATGGGAAGGGCAACGTGTTTGTCGCCGATAGAGACAACAATGCGGTGAAAGAGATTCAGGTCGCGGGGCTCAACTTCGGCCCGGTCAACGTTGGAGCGGCGAGCGCGTCTCCCCTGGCAGTGAATTTCACCTTTGACACGGCGGGCACGCTTGGTTCGACTACCGTGCTGACGCAGGGTGCGACCGGGCTGGACTTTAACGATGCCGGCGGTGGCACCTGCATGGCCAACAAGGACTATAACGCGGGAGACGTTTGCTCGGTGAACGTGATGTTTTCGCCGACAGCGCCGGGGTCGCGCTACGGCTCGGTTGAGCTGCTGAGCACGACGGGAGCGCTGATTGCGACGGGCTATGTGCGGGGAACAGGCGTGGGTCCGCAAGCGACGTTCGCGATGAATTCATCGGACGGTTTGCAGCCGGCAACGCAATTCTCGGTGGGCAGCGGGTTCAGCGGGCCTTCCGGGGTGGCCGTGGACGGGTCAAGGAACATCTTCGTAACCGACTCCACAACCAACAAAGTCCAGGAGATCACGGCTGCGAGCGGCCTGACTTCGGTGATGACCCTGGGCAGCGGTTATTCGACACCCAGCAGCGTGGTTGTGGACGGCAGCGGCAATATAATTGTGGCCGATACCTTCAACAGTCTGGTGAAGGAGATTGTGGCGGCGGGCGGCTACACCACGGTCAGCACCCTGGGCAGCGGATTCTATGGCCCATATGGCGTTGCAGTAGACGGCAGCGGGAACGTGTATGTCGCAGACTACGGAAACCTTGCGGTGAAGGAGATATTGGCGGTCAACGGCAGCATTCCGGCGTCTCCTACCATCCGGACGCTGGCCACCGGCTTGGGGGCGGATGGCGTGGCAGTCGACGGCAGCGGGAATGTGTTCGTCGCCAACTTCGGCGGCGGGACCGTGCAGGAGATTGAAGCTGTCGATGGTGTCATTCCAGCCGCGCCCGCGATCAACACGATTGGGACAGGATTCTATAAACCCACAGAAGTTGCGGTCGATGGGATCGGCAATGTGTACGTCGCGGACTCCGGGAACAATGCGGTAAAGGAGATTTTGGCGACCGACGGCTACTCGACGGTGCTGACTCTGGGCAGCGGGTTCAGTTCGCCTGAGGCCGTGGTTGTGGACGCGCATGGGAATGTCCTTGTCGCCGATTCCGGCAACCACGCGGTCCAATACCTGGACTTCAGAGACGTGCCAACGCCGAGCTTTGCAGACACGGAGGTGGGCTTTACCAGCAGCGACAGCCCACAGACGGTGACCGTCACCAACCTCGGTAATTCGCCACTTGTCTTCGCGCTGCCGACTAAGGGCACCAGTCCGAGCGTGCCTGCCGGTTTTACGTGGGATCCCTCTTCCACCTGCCGGCAGACCACGCCCAGTTCGCCGGCGCCCTTTCAGTTGGCGACCGGAACAAGCTGCACCATGGCCTTCGATTTCAAACCGGCCACAACCGGAAACATCAGCGGCTTCGTAGAGTGGACCGACAACAGCCTGAACCAGGGCGGAAACCAGGAAGCGATCCAACTGATGGGAAATGGTTTGGCGGGGCCGCTGATTTCGCTCTCCGCCAGCAATCTCTCGTTTGGATCGGTGACGGTGGGTCAGTCAGGCGGTTCGCAGTCGGTGACGCTGACCAATTCCGGGAGTGCGCCGTTGTCGATCAGCGGCATTAAGGTGACGGGCGCGGATGCTTCCTCGTTTGTGTTTGCAAATACCTGCGGGTCGAGCCTGGCGGCAGGAGCAAGTTGCAGTATTTACGGGCACTTCGCGCCTGCTACCGGCGGGGCGTTATCGGCGACAATCACGATTACCGATAATGCTGGCGGTTCACCGCAGACGATTGCTTTGAGCGGGACGGGGCTGACGCCGGATTTGATCTTTGGGCCGCCCACCCTGCCGGATTTCCCGGACACCAACGTAGGTCAGACCAGTTCCCCGCAGACCCTGGCCGTGGTGAACCTTGGCCCCGGAACGTTGATCCTGAACAGCATTGCCATCACCGGCGCCAATGCGAATCAGTTCAAGCTTTCCAACCCTTGCGGAACGACCGTGGCACCGGTGACCAGTTGCATCCTCAGTGTGTCCTTTGCTCCGACGGAGGCGGGTACAGCGGTGGCCAACATCAGCTTCACGGACAACGCAGCCGGGTCGCCGCAGACGATGGCGCTGAGCGGGACGGGGGTGACGGTTCCTGCGACGATGACGTCTCCTGCATCGGGCAGCACGCTTGCCGGTTCCACAGTGACCTTCAACTGGACGGCGGGAGCGGGCGTCACTCAGTACGATCTGCATGTTGGCACCACGGGCGCCGGTTCCTCAAACATCTTTGCGGGAACAGTGACGGGCCAAAGCAAGACTGTGACGGGGATTCCGACCACAGGGGGCACGCTCAATGTCCGCCTGTACTCCTTCATCGGCGGGGCATGGCAGTACATCGACTACTCTTACACGGAAATCAACACTCCCGCGCCTGCAACCATGACCTCTCCCAAACCTGGCAGCACGCTAACCGGGTCCAGCGCCACCTTCACATGGACGAAAGGAAACCTGGTGACGCAGTACGATCTGCACGTGGGCACCACCGGCGCCGGTTCCTCGAACATCTTCGGGGGAACAGTCACCGGTCAAAGCAAGAGTGTGGCGGGGGTTCCGACGACAGGGGGTATGCTTTACGTCCGCCTCTACTCCTTCATCAACGGGGCGTGGCAGTACATCGACTACACCTACAAGGAATTCAGCATTCCCGCTCCTGCAACCATGATGTCCCCCACGCCAGGCAGCACACTTGCCGGCGCCACGGTAGCCTTCTCGTGGACGACCGGAACGCTGGTGACTCAGTACGACCTGCATGTGGGCACCACCGGCGCCGGTTCCTCGAACATCTTTGGGGGAACTGTCACCGGCCAAAGCAAGACTGTGACGGGGATTCCGACTACCGGGGGTACGCTTTACGTCCGCCTCTACTCCTTCATCAACGGGGCATGGCAGTACATCGACTACACCTATAAGGAGCAATAGCGAGAAAGGAAAAAGCGGTCTTCTGGCGCCGTGCGCAAACAGCTCGCCGCATGAGATCGCGTTGAGTGGCGCCGGCGTTGCTCCAGCAATGCCGGTGACTCTGACTCTGTCGCCAGCCTGTCGTCTGGCTTAGAGACGGTGAGCTGTGTTCATCGCTCAGGCGCTGACCATGGCCCTCGCGGATCTCCCTGGGAAATTGGGTCAATAAGGGGACATGGGAATGGAGTGAACCCCTATTTTCCGCTATTTCCATGCCCCCCTATTTTCCTCCTCAAGTAGTTTGCTGCGTGCGATCCCAGGTCCCAAAACGAGACCTGGGGCACCCGGCTAAAGCGAACGGAGGCTGGCGCGGATGCCAAGAGGTTGTTCCATTGCCCGGAGGCAGGGCGCCTCAGGTCCCGTTTCTGGAACCTGGGGCGCCTCATCCGGAACCCGGGAAACACTGCTGACGTTCGTTATTGTGCCGTGGCTGATAACAGTGAGAACTGCTGCGACGCTTCCCCGGCGACGCATGGCTCCTGCACGATGTTCGCGCCGCTGTAGATGGAATTGTCGTCCACGGTGAGGCATTGGCCTGACACCTGGTTGATGATGTTGGCGAATCCGCCCGACACCGGCCCCAGCTTGAACTGCTGATTCGAGAGGCCGTTGCAGGCGTAAAGGATCATCTGATCGCCGGGAGTCTGGTTGTTGTAAGTCGACGTGATGCACATCGGCGTGGTCGTCCAGAGTGTCTGCGGGACCTGCAACATGAAGAGGCCCTCTTCCGATACGGAGTCGACCTTCGTGAAGAGCTCGTTGGCCGGCAACGGCTCCGGACCGCACGTCCATTGAATTATCGGGGTGTTGCCGGCGTCGCCGCCTCCCTTGACGTTGAAGCACATTGGGCCGAAGGCGGCCGAATTTTTGTTGACGACCGAGACCGTATTGACGGGATGCCAGCCCATCCAGTCAAGGCCGGTATCGATGGTTTGTTGCGGATTAACGACGAAGCCCGATGCCAGGGTGCCCTCAGTGTTTGCGAATATTGTCACCTGGGTGTCGATGCTGGGGACGACCAGCACGTCTGAGGTCGCGCCCTCATTGAAGGCGACCGTGTAGCCGCCGTTCTTTGCGTATCCCTGCCCCGACCACGTGACTGCCCCCGACTGGTTGATAACCCAGTTGTTCAAGAGCGAGTCGAGGTCACTTTGGTCGATGAGCTTGTAGTGCATCAAGCCATTCCAGAACTTTCCAGCCTGATCGGCGGTCATCTGCAGTCCGCCCGAGCCGCACACCGCGACGCTCCGCTCCGTCGCGAGGGTCGGCGGGATAATTGCGTTGCCGTCGTACTCCTGGTCCTCGAGACCGGTACCGGTGGTTTGAGTCGCGTTGTAGTAGAGCGGCAGGTCCTGCGACACGAGATCGGGATGGCAGTTCGAGTTTCTGATATCCGTGGCGGAATAGGCTGAGTCGTTAACTCCTAAAGGCACGAAGAGGGCGCTGTGCACGTACGACTCGAAGCTCTCCCCCGTCATGTGCTCGATGACGGCCCTGAGAACGCCAAAGTCGCCGTCGCTGTATGCAGAGGGGATTTTGGGCCCGGGCGGCTGGCAGTTGATGGGCGGCGTACCGGCCGTGCTGGAATACGGATACGGCCGGGTGCAGTTGCTCAGCGTGCAGGCCATCCAGGCGGGGTTGCTGAAGTAGCCCGGTGCATTGCCGGCGCCGCATTGGCCCTCGTAGATCCCGCTGTCCATGTTCAGGAGATTGCGAATTGTAACCTTATTGACGTACTCTCCTTCCCTGTTCCCATTGAGCACGCCGGTACCGAGGATATTCATGATGGGGGTGTCGAGAGTGTAGGAGGGGTGGCTTTCGAGAGCCTTGTAAGCCGCGACGGCGGCAACCCATTTGGTGACGCTGGCGATGTCGAGCCGGGTGTCTTCGTTCATCGGGGTGGACGGCGGATCCGAGAGCAGAACACGGGCATTGCCTTCGCCGCCTTCCGCGGTCAGCGAGCCCTGCTCGGTGACTGAGTAGCTGTACCCGCCGGTGGCGGGGTCAAGTTGATTAAGAAAAGCCGCCGCCAGCCCCATCGGCGGCTTGTACGCGTTCTCGATGAGGATGCGGACGGGAGAGAGGCCTGCCTTGGCAAGCGCCGCGACCTTTTTGCTGAAGACGGTCGTCGTGGTAGCTGCCACCACTTCGAAGGGGTCGGTGCCGGCAAGGAAGGAACCAGAATAACCGCCCGCCTGATCGTGGGTCAGCGACACCAGGCGCAGGCCGTTGGCGGCGTTGGTCAGAATCTGATTCGAAATATAGTCCCAATAGCTGTCAACGAAGTTGTACTGCGATTTGCCCTGGTTCAGGCTGTTCCGCACCACCCCGACATAGTAGGATGTCTCGTTCCGGTCGTATTCGGCCACGTTGGTGAGGAAGTATCCGTTATTGGAATTGGACTCTACCCATGAGGTGAACTGCGAATAGTCCATCTCACCGCTGAACTTCTCTCCGCCTGAGCCGGACTGGAAAACACCCGAATAAAAAAGCTGCCCATTCTGCGGGCTGACGTAGCTGTGCAGGGAGATCAGATAGCTTCCCTGACTGGCCAGCGCAGTGACCTTTGTGGCAAAGGCAGGCGGCGCCAGTTCCCAGTACTGGGTTGAGCTTACTCCGGACTTGAAAATCGCGGAATAGTACCGCTGCCCCGTCGAAGTATCGATGTCGAGATCGGTGAGCGTGTAGCCCTGAGCCCCCATGCTGGCGATGGTCCCGGTGCCGGATTTGAAGAACACTGTGTCCGGTACCCATTGCGCTACCTGGGTCTTGACGCCAGGAACAGTGGCGAGGAAGATGCCCGACGTAAAAAGCGGAGGGGCGTCTTGCGCCGGGACAGGCACGGCCGGCGCGAGTGCGATTAGAAGGCCGATTCCGATCGCCATGCGCGCCCAGCTTGCTTTTCTGTGCTGCATATCTTTTTGGTCTTTCATAAGAACGACCTCCATGTCGTTTTTTGTGGTTGCTACAGCCGTTTCAACATGCTGGATCGTCAGGGTAAATTGACCTGCCAGCGGCGAGCCGAGACCCGCCTTAATTTCTCGTCTGCTTTAAGAGGCGGGAAATCGGGCTCAAAAACGACATCTGCCGGCAAAAAACTTCAACATTGCAATGTCCCGTTGAATTCGTTGCTCGCAACGTGCTATAAACGGGCCACTATTAATGTAGTTGCAATTGCGTTTTCCGTGGGAAATTCGAAACAAGACCCGGGCCTGAAGGCCTTGTTTTCCAGCAGCTTTTCAGGGGGTTGCAAACCCCTGCTCCCTCCGAAACCGCGAACTGCAACTGTGGGACCAACAGGCCATGACTTATCGCATCGTGGAGACTGCGTGGCTCATCCCCCGGATTACGGAGTTACCCGATTGCTCAAAGCCTGGAAGGCAGGCGACGAAGAGGCGCTGGCCCAGTTGACCCCGCTCGTCTACGGCGAGCTGCATCGGGCCGCGCGGCGATATATGGCGCGCGAACGAGCCGGGCATCTTTTGCAGGCAACAGCACTTGTCAATGAGGTCTACGTCCGGCTGGTCGATTGCGCCCAGATCGATTGGCAGGATCGCGCGCATTTTTTCGCGGTTTCCGCTCAGCTGATGCGCCGCATCCTGGTCGACTTTGCGCGGGAACGGGAAGTTCGGAAACGGGGAGGAGGCGTCCGCCATATTTCGCTGGATGAAGCACCCACCCTATGCAAGGAATCCGACCCTGACCTGGTGGCGCTGGACGATGCCTTGACAGCCCTGGCCGTCATCGACGAAAGAAAGAGCAAGACTGTTGAATTGCGATTTTTCGGAGGCCTGGACATTGACGAAACTGCAGCCGTGTTGAAGGTTTCGGCCAAGACAGTCACCCGCGATTGGACTCTGGCGAAAGCGTGGCTGCTCCGTGAACTGGCCTGCGGAGGCCCACATGGAACCTGAACTCTGGCGCCGGATTGAGGAACTGTACCACCTGGCGCTGGAGCTGGACGACAGCCGGCGTGCCAGCTTTCTTGCCCAGGAGTGCAAGGACAATGAAACTCTCCGCAACGAAGTCGAGTCTCTGCTTGCCCTCGACGAGAGAGCGGAGCGCTTCATGGATTCGCCCGCTTTGGAGGTGGCGGCGCGGCTGATTGGCAACGAGTTGGCAAACGCCGAAGCTCAAGAGAACTCAACGGAGTTCATGCCGATCGGCGAGACCATCGCGGCCGGAAGCACCATCGGTCCCTACCGCCTGCTGCACTTGATCGGCGAGGGCGGCATGGGCCAGGTCTGGCTGGCCGAGCAGAGAGAGCCGGTCCGCCGCCGCGTCGCCCTGAAGCTTATCAAGGTTGGAATGGATACGCGCGAGGTGGTGGCGCGTTTCCAATCTGAGCGACAGGCGCTGGCGTTGATGGACCATCCCGCAATCGCCAAGGTTCTGGATGCCGGCTCCACGCCTCAGGGGCGGCCCTATTTCGTGATGGAGTACGCGCCCGGCGAGCCCATTACCGCTTATTGCGATCGACGCAAGCTGAGCCTGCACCAGCGGCTGGAGTTATTCATTCAGGTATGCGAGGGCGTCGAGCACGCTCATCAGAAAGCCATCATCCATCGCGACCTGAAGCCATCGAACATCCTGGTTACCGAATCCGGCGGGAAGCCAATGCCGCGCATCATCGACTTCGGCGTCGCCAAAGCGACGTCGCAGCAGCTTGCACCAGACACCGTATTTACGCGCATCGGGTCGATCGTCGGGACGCTGGGCTACATGAGCCCGGAGCAGGCAGACAGCTCCGGCCAGGACATCGATACCCGCAGCGACGTGTACTCGCTCGGCGCCGTGCTCTACGAGTTGCTGGCCGGGTCTCTGCCGCTCGACTTCCGCAAACTCGCCTACGACGAGATTCTGCGCCGCATGCGTGAAGAGGATCCGCCCCGGCCCAGCACGAAAGTGGGCACAGCCGCCGGCGTCTCCGCGATTACGGCGCAGAACCGGGGCGTCGCCGCTGCGGTGCTGGTAAGGCAGTTGCGCGGGGACGCCGACGCCATTGCCCTCAAAGCCCTCGAAAGGGATCGCAAGCGCCGGTATTCCACGGCGTCGGATCTGGCTGCCGACATCCAGCGATTTCTACGCAGCGAGCCGGTGACTGCGCACCCCGCCAGCGCCGTCTATCGCGCCCGCAAATACATACGCCGCCACCAGCTTGGGGTTGCCATGGCTGCCGTCGGGGTGCTGCTGCTGATCGGCTTTGCCATCCTTGAGTCGATCGAGTTGCGACGCCTGTTTGTTGAGACCCGCCGGGCTACCGCGGCCTTGAATGTCGCAGAAGACCAGAGACTCGTGGCCAACCGCGAAAGCGCCCGGGCGAAGACGGAGGCGCGCCGCGCGGAAGATGCGCTGGCGTCGGAAGGCCGGCAGCGAGGCATTGCCGAACAGCAGAAGACAATTGCGGAACAGCAGCGCGATCTGGCGCGGAACCAAACGGCGCTGGCCGAGGAGAGACTTGCGGATATTCTGCAGCTCGCGCAGAACTCACTTTTCTCAGTGCATGACTCTGTCGCCAAACTCCCCGGCTCGATGAGCGCGCGCCAACAGATCGTGAAGACCGCGCTTAAATTTCTGGAGCGCCTGGAAACCGAGAGTGGATTGACAGACGAGATGCGTCTGACCCTGGCGGGAGCCTATTTCAAGGTCTCGCAACTCCAGGGGAACAAACGTGGGCCCAGCCTTGAGGACTTTGCAGGGGCCGAGGTGAGTCTCAATAAAGCCAAAGAGGTTCTTCTCCCTCTTTACCAGAGGAAGAACAGCGATCCCGCCGTGATGCTCCGCTGGGTTGAAATTCAACACATGTTCGCGGAACTGGCCCAACAGGCGGGGCGAGATCAGGACTCAATCAACATTTATATGGAACTGCTTCCGGTCGCACACCGTCTGGCTCAATCGCTGCGAGGCAATTTTGAGGCCGAGAGCCAGGAGCCGGACATCGAAGGGGATCTTGCGCAGCAGACGCTGCGCGACTCGCGTTTGACAGGTCTTGAACACGCGGAAAGCGGAGTTGCGATGATGCGCGATCTGGTGGCGCGCTACCCCAACGAAAGAGAAGCGAAACAGAATCTGGGAAGCCTGCTGGCGGCGGAGGCGGGTGCTCGGGCGCAAGGTTCTGGAGAACTGGAAAAAGCGTCTGAGGAGTTCAAGGAATCCATCGAAATTCGCGAGGAACTCCTTCGCGAGAATCCCCAGGACACCGTTGGCCGGAGAAATTTGGTAGTCGCTTGCGGCAACTACGCAGGGCATCTTGGCATACCCTACTTTGCAAACCTGGGCCGGCCCGCGGAGGCGCAATCCTACGCGGACAGGGCGGTCACGCTGGCCCGGGAGGAAGTAAAGGCCGATCCGCTGGATGCAAACGCACGCTACGACCTCGGAGTAGCCTTGGGAAGATCGGGCATGGTGGAACCAACGCCGCTGGGAGACAACGAAGCGCTGGCTCGCTTGGAGGAAGCTGAGAATCTGACTGAGCCCGCGGTCAAAGCAAACCCGAAGTCTGCTGGAGACGCTTTTCAATTGGGATTGATTCGTGAGTTTAAGGGCCGAAGATTACTCGGCCTGGGGCGCACAGAAGAAGCCATTGCGACTTATCGCGACGCGCTCGGCTTGCTGGCCCCTTTTGTCGAGAAAGGCGGGGCGGGGACTGTTTCTATCATTGTTATTTTGCGTAGCGACCTGGCGCGTGTCCTTGCCCAAGCCGGCGACTATCCCGCCGCCAAAGAGCTTGCCAATGAAGCCGTGGCGGGGGCCGAAAAACGTCGCATGGCGTCTCCGCAAGAAGACGCCGCTGCTGGCGCATTGGCGCGGGCTTACGCTGTGCTGGGTTTCGTCGAGGATCTCGCGGGGGATGCGACCCCTGCCAAAGAGTCTGCGCAGAAGGCCGAACATATCTGGCAACAAATCCAAAACCGTAGTGTGCTCACTGTGTTTCCGTCAGTTAAGGCTGAAAACGAGAAGCTGTTGGCCCAATTGACGGTGGGCCAAGCAGGAACTACGCCTCCTTAGCAAACAAATCCCAGGAGCAGAGACGTTCATTCTAACCAAGGAAACAGATCCGGACCTGGTGGCGCTGGACGATGCCTTGACGGCCCTGGCCGCGATCGACGAAAGAAAGAGCAAGACCGTGGAGCTTCGATTTCTTGGAGGCCTGGACATTGACGAAACTGCAGCCGTGTTGAAGGTTTCGGCCAAGAAAGTCACCCGCGATTGGACTATGGCGAAAGCGTGGCTGCTGAGGGAAATGGGTGGTGGGGGCCTGCATGGAACTTGAACTCTGGCGTCAGATTGAAGAACTGTACCACTCGGCGCTAGAGCTGGACGACCGTCAGCGCTCCAGGTTTCTGGCCCAGGAGTGCAAGGGCAATGAAGCTCTGCGCAAAGAAGTGGAATCTCTGATTGCGCTCGACGCGAAAGCCGAGCGCTTCATGGAGTCGCCCGCAATGGAAGTGGCGGCGCGGCTGATTGGCAACGAGCCGGCAATCGCCGAAGCTGAAGAGAACTCAACGGAATCCAGGCCGATCGGCGAGACAATCGCGGCCGGAAGCAACATCGGTCCCTACCAACTGCTCGAGCTAATCGGCGAGGGCGGCATGGGCCAGGTGTGGCTGGCCGAGCAGAGAGTGCCGGTCCGCCGCCGCGTCGCCTTGAAGCTTATCAAGGTTGGAATGGACACGCGCGAGGTGGTGGCGCGTTTCCAATCTGAGCGCCAGGCGCTGGCTTTGATGGACCATCCCGCAATCGCCAAGGTTTTCGATGCCGGCTCCACGCCCGAAGGCCGGCCCTATTTCGCGATGGAGTATGCTCCTGGTCAGCCCATCACCGCTTATTGCGATCGACACAAGCTGAGCCTGCACCAACGGCTGGAGTTATTCATTCAGGTCTGCGAAGGCGTCGAGCATGCACATCAGAAAGCCATCATCCATCGCGACCTGAAGCCATCGAACATCCTGGTTACCGAATCCGGCGGCAAGCCGATGCCGCGCATCATCGACTTTGGCATTGCCAAGGCGACGTCGCAGCAGCTTGCTCCAGACACCGCCTTTACCCGCATCGGATCGATCGTCGGGACGGTGGGATACATGAGCCCCGAGCAGGCGGACAGCTCCGGCCAGGACATCGATACCCGCAGCGACGTGTACTCGCTCGGCGCCGTGCTCTACGAGTTGCTGGCCGGGTCTCTGCCGCTCGACTTTCGCAAACTGGCCTACGACGAGATTCTGCGCCGCATGCGTGAACAGGATCCGCCCCGGCCCAGCGCGAAAGTCAACACATCCGCCGGTGGCTCAGCGATTGCAGCCCAAAACCGAGGCGTCGCCACCGCGGTGCTGGTGCGGCAATTGCGCGGGGACGCTGACGCGATTGCCCTCAAAGCACTCGAAAAGGATCGCAAGCGACGGTATTCCACGGCGTCGGATCTGGCTGCCGACATCCAGCGATTCCTACGCAGCGACCCGGTGACTGCGCATCCCCCCAGCGCCGTCTATCGCACCCGCAAATATATACGCCGCCACCGGTTTGGGGTTGCCATGGCCGGCATCGGAGCGCTGCTGCTGATCGGCTTTGCCATCCTTGAGTCGATCGAGTTGCGACGCCTGTTTGTTGAGACCCGCCGGGCTACCGCGGCCTTGAATGTCGCAGAAGACCAGAGACTCGTGGCCAACCGCGAAAGCGCCCGGGCGAAGACGGAGGCGCGCCGGGCGGAAGATGCCCGCGCGGATGAAGCGCGGCAGCGCCTCCGCGCTGAAAGGAGCCTCAGCCAGCTCATCGGCATCGCCGACAAGACTCTGTTCGACATCCATGACGCTGTTGCAAAGGTGCCCGGCGCGACCGAAGCCCGGCGCGTGATGGTGAAGACGACACTCGATTATCTGGAGAGCATTCAGAGGGAGAACGGCCTCGACGACCGGCTTCGGCTCGCATTGGGAGCCGGTTACTCCAGGATTGCCGCCATACAGGGTGCGCCTTTCCATCCGAGCCTGGGAGATTCCGCCGGTGCGTTGGCCAGCTACAAAAAGGCCGAAGCCCTGCTTGCGCCGCTCTACGCGAGCAGGCCGGACGATCCGGAAGTGATCCTGCAGTGGCTTGAAGTGAAGACCGGCATTGCCGACCTGGCGTTCTTTCAAACGCAGTCGAAGGCGGTGCCTGCCATGTACAGCGACCTTCTTCCGGCGGCCCGCAGACTGGCGGCGCTGGCTCCATCGAACCTGCGGGCGTTGAAGCAGGAAGCTCAGATCGAGGGAGGCCTCGCCATGGCGCTGCAGCCCTTCGATTCTCAGGGGGCCATCGATCACGCCAAGCGGGAGACCGCCATCGTTCGAGCGCTGATGGAGCGGTTTCCCGAAGATCGCGATTTGAAGCAGGAGCTGGGACAGTCTCTCGCATCCGCCGCTCCGCCGTTGAAGGACCTGGGCAATTACGCCGAATCGGCGGAATCCTTTAAGCGGTCAATCCAGGCGTTTGAGCAGTTTTTGGAAGAGGAACCTCACAATGCGCAGACGCAGCGGAGCCTGATGGACGACTACTCCAACTATTGCGAACTCCTCGGGGTTCCCTGGTCCGCGAACCTGGGGCGGCCGGCCGAGGCGAGAATCTATTGCGAAAAATCGGTGGCGATGGCGCGCGAGCTTTCGAGCGCTGATCCGCAGGACCAGACAGCACGCTTCGACCTGGGCACCGGCCTCGCCGAGTTGGGGATGATCGATCCCGAGCCGAGCCAGGTGGCGGATTCGCTGAAGGAGCTGGATGAGGGTCTGCGCATCCTCGATCCCATGGTTCGCGCCCACCCGGATTCGGCGGATGCTGTTCTGAAGGTCGCGTTGGCGCGCCAATACCTGGGGCTGCGCCTGCACGCTCTGGGCCGGCTGCCGGAGGCGGCGGACTCGTTCCGTGAGGCGCTGGCGGAGCTTGATTTTATGACCCACGCCAAGCCGGGTCAGCCCTCGGGATCATCCGTGGTTGTTGGCAACGAAGATGGGCTCGCCGAGGTTTGCGCGGAACAGGGAGATCGCGAAGGCGCTCTCAGCCACGCCGAAAAGGCACTCGCCAAAGCCCAGAAATATGCCGCGTCTCACCCCGGCCAGGCGCCGGCCACGGGACTGCTTGGCACGGCCTGGTTTGAGCTTGCATGGGTGGAGCGGACCGTTGGCGAATGGGACCACGCGGCTGCCGACGTGGAACGCGCCAACTCGCTCTGGGGCTCGATCGACCCGGGCCATGATCATGGCGCTTTTTCGGTGCACCGGCCGGCACGCGAACGCGCGGAAGCTCTCGTGCGCGAAATCGCCATGCACCGGGCGCAATAAGAATTTGGGGTAATTGAGGGACGTGGTAAATATTCATAGCAATTCTAGGCGGTCAGCGACGGGAACTTCCCCGGAGCGCGTCGTGCCATTTTGTGTTCCAGCAGGTTCTCAAGTCCGGTGACGAATTCGGGTGCGCCGAGCGGGCACCCGGGCGGGGGCGGCAGGCACCGGGGAACTCGAAAAGGCGTCTTCGGAGTACGAGGAATTGATCGAAATTCGCGAGAAACTCCTTCCAGAAAATCCCCAGGACACAGTTGGCCGGCGAAATCTGCTCGTCGCTTGCGGCAACTGCGCAGCGCATCTTGGCATATAAATCACGCCCGCCGCTACCGGAACCTTGGTCACCGCTTCCGGCTTGAAGCCGGTAGCTTCCACGGTGACTTTGTAAGAGCACAGCGGGAGGTCCTGGACGCCGTATTCGCCTCCACTTGAGGTTACGGCCTTGTGCCCGACACGGATTGCCACATCGACGGCCTCGAGCGCAGCACCGGCAACCACCGCTCCGGACTGGTCTATAACCGTGCCGTTGATGCCGCCACGGAAGGTTTGGCCAACAACTGAGACAGGTAGCGCAATCAGCAGCGACCAGCAGGCGCGCCTCACGAATAACGATGCCTTCGACGGCTATCCGTCTATCTCGCCTGACGGCCACTGGCTTCCACTCCCGGATCGCATACAACCGGGATTTATCTCGATGACATTTCAAGCATTTACATCGGACCTCAGTAGAAGATGAAAGGGGTCTGCTTTCGACGAAAGGCGTGTTGGTTCAACAGAGCATCCTGAAGCAGCGGTATTCAATGACAGCGGAAAAGGCCGGCCGGCAATCGGCACCTGTCGCTCTACGGGCTGGGAGTTTGCGCTTGCGCCTCTTGGCTGGAAGGTGAGGCAAAGCTGCGGATGAGTTGGAGAATCCGATCGATCTGCCGATCGGAAAAGTCCCTGCCAAAAGCAGGCATGTTTCCGCGGCCGTTCTTGATGATCTGGCGCAGCTGCGAATCGTTGTTCCTTTGCACTTCAGCTGAACGCAGATCCGGAACATTCAAGCTGGCGCCCACGTCAGAACCTTCGCCATGCTCCGCATGGCAAGTTGAGCAGCGGGCCTGAAATGTCTCATCGGCCTCCTGAGCGTCCGTTTGAGAAGCCCCTTGTTGAGGGCGAGCCATCATTACGGCCGGCAACACCACGCACAGCGCGGCAATAGTGAGCGCAGCGGATTGCTTGTTGTGGATTCTTCGATTCACAATCGATTCCTGAATTGATTTGCCGTGGGAACGAGAGCCGTCTCGCCAGACGGGAATGTGTAGATGCTGCCGATGACTCGCTGGTAGGCAACGAGCCACCGGCGAATGGAACCGCGATCTCAATACTTCGCTGCAGCTGCGGGCGCCGCACCGTTAGCCGCAACCGTAGCCGCAGCCAGTTGAGGCGTATTGTTTCCCGCCAGCAGACTTTCAATCGTAGAAGTGAATTCCTGCTTGAGCTGCTGGTTAAACTCTCCGCTGGCGGGTGCGGCAAATCCCGAATGGATCAGCTTCACGCGGCCATCGCGGCCAACGAACAGCGTTGCCGGCCAGGTATTGAGATTGACAGCCTGCGGCACTTTCTCCCACATCTCGCTGGGCGCGCCCGCGATGAGGTAGGTGTAAGGGACCTCGTACTTTTTCACGAAGGCTTTCGCGCGGCTCAATGTATCCTGCTGCTCGGGCTCTTCAAAGTCGAGCGCTACGATCTCAAGCCCCCGGTCGTGGTATTTCTTGTATAGCTGGACCAGATACTGTGCTTCATCGTGGCAATTCGGGCACCATGTTCCGGTCACGATCGCCAGCACCACTTTGCCTTTGAACTGCGGATCGTCGCTCGAGACGACCTTGCCGTTCACGTCGGGAAATTTGAAGGCAAACACTTCGTTCGGATCGCGCACCGTGGTGTGCTTCACGAAGTCGTCAGGCTCGGGAAGACCCTTCGCCCGCGCGGCTTCAGGCCTGTAAGCGATGAGCGGCTTGTCCGGAGTGTAAGCGCCTTTCAGCTGCAACTGGAGCGTTCCATCGGCCTCGGGTGTCACTTCCGCTACCAGCGGGCGCGAGCCGTCAAAGTGGCTGAGAACAAACTTGCCGTCGTTGAAGTTGCCCACTAAAGCGCCGGTGTCGCCATCGATACGAAGGATGGAAGCGGAGACAGAAGGGCCATCCTGCTTGACGATGAAGCGCCACGCCTTCTCGCCCTTCACACTGTTGTACTCGATCTCCCACACGCCGCCGATCTGCGGTACGCTGCCCTGGAAAGGCGGCTGATCAGTGTGCGGCGCAGCCAGGAAAGGCTCCTCGGAGATATAGGTCTCGCGCTCGAAGCGGCCCAGCAGTTTGCCCTCGAGCTTTCCGTCTCTGGGAGTGGCAACGATCTTTGTGAGGTAGTGCTCGAAGTTGAGCGTCACCACGCCGTTCGAGAATGTTGCGTCTGTGGTGGTCTCTTTGTCGTCGCCGTTGTAGAGCGTTCCAGTCAACGTGTTGCCCTGGCCGGAGATGTCGAGGCGGAAGGGAATTACGGTTCCCTTCAGGTTCAGCGTTGCGTCATAACGGCCGTCGATCGAGTCGGCCGCGAGAGCCGAAGCGGTGCCGAGGATCAGGATCGCAAGGCCCGTGACGGGGCGAGGAAGAATACTCATGGGAGGATTCCTTTCAGTGTCCGGTTGAGTGCTTGTGAGCAGTTTGCGGCAGGCGCGGCTGTGATGAGTTGGCTCACGGCGAGGTCTGGGCTTGCATGGGCAGACTTCCGCTCGCACTGATGCCATTCCGCCGGCAGGCCTTTCTTGGTGGCGAGCAGAATCTCGAGAACATTGCGCCGGTCGCGATGG
>Ga0302324_100013522_pt1 | contig 16541 bp, 14 predicted proteins | sample Palsa_T0_1_FD_201949 | JGI IMG/M metagenome (GOLD analysis project Ga0302324, IMG submission 201949) | Peat permafrost microbial communities from Stordalen Mire near Abisko, Sweden - Palsa_T0_1 | ecosystem: Environmental > Terrestrial > Soil > Palsa > Peat permafrost | place: Sweden: Abisko...
CACCGCCAGCTAGTCACCGGATCGCCTCCGGCTCGTCCGCGGGGTGCTTGTCGCCAGCAAGCCAGGCGACGGGCACCCCGTCGGCTTTCCCGCGACCGGCCCGGTCGGGACGGCATCACCGTTGCTCCTCACCGGGGTTCACATATCCGCACACCAGCCGCGCTACCTCTGGGTCGATCTCGCCGACCATCGCCCAGATGGCCGCGACCTGTGCCTCCAGCATGGAGGGATCCGCGCTTTTTCGGTCGGCGTCAAGCTGGTCTATGGCCTCAGCCACGCGCCGGAGTGCAGCCTCCCCTGTCGAACACACGGTCGAAGATTATCAGCTCGGCGGTGCGCGCGTACGCCCTTCCCGACGTTCAGTTATCCACAGCCTGGCACGGCGTCCCTGTGGATACGGGCTGTGGATAACTTGCTGGTAAATCGCCGGCAAAGTATTTCTTCCGCACAGCCGGTGGATTATGTTTCCCCAGGTAATGGCGATTGTGCTGGCTTTCTTCTTGCTGTTTCCACAACTCTTTCCCCAGGCTGCGCACAACTTAGCCGGCGTGTTGCACACGTTGTCCACAACGTCATCCACCGCCGGAGTTGGTGTCGGGCCTGCCAGGCCGCGAAAATGTCAGAGCCATCGGCTAGAACGGTGTCAGGCTTCGGTAGAAATGCGTTCGCGCCCCGTTCACTGACAGGGCCGCGCCACGCACGGGGACACGGGGAGACGGGGAGAAGCGGCGGGTGAGCGTCACCGAGATAGCTCCAAGGAACGACGATTTCGAACGGACTCCACCGCACGATGTGGCGGCGGAGCAGTGTGTCCTCGGCGGGATGCTGCTCTCGAAGGACGCCATCTCCGACGTGATCGAGGTGCTCAGGCCGACCGATCACTACCGCCCGGCGCACCAGCTAATTTACGAGGCGATCCTCGACCTGTACGGCCGGGGCGAGCCCGCGGACGCTATCACGGTCGCCAACGAGCTCACTAGGCGCGGCGAGATCGCCCGGGTCGGAGGCGGTCCGTACCTGCACACCCTGATCGCCTCGGTGCCAACCGCCGCGAACGCCGGCTACTACGCCCGCATTGTCAGGGAGCGCGCGATCTTGCGTCGGCTGGTAGAGGCCGGCACCAGGATCGTCCAGTTCGGCTACGCGGGCGAGGCCGACGCCGACGATCTGGTGGACCGGGCCCAGGCCGAGGTATACGCGGTCACCGACCGCCGGACCAGCGAGGACTACCACTCGCTGTCCGAGATCATGCCCGGCGCGCTGGACGAGATCGAGGCGATCGGCAGCCGCGGCGGAGTCCTCACCGGCGTCCCGACCGGCTTCGCCGACCTGGACGCCCTGACCAACGGTCTGCACCCCGGCCAGATGGTCGTGATAGCCGCCCGCCCCGCCGTAGGCAAGGCCCTGGCACTGGACACTCTGCTGCCGACGCCGTCCGGCTGGACCACGATGGGCGAGGTCGGCGTCGGTGACCAGCTGATCGGCGCCGACGGCCGGCCTGCGCGCGTGGTGGCCGCCACCGAGGTCATGCACGGCCGCCCCTGCTACGAGGTCGAGTTCGACGACGGTGAGGTGATCGTCGCCGATGCGGAACATGAGTGGAGAACGTCTACCCGGGCGGCGCGCAGGCAGCGAACCGAAACACGTCCAGCCTGGTACTGGCCCAGCGAATCGAGGCTGCGCCTTCGGATGGCGTGCAAAGCGGCCCTAATGGAACCCGACCGCGGTATTACTGCCGCGGAGGTACTCCAGACTGTGGGGTCTGAATTTCGGAATCTCATGCACACGGCTGGACGAGGAGTTGGGCTGGCCCCGGAGAGGATCTCCGTAAACGCAGCAGGATCCACGAGGTCTTATGTGTGGCGGGCACCGGCGTACTCCTCGCGGCGAGCGCTACTCGCGACAATGGTCCAGCTTGCAGACCGGCCGAAGAACGCGGCCGCTACCGCCACGTATCCAGACATAGTGACCACAGCGCAAATCGCTGGTACTTTGCGCCATCCGACGGACGGGCGTCTAAACCACGCGGTTGCCGTGGCTAAGGCCGTTGATCTGCCATCCAGAGACCTCCCGTTCCCGCCCTACGCCCTCGGGGTCTGGCTCGGCGACGGGTTGTCCCGGTCTGCGAGGTTCGTCTCGGCTGACCCGCAAATAGCGGCTGAGATTCAGGCTGATGGCTTCCGGGTTGTCAAGTCGCGCAGAATTCCCCTGGGCTACACAATCCGTCTGTGTGATCCGACCCCTACAGGCGAGCTTGCCTGCGCAGTCTGTGGACGGTCCTTCACACCGAAGAAGGCCCAAGTCCGGACCTGCGGCAGGACCTGCGGTGGACGGTCGCGATCGAACGAATGGCGTTCCGCCCTGGGTGTTCCGTCGTCGCCTGTATGCCCTGATTGCGGACAGCCATCAAGCGGAGGCAGGCAGTGCCGGGCCTGCCGAAATCACCATGGAACTGCACAGGCGATTCTTCGGACCCTGGGCGTACTCGGCAATAAGCACATCCCGGTCGAATATCTTCGTGCCTCAGAGGGACAACGTCGCGATCTGCTGGCCGGGTTGCTTGACACTGACGGAACTGTGTCGCCGACGGGGTCCGTCCAATTCAGCGTGACTTCCCAGCGTTTGGCCACTGATGTGCGTGAGCTAGTCATGTCACTCGGCTATCGGTGTGGTTGGTCGGAAAGGCGTGTGCCTGGCGCTTCCGCGATATCCTCCGTCGCGTACACGATTACCTTCACGACGACCGACGACGTCTTCCGCCTAGAACGGAAGCGGGCCGCCCATCGGGAGCGGAGGCCAAGAAGGACAACACCACGAACCCGACAGCGCTTTATCACGGCTGTACGCCTCGTTGACAGTGCCGCTGTCAGATGCGTGCAGGTGGACAGTGCTGATCACATGTACCTGGCCAGTCGTTCCATGATCCCCACGCACAATTCCACCCTGGCGCTGGACTTCGCTCGGGCGGCCGCCATCAAGAACAACATGGCCACGGTGCTGTTCAGCCTGGAGATGGGGCGCAACGAGATCACTATGCGGCTGCTGTCGGCGGAGGCGCGGGTGCCCCTGAGCACGATGCGCACGGGGCAGATGAACGACGACGACTGGGCCCGGCTGGCCCGGCGGATGAGCGAGGTCGCCGACGCGCCGCTGTTCATCGACGACTCGCCGAACATGACGATGATGGAGATCAGGGCCAAGTGCCGTCGGCTAAAGCAGCGGAACGACCTGAAGTTCGTCATCATCGACTACCTCCAGCTGATGTCCTCACCTAAACGCGTGGAGAACCGGCAGCAAGAAGTCTCCGATCTGTCTCGGTCCCTCAAGCTGTTGGCCAAGGAACTGGATGTTCCCGTCGTCGCCCTCTCACAGCTCAATCGGGGCCCCGAGCAGCGCACCGACAAGAAACCCCTATTGTCCGACCTTCGCGAGTCGGGCAGCATCGAACAGGACTCGGACGTCGTTATCCTGCTGCATCGCGAGGATCTTTACGAGCGGGAATCGCCGCGGGCCGGTGAGGCTGATCTGATCGTGGCTAAGCACAGGAATGGCCCGACAATGACCGTTACTGTGGCGTTCCAGGGGCACTATAGCCGATTCGTGGACATGGCGAGTGGGTTATCCCGAACGGTGACTATCTAATGTAGTAAGTCGCCGGAGGTCCGTTGAAGTGGCCCGGAACGGCTTTACCGTATAGCGGTGATGGACTTGAAGGACCTCGTGTCTGAGGCTCAGCGGGCTGGGTTACCGGTATGACCCGGGGTGCATGACAGCGTGCGACGCGAGGGCGCGGCAAGTCGAGGAGTACTTCACGGGCCAGTTGGCAGAAGTCGCGACGTTCGAGTGGACCAGCGCCGGGCAGGTTCTCGTAGTGGACAACCGGCGGGCCCTTCACTCGCGTGCGGCCGTAGCTAACGGAGACATGGACCGGGAGCTGATCCGGGTGGCCTTCCGCTGACGGGTCTGGCGGGAGCGCCGCACAAAATGACCGCAAGGCCGGGATTATGTCCCGGCCTTGCGGTCGCTGGTGCTGTTTGCGTTGCGGGGTCAGGAGTTGCCGCCCATCTGGTTGTTGCCGTGGGCCAGGTAGTTGTTCAGGGCCGTCTGGGTGGCGGCGTTCATGGTGCCGGTCTGGGGCAGGCCGGCCTGGCGCTGCAGGTCCGTGATCGCGGCGGCGGTCTGCGGGCCCATGATGCCGTCGACGGGGCCTTCGTAGTAGTTCAGCTGGCCGAGCTCCTGCTGCAGCTTCTTGACCGAGGCTGACGGGGTGACCGCCGGGGAGGCCGGGGTGGTCGGCTGCGCCGGGTTCACAGTCTGGGCCGGGCTGGGCTGGGCCGGGTTGGCGGCCGGAGCGGAGGTGGAGGCGGCGGGGGCCGGGGTGCTGGTGCTGGTGGTGTGGGTCAGGCCGACTGCGGCCAGCACGATCAGGGCGGCGGCGATGACGGTGCCGATGACGATGGCTGCGATCCGGTATCCCGAGGGGCGGTTGCCGCCCTGGCGGGGAGCGCGGCGGCCGGCGGCGGGCTGGCCGTAGCCGTAGGTGTCGTCGTTGTGGGTGTTCTGGGTGTCGAACTGGGTGCTCATGGCGGGGTCTCCGTGTTCTGGTGTTTGTTCCCTGCTGGTAAACCCAGTTTCGGTCTAGCCGCGAGCAAACTCCCTAGAGAAACTCCCTAGTTCTCCTCCCTAGGACCCACCAGCGTTGGAGGCGTATACGGCGATGTCGGCCTGGAAGCCGCCGAGCGGGGAGATGCTCGGCGCCATCGCAGTCCTCCGCGCTGTGGTCATGGGTGGTAGTGCCGGATTCTCCAGGTGGTGGCACCGGCCAGGGCCAAGGAGATGGCCAGCAGGATGCCGGTTTCCTCGGCTTGGAGCTGCCAGAACCGGCTGGCGGGCTGGTAGCTGATCTGGCGGCGCAGGTGCTGGCCGGCGAACCACGCGGTGCACTCTGCCTGGGCGGGGTTTGCGCAGGCCGACGCGAACGCGCTGTCGGATGACTGCGGCACGATGAATACCTGCCCCGACGGGGTGATCGTCTGGTTGGAGATGATCCACGTGCCAGGCAGGCTTTTGTCAGCGACTATGACCTCCCCGGAGGGCAGTACCTGATCCCGGGTCAGGTCCGGTGTCACCGGGGCGACCTGGGTGACCGGCGTGGCCAGATGGGGGAGCACGAACGCGGGCAGCGCGTACAGGAGCCCGGCGAACAGCACGAGTGTGATTGCCATGGCCGGGATGATCTTGCGGGCCAGCACCCCGGCAAGCACGCCGATGGTGAACGCCAAGGCGGCGAACCCGATAGGGACCAGGCCGCGAGCCGCGAAAACCTGCGGGGAGAACCGGCCGAGCTGGGTGTGGCCGACCGGAAACCCGCCGGCCGCGTCAACCGGCGACGCCCACCACGAGACCAGCACGCTGGCCAGCCCGGCGATCGCCATGGCCGTCAGGCCGACGAGCGCCAGCTTGACCAGCGTCCACCGGGTCCTGGTCACCGACTGGTTCCACGCCAGGCGCCACGTGCCCGCCTCCAGTTCCCTGGAGATCAGCGGCGCGCCCCAGAACGCGCCGATCACCGCGGGGAAGAGATAAAGGACCGCACCGCCGACGAGGAAGCCCAGCGGGTACTTGCTTGACTGGACCGCTGTCAGGAACGCTGTGGTCCGCTGCCCGCAATCCCCTGGCACCGCGCACCGGTTCAGCCCGTTCGCCGAGTACAAGTGGGCCAGGCCGGGCTCGGTCCAGATCAGGGCGACCGCAAGCGCCACTAGCGGGATTAGCAGCGCCAGCGCCTGCACCCGGAACTGACGCCATGTCAGCCAGATCATCGGGCCACCTCCGTCTCGCCGTTGCCGCGAGCGCGGGACAGGTAGCCGAGCACCATCTCCTGCACGCTGGCGGGCTGGTGTTCGGCGAGCAGGTCAGGGACCCGCCCGGCGACCTGGACCCGCCCGTTGGCCAGCACGATCAGATAGTCGCAGGTACGCTCCAGGTCTTCGATCAGGTGCGAGGAAAGCAGCACCGACAGGCTCCGCTCGGCGGCGGCCTTGGCCAAGTCGGTCATGAACTCGCGCCGCGCCAGCGGATCAAGCGCGGCGGCCGGCTCATCGAGGATCAGCAGCGACGACTGCTTGGCCAGCGCCATCGTCAGGGCCAGCTGCGCCCGCTGCCCGCCGGACAGCTTGCCCGCCTTCTGCTTCTGGTCAAGGCCCAGGTGCGCGACCCGTTCCCTGGCCAGGTCCATATCCCAGCGCGGGTTCAGGTGCGCGCCCAGCTTGAAATGATCGGCGATCGACATGCCCGCGTACACCGGGGTGTCTTGTGCCACGAACCCCACCTTCGACAGTTGCTCCGCACCCGCGGCCGGGGCACCGCCGGCCACCTGGATCCGGCCCGCCGTCGGCGGGAGCATCCCGGTGATCATGCTCAGCAGCGTGGTCTTGCCCGCACCGTTCGGCCCGATCAGGCCCGCCATGGTCCCGGTCGGCACCCGCAGCGAGCAATCGGCTAGCGCCCACTTTTCCCCGTATCGCTTCCCCAGACCCTCGGTCTGGATCACCGCTTCCATCTCATGTTCTCCACTTCAGCGACGTTGTGTCTGGCTTGCACCGCCAAGACTCACGCTGTCGGCCAGGCAAAACGTCAGTCCGGCGTCCAGATCCCGATGTGTACCGTGGTACATATCGCTGGCCACGGAGTGGCCTTCGGTACGATGCGGCCGCCCGACCAGCGCAGATAACGTGAACCCATGCAAAAGCGCCGATTCCGGCTGCATCCCGGGCGAGAGGCCGCCGTCGACTGCGGGGTGACCGCGCTGCTGGCGCTGCTTTACGCGCTGACCTGGCGCTGGAGTACGGCAGGCGAGACCGTTCCGTGGGCCGCCACGCCGCTCGCCGCCGCGGCGGTGCTGCCTGCCGCTGGCCGGCGGCGCTGGCCGGCGGCCGTCCTCGCCGTCTCCACGATCGCTAGCGCGATCCTGATCGCGATCACGGTGAACCCTCTTCCGGCCTTGGCTCCGGCCTTCTGTATGTACCTGATCCCGCTGCGGTTCCGGCACCGGGACGCGCTGTGGCTGCTGGCCGGCACGCTGCTCGTCACCGCGGCTGGGTGTGCCGCTTTCGGCGCCATGAGCCACGGCGTGTCTGGCCGGGGCGGAGCCGACCAAGCGGAAGCGGTCATGCTGGAGAGCAGCCTGGCGATTATCGGCGCCTGGCTGGTCGGCTACTCGGTCGGGCAGCGGCGAGCCGCAGCGGCCAGCCGCCGCGAGCAGGCCGAGCAGCTGGCACGGGAGCAACTCGCCGAGGCCCGGCGGGCTAGCAGCGAGGAGCGGATGCGAATCACAAGGGAGCTGCATGACGTGGTCGCGCACTCGCTGACGCTGATCGCCGTCCAGGCAGGGGTTGCGAACCACGTGGCCACCAGGCAGCCAGAGCAGGCGGCCCAGGCGCTGTCCTCCATCGAGACACTCAGCCGGGGCGCCCTCACGGAGATGCGGGCTCTGCTCGGCGTGCTCAGAGCCGATCAGGGCGAACCCGCCACGCAGCGGCAGAACGTCGTCCTGCAGCCCGCGCCGGGGCTCGCCGATCTTGAGCACCTGGCGGAACAGACCGCAGCGGCCGGTGTCCGCGTCAACTTGGATATCCAGGGCCCGCTGCCGGATCTGCCTGCCGGCCTTGACCTCACGGTGTACCGGGTGATCCAGGAGGCTCTCACCAACGTGGTCAAGCACGCGGCCGCCGACCGGTGCCAGGTGAGGATCACCAGCGAACAGGGCAAGCTCACGGTCGAGGTGACCGACAACGGCCGCGGGCTCGGTGACCAGCCGGGCGACAAGACACAGGGGCACGGACTGATCGGGATCCGCGAGCGGGTCGGCATGTACGGGGGCGAGTTCTCCGCCGCGTCGCTGCCCGGCCCCGGCTACCAGGTTTCCGCCACCTTCCCGCTAGCCGAGGCGCAGGTCAGCGCATGACGCCGATCCGCGTCTTGGTTGCCGACGACCAGGCCCTGCTGCGCGCCAGCTTCCGTATCCTGCTGGACAGCGAACCGGACCTGGTCACGGTCGGTGAGGCGGGCACGGGCAGCCAGGCCGTCACGCTCGCTAGGCAGGAGAAGCCCGACGTCATCTTGATGGACATCAGGATGCCGATGCTGGACGGCATCGAGGCGACCCGCCAGATCACCAGTGACCCCGCGACGACCATCGCCAAGGTGCTGATCCTGACCACGTTCGACCTGGATGAATACGTCTTCGCCGCACTACGGGCCGGGGCCAGCGGCTTCGTGCTCAAGGACACCCCGCCCAATGAGCTGCTCGCCGCGATCCGGGTGATCGCCGCGGGCGACGCGCTGCTGTCTCCCGGCATCACCCGGCGGCTCATTAGCGAATTCAACAGCAGGCCCGAGCCGAGCAGCACTCCGCCGGCCGCGCTGGCGGAGATCACCGACCGGGAGCGGGAGGTGCTCACGCTGATCGGGCTCGGCATGTCGAACGATGAGATCGCCGCCAAGCTGTTCGTCAGCATGTCCACGGTCAAGGCTCACGTCGGTCGGCTGCTGGCCAAGCTGGGCGCCCGAGACCGCGCTCAGCTCGTCATCGCCGCATACAGCGCCCGGCTGGTCGGTGACAGGTGATGCAGCTGACCACGACCTAGGGCGAAGAGGACCGGTGCAAGCTCCCGGTGGCCAGCTGGCACTGCCTGGCTTAATGCGGCTTCGGGCACGACGACGGCTGGGCGCGGGAAAGCGCGGCCCGCGCGGCCGCGAGCACGACGCGGGCGTAGAGCTTGGCTCCGGACGGCTGCGGGTGGATGCCGTCCGGCCACAGCAGGGACGGATCAGCCGCGATCGCCTTATTCCAGTTGGCCAGCTCGACGTTCCCACCCTGCCGCGCTGCCGCATCGAGCTCGGCGTTGACCTCGTGTTCCCATGGCATGGGCCCGAAGGTGTTGACCAGGACCAGGTCACGGTTCGGTCCGATGACCTGCCGCAGCTGGCGGATCTGGCCGGCGGTGACGTCCCCGTTTGTGCCCAGGCCGATGACGACGATGTGCCGCAGCGTGCCCGCGGCGGCGAGGTCCTGGATCGCCGCGAGCCCGGACTGCATCTGCCTGCCGACCTGTGCGTCGATGTAGATGCCCGGCATCGCGGCGTTCAGCGCGGCCGCCGAGGCGACCATGATGGAATCGCCGACGGCGGTCACCTGGTCACCGGAGACCTTCGGCTGCTGCCCGGAGCGGCAAGCGGTGGCGGGCGGCGAACTAGCCGCGGTCGACTTGTGCGCCCCGGCTTTGACCGTGCGGCCCGACTGGGAGGCGCTGCTGATCCGCTGGCCCTCGGCGACCTGCCGGAGCAGGCCCGGCGGGGTGGCCGACTCGGACGGCCGGACAACGCCGAAGACAGCCACCACGACGGCGATCGCCGTGACGGTGGCCACCGCGACCGGGACCGAGCCGCGGCGGCGCCAGGCTGGCCTTGTGCGGACGTCGGCTGGCCCTGTGGGGGCGTCGGCTGGCCCTGTGGGGGCGTCGGCGGGCCTGGTGCGGGCGTCGGCGGGCCTGGTGCGGATGTCGGCCAGCTGCTGGCGCCAATGCCGGATGGTGGTACGCAGACCGTTCTGCAAGATCGGCGTCTCGATGAACCGCCACGAGGCGGCCGCCAGGGCGATCGTGACCCCGGTCTCGATGAGCCACGTCCAGGCGGAGGTGGGGCCCGATCCGGCCAGCGCGGCGGCCAGGGCTATCACGGGCCAGTGCCACAGATACATCCCGTAGGACCGGACGCCGACCCAGCGCAGCGGCGGCAGGCTGGTGATGACGGCGATGACGCCGTTGCCGGCGGCCGCGGCGACCAGGCAGGCGGCCGCCAGCGCGGCCACGATCAGCCCGACCGGGTAGACCGCCGGGTCGTTGCCGGAGAAATGCCCGATGGCCCAGGCCAGCACCGCGAGCCCGGCGACGCCGGCCGCGTCAAGGCGCTTGGTCTGCGCCGCCGGGAGCGATCCCAGGGAGGCCAACGGGTAGGCCAGGGCCAGCGCCGCCCCGATCAGCAGCGCCGACGCGTGCGTGTCGGTGCCGTAGTAGACGCCGGACGGGTCGCCGCCCGGCGTGTACTGAAGCGCCATGACCAGCGCTGACGCCGCGGCGGCGAGCAAGATGACCGTGACGCGTGAGCGCCGCCCGTTCAGCCTGAAGAGGAGAAACCACAAGATGAGGGGCCAGAGGAGATAGAACTGTTCCTCGATGGCGAGCGACCACAGATGATCCAGCGGCGCCGGTGCCGTCAGCTGGCTGAAGGCGGCGAAATACGACACGTGGTGCAGGATCTGATACCAGTTACTCGTGTACGTGACCGCCGCTAGCAGTGCCGGCCGCAGTGAGACCTCCTGGGTCGGCTCGATCACGGACGCCGCCGCGGTGACGACGACCAGCATCACGGCCAGCGCGGGCAGCAGGCGTCGAGCCCGCCTGGTCCAGAAGTCCCGCAGGTCCAGTCGCCCAAGCGTGTCATACCGGGTGACCAGCAGGTCGGTGATCAGGAATCCGGACAGGACGAAGAAGATGTCGACGCCGAGGAAACCCCCCGACAGTTCTGATGCGCCCTCGTGAAAACCCATGACGGCGAGCACAGCCAGCGCCCGCACACCGTCAAGGCCAGGCGCGCGTGTACGTATCTTCGTGATTCGTCTCGTCCCACCAGGTAACCGTCTGTCAGACCCGATACGGGCGTCATGCTAACCAACCGGCATGCTCATAGCCAGGAGAAACGCCGCGAGGTACGCGAGCAGCTCCATCCCGCGTCCGGCTGCGTCAGCCGACCCAGCGGTCGCTGCCGGTGGCGAGGACGGCGCTGTTTACCACGTCGGCCAGGTGGCCGGCTCGACGGAACGCCGTGCGCTGGAACGCCGCTCCGTTCCCTCTGGCCAGCAGGGAGCTCAGCATTTCCGTAACGGCATCGGTGTCTCCGGCATCGTCAAGTGCGTCCCGGCAGTGGTCGACGAGCAGGCTGACTACCGTCGCCGCCTGCTCGGGCAGGCCGGTCACCGGGTTCAGCAGGTCCTCATCCAGGCCGGACCGGCTGGCCCGCCAGGCGGCCAGCCGCAGCAGCTCGGTGCGGGCGGGCGGGGCGGGCTTCCCCTCCCGCGCGGCTCGCGCCTCGGTTTCCACCAGCGCACGGGCCAGCCCGGCGAGCAGCACCGTGTCCTCGCCGTGCAGGCACACGTCGGCGATGCGGAGCTCGATGGTCGGGTAATGCTCGGACAGTCGCGCGTCGAAGTAGACCATGCCCGTGTCGAGCAGCGTGCCGGTCCGCACCATCTGCTGCAGGGTCTCGTGGTAGCGCCGCGCGGTCCGGAACGGTTCCGTCGGTCCCGAGTTCGGCCAGCGACCCCAGGCCTGGTACCGGAAGCTCGCGTAGGAACTGTCGTTTCCCTGCCAGAACGGCGAGTTGGCGCTCAGCGCGAGCAGGATGGCGAGCCACGGACCGGCTCGGTCCAGGACGGCTACGCCCTCGTCGTCGGAGGAGATCTCGACGTGAACGTGACAGCCGCAGGTGAGCTGCTCCTGCGCGGTCAGCCCGAAGGCCTCGGACATCCGCTGGTACCGGGTCTCGCTGACCAGCTCGGGCTCGACGGCGACCGGGGAGGTGGCCAGCGCCGCTACGTGGGCTCCGGCCTTTCCGGCCGCGGCTGCGGCGGCGGCCCGGCACCTGCGCACCTCGCGGTCAAGATCACTGAGCGAGTGGCACGGCTGCGAATTAGTTTCCAGTTGCTGCTCCTGTAGCTCGAGTCCGAGGCTCGCCGCGTCATCCCGGGCCTGATCCGCGCCCGCCCCACGTGCGCCCGCCGCTTGGCTCGACTCGGCGGCCTGTCTTACCTGCCGCAGCACCGTTCCTGCCACCGCCCGCGGCTGTCCGGTGCCCGGCTCGACCAGCAAGAGTTCTTCTTCGACGCCGACGCTGCGAGGATTCATCGTCGAACAATGCCCGCAGATCGGACTGCCAATCACGCCAGCGGGACAAGCCTCCGGCTGCGGGCCCCCTCAGCTGAGTCTGTTACGCGAAACGACCGTTCGGAAGTATCGCCTGGGTGGTCTCAGGTGTCGATGCTTGGAGTGCTCTGGGCCAGCAGGCGCGCGAGGCCTTCTAGGTGTTCGATGACTCGTGCCGCATGGCTTTGGGAGCCTGCGTGGGTGGTTTTGCTCAGCTCTTGCCAGAGCGAGGCTGTTACCTGCTCTGGGTCGCTGTTGTCGCTGTGGCGCCTGAGGAAGAGTATCCAGTCATTGATGGGGATGCCCATGGCGTCCTGGGCTCTTGCTGATGCTATGAAGTCCGTCATCAGTCCGGTGACGCGGGCCAGCCGTCCGAAGTTCCCGCCACGGTCATAGTCCGGTGTATCGACGATCTGCATGTCTTTAGTCGGGTAGGTGCGCACTTCGGTCGGCGATGAGATGCCTTTGGGGTCCGTGGTTTCCCCGACGTGTTCCCACCAGTGGTTGCGGAACTCCGCGGCGTGCCGGGCACCAGATACCCATGGTTCGCGGGCCACGGGTGTCCCGGATAGCACATTGCTGAGATGCCATGGCACTACCGCGATCAGGTCGAACACGGAGCAGGCGGCTGGGGTGGTTTGAAATCGGAGGCTCGGTACACCTTCTTTAGACAAGAGGTACCAGCCTTTCAGCTCGATACCCATGGCGATATCGGGTTCGGCTGTTCCGCGCCGGACCAGCCGGACGTCTGGAAAGGTCTGGGATTGCCGTTCAAATCTGTAGCCGACCCACTCCTCGTCCGGATCCCAGATGCTGCGCATCTTGTTGAGTGTGTGCACGACCTGGACCTCGATGCTCGTGCCCAGCACAGAGTTCAGTGAGAACAAATCGGTCGCGTTGATACCTTCGATGCGAGTACCGAACTCGAAGAACCCCGGCAGCACGAGCAGTGCCCCGGCTACCCTCTGGGCGAGCTCAGTGCGGGGATCATCTGGCCGAGACTCCAGATCCGGCAGCGGAGCACCTTGGTCCAGCGGATCGGTCATGCCCGTGTTATATCAGTTTAGGCATTCCCCGGCTGAGTTATGCCTGTTCGTCTCCTTCTGGATCGCGCCCAGAATGGGCATCTTCGAGGCGCTGGGCTGCAATTTCTGCGAAGTCGTGATCAATTTCCGCGACGTAGGGGAAGCGGCCTGACTCCACCGCTGCGACCGAGGCAGAGGCGAGGCCTCCGAATGGCTCCCACACCACGTCGCCGGGATCCGTGGCAGCAGCCAGGATGCGGTGCATAAACTGCAGTGGCTTCTGGTTAAGATGCGCCGCGGACAAACTGCTGGGGTTGTGGACTCGGGGCGCCGCCCGCCTCATTGTGCCCTTGATCCGCTCCACTCCATGCAGCGGCGCCAGCTGCCAGACATTGGTGATCCCGTGCACGTGCCGCCACTTATGCCGCAGCGCGTCCCAGCCTTTGCCGCTGACCGGTTCTTGCCCGTCAAGCGAGTAATAGGGCCAGCCCGATTCGACGCCGTGTTCGTTCGCGTACGAAGCCAGGCGCTCCATCATCTCGCCCGGAGGCCAGTACCATAGCCAGTCTTGCGTGAGGTATTTGCGGGTCGCGGCGTTGCGCACCCCGCATGCTTGGTTGGCTCGGCTCAAAGGTAGCCCGGCCCGCTGCCACTCATGACGCAGCCACTGCTGTACGGGCATGATGCCGTCGGCGCCCCGGACTTCGAAGCGGCGCTGGTAGAAGGCGCATACCTCGGTCGTGACGGGGAAGCGGCGGATCGTCTTCCCGTTGACGTTGCCCGCAATGTGCGCGACCCCTTTGTCCCAGGTGACGAGCTGCACGTAATCCCAGCCGCTCTCAACGAGCAGCGGGTGAACCGTCGCCCAGCCCACTTCTGTATTCCAGAACCAGAGCGTGGTGGCTGGCGTCGCATACTGGCTCCACGCCTCTACATGCGGCCGGTACCACTCAACTAGCCCGCCGACGCCGGTCGTGTCCCCGTGAAATCCACGGATGCCGTATGCGCCGTCGCTGATCACGACGACCGGCACGGGCCAGCTCCCGTAGGCGGCCAGCGCATCGCCGCGGTGCAAAAGATAAGCAGATCGATCCATGTTCCGTCTCCTCCGAAGGCCACGTCACGGATTCGCGCATCCGCGTAGCGGCAACGGGCCTCGAACGACAGAGGACCTGCATCTCCTTAGCGTTTGACGCGGCCCAGCCCAGCCTGCGACTTTCGTGCTGCTTTCGTAGCCCCCTTGCTGCATGCAACGGCTCGTTACATGTGGCCCATAGGATCACGAGGTACAGTTTGACATGGAAGTTCTATCGGTGTGCTCCACCACGCCGCATCGACTTTCATAGGACTTTCAGGTCGGAGAGGATGTGCCCGGACGACAGGCGGTAGTAAGGCTACTGCCGATCCCTCAGCCTGGTACCGGTATCCTCCGCAGAGCATGCAAGCGACCCCGATGTAGTAACGAGATCGACCCGCCTGCTGGCAGATCTCGCCCCCGCGAGTTCTGCAGCGATGCTTGCCGGAGTGTGTATCACCGGGAACGGAATCAGGCGAGGAATACGCTCCTGGAAGCGCGGCGTCTCGCGGAGCAGTACGAGATCGACGAAACCGCGGTGACTGAACCTGCTCCGCACGCTGCTGAGCTGCCGGAACGCCCACCTGGCTTGCCCAGCCTGGCCTCGGTCCGCCCAGGTCACCTCGCACTCTCCTTGATTGCTCAGGCCCTGGAGTCGATCCGGGTCGACCTGCAAGATGGGGTGCCGCTGGATCTTGAGGGTGTACTGGTCCGCATCTCGACAGCCAAGGAAGAAGGCGATCGTCTGCTGAGGACGTATGGCCAGCGCGACGGTTTCTGATCTGCAGCGGCGCGGCGCTCCCGGCTACGCCGAGCTTGGCGCATGCTGGTCACGGATGAGCGGGCCTCGGATGACATGGGTTCCGCCCAGTCACCGGTGCGACCGCGCCCGCCATGCCCTACCCTTGATAGGTACGCACGGCCTCTAATGGGCGACGAATCAGATGCTCTATGCTGGCTGTGCTTATGTGTGTGGTAGTAGATACCTGCGAAATCGCAGGTAGGACAACTCAAGACCCGCGCTCGTAGCTCAACGGATAGAGCATCTGACTACGGATCAGAAGGTTGGGGGTTCGAGTCCCTCCGAGCGCGCCAGCGAATCCCCAGGTAGACGGGCCAGTCACTTCTCGTCGTCCTCGTCCTCATTGTCATCTGGCCGGAGGCCAGGCCCGATGCGCACGCGGCGAACCTCTGTCAGGGAAGCCCTAACCTCACCGACCTGCGGGAACCTGGATTAGCCGCGTGAGGAGCAGCCATGTGGGAGAAGAGATCAGCGACCACTGCTCCGTCCTGCCCGCCGTCCGGTCTCACGTCCAGGCCGTCTTGTCGGGAAGCGCCCAGACTGTCGATTTTCGACCTGCTCCATAGGTGTAAGTCTGAGATCCAGCGGACGACTGGCACGAGGCTGCGTTCGTCCTGACGAACGACCGGGTTCGTGACGGTCCCAGGGATGTGTCAACTCCTTTTGAACGGGTGCAGGAATTACCTGTACCTCGACGGGGCTCCTCGGGAGCAGGCCGACAGAGACAAGGCGGGACCGTACCAGCGCCTTGGCCGCACGCACCACCTTGGTGATGACGATTGGATGGATCATCTTCCGGTTTCTGTCTCTAGGTAGTCATACGCAAACCTACAGTAACTCCTATCTCGGTCGATCCGGTGCGCACCACGTCGAGAGTCCTGCGTTCGGACGCACCGGTGTCAACACGGCCTTGACAGTCGGCGGCCGATCGAACGAGCTTGGTTGCTCGGCCACGCTGGCCGCATTTTGGCCACACGCGAGCGCTCAACACTGCCACCTACTGCGCATCATCGAGCGGCGTTTCGCCAGCTCAACGACGAGATGCCCAGGTAGACGATGAGACTGTAGATCTCTACGGATCAGAAGCAAGACCGTGATCGCCACACGAACGCGGAGATGACCCGCGCTGAGCTCCCTATTCAAATGGCCAAGTTGCGGGAGAGCATACGCCACTGGTATCGCTGGCTCACGCGGCGAAAGCCTGCGGAGCGCTGGCAGCTGCGGGCTGGATAGGCTCTGGTCAGGACGCTAGCGCCGGGAGGCGGGCATGGCCGAAGAGGTCACAGAGCGGGTCAGCCGGTACATCCTCGACGGCTCAGATCCAGACCTCCGGCGGCTCTTGAGCGGTGCCGAGCTAGGCGCGGAGAACGCCCGCACGGCGTTCCGCAGGGTCGGTGTCCAGCCAGGGTGGAACGTGATCGACTGTGGCTGCGGCCCCATCGGCGGGCTGGCGGTCCTGGCGGAGATGGTCGGCCCCGCCGGACGGGTCGTCGGTGTCGATGTCAGCCCGGCGGCGGTCCAGCGGGCGCGAGCGGTCGTGACCGCCCTGGAGCTGAGTATCGTGGAACTGGTCGCAGGCGACCTGCACGACCTGGATGCCGCGGCGCTGGGCGGGCCGTTCGATCTGGCCTTTTCGCGGGCCTTCATGATGCACCAGG
>Ga0302324_100013525_pt1 | contig 16538 bp, 16 predicted proteins | sample Palsa_T0_1_FD_201949 | JGI IMG/M metagenome (GOLD analysis project Ga0302324, IMG submission 201949) | Peat permafrost microbial communities from Stordalen Mire near Abisko, Sweden - Palsa_T0_1 | ecosystem: Environmental > Terrestrial > Soil > Palsa > Peat permafrost | place: Sweden: Abisko...
CATAAATAAGGTAGACATCAACGCTATCGATACATTTCGCTTCATGACGACTCCTTCAACTAATGAACTGACGCAAGATTTGCCCGTTGCGGTTGCAGCTTGCCGAGCGCGTCGAGCACAGTGGCTTTCGTGAGAGCTTCGGGCAGCACGTCCGGCGGCGCATTCGTCGCGCCGCTGTAAACAACATATGTGGGCACGCCGCTGCGGCCCAGTTGACTTAGCGCATCCGTGATGCTGGCGTCGTAGTGCGTCCAATCCGCGCGCAGGCGGACGACCTTGGCCCCATCCATGGCCGATTGCACGGCTTCGGAATTAAGCACGGTGCGCTCATTGAACTGGCAGCTCAGACACCACGCCGCTGTGAAGTCGACGAAGACGGGCTTGCCATCCGCACGCGCCGAAGCGACGGCTTGCGGGCTCCACGGCTGCCAGATTTCTTTGGTCGTGCGCATCGCGTGCTGCGCATAGAGCGGCGCAACAATCGCGGCGACAAAAATCACGCACGCCGCGAGAGTCCCCGCTTTGCTCCGCAGCCAGCGCTGCAACATCCAGCCGGAGACCGCCAACAGCAGCATGCCGGTGAGCAGCCCGATCAGCAGATCCGCCCCCGCGAGCCGCGCATAAAGCCAGACCAGCCAGATGACGGTCGCAAATATCGGAACGCTCGACGCCTGCTTCAGCACTTCCATCCACGCGCCGGGCTTGGGTAGAAGCCGCATCCACGCCGGGAAAAACGTCAGCAGCACGTAGGGCACAGCGAGCCCCAAGGCGAGTGCGGTGAAGATGAGAAACGTGACCGCGACGCTTTGCGACAGCGCAAAGCCAACGGCCGCACCCATGAACGGGGCGGTGCATGGCGTCGCCACAACCGCGGCCAGCATGCCCGTGAAGAAGCTTCCGCTGTAGCCGGGCTTCTGCGCGAGCTCGCCACCGGCGCTGGTAAAGCTGAGACCAAATTCGAAGAGTCCCGCGAGACTCAGCCCAAAGAAAAACAGCAGCAGCGTGATCAGGGCGACAAATGTTGGCGACTGAAATTGAAAGCCCCATCCAAAGAGTGCGCCGCCGCTGCGAAGAATGAGCAGAACCGCCACAATCGCCCAGAAGGAGACAAGAATGCCGAGCGCGTAGACGAGTCCATGCAGACGCTGGTGCGCGCGCTCCTGGCCATGACCCTGCAGCAGTCCGAGCCCCTTGATGAACAACACCGGAAAGACGCACGGCATCAGGTTCAAAATGAGGCCGCCTAGAAAAGCGAGCGCCGCAATTCGTAACAGTGCAACGCCGCTGACACTCGGCGAGGCCGCCGGCGGCGCACCTGCAACCACCGCTCCGGACAATAGATAGGCGCGACTCCCCAGCTCAATGACTCCCCGCAACTGTGCCGGATTCGCGCCCAGGTTTTCGTCCTTCTGCAGCGTCAGCTGAACGCCATCACGCAATGGCAATGTCGTTTGCGGCGCGGCATTGGCAATCTGCGATTGGTCGAGTGGAAAGAATTCTGCTTGCGACTCGCGCTGGCCATCCTTCAACGTGATGAAGAAATCCTTGGCATCGGCCCGAACTTCGGCGTGATCCGAAGACGGCAGCGGCCCGGGCAGCGACTCAAGCGCGCGTTGAAATGCCGCAGCATACGGTGAATTGGGCGCAGCCGATCCCTGCACCGGCAGTTCAACCGTCAACGTAGCTTTGCCGGGAATGCAGACCTCGCGGCAGACCAGCCAGCTGACATCGCCCGCAATCTTCGCTGTGCCTTGCGCAACGGAAGAAGCAACTTCCAGCGGCACGGGGAATAACACCGCGTCCTCGTAACCAAAGTCCATCAGCGGCCCCAGCGGCAATCTTTTCGGTGCGGGAAACTGGATCGCTCCGGCAGAGACGCCGGCCGGCAGCGTCCACTTCACCGCGGGAGGCTCACCCGAATCGCCTGCGTTCGACCAATAGACATGCCAGCCGGGATCGAGCTGGAATTGCAGCCCCAGCAGCGTCGGCTTCCCGGGAACGAGAGCGTTGTCACGCGCGACCAGGTCGACTGTGAGGTGCTTGGCTTGCACCGGCGCAGCATGTTCGACGGATGGCAGCGCAATTGCAATCGCGAGTAAAGTTGCAATTCTCGTGCGACGCGATGTCTTGGTTGGCATGGGCGACTTCCCTGTCTGGATTCTAAGACGATTGGACGGAGAAAAGGATTCACTCCGCCGACCCATTTCGGCTGCGGCGGGAACCTTCATCGTCTGCCTGACATCAGCCGCGCATGCTCGCGGTAGAAACAATCGTCCATCACAACGCCAATTCCTGCACTCTCCGCCTTCGCCGCCGCCTCACGATCAATCACGCCATCCTGCAACCACAGATACGGAATCTTCAGTCGGATCGCGTCGTCCACAATTCCGGCAACGTAGCGCGGCGCACGAAACACGTTCACCAGCTCCACCGGAAATGGAATCGCTTCCAGCGAAGGGTACGCCTTTTCACCAAGAATCTCCGTCACTGTCGGATTCACCGGGACGATTTTGTAACCGTGCCGTTGCATATACTTCGACACGCCGAAGCTCGCGCGCCCCGGCGAATCCGTCAGGCCGACGACGGCAATCGTCTTCACATCGCGGAAAATCCGCCGAATCAATTCAGGTTCATTCATCGTGACTAATCCTCCGGCAAATCGTCATCGCCAGCCGGCACTTCAAGCTTGCCGCGCTTCCACAACAAGAATCCGCGGATGAACGGCTGCAGATCTCCATCCAGCACTTTGCTGACATCGCCGGTCGACACCTTCGTGCGATGGTCCTTCACCATCTGATACGGCTGCATCACGTAGGACCGGATCTGCGAGCCGAAGTTGATATCCAGCTTCGAGTCTTCCAGCTTCCTCGCAACAGCGCGTTTTTTCTCCAGCTCAAATTCGTACAGCCGCGACCGCAGCATCTTCATCGCCTTCTCGCGGTTCTTGTGCTGGCTGCGCTCGTTCTGGCAGCTGACGACAATCTTCGTCGGCAGATGCGTAATTCGAACCGCTGAATCCGTTGTGTTGACATGCTGCCCGCCCTTGCCGCCGGAGCGGTAGGTGTCGACGCGAAGATCTTCCGGCTTGATATCGATTTCAATCGAGTCATCAATTTCCGGCGAGACAAAAACGCTGGCAAAGGAGGTGTGCCGCCGCTTCGCAGAATCATATGGAGAAATGCGCACCAGTCGGTGCACTCCCGTCTCGCCGCTCAGTAACCCGTAGGCGAACTCGCCGTTGACGGTGAACGTGGCCGACTTGATGCCGGCTTCTTCGCCATCCTGAAAGTCATTCATCTCGGTCTTGTAGCCTTGCCGCTCGGCCCAGCGCAGATACATACGCATCAGCATCTCCGCCCAATCCTGGCTCTCGGTGCCGCCCGCGCCGGGATGCACCGTGACGATGGCGTGGAGCGCGTCGGTCTCGCCAGAGAGCATCGTCAGCGCTTCCATCTCTTCAATGCGGCCGCGCAGGCCGTTGATTTCGCGTTCCAGCTCCGGCTCGACCGGCTCGCCCTCGCGCGCCAATTCGAAGTAGGTATCAATATCGCCGGTGCGTCGCTCGATTTCAGTTACGTGCTCGAGCATTTCCTGCAGACGCTTGCGCTCGCGCATCAACGGCTGCGATTGCTCGGGCCTGGACCACACTGCCGGATCGGAAATTTTCTCCTCGATGCCCGCAAGCTCCTGCTTCAGCCGCGACGCGTCAAAGATACTCCCGCAAGTCGCTCGCCTTGGTGCGCACATCCGTGTATGCGAATTCGAGATCGTTCAGCATGAGACCTGTCTTGGTGGAGGAATTGGCCGCTACGGCGTCCGGCGAAGTTGCGCGAAAGCCAGCAGCACCACTGAGATTATCGTACACGTGATAGCGAACCAATCGCCGTGCCGCGTATAGAACGTGGTTTCGGAAATGTAATTGAACGGCGCCACAAATGCGGTTAGTGTATGCCGCGGAGCAGCGGCCACAACGCGGCCATTCGGATCTATTGCCGCGGTAATCCCGGAGTTGGTATCGCGCAGGATCCAGCGGCGATTTTCAATGGCACGCATCCGCGCCATGTTCATGTGCTGCCACGGCGCGCTGGTGTCGCCGTACCAGCCGTCGTCGGAAATGTTGACGAGGACATCCGCCCCGTTGCCAACCAGCTGGCGAACCTCATCCGCAAAGATGGACTCGTAGCAGATGAATACGCCGTAGCTGTGGCCACCGGTTTGCAACATCACTCGATGGCTGCCCGGAGTCATCGTGCCAACTTTCGCGGTTAGCGATCCAGCGAAGCTCAGCAGCTCTTCGAACGGAGTGTATTCGCCGAAGGGGACGAGATGCATCTTGTCGTAGCGTCCAGCCGGGCTTCCTTGCGACGTATAAAAGTTGGCCGAGTTATAAAGTGCGCGGCGATGGTGCGGGCCGACCCCGTCCACCAGCGCAACATCGCCGACGATAAACGGGGCGTTGATCTGCTGCGTCAGCTGGCGCGCGGCTTCCTGCAAGCGCGTGTCGCTTTCAATCAGCGGTGCCGGCGACTCCGGCCAGACAACGATGTCCACCGGCTTCCCCGCAGCAGCGGCAGTTTTCTCACTCAGAGAACGCAGCATGTCCAGCTGAGATTGAAAGCTGCCGCCGAACCACGCGCCGTTGTCGCCGACGTCGCCATTGGGCTGCAGCAGGACGGCGACTTGCTGAGGCGCGCTCACGACATGAGGAGTGCGCGGCCACGCGACGAATACAAGCAGACAAAGCAATCCTCCGCCAAGTTGCTTATTACGGGAGCCCGGTAGCAACCACAGCGCCGCGATCCATGCACTCACCGCCGCCAACAGAAAAGAAATCCCATAAAGGCCGCACCACGGAGCGAACGCCGTCAGCCACGGATGATCGATCTGGCACATCCCCAACTGGTCCCAGGGAAAGCTGGTGATGTGCGCACGCGCCAGCTCCACCGCAACCCAGAGAAATGGTGCCCCCAGCAACCCCAGCCAGATTCTCCCGCGAGCCGCGCTCAGCCGCAGCAGCCATCCGAAGAGCGCGTGATAGAGCCCGAGATAGCAACAGAAAAGGACCAGAAGGCAAAAGGCCGCCGGCTTTGAAATTCCGCCGTAGAGATACATCGTCTGGTAAATCCAGTAGCAGTTGCCGGCATACCAGAGAAATCCGCAGCCATAGCCGAGCAGCGCCGCGTGGAGTGGCGAAACCACTTTCCCGGTCGGGCGCGATTGCAGAATCGCTACGAGCAAGGGCGCCAGCGCAATCCAGGCCAGCCAGCTATGCCACGCCGGAAGTGGCCCCGCCAGCGGAAAAATGACGATCTGCAACGCCGCGGACACGGCCACCAGAACCCATCGCCACCCAGGCTGCAGCCGCATGCAGCGGAGTCTACCATCCGCCGTCTTTCAGTCGCAGGCGGCGATTTTTCTGCAAATTTGCACGACGCATTACAATTGGCCTCATGGACACAGCGCTCGCCATCGGCGTCCGCTTTGTGGAAACGCTCTTCTTCGTGGGTCTCGCCGGCTCGACAGTGGTAATTCTGTTGAGTTTTGTCGAGGATTTCAGCCAACTCTTTTCCCAGGAGGATGAGAAGTAGCCACAGCTTTCTCGAGTACTGCAGGTGCCTTCGCGCACCTTCTGCCGCGCATTTGCTGACTCCGCTCATCCATCGCAATGGCCTCGAACACCACAAACGTCCCCACATCTAATCGCGTCAAGCTGGTGGTCGCATCCTCGGTGATGCTGACCTTCATCTCCTTCTGGCGCGCGGCCGCAATCGTGCTCAACGATCTCGGCTCCTCCGCGTTTTACGCCGGCGGCATCGCCGAAGAAGCAGTCGGCAAGGCTGCTCCCTGGTTCATCCTCGGCGTCATGCTGTTCTCCTTCGCCGTGCGATCGGTGTACGTCGAGAGTTGTTCCATGTTCACCCGCGGCGGCGTCTACCGCATCGTCAAGGAGGCCCTCGGCGGCACCTTCGCCAAGCTCAGCGTCTCGGCGCTGATGTTCGACTACATACTCACCGGCCCCATCTCCGGCGTCTCCGCGGGACAATATATCGTCGGCCTGCTGCAGGAGCTGTTCAACGTCGGCTTCCAATATCACGTCCTGCCGGGCAGCCATCCCTTCGTCTTCGGACCCCACGCAATTGACCACAGCTCAGCTGTCTTCGCCGTGCTGGTCACTCTCTATTACTGGTGGAAGAACATTCAGGGCATCGAGGAGTCCAGCGAAAAAGCTCTCAGCGTAATGAAGATCACGACCGTCATGGTCATCCTGCTGCTCGGCTGGGGAATTTTCTCCGTCATTCACAAGGGCTCGCCGCTGCCGCCCGCGCCCATCCCGTCCAACTTGCACTTCAGTCCCGACGCGCTCGGCTTCCTCAAGCACACACACTTTGCGACCATGCTCGGCGCCTTCGGCATCATCATGGCCTTCGGACACTCCGTCCTCGCCATGAGCGGCGAAGAATCCCTCGCCCAGGTCAATCGCGAGATCGAGCATCCCAAGCTACCCAACCTGAAGCGCGCCGCCATCGTCATCGCCATCTACAGCTTTATCTTCACCGGCATTGGCTCGCTGCTCGCCGTCATGCTCATTCCGGACGCCGTCCGCGTCCCCGTCTACCGCGACAATCTCATCGCCGGTATGGCCATGTACATGGTCGGCCCGCAAATGCTGCGGATTGCCTTCCGCGTCTTCGTCGTCATCGTCGGCTTTTTGATTCTGTCGGGCGCGATCAATACCTCTATCATCGGCTCGACCGGCGTCCTCATGCGCGTCGCCGAAGACGGCGTCCTCGCCGACTGGTTCCGCAAGCCACAACGCAAATACGGCACCAGTTACCGCATCGTCAACATGGTCGCCGGCTTGCAAGTGCTGACCATCATCCTGAGCCGCGGCAATGTCATCGCCCTCGGTGAAGCGTACGCCTTCGGCGTCATCTGGAGCTTCACCTTCAACTCCCTCGCCATGCTCGTACTTCGTTACAAATACAAAGGCGAGCGCGGCTGGAAGGTGCCGGTCAATTTCCGGATCGCCGGCGTTGAAATCCCCATCGGACTCTTCTCCGTCTTCCTCGTCCTGCTGTCCACGGCGTTTGTAAATCTGTTTACCAAGGCCACCGCGACCATCAGCGGTACGATCTTCGCCGCGGTCTTCTTCGTCCTCTTCAGCCTGTCGGAGAAGGACAACAAGCGCCGCAACTCCAAGGTCGAGCGCCAGATGAAGGAGCACTTCCAGCTCGAGCACCAGGACACGGTCGGCCGCGAAGCTCTCGAAATACGCCCCGGCTGCCTGGTCGTCACCATGCGCGACGCAGAGAATCCATATGCCCTGCGCTGGGCCGTCGCCCGCACCCACACAGACGATCAGGACCTCGTCGTCCTCACAGCCCGCATGATGGGTATGGGCGGCCCGGAATACGTTGATCCCTCGGAACAAATGTTCAGCGAGCACGAACAGATGCTCTTCACCAAGGCAGTCTCCGTTGCGGAAAGCTTTGGCAAACACATCTCGCTGCTCGTCGTTCCCGCTGGCGACGTCTTTGCCGCATTGGTGCAGACTGCCAATTCACTCGAAGCCAGTGCAGTCGTGTCCGGCTTGTCGAGCAAGATGTCGGCTGAGGAGCAAGCCTTCTACATGGGCCAGGCGTGGGAGAATCTGCCCAATCCCAAACGTCAGTTCACGTTCTACGTCGTCAAACCGACGGGGGACTCCGTAGGTTTTCACATCGGCCCCCACGCGCCCGCCCTGCAGGCTGACGATGTCCAGTTAGTCCATCGGCTGTGGTTGAACTTGAAGCGTTATCCGGAGATGCAGGAGCTGCATCACCGGGATATCGTGACTTATGCGTTGACGCGTCTGGCCGGGGAATATGCGCGCGACAGGCAGGAAATCGTCAAGGAGTTGCGTCGCAGTGTGGTCGAGCCGGCCAACAAAATTGCGGGTCCGTCCACGCGGCCAACGCTGGATCGCGGAGCTCCGAGTTATCCCATTCCGCCGCCGCGTCCGCCGTCGGAACAAGAGTAATGAGCTATCCCCAACATAACTGTTGACCAGGTAACCTGACTTGTTTGCTAATTAGTAAACAAGCAGGTATCTTGTTGCGAGTGCTCGAACTCGCATTCTCGGGACACTGAGCCGGACCGATTAAAACCTTTCAAAATTTCCCGGAGAGTCCATGGATCTAAGCAGAATCGTTGCCGAAATTGACGCGGAAATTGCGCGTCTGCAGCAGGCTAAAGCCGCCCTGACAGGTGCCGGTGTCCCGGCACGGCGGGGCCGCAAACCTAAAGCAGTTTCTACAGCGACGGAGGCTGCCGGATCTTCGGCAAGCAAGCCCCGCCGCAGGCGCCGCCTCAGCGCGGAAGGCAGGAAGCGCATTCAGGAAGCAATGAAGCGCCGCTGGGCCGAGCATCGCAAGAAGCAAAGTTAAGGTGATAGATTCACAAGTTCTGAGGGCCGCCCACGCGGCCCTTTTCTATTGACCCGGATATGTCTAGACCGGATACGTCCCGCCCGGCTGCCACGCTTCCACCGCCGAGGGAATGCCCCGCACACTCAACTCCTCTTTCAATTGATGCGGCGCCCCGGTGAGCTGCGGAAATGTTCCCCAGTGAACCGGAAGAATAACTTTCGGGACAAGGAAGCTGGCCGCCAGCGCCGCCTGCCGCGGGCCCATCGTGAAATGATCCCCGATCGGCAGCACTGCGATCTCCGGCCGGTAGAGCTCAGCAATTAATTTCATGTCCGAAAACACGGCCGTATCGCCCGCGATGTAAATCGTCGGCGCACCTTCGATTTCGAGGACAAATCCCGCAGGCTCGCCGGCATACACCGCCTGGCCCTTGTGCTCGATGCTCGAAGAATGCCGCGCCTCCGTCATCGTCACCGTCACATCCTTCACCTTGTAGCTGCCACCGATGTTCATCCCCACCGCCTCCTTGACTCCCTGCTGGCCGAGGATCCCGGTCAATTCGAAAATGCCGACAACCTGCGCCTTCGTTTTCTTCGCCGCGTCGACGACACTGCCGGTGTGGTCGAAATGACCATGCGTCACCAGTATGAGATCTACTTGGTCCGGTGCCGAGCCCTTCGGGTATTTCGGATTGCCCTCAAACCACGGATCGACAAGGATGCTCGTCCCAGCCGGCGTCTCGATATGCAGGGATGCGTGGCCCAACCATTGAATCTTCAGGCCGTTCTTTGAGGATTTCTCTGACATGCTTGCTCCTGTGCTCCACTTCTTCAGTGCCGTTACTGGGACTTGGATGCCCAATGGACGCTGTGTGCACCTTTGCAAATATTCTTCGCCTTTCCCTTGACCGCGCCATGGTGCCGCGCTACGCTAGGCGAACATATGGCGAAACTAGCACAATCCGAGCCCGTCCTCCCCTTCTTCCTGGATCGCCTGCCCGGCGGCATGGCCGGACTGGCCGCCACCAGCAGTAAAGTGCGCGACGGACATGAAGTTGAGTACCGCAACATGGTCGCCCGCTCCATTCTCAACCGCGCGGAATCGCAGCGCGGCCTACCCTTTCAGTGGAGTATCAATCCCTACCGGGGCTGCGAGTTCGCCTGCCGCTACTGCTACGCGCGCTATACCCATGAGTTCATGGAGCTGCGCGACCCTGCCGATTTTGAGCAGAAGATTTTCATCAAGGATGACGCCGCCCGACTGCTCCGCCATGACCTGCATCGCGTCGCCCCCGGCGAAGTCATTGCCATCGGCACCGCCACCGATCCCTACCAGCCCATCGAACGTACAGAATGCGTCACCCGCAGCCTGCTCGAGGTCTTTGCCCAGTGCAGCGGCTACCGCATCGGTATCGTCACCAAGTCCGTGCTCATCCTGCGCGACATTGAACTGCTGCAGAAAGTCGCCGAGCGCAATGACCTGACACTCCACGTGACCATCACCACCGACGACGTCGAGCTGGCGCGCAAGCTGGAGCCCCGCGCTCCGCGGCCTGACCTCCGCTTCCGCGCCGTCCGCCGTCTGCGCGAAGCTGGCCTCCGCGTCGGCGTCCTCTGCTGCCCCGCGATGCCCGGCATCAACGACTCGCAACCTCAGCTGGATCGCATGGCCTACCTGGCAGCCGCTGCCAAGGCCAGCTTCTTCACCTCCGGCGCGCTCTTTCTGAAACCCAGCTCGAAGGGCGTCTTTGAAGCCTTCGTCAGCGAGAACTTCCCTCACCTGCTGAAGGACCTGCGGCGGCGCTTTGCCAACGGCGCGTTTCAATCGAAGGAGTACCACGAACTGCTCGCCACCCGCGTTGCTTCAGCTTGCAAGCGCCACGGTCTCAGCAGCCGTCGCGAATCAGAGTTGTTTCCGGAGGCAGAAATCCCAGGTCCGCAGCTCGTGGTCCAACCCAAACCGCAGGCGTCTCAGCAGCAATTCTTTTTCGCAGGATTGATCCCCGTGGCCGCCGTCAAACCCGCTCTGCCACTGGCGAAAGGAGCTTAGCGCGTAAACACAGCCTCGCGGATATTGTCCGCCGCCAGCATGAACTTCGAAGACGCGAACGCTTGAAAGATTCGCTCCACATTGCGATTCTGCAGCACGCGCTGTTGCTTGTATCCGGCGCCAGACTGGCTGGCTACCTGGTCGGAATCCGTGATGTGAAAGCGGCGATGCGTCGTCGTCGCGGGGTCCAGCTTGGAATTGAAAAACGCCAGCAGTTTGCCTCCGGGCTGCATCACCTCGTGCAAGCGGTCAACCACGGGCTGCACCAGCGGCTCCGGCAGAAAATCCAGCGTGTCCCACAGCAGCACAACATCGAATGTGCGTCCCGAGAAGCTGAAATACTCCTCAAGAAATTTCGCCGTGTCCATCACCGGCACGCCATCGTCGCTCATCCCGACACTGGTCCACTCACCGGTAGCGGCGTCGTGCAGCGGGTCGGGCAGGTAGATGCTGCAGCCCAGGTTGGCCAGAAAGTTCACGTTGGAAGATGAAGTCGGCCCGACATCCATGACGATGCCGCCGCTGTTGTCCTTCATGTGCTTCAACAAATGGGCCCAGGCGGTGGAGTGCCGCGACGTGCGGGGGCCGGAGGGCGAGCCGGGTCGGAAGGCGCCAGCCTCTGCAGTTTTGGTGCCGCTAAATAACTTATCCAGCAAGAATGCCTCCTGCCCTTGCCCAAGAACCTGCTGCCCTTGGAAGGCTACATGGTTTTAAGCTACACGCAATGGTAAAACCGCGTGCGCTCATCTGCCACTAAGATGGAGGATATGACGCAGCATTTCCAGCGGAAGACAGGATGGCTGCCGAACCTGGCTGCGACACTTGCCCTGATTTTTGTGTGCTCCGTCGCGGCTCTGGCGCAGATGGAAGTCCCGCCCACAGCCTCCGACATCCAGGCGCTGGTCAAGCGCGCCGTCCACAATGACCTGAACACGCACGACGGCCTGCGTTATCGCTTCACACTGCGCAAGTCCGATGAAAAGGGCGTGACCACCAAGGACATCGTCCAGACCCAGGACGGCGATGTTGCCCGCCTGGTCGCCGTCGGCGATAAACCGCTCTCTCCGGAGCAGGCCGCCACGGAGAAGCAGCGCCTCGACGAATTGCTCGGCGACCCCGCAAAGCAAGCCCATCGCAAGCAGCGGGAAAGTGCCGACAACGATCGCGCCGACGAACTGGCACGCTTGCTGCCAGAAGCTTTTGTCTACAAATATGACGGCACCGGGGAGACGGCGAGTGGCCCGGCCATCAAACTCGCGTTTACGCCGAACCCGAATTTCACCCCACCGGATTATGAAGCTCGCGTCTTTCACGGCATGGCGGGCGAGCTGTGGATTGACCAGCGCCAGGAACGCATGGCCCGCTTCGATGCCCACCTCATCACCGACGTTGAATTCGGCTGGGGCTTTTTCGGCAAGCTCTTCAAAGGCGGCACCATTCTGGTTGAGCAGGAGGACGTCGGCAACCATCACTGGGAGCAGACCCACATGCGGCTCAACCTGACGGGCAAAGAATTAATGGTGAAAGACCTCATCATCAACACCAACGAGGACACCTCGAACTTCCAGCAGGTGCCGGCCTACTGGTCCTACAAGGACGCCATCCACGCGCTGGAAACTTCCCCCAGTCGCTAGCTGCGCTTTAATTCTTCCTTGCGGACCGTCAGTTTCTCGACCAGCGCCGTCTTCACTTCGTAGCCGCGACCTGGCGCAGTCGGGACCACAATTTCTCCCTGCGGCGACACCGTGATCGGCGGGTCGACAATGTCCTCGGCCCAATAGCGCGCTGAAGCCGACACATCTCCCGGCAAGCTGAAATTTTCCAGGCTGGACAGCGCGATGTTGTGCGAGCGCCCAATGCCGGACTCCAGCATGCCTCCACACCACACCGGGATACCGCGCTCCTCGGCAGCATTATGGACGGCGATTGCCTCAGTGAATCCACCGACGCGGCCGAGCTTGATGTTGAGGATGCGACAGGACTGGTTCTCAATCGCCGCGAGCGCATCGCGCCGGTTACGGATAGATTCGTCGAGGCAGATTGGGGTTTGCAGGCTCTGCTGCAAGCTAGCGTGGAAGTAGAAATCGTCCGCCCACAGCGGCTGCTCGATCATAAGTAACTCGAACTGATCAAATTCTTTCAAGCGATCAATATCGCGCAGCCGGTAAGCGGAATTGGCATCGCAACTCAGCGTGATGTTCGGCCAGCGCTCCCGAATCGCTGCGAAGACGTCGAGGTCCCAGCCGGGCTTGCACTTCACTTTGATGCGCTGATATCCAGCCTCGAGCTCACGCTCGATGTTGCCAAGCAGCTGGCCGATCTCGGGCTGAATGCCAAGTGAGACTCCACACGCAATCGTTTCGCGTGTGCCCCCAATCAAAGCCGCCAGGGACGCGCCTTGCAGCTGCGCAGCCGCGTCCCAGACCGCGCTTTCCAACGCGGCCTTCGCCATCCGGTTGCCGCGCACCAGCTTCATGCGCTGCGCCCCTTCTCCGCCATGCGCCACATCCTGGCCGAGCAGCAATGGGCCCAGCTCCTCGCGGAGCGCGTACCAGGCACTCTCCGTGCTCTCTTCGTTGAAGAAGGGATGCTCCCCCGCCGTGCACTCGCCCCAGCCCGTCACGCCGTCGCTCTGCAGTTCAACCAGCACGATGCGCCGCTCCTGCGTCACCCCAAAGCTGGTCTCAAAGGGATGCAGCAGTGGCATGCGAATCTCACGCAGCGTGATCGCTTCAATTTTCACTTCGCGTCCTCCTGCGAATCTCCCAGCAGGTAGGCTCCGCCACCCGCGTCGTTGCGCTCGAAGCCGACCGCGGCCAATCCTCGCGCAAATGCAGATTGCAGCTCCTGGCGGATTCGCCGCTGCTCGGCAACAGCTTTCGGCAAGTCGGCAACGTTCTGCTTCCACACAGCAATCTCGGCTGGGATCTCAACCCGCGCCACCGCTCCCCTCACGGCGGGCTGGGTGTCCGCCCAATGCCACTCCGCAACCAGCCGGTCCGACGGCAACCCCGCCTGCAACTTCGAGGACAACGTACCGTAGTGGTCAGGAAGATAGCGCCGCGCCACCGCGCCCAGTTTGTGCAAGTTGAAATACGCGTTGCCAATTTGCAGCGGATCGAAGGTCCACTCCATCCAGCCAATCCCGCGCCGCAAGCCATCCTCTCGCTGCGCCATCTTCAAGCGCATTCCAATCCCCTGCCGCTGATACGCCGGATCGACCGCCAGCATGTGCGAATGCAAAAAGTTTTTCCCATCGCGAAGACCGGGCAGCGCCAGCGCAAATCCGGCGAGATGATCCCCATCCCAGGCCCCCAGCACCTGGCCACCGATTTTTTTCGCGACCGTAAACATCCGGCTCGGCACGCAATCGAGATCAGAAAATCCCCACACTCTCTGTTGCAATTCGACGCAGGCACGCATCTCTTCCGGACCATGACAGTCGCGGGTCTTCGACCGCTCCGCGACCTCATTCTGCACGAGCAGAAATCCCCTCTGTATTTGTCGCCTGTTCTGCCGATCGAGGCGCAGATTTCGCCGCAGCCCAAAGCTCTTCCAACTCATCCGCACTTATCGCATGTAACTCCTGCCCGCGTGATGCAACCGTCCGCTCCATGATCGCGAAGCGTTCGCGAAACCGCGCATTCGTGCCACGCAGCGCCATCTCCGCATCCACATCCAGATGCCGCGCCAGCTGCACCGCCGTGAACAATAAGTCGCCGACCTCAGCCTCGGCCTTCGCAGAATTTCCGCTTTCGATTTCCGCGCGCAACTCGGCCGCCTCCTCTTCCAGCTTGGCAAATAATCCCGCGACCGACGGCCAGTCAAACCCGACCTTCGCGGCTTTCGAGCCAATTTTCTGCGCCTCCTGCGTTGCCGGCAAATTCCGCGGCACTGCGGACAGCAACCCGGCCGGCTTTTGTTCCGTGGCCGCAGCCTTCTGCGCGCGCTCTTCTTTCTTGAACGCCTCCCAGTTGGACAAAACCCGTTCCGTCCCGATGTTTTCTCCAGCCAGCTCGCCGAAGACATGCGGATGCCGGCGAATCAACTTAGCATTCAGCGTCTCGACTACGTCTGCGATATTGAAAAGATTTTCTTCCGCCGCCACCTGCGCATAGAACAGGACCTGCAGCAGCAGATCACCCAGCTCTTCCTGCAAATCGCCCCAGTCGCGCCGCTCGATAGCGTCGAAAACTTCGTACGTCTCCTCCAGTGTGTAGCGGCGGACGCTGTCAAAAGTCTGCTCGCGATCCCACGGACATCCGCCCGGCGCCCGCAGCTGCTCCATGATGCCCACCGCGCGCGCGAACACGCGGCCAGCGTCGTTGGCTTCGCTCATCCGGCTACTTTACCGCAAACGGTATACTGCCTCAGCGCCGGCTATGCCCACTCCTCCCTTCGTACCGCTCGCTGCCCTGATGGGTTTGTTGTTCGGCAGCTTTCTAAACGTCTGCATCACCCGGCTGCCGCGCGGTGAATCCGTCGTCTCGCCAAGTTCGCATTGCCGCCGCTGCAAAACGCCTATCCACTGGCAGGACAACATCCCCGTCATCAGCTGGCTCATCCTGCGCGGAAAATGCCGCCGCTGCGAACAGCCCATCTCCTGGCGCTACCCGGCCGTCGAAGCAGGCCTCTGCATTCTCTGGATAATCTGCGCGCTGGAATTTGGTGCCACCCTCGCCGGACTACGAGGCGCAGTGCTCTGCTTTTTCCTGCTCGGCCTGCTGGTCACTGACATCGAGACCATGCTGCTCCCTGATCTCCTCACCCTGCCGGGAATCGCCCTCGGCATCGCAATCTTCACCCTGGCCGCCTACGATCCGCTGCCGGGGTTTCAAATGTCTTTGATCGGCGCGGCGCTCGGCGCAGCTCTCCCGCTGAGCATCGCCGGCGTCTATTACCTGATCCGTCGAAGACAGGGCCTAGGCATGGGCGATGTAAAACTTCTCGCCATGATCGGCGCATTTCTCGGCTGGCAATTGGTTCTGTTGACATTCTTCGTCGGCACCATCGCGACCGCGATCGCCGCCCTCATCTGGTTTGTCGCAGCGCGAAGATCCACGCATACCAAGCCTCCGAAGTGGCTGCAGCATCCGCTTCCGTATGGAGCTTTTCTCTCAGCTGCCGGGATCTATGCCGTTTTTGTAGGCGACGCAACTCTGCGTTGGTACATGAGGATTTCGGGCTTAAGCCACTGATTTTCCACGTGTCTTGAGTGCGGCAGAAATGCGGTCCAACTGCTTGCAATGATGCAGCGTATGGACTGCATGGAACTTCCGCCACTGCGGCTCACTCAGCGGCCCCAGGATCGGATGTGTCGCCACCGGCGCCGATCTTCCCCACGCCGCCCGCGCTTTGTCCAGCGACGCGTCCAATTCGTCAGCCCGGCGACGGTACTCCGCAGCTAGCTCCGCTCCATCGAGAGCCGGCAATTTGCTCAACTCGGGCTTCACCATCTGCGGAGCCTGGCGTCCCGGCGGAAAATATGCGCAGCGAATAATCACGAACTGAGCCAGGCGCTCCTTCGGCGTTCGCATGCGCTTCGACGGAGAACCTTTCTCCAGCCGGCGCTCCAACTCCGCGACCGTCGCACTGTAGGCCAGCAACATGTGCTGCACCACTTGCTGGCGACTCCATCCGCCGGCGCGCGGTTTCGCTTGCAGATCGTCGCGCGACAAATCCTTGAAGCGTTGCAGAAATTGCCGCCCGGCGCGCTGCATCCAATCCACATTCTGCCGGCTCATGGAACGTGCGGCCCCGGTCCGGCTGGCTGTGGCTTGTCTTTCTCCGGCATCGCATGCAGATACTTCGCGGCTTCTTTGGCCTGCGATCCCTGCGGCGCTATCTGCAGATATTTCTGATAGTGCTCCCGCGCGCTCGTGTACTTGCCCAGCATCCGCTCTGAATCCGCCAATCCGAACCACATCTCCGGGTCCCGCGGCGCGTAATTCACCGCGTCTTTGTAGCGAAGATAAGACCCTGCATAATCTCCCACATTCCAATAAAAGCGCGCAACGGATTTATCTTTGTCCGCACGCTTGGCATCGGGCACCGCGATCGTTTCGCCGCCGCTGCTGCCTA
>Ga0302324_100013526_pt1 | contig 16537 bp, 18 predicted proteins | sample Palsa_T0_1_FD_201949 | JGI IMG/M metagenome (GOLD analysis project Ga0302324, IMG submission 201949) | Peat permafrost microbial communities from Stordalen Mire near Abisko, Sweden - Palsa_T0_1 | ecosystem: Environmental > Terrestrial > Soil > Palsa > Peat permafrost | place: Sweden: Abisko...
GTTGGTTGAGTGGAGGGGGCATTCGCAGCGCTTCGGGGGCCTCGGGATGCGCCGCCGCGCGCCGGTCGATTCGCCATGCGATCGAATACCCGGGGTTCTGATTACGCCAGTTTGCCTGGGTCTTCTGGCGCCGCACCTTCTGGCAATCGGGACTTCCGCAGGCTCGTTGCCGGTCCCTCACTCGCGGATTCGGCCGGAACCACCGGCGACAGATGGTGCACGGTCTCTTCCGGGCCTCGGGCATCGTGATGTTCTATGGTCTTCATCACGACTTCCGCCGCCGCAAGGTCGGCGTCAGTTCAGAATGCCTGGGTCATTTCTGGCGAGCAGAGGTGGGTCGTTTCTGGAAAGCGCCGAAGGGCCCGCGTCTGAAATAGTCAAACACCGGCCAGGGATCGGCGGAAACCCGCCAATTCCGACATGATCGCCAATCTTGCGCCCCGTGCCAGATGTACAGGATTTCGACAATCTCTTCGGTGTAACGGTACACGACAACGTAAGGTGCGCTGACGAGTTCGCGGGTTCCCATTACCTCTCCGGGTCGGCCAATGCCGGGGAACGTAACCAGTTGTTCAATGCGGTCGATAACCGCCTGCGCGACATTCCGGGCGGCAGTGGGATTTTACTGCTGGATGTGTTGGACAGCGGCTTCGAGTTGGTCAGCGGCTTCGGTTGTCCACCGAATCTGCCTCACGAGCGAAACAGCCCGTCGATACGCTTAAGCACGTCTTGGTGCTCTACAAACTCGCCACGGTCGGCCTGCCCGATGCCTCTCTGCACACCATCGACGAAGCGGGCCTGATTTTCGAGCATGCGGGCAACAGTGTCTTTGACCAGTTGCTCCGCGTCCTTGCCGTTAGCAGAGGCCACTTGCTGGAGCCGCGTTTCAACGTCGGGCGAGAAATGTACTTCCATGTCCTTCAAAGGTACGCGAAAAACAGAAGTGAGGCAACATCGGAAACGAAGTGGCCGGTCAGGTGCTTCCGGTCATTGTTGCCTTCGCTCGGCCAGCCTTAATTTCCCTGCGTTCTGAGCCTTGCTCCCGGCCCGTGTTTCCGTTTTTTCGCGTTCATCATTCTGTCGAGAGATCGCCTTGTCCAACGCCTCAGAAACCCTTGCCGGGGAGCCGGTGTCCTAAGTCTCTAATCCGCGCCATCCGTCGCTCAATCCTGCACGGTATAAATGCGCACCTCGGCGGGCTGCCCTCCGCGAGCCGGAACAGCCAGATAAAAACGATCGAACCCCTTTCCCTGTTTCCCGTAATACCCCGCGGTTTTCGCGCCGATCGCCGTGGGAATTTTCGCCAGAAGCTGGTAGTGGTCGGGATCGCTCATTTGAAACACGTCGATAAAGCCCTCTCCACCTGGCATGTAAACGCGCTTGCGGCCGGCGTCGAAATAAAGATCGTCACTGTCCTGGACGCTGGGAAGAAGGGCGACCTGGCGGCCCGAGCTCGTATCGAACACCGCTAGGCGCGGCGGTACGTGCACGCCGACAAACAATCGGTGATCTGCCTCGTCCAACGCCATGGGAAAATTGCTCTCCGCGCCCTTCAAGGGCCAGTGCGTGATCTGCTTGGTGACGCGATTTATCGCGACAATCTGTTTGAGGCCGGGCACGTTCACGTAGATGTTCGGCCCGGATTTTTCCAGTTGGAACGACTCTGGCTCGCCGCCCAGCTTGTACTCCTCGTCCAGTCGCTGGTTGCTGCTGGCGTCGATCATCGCGATCGCCCCGGTCTTCTCGTCATCGCCGCAGCCCACATAGACTCGCTTGCTGGCCACGTCGTAGCGCAGATTGTCGGCGCCGCCCTCGAAGTCCACCGTCGTAATGAGATCGTAGGACTGGCCATCATAGACGTAGACCTTGCCCCGGCCGCTGGCCACAAAAAGTTTGTTTGTCTCCGGAGAGAAGGCCACGCCCTGTGGATTGGGCACGCCCGTGATCGCGCGGTCGAGGACTCTCCCGCCAATGTTGATCGCCTCGACGGCGTTGCTGCCCAGTGCGGAAACGAACAGCACGCCTCGCCCTAACGCAAAATGATCAAAGCGCCCCTTGGCGTCTTCGAGAGGAATGGCCTCGGTGAATACCAGCGGCTTATCGCGCCTGGCGGCAACTCGCTGCGCATCGGTCAGCTTCGCGAGCGCGGCAATCAATACTAGTGAGATGAAAACACCCCAAGCGGTTCGCATGTTGTCCTCAGAAGGGCGTGAGCTGCAAGCCCCGCCGCGGCCCAGACCAAACGATTCATGATTGAACTATAAAAGATTCCGCCGTTCACCGCTCTCGCCCCAACTTTTCACCCACCTCTTCAACCACTTCACCCACCCATCCCCCACCCAACCCCCAATTCCTCGGGCTATTCTCGAATCGACTTTATGCCCAAGCGCCTCCAGCAAGCCGATCAGGCCATCGCGCTCCTCTATCATGCCCGCATTGCTACGCCATTTTTTTCCCGCGACGGCCAGCCCTGCGCCAGCATCCCCGGCGACGTCGATTCACGCCGCATCTTCCCCCTCCGCTCGGCCGATTTCCGCGACTGGCTCACCGCCAATTATTATTCCGAGTTTGAAAGCGCGCCGTCCCCTGAAGCGCTTCGGACGGCCATCCGCACCCTGGAAGCCCGCGCACAGTACGGCGATACGCCCGCTCAACAAGTCGACCGCCGCCTCAGTTTCGAAGGCGACCCATTCGCGCCATCCAAAATCTTTCTCGACCTGGCCAACCCCGCCGGCGAAATCCTGGAAATCACTTCCCACGGCTGGAACATCACCGACAATCTGAAGCGCTCCTTCCGCCAGTCTTCCTCCACGCTCCCGCTCCCCGTTCCCCAACCAGCCACCAACAACCAACCACCAACAACCGGCGCCTTGGAACAATTCGCCGAGCTTTTTCTAATGTCGCCGTCCGCCCGCACCCGCGTCCTCACTTGGCTCGCCGCCGCCCTGCGCCCCATCGGACCGTATCCCATCCTGGTCCTCCGCGGCCCCGCGTCCAGCGGCAAATCGGCTCTCGCCCGCGCGCTCCGCGTGCTGATCGACCCTTCCACCGCCCCCCTTCGCCGCCTCCCGGTGCGCGATCGCGAGGTGCTCCATCTCGCCCTGCAAAACTGGATTCTCGTCTTCGATCAAATCCACCGAGTCCCCATCAAAATCTCCGAAGCTCTCTGCGCCGTCTCTTCCGGTGACGCTCTTGAGGTCGCGCAGCCGGATGCCCGCGACGCCGCGCTGGTTGAAATCGCGCGGCCTATCATCCTGATCGCCCCGCTCGACGAAGCCCAGTCGCCCTGGAACCCGACGCGCTCGCTCGCCAACCGTAGCTTGACGGTCGACCTTCCTCCCATCGCCGCCCCTCGCCCGGAGGCCGCCGTTTGGTCCAGCTTCGAAGCGCTGCGTGCCCCCGCGCTGGCCGCTCTCGCGCAGGCCGTCTCTTCGGCGCTCCTTCGCATCCGCGACATCGATCTTGGCAATGTCGTTCGTTTTCCCGATTGCGCCGCTTGGGCCGCGGCCGCGGCTCCCATGCTCGGACTCGATGCCACCGCTATCACCGATGCCCTGGCCGATCCCGATTCCGTCTGGATCGGCTCCGATCCTCTTCGCGATACGCTCTATTCGCTGCTGCGCTCCAACCCCGCTTGGTCCGGTGACGCAACCACGCTGCTGGCTCAGCTCCGCGCTCTCGCGCCGCTCGCCACTCTTCCCAGCTCTCCTCGAGGACTTTCGCAAGCCCTCGCCCGCATTCCCGGCATCAGCGTCTCGCAAAGCAAAGGCGCGCAGGGCCAGCGCACCCTCTCGTTGGCCGCTCCACACTTCAGCTCGCACTCAACGGGTTTTTGAATCTGTTCGCTAAAAGGAGAAGTAAATCATGGTTCCTCAATATTTCGCGGCGCCAAACCAGGCGCTCAACGCATCCATCAATCAAGGCCTCGCGCTTCAGAAGCAGCTCGCCGCGCTGGGAATCACCGTGACGGGGTTCATCGTCAATCCCATTGGCGACGTCTACGGCATACCGAACCTCACGGTCGCCCAAGCCGCAGCCGCCGGCGTTGGCCCCAACGATCTCGTGCATCTTCTGTTTAGCTATCTGGGAGGCGGACAGGGCCAGACGCCGGAAGTCTCCGTGATCGCGGGATTGCTCGCGCCGGCCAACGTGAGCGCTGTCATCGCGCTGATGAACGCGCTATTCGGTTACGGACCGACCGGCTTCGATCCTAGCGCGGCGCTGGGCCACGCGCTCAACGCCCTGGCCGAGCTTGCCTCCGTGGCGTCGGCGGTTGAAGCCGCATTAAGCATAGTCTGAAAAAATCCACCGGCAAACACAAAAGTAGGCCATTTGCGCCACCTGGAGCGCGCCGCCTCGGGAGTGGAAGGGTTACGCTGGCGCCACCGGCTCACGCCTGCAACGGACTTCGCGTACCGCGTAAATGCGGCGGCCCTGGCTCTCGAAATACGTGCGCATCAGCACCTCGCCCAGCAGGCCGGTGCTGAACATCATCAAGCCTCCCAGCAGCAGCAATCCGCCGGCGATCATCAGCGGCCCGTGGTCCGCCATCATCAATTCGTGACCGAATATCTTCTGAACCGCCAACGTGCCAAGAATCACGAATCCAAGTACGAACCCCGCCAATCCCACGCGCCCGAAGAAGTGCATCGGGCGGGTGAAATATTTCAGCAGGAACTTGATGGTCAGAATGTCGAACATCACGTTGAAGGTGCGGCCCAGCCCATAGTGCGAATCGCCCGCCACGCGCGGCGTGTTGCTGATGGGGACTTCGGCGATCCGCGCGCCATAGAAGCTGGCGAGCGCCGGAATGAAGCGATGCAGCTCGCCGTAGAGGTTGATGTCCTTGAGCACTTCGGCGCGGTAGGCCTTGAAGGTGGTGCCGAAATCGCGCAACGCCACCCCGGAGGATTTTGCCATCAGCCAATTCGCGATGCGGGAAGGAATTTTGCGGGTGATGGCGTTATCCACGCGCTCTTTGCGCCAGCCGCTGGCAATGTCGTAGCCCTCTTCGATTTTGGCGAGCAGCGCGGGGATGTCCTCGGGGGCGTGCTGCAAATCGCCGTCCAGCGAGATGATGACGTTGCCTTGCGCTTCGTCGAAACCAGCGGAAAGCGCGGCCGTTTGCCCGAAATTGCGGCGCAGGCGGATCACCTTCAATCGCCCGTCCGTCTCCACCAGATTGGCCAACAAATCGAAGCTGCGGTCCGTGGATGCGTCGTCCACCACGATAATTTCGTACGGTTTTTGAATGGACTCCAGCACCGCCGTCAACCGGTCGTAGAGCGGCAGGATGGACGGCTCCTCATTGTGAATGGGGATCACGATGGATAACATTTGCCAGGTACCATCTTATCCCACGGCCGGTAATCCAAGGCCTTGCGCTTAAGCGGCCCTGAAAAACCGGTAGCGAACAAACCCTGCAATGCCGAGCAACCCTACGATGAGCAGCGCTTGACCCGATGGCTCGGGAACGGCGCTGGTACCTGCAACGCTCAAATTAAGCGGCAAGGCAATCGACTGGCCGGCATCCATTGTGAGGTCCACCGAGCCATCCAAAGTCGTCGATCCTTCCGCCGGCAAGAGTATAGTCTTCGTCACATCGAACGCGCCCGGCGATACGTCGAATGGAAAGTCCCCTATTCCCGCGATATCCACTGAGCCTGTTGCAGCGGCTCCCGGGCTCAGGACCCCTGAAATATCCACGGTAAACTCGGTGGGCTCGTTGAGATCCACGCCCAGGCTAAAAAAGCCCACCTCTCCACTACAGCCGACGCTTTTGACATCCGGATGAGCCACAAAGGCGACAAGAACGATCTGGGAAGGACAAGCCACCGTTCCCGTGACACTAGCCTCAGAACTTGTAACGGTGTCGGAAAGGTTCGACATGTATGGCTCGGGGTCCGTCGTAATACTGAACCCGGTAATTGAAGACGCATAGGACGGAGCGGCTGCCAACAAGGCCGACGCCAGAAGCAGCCCATATATTTTTGCTGTTCGCATGATTATGATGATCCTCCAGTTGTTCATTGCCAGTATACACGCCAACGGCCGCAATCCGCCAAAATACGCTTTTCAGAGTACCGGTACCCACTCCGAGTCTACTTGGTGGGTCCGCCGTCGCCCGGCGTGCCAACGAAAACCTTGCGGCCATCGGGAAGAGTCACGTTGCGCGCGTCGATGAGATGCGATCCGTCCTTGGCCAGGTACCCATCCACCGTGACCTGGTCGCCGGGCTTCATGGAATCGCGCGTCCAGCCGGCGCGCCGCAGCCCGCCCGGACCACCGGTCTCGCAGCCCCAATTCACGATGTTGCCCTTGTCATCCTTCACGTCGACGTAAAAATAAACGTGCGGATTGGCCCAATCGAGTTTGGTGACCACGCCCTTGAGTTGCACCGCTTTGCTGCCGTCGAATTCGGCGGAGAACGAATGGTGCGCCAGCAGAGGCGTTAGTTGCGCCAGGCAGGCGCATAGGAGCATGGCGGCGGCTTTGATTTTCACTAAATCGAGAATAGAATTATCGTAGACATGGAGTCAAGATTGAGATTTCTGGTCCCGCTCGCCCTGGCTGTTCTCGCCCTAGCGCAACAACCAAAGCCCAAAGAGAATCCCTACACGGAACTGGCCGGCGAATCGGTCAACGTGCGCGATAGCGGCAACAAATCCAAGCCGGCGCCGCGTGCCCCGGACGGCCATCCCGATTTATCGGGCTTCTGGAAGGGTCCGCTGATTTTTGGAGGCATGTTCAAGGACGCCGGCGGCCCTCCCTTCACGCCCGCCGGAGCCGCCGCGTATCAATTCAATCTGACCAAATCGGTCAACCCCGAGGGTCTGTGCTTGTTCGCCGGAATTCCGCGCGCCAGCATCAGCGGAGTGCCGTTTGAGATCGTGCAGAACTCCAAGCGCGCCGCGTTTCTTTATGAACTGATGTGGACGTTCCGTTCGATTCCCCTCGACGGGCGCGGCCACCCGCAAGATATCGAGCCATCCTTCTGGGGCAATGGCACCGGCACTTGGGAGGGCGATACGCTGGTGATCGACTCCATCGGGTTCAAGGACAAACTCACCTGGCTCGACGATGACGCGCACCCGCACAGCGACGCCATGCATGTCGTGGAGCGCTGGACGCGCACCGACGCGGATCATCTGGCGCATTCCGTCACGGTGGACGATCCGAAGTTTTACACCAAGCCGTTCACGTTCAGCCGGGTGTTCGTCGCCATGGAGCCCGGGCAAGAGTTGTACGAGATGGCTTGCGACGAGAACAACGTCGATCGCGACGGCGGCCATTTGGGATATGGCCCGCTGGATCTGAAAGCCTATCCGCTCAAGCCGCAAGCGCCGCGGCAGCTCTACCCAACCAAGCCCGACGCCCCGCAGAAGTAACCAGCACACCGCGTCATGCGGCGCTGGTCAGTGGTGGCCGCCTTTGTATGTTTGCTCGCCCGCCTCAACCGCCAGGTCCAGCCGATTTTGGGGCGGCGGCAGCGGACACGTCGCATACGCGGTGAAGGCGCACGGCGGATTTTCGGCTTGATTAAAATCGAGCCAGACTATTTTCCCCCCGGGTCCATCCTTCGGCGGCTCGCTGTAGAGAAAACGCGAAGCCCCATAGGTGGTCTTGCCGCTGGTGCGGTCGCGAAAGACGAAGAATAGCGTTCCGTCCTCCAGCGTCGGTTCTAGCCGGTACTCGCGCCCGTTTCTGGTGAACGTCACGTAGCCCGGGCTTTGATCGGTTTCCTTTTGGCCGATGGTGTTGGTGAAGGCGATGCTGTGCGGCGTCGCCCAGGCGGTGAATTTCGCCTGAATCCGCCAAGAGGGATCGACCGGATACCAGTTGAGGCCGGTGAACCGCTTGCGCTCCGGGCTGTCGTTGTCCTTGAGGCGAATTCCGGTGCGGTCGCCACGGCGAATCAGATAAAACTTGAGCCGGTTGATGGCGAGAATGTCGGTGTCTTCATGCAGCGCCCTTTGCTGGGCCGGTTTCCCATTGAGCGTCAAGGGAGCGCCTGGCTCGGGATGCAGCACGGCTTGGCCGGCATGGAACGAGATGGTGGCCACGCGTTGCGGCGCCGAATTGGGCGGCAGCGCGACTTCACTCGCGGGATCAGCGCCCACCCGGTTTTCGCCCTCCTTCAACCAATCCAAGCCGGCTACGGTCAGCCAGCCGTCATCGGCAGCCAACGCCTTCTGATGTTGCGCGCGCCATTGCTCCACCTGCCGGTGGTAATCCGCGCCTGGATCCGCGGCGCTGAGCGCGAGCGAGAAGGCAGCAGCCATTGCGATGTTTTTGATAGTCACGGCAACCTCCCCGCAGGGCGCTTCTCTTAGAAGGCTCGTCCGGAAGCGGCTGCGACTTTTCTTGCAAATCCCACGCTCGACCCATCCCTGGCTGGATAGGCGTCTACGCTCACGTGGTCACCCCGCCGGTAGGTGTCAATCCTCCAGCCGTTCAATATTTGCTGGTTCGGACTGCCCAGGTACAGCTCCCAATTTACCGTCTTGCTCTGGTCTTTGACTTCAAGATACAGACGCACGTGCGGATTGCTCCAGTCCATCTTTGTGACCGCGCCTGTTAGGGTGATCGTTCGTTGCAAGTCAAACTGCGCCTGCAACGCATGATGCGCGAGCAGCGCCGCTGGCACGAGCAGCAAACTCGCGCCGGCAATCAAAATAGCTCGTCTGGACCTCACCACGACACCTCCCGGTTAGATATGGCACCGCTCAGTGGTAGCTGACTAGACTGTAGCCGACTGGTTCACCCAGGTCAAGCACCGCTACTCTGCACCGCTACTCTGCGGCCGGCCCGCGTGATCTGCTATTTTTCCGGGCGCTCCCGATTCCAAAGCCGTGCGGACCTCGGGGGACAGTGGCAACTTCGTGAGCGTCTTGGGATCGACATTCACGTAGATAGTTTCTGCCCGGCAAATGACTTCCTCCCGTCCGGCAATGCGGAATTCCGTGACCACCGTGAACGAAGTGTTGCCGAGATGCGTGGCGTAGATGGATAGTTCGATTACTTGATCGAAACGTGCCGGCGCCTTCCATTCAAGCGTCAGCTTGACCAACTGATAGTCGAATGCGCCGCTGGCCAGCCCTTCAGCGAATCCGAGGGCGCGAAAGAATTCGACGCTCCCGACATCGACGTAGTCGGCCCAGCGAGGATTGAAGACCACGCGTTGGGCGTCGCACTCCCCGTAGCGGACGCGAAGATAGTAGCGGAATGGATCAGTCATAGAGTCAGGATATGCCGAGACTGCCGGTGTCGGGCCGGCCAAAACCGAGTTGCTATTGGTTTCAAACGCCCATGCCGATGGAACGGGTGACGACGATTCCGATTCGGAGGTTCAGAAATGCCGTCATTCAGCTTGCGAGCACTCATTCTGGTGGCGATTGGCGCGATTCTTATCCTCAGAACTCTTCGCAGGTTCTCGGCAAACAGATCCGGCACGCCTTCCACGGCCGCGCGGACGGTGTCCACTGGAAGCGCCTTCTGCATCCATTGTGGCGCGCCGTTGGCGAGTGGGGGTCTGTTTTGCGGCGGTTGCGGCGCACGGCGCTGAATCCCCGAGTTTGCCTGCGTGTTCGTGGTAGGCGCGGCTGGACTCGAACCAGCGACCACCTGCTTAGAAGGCAGGTGCTCTATCCACCTGAGCTACGCGCCCGCGTCCGATCCTAATTGATTCTAAAATACCTCAACATTCGCTGCGCCCTACATTCCAGTCCCGCTTCTGCCCGGGAACAGGCCCGATTCACGGAACCGGCGAGCGGCTAAGATCTGACCAATTCCGCAGCTTCATCGAGAAAGGCAAGAAGCCGAGGCGGATTCTTCCGATACGTACACAGAGGGCGATAGGAGGGCAGCAGCTTCGTGTCAAGTGTGGTGTCAGGGATGAATCAAGTTTGGGAACGTGAGCCGCCGTTCGGACGCGTCTGGGACATGGGGCGCAATCCGGGGCGCAGCCGATGATTGCCGCGGTTATTTCCGAGGACGCTGCGCTGCGGGCCCGGCTCGAGACCGTGCTCAAAATGACGGTGCACGTCGATTCGGTGTTGATGATTCCGGAGTACCCCGACGCCTCCAGTATTCGTTCCTTGGAAGCTACCGAGGAACAATTGGTGGCGTTCATCGACTTTCGCCGGTCCGACCGCGCGCTCGCTCTGGCCGGCGAGCTCAACCGTTCCTGCCCATCGGTGGGTTCAGTCGCTCTCAATGTCGGATCCAGCCAGACCGATCTGATCGCGATCGTGCGCGCCGGTATCTGCGAGGTTCTTCCCCAACCCTTTTCCGATCAGGATGTTGGGACGGCGGTCCTCAACGTGAAAGGGAAACTGACGGACTCCAATGGGTCGGCCGCTCAGGGGATGGTCTACGCTTTTCTGCCCGCCAAGCCCGGGGCAGGCGCTTCTACCCTGGCGGTGTATTCGGCCCTGGCATGCGCTCGCCTGGCCAATTGCCGCCCGCTGCTGCTCGATTTCGATATTCGTCTCGGCACCAGCTCTTTCGTCCTGAAACTGGACTCCAAGAATTCGATCATGGACGCCTTAGAGAACGCCGCCCGCATGGATGAGACCCTCTGGGAGCAGCTCATTTCCGAACGGAACAAACTGGACGTGCTGGGCTCCGGCCCCACCGAGTTCGGGGTACGAGTGCCTTCTGAAAACTTTCAGTTGGTCCTGAAGTGGTCGCGCTCCCGATATACCTCCTTGGTGGTGGATCTGGCCGGAACCATGGAGGATTTTGAAATCGCCACCCTGCAGCAGGCAGGCCTGGTCTTTCTGGTCGCGGGGCCCGATCTTACCAGCTTGCATATGGCGCGCCGGAGGATGGAGGGCCTGCGCTCGCTGCAGCTCCAGGATCGCGTCTGCTTGGTGATGAACCGGGTGGACAAGCGCAGCGGGTTGTCCATGCGCGACATCGAGACCGTGCTGGGCATGCCGATTCAAATCACCGTCCCGGCTGATGAATCCAGCATCGCCGAAGCCGTTCAAGGAGGGGCTGGCGTCAATCCCAAATGCGCCCTCGGCGTCCAGATCGAAGTCATCGCGCGCAAGATGGCGGGCAAAGCCCCGAACGGGGCGAACTCGGGCGCTCCTCGTCCCAAGAAACAATTCATCGAGTATTTCTCGATCCCTCAAAGCAAAGGCCTGGATCCCTGGCGATTGTAGCGGACATGCTGTAACAAACATGGAGCATCGCAATGAATATCAACAACGTTAAAGGCCTCCTGGAGGTGCTGGATGGCGATACCCGCAACGCCATGCACTCGATCCTCGGATTCCTGGAACTCATCAGCGAGGGAGAGCTCGATACGGCGCAACGCGAGTTTGTGGGAGCCTGCCGCGCGGCAGCCGACGGGCATTGCCGCGGGATAGAAGACGCGCGCCTGGTCCTCGGTTTCGTTCCCCAGGAGAAACAGGCCATGGCCGACTTCGCTCCCGGGGACCTCCTGCGCGGTGTTGCCGAAGTCATTGCGGTAATGGCCAAGCAAAAGGGCCTGGAACTTCTTTCCAAGATCGAAAGCGGCGTCCCGGCGATGGTGTCGGCCGACGCCGGCCGCATCGGGCAGGCTGTGCTTCGGGTGGCCGAAGGCCTGTTGGGCGCCTTGGATAGCGGCGACTTTCACCTGAACCTTGGGACACTCGCTTCGCCGGATGGATTGCATCTCACCTTCGAGATCTTCGCGCCCGGGAGCATCCTGCCTCCGGTCTTGATACTAGCCCTCCAACAGGACGAGTTCGAATTCGATGCTTCTTTATCGGGCAGCGAGGCCCTCGCGATGGCAGCCGCGCGCAGGCTCGCAACAGCTTTTGCCGGCAGGTTGGACGTCTCAGCCGATGCTTCCACCGGAACCCGGATCGTGATCACCGTCCCGGTGAACGAGCCCTCGGGAGCCAGGCAGTATTCCCCCCTCCCAACGCCAGGTTCACCGGGTGCCGAACGGGCCCTCCGAATTCTGGTGGCCGAGGACTCCGAAGGCAGCTTCCAATTGTTCCAAGCATATTTGCGGGGGCAGCCCCATGCGGTGGCGCGCGCCATCAATGGCGCGGAGGCAGTCGAGCTAGCCGCCAGCGGAACTTTCGATCTCCTCTTTATGGACATTTCCATGCCGGTGATGGATGGGTACGCCGCCACCAAGCGAATCCGAGAGTTGGAGACGGGCAAGGATCGCGCGCGATTGCCAATTGTCGTTCTGTCGGCCCAGGATCTGCGGGCGCAACGCCGCAAAGGCGCCCTGGTGGGCTGTTCCGGCCACTTGTCCAAGCCGCTTCGCAAGCATGAACTTCTGGAGGCAATCCGAGCTTACTCGGAGGTGGAATCCTCCATACCTGTCTCGCCCATGGTTAGCCGGAGCGATTGAAAATCGATGCCTGAACAAAGTCTCCTGATTTTTCACTCCAGCGGACTAAACTTTGCCTTCCCGCTCGACGCGGTGCGGGAAATCGTCCCCATGGCCACGCTCTCGACTCCTCCGGGGCTGCCTTCGGGACTGGCGGGGTTCCTGGATCTGAGAGGCGCCGCCGTTCCGATTGTTCGTCTGGACCGGCTCTTCGATCTTCGCGAGCAGCAGCCGGGCCTGCACACCCCCATGATCGTATTGCGTGGAGTTCTGGGCCCTATCGGCGTTCTGGTGGGCTCGGTCCGCGGCATTGTACAAGCGCCCGCCGCGCGGCTCTTGGATCTCCCCCCGGATGGCGCCTTCCAGGGTTGCGCGACGGCGGTTCTCCAAATCGACGGCGAGCCGATTCATCTCCTTTCACCAGCCAGCCTCCTGGCAGCCAACGAAGCCCGTTTGCTGGCCGAGTATAGCGCCATGTCGCGGGCGCGTTTACTCCACTTCGAGGAGCATCGGGAGGAAAGAATTTGATTCTGGTATCCCAAGACCCGTGTTACACCAGGCTGAAAGAGCACCTGATTGCGACCACCGGCCTGGCGTTTTATGCGGACCGGGACGAACGGCTGACCGAGCTGATCGCCGGCAGGCTGTCCGCTCTGGGGATGCCCGACTGTTCCTGCTACGCCGATTTTTTGGCCGACCCGGAGCAGGGACGCGCCGAGATGGAGGTTCTGATTGCGCGGCTCACCATTGGAGAAACCTATTTTTTCCGCGACGAGGCGCAATTCGACGCGATTCGCAACATTATTCTTCCCGACATTCTGGAGCGCAACAAATCCTCGAAGCAGCTGCGAATCTGGAGCGCCGGCTGCGCCACGGGAGCCGAGCCTTACTCCCTGGCGATTTTGCTGGCGCGTGACTTTGCGGATCGGATTGCCGGCTGGCAGATCGGCATCGATGCCACCGACTTGAATCGGGGGTACTTAGTCCAGGCGGCCGAGGGCAAATTCCGGGCATGGGCCTTTCGCTCCACTCCCGATGAGGTAAAGCGCGAGTGCTTTTCCAAAGAGGGTGTGGTCTGGACCATTCATCCCCGCTATAAGCAGTGTATTTCGTTTCACCACATGAATCTGGTGGAGCGCGAATTCTCCACGCCCTGGCCAGACGGCACTCTTTTCGATCTCATTCTGTGCCGGAACGTGATGATTTACTTCGCGCCTGAAGTAAACCGCCGCTTGATCGGACAGCTTCACAACTCTCTAGGGGCTGACGGCTGGCTAGTGGTGGGCGCGTCGGAGCATGGTCCGGACAGTTATCAGGCCTTCCGCACTTCGGATGTCGCCAAGGCGAGAATTTATCAAAAATTGCCACCTCCATTGGCACCGCTAGAAGTGGCGCCGGAACCGGTGGCCTGGGTGAGGCCAACCGCCAAATCGCCGGCTGAGCCGCTTCCGGCCGTTCCAGGTCCTGCCGATCTGGAAGGCTTGCGCCGGCTCGCCGATCGGGGCGATTGGCAAGGCGCGGCCGAGTATGGGCGAACGCTGCTGAGCCGTGACGGATTGAATCCCCAGATCCATTTCTATCAGGCGCTGATTTTCGAAAACCTCGGACAGGCCGCCGAGGCCCAGCAATGTTTGCGGCACGCCATCTATCTCGATCGAAGTTTCGCGCTGGCGCACTATCAGCTGGGTCTCGCTCTGGAACGCGACCGGCAAATGCCCGCGGCGGCGCGGTCGTTTGGGAATGTCCTGAAAGTCCTGGCGAGCGCGCCGGATGACGCCCTTGTCACGGCCGGCTCCGGTGTAACCGCGACGGGGCTGAAGGAACTCGCGAGAACACATCTGAAGGAATCAAACCCAACATGAGAGAGGCAAGCGAGGCGTTAGAGCAGCGGCGAATGGAGGCGGTGTGGCGCGAGCGGGCTGCCCGGCTGTCCGAGCGTCCGGCTGCCGCCGAAGCCGGACAAGACTTTAGGCCCGTAATGGTCCTGGGGATCGGGGCGGAGCGCTATGCTGTCGAGCTTCGCGACGTTGAAGAAGTTTTGCCGCCGGTCCGCGCCACCCCGGTGCCCGGAGCGGCGGCGATGTTTGCGGGTGTAATCAACGTGCACGGCGAGATTCGGCCGGTGATGGACTTGAGGCGCTTACTCGGTATGGACGCGCTTGCCGGCAGCGAGCGGCCGCGAGTGATTCTGCTTTGTAAAGAGGGACGTCAGATTGGCCTGCAGGTAGACGGCGTGGAACAAATCCGCTGGATCGGTTCCCCGGACTTCAAATCGGGCGAAAATTCGGGCTGGTCCCGGTATATCACGGGAACCACGACAGACCTTCTGATGCTGATCAACACCGAAGCGCTCTTTGCGGAGCTTCAGATTGGAGTTGCAACTTGAAACTGACCGTCGGGAAAAAGATTCTTCTGGGCTATGGGTTGGCGATGCTGTTCATGGCCTTGACCGCAGTCGCAGGCTACCTTGGAACGGAACGACTGCTTCTAGCCAACTACTGGGTGCGGCACACCTATCTGGTGATCGGCGAAGCCAAGGACATCCATGCCGAGCTGCTCCAGTTCGAAACCTCGCGCCGGGGATACATGATCACCGGCGAGGCCAGTTACCTGGAATCGAGCGCAGAGTTGCTGGCGCGCTTGGCCGCGAGCCAGAAGACGATTCGTTGGCTCACCATCGACAATCCCCGTCAACAGAGCAGGATGGCGCGTCTCGATCCGCTGATCGAGCACCGGCTGAGTGAGGTGATGCGAGTCTCGAACATTCGCAAGGAGAAGGGCTTTGCGGTCGCCGTTGTGGCGGGGCAGAAAGTTCATAGGGCAGACCGCACCGTTCAGATCATGAATTTGCTGGCGGAGGTGGAGAACGAGGAACGAAGTCTCCTGGATGGGCGGGAACAAAGGGCCCAGGTGGACGCTCAGCGCAGCAATCGGATCATCCTGTTTGGAAGTCTGCTAGGGTGTGCATTGGCGGCCTGCGTGGGGTTCGCAACGCACCGTTCCATCACCAGGCCTTTAGGCGAATTCCAGCAATTCGTAACGGCCGTCGGAGAAGGGGATTTGACCCAGAAATCGGCCCGCGAAGGCGATGACGAGCTGGGAAAACTCGCTCGCGGTCTCAATCAAATGGTGCTCCGGCTGAGGAGCATGGCCACGCGGACGCGCGCCGCGATCGAAAATCTCGACTCCACCACGGTAGAGATCCTAGCTTCCGCCAAGCAACAAGCGGCCCTTACCGGAGAACAACTGGCGGCTTACCAGGAGACCAATGCCACCATGCAGCAGGTGAGCCAATCCTGTCTCCAGATCAGCGAAAAAGCCAAGCAGGTCACCGCCACCGCGGAGGCCGTCAGTATAGCCAACACCTCCAGCGTGGATGCAGTCCAGAAGGCCAACCAGAGCGTGGAAGCCATTCATGAGCAAGCCGAGGCGGTGGCCCAAAACATTGTGGGGCTGAGCGACAAGACCCAGATGGTGGGAGATATTTTGGCTACGGTGAACGATATCGCGGAACAATCGCACTTGCTGGCCTTGAACGCCGCTATCGAAGCGGCCGCGGCTGGAGAGCATGGCAGAAGTTTTTCCGTGGTGGCCGGCGAAATCAAGAACCTGGCCGACCAATCCAAGGCCGCCACGGTTCAGGTAAAGACCATCCTGGGAGACATTGAAAAGGAAATCAACACGGCGGTCATGCTTACCGAAGAAGCCGTCAAGCGGGTGGATCTGGGCAGGCACCAGGCGGACGTGGCCGCCTCGGCAATTCGCAGCATGACCGCCAACATCGACCAGAGCGTGCAGGCGTTTCAGCAGATTGTGGCCGGGACGAACCAGCAACAAATCGGCTTTGAGAACGTCATGCGGGCGCTGAAAGATATGAGCCGGGCCAACGAGCAGACCGCCATCGGAACCCGGCAGACCGAAAACGCCGCCGCCAATCTCACCGACATAGGCCTGCAGCTTCGTACGGTAACGGAGGCCTACCGGCTTTGACCGGCATTGGCCAAAAACTCGCGGCTATTTTCCAGGGCGAGCACGCCGACCATCTGGCGCATATTCGCTCGATCCTGGCGTTGCTCGAACACGTCGCGGAAGCCAAGGGCCGAGCGGAGCTGGATGAGGCGTTCCGCCGCGCGCACAGTTTGAAAGGCGCGGCCCGGGCGGTGGATCTGAATGCGGTGGAAGGCCTGGCGTCGG
>Ga0302324_100013528_pt1 | contig 16536 bp, 24 predicted proteins | sample Palsa_T0_1_FD_201949 | JGI IMG/M metagenome (GOLD analysis project Ga0302324, IMG submission 201949) | Peat permafrost microbial communities from Stordalen Mire near Abisko, Sweden - Palsa_T0_1 | ecosystem: Environmental > Terrestrial > Soil > Palsa > Peat permafrost | place: Sweden: Abisko...
CCGTCGAGTGCCCGGCGGAGGGGCTGGGCGTCGCGGCGGGCCTGGGCGAGGATGAGGCCGCCTTGGAGGCTGGCCAAGGTGGAGGCGGCGAGCCAGCCGACGTCGGTGCCGGGCTGGAGCTCGCCGGCGGCGACCATGGCAGCCAGGCAGGCGCGAATATGCGCTTCCCAGCGGTCGAAACCGGAGGCGAGCACGGCCCGGATGTCGTCGTCGCGTTCGCCGAGCTGGCCGACGAGGTTGGCGATGGGGCAGCCTCCGCGCCCGCCGCGCTGCTGCTGGAGCTCCACCAGCGCGTCAGCCCATCGTTGCAGGCCTGCCCAGCTGTTGAGGCCGGCGAAGAGGGCACGCTGGCCGTCGAGGACGGTGTCGCTGGTGGCTTCGGCTACGGCCCGCAGCAGGTCGGCCTTGTCGTCGAAGTAGTGATAGAGCTGGCTGCGCGACGCCGCGGCGCGGTCGCCGACCTCATCCAGGCTGGCCCCGAGCGCGCCCCTCTCGGACACCACGTCGGCGGCAGCAGCCACTATGCGCTGCCGGGTCTGGCGTCCCCTCTCGGTAGTCGGCTGGAGTGCCATGCTTCAAAGTATCCCGCTTCTGGACTTGACAGTCCAGTAGCGGCGTGCTCCGATATCTTGTGGACTGAGCAGTCCACCGCTCCGAGAGCGCCAATCCGGGAGGTCCGGTGTCTGTCACCATCCGCGAGCAGTCCGAGCAGCTGAAAGCGGCTGCAGCGCAGCGCCTGCCGGCCGAGGTGGTCGAGGTGTTCGACCGGAGCATCCAGGATCTGCTCGGTCAGGGGGTGCCCTCCGGCGCGATCACGGTCGGCGACAGCCTGGAGCCGTTCACGCTGAGCGACGCCACCGGTGCGCCGGTCACCCTGGACCAGCTCGTCGAGGCCGGCCCGGCGGTCATCGTCTTTTACCGGGGCGGCTGGTGCCCTTACTGCAACCTGGCGTTGCGCACCTACCAACGGGAGCTGCTGCCCGAGCTCGCCGCCTTCGATGCGAGGCTGGTGGCCATCAGCCCCCAGTCGCCTGACCAGTCGCTGTCCACCGCGGAGAAGGCCGGGCTCGACTTCACCGTGCTGTCCGACCCGGCCAGCCGCCTGGCCCGGCAGGTCGGCATCTCTTTCCAGCAAGCCGACGAGGTCCTCGCCGTCCAGCGCAAGCTGGGGCTCGACCTTGCCCAGGTCAACGCCGAGGGCTCCACCGAGCTGCCCAGGCCCACCGTCCTGGTCGTCGACCAGAACCGCACGGTGCGTTTCGTGGACGTCCAGCCCGACTACACGGCCCGCACCGAGGTGGCCGACATCCTCGCCGCGCTCGCCAGCCTCGGAACCGGCCAGGCGTGAGCCACGCGCCCCTCGTGGAACGAGGCATGAACGCCACGGTGCGTCGATGAGCGACGCGGACATCCACTTCTACTTCGATCCGGTGTGCCCGTTCGCCTGGATGACCAGCAAATGGGTGCGGATGGTCCAAGACGAGCGCGGCTACCAGGTGGACTGGCGGTTCATCTCGCTGCGTCTGATCAACGCGGCGGTCGACTACGACGCCCAGTTCCCGGCAGGCTACGAGGACGGCCATACCGCTGGCCTGCGACTGCTGCGAGTCGCCGCGCAGGTCAGGGCCGAGCGCGGCCGCGACCAGGTCGGCCAGCTGTACGAGGCCCTCGGCGCCCGCATCTTCGACACACCCGCCGACCAGGACCAGCCCGCTAACCGGGGGAGCCGGCAGTTCGTGGCGCCAGTCCTGGCCGGGCTGGGCCTCGACGCCCGACTGGCGGACGCGCTCGATGACGCAACGCTCGACGTCGAGTTGGAACGTGAAACCGGCGAGGCCCTCGCGCTGACCGGCAAAGACGTAGGAACCCCGATCATCCACTTCCAGCCGCCGGCCGGGATGGCGTTCTTCGGTCCGGTCATCAGCCGCCTGCCGTCCCAGGCCGATGCCGGCCGCCTATGGGACCACGTCATCGGCCTGACCACCTTCGCGGGATTTGCGGAGCTCAAACGCAGCCTGCGTGAACGGCCCCAGCTGGCCAGCTTCGGCGTCGAACCCGACGAGATCGGCATACAAGAGGACTGGCACGGCGGCAGCCGCCGCCCCCGGAAATAGGCTGCCCATCACGGCCTTCGTTCGTGATCATGGTCCTCTGACGAGTACACCTGATCACGCGGAGGCCGTGCTCATAACATTCGCTGCCGTGTTCTGGCGTCGGCCTGTCGGATGCTGCTCGCGCCAGCTACCTGGCCCGCAAGGAGGCCGGGGCGGTCCGCTACGTGCCCCACGAGGAGGCGCGCCGTCACCTGGGCTGGCCTGCCCTGTGAGCTACCAGGTCAACTGGGAGATGCAGGCTCTTGACCTGACGGCGCGTTTCCTCAGCGACGATCCCGCTGGTGTCGCTGCGCTGTGGGAGAGCGTTAGCCATCTGGCCGATGAGCCGCGGCTGGCGGAGTCGTCCCCTTCCGGGTCGCCGGATCTGCGGCGCCTGCGGGCCGGCCGGTACCGCGTGTTCTACACGATCGACGAGCAAGGCAGGCAGTGGAGATCGATCACGTAGCCCGCCTTCCGTAGACAGGCGACGCAGCCGCCTGGCGCGCAAGCCACCGGGGGCGTCCCCAGCCGGCCCGGGCAGCCCGCCCGGACTTTCGAGGGCCCACAGAAAGCCCACAAGTCCGCGCTCCGGCGGAGCCCACCACTGGAAACCTACGAACAAAACGGGACTACGCGGCACACGGCGGCACGGTTGCTATCATGGTTGCGTATGCATGCTGACCAGCGTAAACGCGGCTGAGCAGGGCTAACGTAGCTGTTAAGAGATCATGGTTGCGGGGCGAGAGAACCCCTGAAAAGCGGAAGGTCGGCGGTTCGACCCCGCCCCTGACCACGAGTTTTGTGACTCCAGGCCAGTAATCGCTTGTGAGCCTTTGTGGGATCTTGCGCTTCGGGCGCTGGTCGGCAGCATCCTGGGATCCTGTTTTCTGATGTTCTCGCTGGTGAGAAGGCTATCTTTCCTCATGCAGGTCGCGGTCGCCGCTGCATGCCGGAGGCGTGACCGTGCGGCATTGAAGCGGAGGGTCAAAAAGAAACGGGCTGAGTGCTGCAGAGTGCCCTGCTCAGCTCAGTGCTGGGGAGAGCCAGCCGCCGGGGTTGCCGCACGCAATTGCGCAGCGACGCGGAGCGCCGTCCGTGCGGCAACGGCGCCTCCAGCGAGGGATCCCGCGGCTGCTGCAATCGAGCCCTATGAAGGGGGTTAGCAGATAGGAGTGATCTGCTCGATTGCGCGACGCTGTTCCTCATCGTGTTCTGCCTTGTAAAGATCGACGGAGATCTGGCCGTTGAGCCAGAACTCTGGAGTGGTGCCGAGAGCCTTGCCAAGTCGAAGCGCGGTGGCAGGCGTGACGCTGCGGCGGCCATTGACGATCTCGTTGACTGCCACGCGAGACATTCCGAGCTTGTCGGCGAGTGCACCCTGGGTGAGACCGAGCGGCTTGATGAACTCCTCGAGAAGCATCTCGCCGGGAGAAGTCGGCATTCGGTCGGTAGGGATCATCCTCATCGGGCTTCCTCCTCTCAGTGATAGTCAGCTATCTCGACATTGGTTGCGCCCGCGTCCGTCCAGGCGAAGCAGACCCTGTACTGATCATTGATCCTGATCGAGTACTGGCCCTCACGATCACCCTTCAGCTTCTCCAGATGATTGGCGGGCGGAGCGCGAAGATCATTTAGTTGGACGGCCTGGCTTATCTGGTCCAGCTTTCTCGTTGCCACTTTCAGCAGGTTTACCGGGCAGGCCTGCCGGGACGCCCGCGTGTTCTTGCCGTTGAAGATGTCGCTAGTGCCGTCGTCCTTGAAAGAGACGATCATACCGCAGCAGTGTAACGTGTAATATTACACAGGTCAAAGAGTAGCTGCCGGGGGGCGGCCATGCGTTGCGGCGCTTACCCTGTTTCTGATCCAGCGGCTACCCGCGTGGCCGGCGGACCTGTCCAAGCGCGTCGTGTCCTGCCCCAAGGTCGTGCTGCTGGACACCGGCCTGGCCGCCCGGCTGGCCAGCGTGTCCGCAGCCGGCGCTGCCCTGCCCGCTAACGCCGGCGCCGCCGGGCAGTTGCTGGAAGAACTCGTCGCCGGCGTCGTCCTGCACACCGGCAGCACCGCGGCACCCTTCGGCCCGCGGATCACCGCAGCCTCCATCGACATCCTCTGGGCGCCCTGATGTCCCGGCGCCGGGCGGCCGGGCATGTCCACTCACACTGTTCTGCCGCGTTTCGTGCGCGTGCTTGTCCAGGGGATGCCCGGTGCGGTGCTGGCTACTGGCTTGGCGCTGCGGGCGGGGGCCTATGCCGAAGTGCTCGTGCGGACAGGGCTGTGAGCCAGGTGAAGCCGGTGATGATGCTGGCGCGCTGGAACAGCCCGCCGAGATCGACGAGCCGGGGTGACTGGCCGAAGCCTGCAGCGGCCAGGGCCATGGCAGCCAGCATGGTGACGGCGGTGCCTGCGCTGTAGAGCCCGAACCCGCGCTGGGCGGCCCGCCAGGCCCGCCAGCTGCAGGCGAGGGCGGCCGCGGGCAGGCCGAGGAACACCGGGAGGGCCGCCAGGTTGTGCGCGGCTCCGCTATTGCTGGGCCGGGTGAGCGCATCGGGTGTTCCTGGCGGGTAGCCGCTGACCGGGTCAGTGGTGAAGACCGCCGCGGCGATAAGCCCCGCGCCTGCGGCGCCTATCAGGGCCGGTGCCGCGCGGCTGCTGCTCGCGGGATCACCAGCGCGCGCCAGCCCTGCGGCCCCGGCCAGGAACAACGTCCCTGCCACCGCGAAGTTCCCGGCCTGGATCCAGCCCCGCGATCCGAGCGCGAGAGAACTGACGGGGTGGCGCAGCGGCCGGTAGCCACCCCGGACGCTGCCCTCAACAAGGAACACCGCGACGAAGACAGGGCCCGCGGCCACGCCGCAGCGCAGCAGCCTGCGGGTCCATGCCTGCGGCGTGCTGGGGATGCGGGCAGTCTTCACGAGCGAAGCGTAGCGAGCCACGCACTGCCGCCACAGGCAAGCGCCGGCGTCGGCACCGGCACGATTCCCGATGCTGCTCGTTTCTGGCACATGAGCCCCTGGCCCGCCGCTCTGCCAGCCGCCCGGACCTTCCGGGAGGCCCACAGGAAGCCCGCAAGTCCGCGCTCCGGCAGAGCCCACCACTGGAAGCCCACGAACAAAACGGCACTACGCGGCACACGGCGGCACGGGCGCTATGATGGCTTCATAGCCATACTGGCCAGCATGAATGCCGGTGACCAGGGCTGGCGCACTTGTCGCGAGATCATGGTCGCAGGGGCGAGAGAACCCCTGAAAAGCGGAAGGTCGGCGGTTCGACCCCGCCCCTGACCACTCGCTGATTCACGAGAACGCGCTGCGTGTAGTCATCTGGCCACGGCGCGAATTGAGACCGCTGTGAGCCGCTGGTCCTCTCCGGATCGGCGTGCGCCTGATTGCGCAGGTCACGGGCGTCGCAGGTGACTTGCTTCGACCGATTTGGCAGCGGACGGCCGGACGTGCACCAGCGTGCACGCTGGCCCAAACGCAGTGAATACCTATGCGGGCTGGTCGGTCGCGGACGACAGAAGGCTGCTCGACGAGCCGCCGTCAGATCCGCCGACTACGCGCACCTACCCGTTCGGCGTGCCGATCTTGGTCTGATGAGGCGCAATCACTGCGAAGCCGAACTCGGCGATAGGTGCGACACATGTGCGGTCATCGGCCCTGATGCGCGACCAGGTACAACTCTTGGCTTGCTGCGCGCTGGGCCGGACCTGGCGCGTTACGACGACATCGTGAGCGCCCAGCCTGCCGGTCGGCAGGACCCGCTCAACCCGGCTCGGGGAGCGCCGGACAGCGCGGTACAGCGCCGCAGGACCGGCTATCGCCAACTTGGCGCCATTGCCCGCATTGTCAACGGTCGTTGATTCCGATGATCCGCAGGGCGTCGTGCTCGGCGAAGTCGGCAAAGTCCTTCAGATTCAGCGTTGCGAGCGGCAGACCGCGGACCAGGCAGCACGCGGCGATCCACGTGTCGTTCACGGGCCGGGGGCGGCCACGCTGTGCGGCGCGTGCTTGCAGCTCGCCCCAGCGGATCGCCACCAATTCCGAATAGGGGAGCGTCACTACGTGCTGCCGCCAGTCAGCCAGTTCTGCCAGCTTGCGCGGTCCCCAGCTCCGCAGCACCGTCCACTTGGTAAGCTCGCCAAGGGTCACGAACGACATGCACCATGTCTCACCCGTCAGCCGCGCGCGCAGCGGGCCCGAGAGGCGACCGCGCAGGCTTGACGACGCGACGTCAGTGTCCAGGACGACAGGGCTCACGCCAGGCCAGACCGCCGGGAAGCGTACAGGTCCGCCACGAACTCTTCCCACTCTTCATCGGAGTCGAACAGCCCGGGGCGCGCCATGTCATCCACTGACGTGACCGGCTCGACGCCCTGCCGCCGGGCCAGTTCCTCCACCGGCACATCGTCAGGGCCGGACGGACTGGAGAGCGATTCCGCATGATCAGACGACATGATCACCACCTCCTCGACGGGTTCATTCTCCCACGTCTGCGATCCTGGCGCCGCGGGCCACGTGCGGGCCGCACGCCAAGTGCGCGCAGGGTCAGCCCGCGCCGCGGATGCCAGTGTGCTGCGCGCTGGTCCGAGGGAGCTGACAGTGACTGATCGTAGCGGCTGTGGCCTGGTCGAACAGGCTGTGCTCGGGGCGCTGGACACCGTGACTGCGGGGCGTCCGCGGGCGTATATGCCGTCCGCGAAGGCGCTGGCCCGGATCGAGGAACGTATCGGGCTCGGGCCCCGGTACGCCTACGAGTTGCTGCTTGACCTGGCCCGCCGCTGGATTATTCCTGTCCGCACCGTGGCCGTCATGGGCAACTACGGGGACCGGAGCTTTCCGCCTCCCGGGCCGGAGTACACCGAGTGCCGCCCGTCGCACGCTGGCCAGGTTGTGCTCGATGCGGAAGCTCGCCGGCTGGCGCCCGTCCCGGTAGGCCTGATCAACGGCACTGCCTACCGGGGTGGTACTCAGCCGCCGCTGGATCCGTTCCGGGTCCTCGCTGCGCTGCGGCGGCTGCTGGAGGATGCCCTCGTTCCTGACGGCGAGCTGATCGGCGTCGCTGACCCTCCCTGGTCCGGGACGAATTGCACCGTGACAGGTGATCTGGCCGCGCTCGCCAGCGGCCGCAGGGTGGTGCTCCGCGAAGCCGGCCGGATCACCGTTACCGGTGTTCCCGTCCCGGATGAGCCCCGGCGTGCTCCGTCAGCACCTGGCGATCGCCGGTACTACCCGTACCGGGGGGACAGGTGAGGCCCCTCCGGCCCACCTGGTTATCGAGTCGCTGCCGGCCGTGACGGTCGCTTCGGAGATGGCCCAGGCAATCGCCCGCCGGGCGGCGTCGCGCCGGGGGCCTGACTCGGATCTGGCCCCGGGACAGCTGCCAGTCGCCAGCGTGATCGACGAGTCCAGCGGCGGTGACGTATGGATTCTCCTGACGCTGCGCCCGGGCACTGACGCAGCGTCGGCATGCGAGCAGCTTGCCATGATCGCCGGGTTCTCGGCCGAGGCACCCAGGGCCTTCCCCTCGCCGCTGGCGGCCCTCCTGCGCTCGTGGGTGGATGACCATCGCAGCGAGGACATCGCAGGCAGCCTCACCGAGCTCGAGAACGCCATCCGCCGCGACGGGCGACAGCGGATTTACCGCTGACAGCACCTGGCTGGGCCGGCACGCCGGCCCGTGGCCACGAGGGACGCGTACCGCATCGCAAGCGGGCTCCGCCGGCATGCGAGCGCTCAGCAGGGACTGTGGCTCGTCAGCGTGGCGATGGCCTGTCCGACGCCCGCAGGCGGCTGGACACCTATGTCCCAGGAGCGCCGTGCGGATGGTCTCAGTTCTGGTCTCATTTATCTACGTCCACGGGCGTCGGCGGGCGGGTATGAGCGTCGGCGAGCAGGACGGATAGCCGTCCGTGCACTCCGCTGTACGGTCGTCCCTAATCCAGAAAAGCGGAAGGTCGGCGGTTCGACCCCGCCCCTGACCACCGAATCTCTGTGGCGCTGACCTGCGCAAACGGCTAATGCGGGCCTCCTGCGGTTGTTAACTGGAGTGTCCGTCCAAGCCCGTTTTTGCCCGTTAGTCGCCGCACGTTATCGCACGCGGATCGCACGGCCGTGATCACCTGCTTGCAAAGCAGATCGGATTGTCCACTCGTGTCTCGTAGTGTCGCGCAAATACCTGCAAATGCCGCACTTCTGTGGACCACGGGAGGACACAAAAGGACCGCGCGAGACAAACTGGCGCCCCCCTGGTGCCCCCTCTGCGTTCGTGACTTGGGGCGGCGGGAAGAGGGCGGCCCCCGCTTGCCCGGCTGCGTCAGCTCGAGGATGCGGCCGCGGCCAAGGCCGGGCGCCACGACTGATACGCGGCGAGCGTCCAGGGCGTCCCGGCCCCCGACGGGAAGATCAGCGTGTTCTCGCCCGGTCGGCCGCTCCGCAGTCGCCACTCACGGAGATCTACGGCGAGCGGCTGCAGGACACGAACCGTCCGGTGAGCGGCCGTCTTCGTGTCCTTCTCCTCGCCGAGCGAGATCGCGCGCTCAACGAGGATCGTCTGCTCGCGGACGTCGCGCCACTGGAGCGCCAGCGCCTCACCGGGCCTGAGCCCGGCGTACGCCAGGACGCTGATCAGTGTCGCGTCGTGCGGCGAGCTCGCCGCACGCATCCGCTCGATCGTCGCCGGAGCCAATGGCCGGACCTCAGTCCGCCGCGGAAGCGCAGCCTTGCGGACGGCACGCGCCGGGTTCGATTCGGTCTGCCCGTTCTCGAACGCGCGCTGAAGGATCGCTCCGAGCAGGGTGAGCGCGTAGCGGACCGAAACACGGCCGTGGCCGCCGGCGAGCCGCTGCGCCTGCCAGCGCGGTCGCCGGACACCTCGGGCCCGAGATGCGCAGGTTTGGCGAGGAACGGGTCTCTCGTGGACGCGCCGGTCAAGACGCGCGTTCGTGTGGGCGCGGGCATCGCCCGTCTCTGAGGAGGCCCTTGACTTTGCCCCACAAAGTCTACTAGGGTTTGCACCACAAACTCTAGTTGGGAGACAGGACTATGACTACACACATCGGACCGTCATCCGGAACCCCCGAGGAGGGCAGGATGGAGCCCCGCGAGGCGGCGCGCGTGCTGGCGCAGACCCAGGCCGACGCGCGGCGCTCGCTGGACTTCCGGGCGCCGTGGGTGTCGCTGGTGGCGGCGGTGGTGGTGCTGGCCGGCTTCGGGATCGTGTGGCTAGACGTCCGCAATCAGCACCCCTTCACCGGCCCGAGCCCGGCGTCGCTGGTGTTCTTTTACGGGCTGATCGCACTCCGGATCGCCACCGTCATCTACGCCTACGCGCGTGCGCGCACCGGCGTCAGCGGCCACTCCGTGAAGGTGCAGCGCGACGAGGCCGTTGTGATGAGCGGGGTCCTGCTTGTCTGCTATCTGGCGCTGATCGGGATTGCGAACAGCGGCTCACACCACGGTGCAGGCTTCTACTGGTCGCTTTTCCTGAACGGAACCCTGATCGCGCTCGCCGCCGTCTGGGCAGGGCGCTGCGCGATCCACAAGCGGTGGCACGAAGTCGCGCTCACCGTTCCGGTCGCGCTGATCGCTGCCCTCGCCGCAATTGCCGGCCCTCGTGGCATGTGGCTCGTCAACGGTGTGGGGCTTTGCGTGCTGCTGCTGGCGAACGCGGCGATCGGCACGTGGCAGCGGCGCGCGACTCGGACACACACGGTGCGGACGGGCGCATGACCGCCGAGGCGCTCGACCCGCTGATTCACGTCCCGGCGCGACTCCAGATCATGGCGGCGCTGGCCACCCTGCCCGACGGCGACCAGCTGTCGTTTAAACGCCTCCAGGACATGCTCGAGCTAACGCCGGGCAACCTGATCACGCACCTCCGCAAGCTCGAAGAGGCCGGCTACCTCGCGACCAGCAAGACGGGCAGCGGACCCGCCTCCCGGACCTCGGTCGCGCTGACCCACGACGGGCGCCACGCCCTCGAGATCTACGCCACGACACTGCGTGGACTGCTGAACGGAGTCTCAGCAGGCCCCGCAGCCTCAGGCTCGCATCTCGACCGCCACGGTGCTAGTCCGGGCTAATCCGACGCGAGGCGGTGGCGGTCACCGCAACGGCACTGCGTGAGAGTGGCGGAATCACGAACCAGCGGGACTCTAGGCCTCGCGAATTGACGGGAGCGCACTGCTGCTCTCCGCCGTCAGCAGGTTCAGGCGAGTCTTGCTTTTAATCCTCGGCGAGCATCTGCGGCCCGGGCACAAAATACGCGCCTTGCGCCCGCCGGGTTTCCTGACTGACCTTCGCCGTCTGCCGGATGAGCACCGCAAGCTGTTCGTGGAGTCCGTGCTGCGTCCCGCGCTGGACGCCGGGGCTCACAAGGGAACGGTGCCGTGGCCACGGGCGCTGCGGATCCACCGGATCGGTGTGGCCTACTCCATGACATGGAGCTTCTCGGGACCAGACGGCCGGGCGCTGTTCCGGCTGGCGGAAGTCGCAGGCGAGACAGTGGTGGTGTGGCTGCGAATCGGCAACCACGGCATGCCAGTCGTTGTCGGGGAAGCCTTGGGACTCCTATCATCGGAGGGACCGCCCGATGCGGCCCCCTTGGCGCAGCACACTGGCCACAGGCTGAGCCGCGGGAAGGATCAAGTCGTGCACCTTCCATGGCCAGCCCGGCAATATGAGTAACCTGTGCTGACTGCGGCTACCGCTGGCGCGTGCCCCGGCAGTTCGCGAAGCATGTGAAGCCGCTACCGCTAAGGGGGGGCGTGGGCCGCTCCGGGCCTTTCGTAGATCCCGCCGATGTCCCGGCATACGACAGGCGGGTCGAGGAGTTCGAGGCCTACCGCATGTGCCCGAAATGCAGCTCGCAACGTTACTCTCAGCGTCCTGTACGGTCTTGAACCTGCCATCACCGTCGCGGTGGCGCCGGAAGATCCCCGTCATCCAGGAACGGCCCGGACCCGCGCATTGAAGGACCGAGCCAATGCCATGACCCGCAGCCGCGTGGCGTGTGAACCATCTTGATCTGCGTGCCCACCGTTGTGGCCCGGCGTGCGCCGGGCGGGCGTCCCCAACGCTGAGCCCGGCGCTGACGCCGGGCCAGCGGCGCCCCAGGGCGCCGCCTTGACGAGGGCCTTGGTCGTGTGTCTTTCGGCAACTACGCCCGCGCGTGGCTGCATGATCATCCGAGGATGGGTCCGCGTTATCGGGAAACGTGCGAGCGGAATCTGCGGCTGCATTTTGCACCGTTGCGAGATGTGCCGTTGCGCGCGCTGACTCCGGCAGTGGTCCGGGAGTGGTACGCATCGGCGATGCGGGGGAGTGGCGGCCGGACGTCCATCATGCAGTCGTATCGCTTCTTGCGGGCCGTGATGACCACCGCGGTTCGTGACGGCGCGATCGTGAAGAATCCATGCCAGATTCCCGGTGCTGGCTCAGACCGGGCGAAGGAACGTCCCATAGCGTCCCCTTCCGAGGTGGCTGCCCAATTAACCTGAGCCGCGATTGCGGTCACTTCTCGCAAGCACCGGGGCCTGGCTCCGACCTCGTGAATGCGGTTCAAAGTGGCGAACATTCGCGGTCACTTCTCGCGAACGAAGCCAAACGGGTCAGGGCCGATATAGCGGACCGCGATCACGTCCTGGTCGTGCTCCCACACGACGAGCCAGTCGTCGTCACGGGTCCGCACCATGATCCCGAAGCCCGACCCGGCGAATGAGCGCTGGCGGGACGACGGAGCGCCAGGATCAGCCGCCAGTCCCGTGATGGCGGCGTCGATAGCGTCCAGCAGGCCCCACTGCGTGCCGCGCTCCAGCCGGTCGAGCTCGCTTCCGGCCCTGGGTCGAGTTCGACCGGGACGGGCTCGGTCATCGCGCGGGCGGGCTGCGGCGCCGGTAGGGCACCCGCCGCTCCGGGTGCGCCCGCCCCTCCGCGACCTGCGCGGCGATCTCCGGCGGAAACTCGTAGCTGTCGGCGTCCCCCCGCGCGTGCGGCGCGTGCGTGCAACTCGCCCCAGCGGATCGCCACCAATTCCGAAATAGGGCAGCGTCACGCCATCACGGCCTTCGTTCGTGATCATGGTCCTCTGACGAGAACACATGGTCATGCGGGGCCGTACTCACGCACCGCGACACGCCGGGCACACCCGCTCAAGATCCGCGAAAAGCCGCCGGCAACAGCCGCGCAGGTTAAGCGGCACGGTAAGAGCCTGTTTAACAACTCCTGGCTGAGCGTGGTTCATAATAACGTTTCGCTGCCGTGTTCTGGCGTCGGCCTGTCGGTTGCTGTCGTTAGCATGACCTTCATGAGCGAACTGCCCGCGGATGACACCCATGACGTGATCCATCGTGGCAGCGAGGTCGTGGCGGTTGTCGTGCCCATCGCGGAGTATGAGCAGCTGCGCGAGGCGCTGGCGGAACAGCGGGTCAGCGAGGAGTTCGACGCTGCTCGCGCCAGCTACCTGGCGCGCAAAGAGGCCGGGGCGGTCCGCTATGTGCCCCACGAGGAGGCGCGCCGCCGCCTGGGCTTGCCTGCCCGGTGAGTTACCAGGTCAATTGGGAGATCCAGGCTCTTGACCTGGCGGCGGGTTTTCTCAGCGACGATCCCGCTGGTGTCGCTGCGCTGTGGGAGAGCGTTAGCCATCTGGCCGATGAGCCGCGGCTGGCGGAGTCGTCCCCTTCCGGGTCGCCGGATCTGCGGCGCCTGCGGGCCGGCCGGTACCGCGTGTTCTACACGATCGACGAGCAAAGGCAGGCAGTGGAGATCGATCACGTAGCCCGCCTTCCGTAGCCGGGCGACGGGCTAACGTAGCTGTTAAGAGATCATGGTCGCCGGGGCGAGAGAACCCCTGAAAAGCGGAAGGTCGGCGGTTCGACCCCGCCCGTGACCACCAGCAAATTGCCAGTTCAGCGGTCCCTTGAGCTGGGCAAAGTCGAAGCCACGCTGATTATGACGATCGTCCTCGGGTGCCCGCCAGCATCTGCAGCTGACCGTGTTGGCCGAATCTAATCGCACGCCGATCGCACGCCGCCGAGGGCCGGAGGTGGTGCGTCAGCAGGAAAGCGGATGTGTTTGGGTGACAGTCGGGACGGTCCTAGCGGCGCGAAAGCCGTACGCCTAGAAACTCCCGAACGGGCGATCGGCGCACTGGTCATGGCGGCTCACCGGCGCTTGTCCACTCGCGTTCGTACCGTAAGGGCCGCTCTCTCGGACTGCGTGTATTCTGGGCGCCTGGCAGCCACGTCTGCCTGATCCGAGCTAAGCCAGCCCGGCGCTGGTATAGCACCCGAGGACAAGAGCAGCCCAGCCCTCACGTGGCTTTGTCCTTCATCGTGATCACTTCATGGTGGCCAGGCGCCGGGACAGAGTCACCGGGACTGAGGGCACGATGCCGCATGACAAGATCACGGCAGCCACCCGCAAGCGCATGGCGCAGACCGGCGAGTCCTATGCCGCCGCCCGGCGCGAGATTATCAGGGAGCGCCAGGCTGTCGAGGGCCGGATGTCGGGTTCGGATACCCAGTGGTTCGCGATCAGCTTCAGCAAGTCCGTAAGCGGCAGAATTACCACCTTGATGGACACCAGTGCCGGGAGGAGCGGTCCGGGTAAATCGGGGGTGGCGGTTGGTCCCGATGAGATCCGGGTCCGGATGGGCGGCGCTAAATTCGACATACCGCGGCTGTTGGTCCAGTCCGCTGGCCGGTCTCAGGAAAAGCTTCGCGGTACGACGGGCGTGCACTTTCCTAGGAAAGGTCGGCTGCTGGTAAACGGTTCTGCCGATGGCCTGGTGGAAATCACGATCGACCCGCCGTTCTATACTGGTCGCATCCTCAGCACCTTGTTCTTCAAGGAGCGGGTGAACTCACTTCTCGTCAGCCTCGTTGACCCGGACGGTTTCATCGCTGCGGTCGAAGATCATGGCCACAAGTAGGCTGTGAAGTCGCCTGGTTCTTCCCCAGGACCACCGCCCTGCCGGGTGGTAGTTCGCGACGGTCCATCTCTCGGCGGCCGCCGAGATGCCCTGGTCGGCCCGCTCCAGGAGCCTGGTCGGCTGGCGGCGCGCTTCTTCCCGGGTGCGCCCGTACACGCGGACGCGTGCTGCGCCTGGCTAATGCGGGCTGGTGCCGTTGGTGCTGGCTGAGTCCAGCAACTGCCGGAGGGCCGCTGTGTAGTTGTGAAAGGCCGTGCGGCCCTGCTGGCTGAGGCTGACCGAGGTCCGGGAGGTGACGCCCTTCCCGGACTTGACCGTCGTCACGTAGCCCGCGTCCTCGAGCTTGCGCAGGTGGGTGATGAGGTTGCCGGGCGTGAGCCCGAGCAGATCCTGGAGTCTGGTGAAGGACAGGTTGTCCCCGTCCGGGAGGGTGGTCAGTGTCACCACGACCCGCAGCCGGGCGGGCGCGTGGATGACGGGGTCAAGCCCGGTCTCACCTGTCATGTGCGCGGAGCCCGGTCTCGATGACCGCCATGAGCAGGAACGCCCCGCCGCCAGCCAGCGCGCAGGTTGCCAGGATTGCCGCGGGTGCCAGCCATGCGCAGCTGGTACCGGCGATCACGAGCCAGGCTCCGAGGGCGAGCGCCGGCCGGTATCGTGCCAGGGCGGCGGCAAGGATATAGATCAGCCCGGCGAGCATTACCGGGCCCGCGAAGCTGATAAAGGCGAGCGTCCGCGTACTGACGGAGTTGCTGATCGCGGGCGCGGCGATGAGCAAGGTCAGGTATCCGGTCGCCCACGTGCTCCCGATGATGCGGCGGTGCCGCACGGACTGGCCGCCGATGCCTGCAGCTGCCTTGCTGGCGATGACCAATACGGCCGCGACCGCGAAACCAGCCAGCACGAACACCGCCGCGATCGAGACGCCCGAGGGTCCGGAGTAGGGGTGCTGCCCGCGCACCGACAGCCACATCGCTCCGTAGCCGAGGAGCCAGACCAGGCCCCACGCCGCGTACACGACAGGTGCGCTGATGACTAGCCCCTTGCGAGCGCGCGTGCGGGCGTCCTGCATCACGGCTGCCGCTTCCTGCACGCTCATGTCCTGGTCCTCTAGCACGTCGGCCTCCTGGTGTAAGCGGAGCCAGAGTCAAACTTTGTATCTCAAAGCTACTTTTACTTTGAGATACAAAGTCAAACGATGCACGGACTCAGCCCTCGGGCGCTGCAGGCGGTGCGGATCGAGCACACCCGGGTCCTGCCGGGCCTGCACGGCCGCCGGACCTGGTAAGGCGCTGAGAACCGGCGGGAGCGAGGGACCGGGATGCCCGCCGGATCCCTCGCCGCCAGTTCTCCCTTTGCCTCAGCATTGATCAGCTGGGCTGGCCTACGGCTGGTACGACACGACGTTCGGTCCGCATAGCGTGGCGTCTCGGGATCGCCGGACCGTGGCACGTGCCTACTGCCTGCGGCTGCTGTAATCGAGCCCTATGAAGGGGGGTTAGCAGATAGGAGCGATCTGCTCGATTGCGCGACGCTGTTCCTCATCGTGTTCTGCTTTGTAAAGATCGACGGAGATCTGGCCGTTGAGCCAGAACTCTGGCGTGGTGCCGAGAGCCTTGCCAAGTCGAAGTGCGGTGGCAGGCGTGACGCTGCGGCGGTCTGCGCCCTCCCATGTCGCGGATCAATGCCGCAACGATGGCACTGACAGACACAAGGTGCTTTCCGCGACGGCTCACGGGAAGTCCGATCGGAAATTAGCCGGCCTTAGCTGGCGGCGCCGAGCGCCTGGCGAACGATCGGGTAGGCGCGCCTGCGCACCCACATGCGTTCCGGGCCGATGGTCGTCCGCGTCCAGGAACCCGTCAGCCGGGCTGGCGGCGGCACCGCCGCGCGGGGCACCGAGAATTTCAGTGACTTCGGCTTGCGGGGGCTCAAGATCGCGCTGCCTGACCTGAATACGTAGATGGTGTCGTCGGTAACGGCCACCACCCGGCACGGACTGGCGATGACCAGCCACGACAGGATTCGCCACGACGGATTCAGGCCCCGCTGAGCTGTCCAGGCGTAGCGCACATGGGTGTCCGGCGGGAGCAGCGCCGTGCACCGCGTCCGGAGGTCTGCTGACATGGTCATCTCCCTGCGATCCTGCAACGCATGCATCGTATTGCGGTAGAGCAGACAACTATTGATCCGGTGCGGGGCCCGCAGTCATCGCGATAGCAGCATCTATCGCGGCTATCGCGGCTATCGGGCGATCGCGACGACAAGCCATCCTGTGAGAGGACGGACAGCGATGTATCCGTGCTCCGGCCCCTTGCGAGTCAGAAGGTCGATGGCGGGGAGGAGCGGGATATGTGATGTGTTAGCATCAGATGCATGCGCACCACGCTGGCGATCGATGATGACGTCCTGCGCGCCGTGAGAGAACGAGCAAGGCGGGAGCGGCGCCCCATCGGCGAAGTGCTGTCCGAACTGGCCCGTCAGGCGCTGACCGGACAGCATCGCACCGGAGCAG
>Ga0302324_100013529_pt1 | contig 16536 bp, 15 predicted proteins | sample Palsa_T0_1_FD_201949 | JGI IMG/M metagenome (GOLD analysis project Ga0302324, IMG submission 201949) | Peat permafrost microbial communities from Stordalen Mire near Abisko, Sweden - Palsa_T0_1 | ecosystem: Environmental > Terrestrial > Soil > Palsa > Peat permafrost | place: Sweden: Abisko...
ACGCGCCTTACCCTCAGGGATCACCCAAAACCGGCCAATGAGGGTCACCTGAAAACCGGCCAACGATAAAACCCGGGACATTGACACTGGCGAGAGGGCGTATAGCCTCCGTCAGCATGAGCAATGTCTTGAGCGAAGAGAAGAAACAGCAAGTCATGGCACTGGGAAAGCTCGGATGGCCCTTGCGGCGCATCGAGAAAGTCACCGGTGTACGTCGAGAAACAGCAGGCGCTTACCTGAAGGCGGCCGGGATTGCAGTACGACCACCGGGAGCCTGGGGAAGGCGAGCGCCGGCAAAACCGGCCAACGAGGTGACCCCCGACTCTGGAGCCCTTCTTCTTGCTTCGGATGGGTCAGCCACGGCAAAACCGGCCAATGAGGTGACCCCCGACTTTTCAGGCGTATTTCCCCCCAATCAAGGACCTCCCGTAAGCCATCCGGAAAGGCCCACAAGTGCCTGCGAGCCGTACCGCGAACTGATCGAGCAGGGACTTGGTCGTGGGCGCAATGGTAAAGCCATCTGGCAGGACCTGGTTTCCGATCACGGATTTTCTGGCAGCTATCAAACCGTAAAGCGTTTTGTTCGCAAGCTCCAGGGATCAGGACTACCACAAGCAGTGGGAATCATCCAGACCGCCGCGGGAGAAGAAGCCCAGGTCGATTACGGTTCGGGCCCGATGGTGCGCGAACAGCCAAGGGGAAAATACCGACGAACGCGACTGTTCGTACTGACCTTGGGTTGTAGCCGAAAATCCGTACGCTTGCTGTTATTCCGTTCGAGTTCCCGTGTCTGGGCGGAGCTCCATGAGAAAGCTTTCCGCCGACTGGGTGGGTGTCCTCGCATCGTAGTTCTCGACAATTTGCGCGAAGGCGTCATCGAAGCGGACATCTACGATCCCACTCTCAATCCACTGTTTCGGGATGTGCTCGCACATTACGGTGTCGTGGCCATGCCTTGCCGGATTAAAGATCCCGATCGCAAAGGAAAAGTGGAGGCAGGTGTCGGACACGCGCAGAAGACTCCCCTCAAAGGTCTGCGCTTCGAAAGTCTGGAGGAAGCGCAAGCTTATCTGGATCGTTGGGAAGAACGTTGGGCAGATACTCGTATTCATGGCACCACGAAACGGCAAGTGGCGGCCATGTTCGCCGAGGAAAAACCCTCCCTGCTTCCTCTGCCGCTGGAACCCTTCCGCTACTACCAGTATGGAGAACGCGTCGTTCATCTGGATGGCTGTGTAGAAGTCGAAGCCGCTTATTACGGATTACCACCCGGATGGATCGGACGAAGCGTCAATGTGCAATGGGATGCGCTGCACGTGCGCATCCTGCATCCTGGTACGAAGCAACTTCTCCGCGAACACATTCGCCAGAAACGCGGCGGATATCGCATCAAGAGTGAAGACTACCCAAAGAAAATGCCGTTCAGCACAGGGCAGCTGCTGCATCGAGCGGGGCGCGCTGGAACCCAGATCGGTGTACTGTCTGTGGCCATCTATCAGCGACAAGGTGAGGCCGGCATTCGCCGCATCCTGGGGATCCTTTCCTTGGCCAAGAAATACGGTACCGCAGCGCTCGAAGACGCCTGTGCTGCGGCCATCGAGATCGGTGTGCCGGAGTATCGCTTCGTGCGCCGCTATCTCGAGCGCCGTCCGCAACTGACCCTCCGGCAAGTCGATCCGCTAATCCGCGAACTCACCGAGTATCGCGACTTCATCAATCTCAAACTCAAGGAGCAGCCAGAATGAACTTAATCGAACTGAATCGTGCGTTACGACAACTACGCCTCGGCGGTATCGCTAGCGTGCTCGAGACGCGGCTGCACCAGGCCCAGGCGGAACCGATGGCGCCCATCGACTTTCTCTCCTGTCTGGTGTCGGACGAACTCACGCGACGAACCGACCGACTGCTCGAACGGCGACACAAACAAGCACAGTTTCGCGATCCGCAGAAGACCCTCGGCAACTTTGACTTCGATTTCAACAAAAAGATGAATCGCAGTCTGGTTTTCGATCTGGCAACCGCAGCGTTCGTCGAGCGCCGTGAAGACGGACTTTTTCTAGGTCCACCCGGCACCGGGAAAAGTCACTTGGCCCAGGCCATCGGACAGGCGGCCATCGGACAGGGCTATCGCGTGCTCTACCGCGAGGCTCACAAGCTGCTTGAAGAAATCACCGAAGCCACCATCGACGGAACCCGCAAGGAGCATATGGAACTCCTGGCCAGCGTTCCGTTGCTCATCATCGATGATCTGGGAATGCGCAAGTTAGCGTCCACAGCGGCAGAAGAACTCCTGGAGATCGTGATGCGTCGCCACGAGCGTGCCAGCACCCTACTGACTTCAAACCGCCCTGTCGAAGACTGGGGCAAGCTGCTCGGAGACAGCGCGGCCGTCACCGCGATGCTTGACCGCCTATTACACCACGGTCACATTCTGAAATGCGGGCCGAGAAGCTGGAGAACCAAAACGAGCTTGCCTGATCAAGAGAAAATGGGATAAAAGAACCATGTTCCGGGCCACATCCGTTGGCCGGTTTTGACCTGTCCCCCGTTGGCCGCTTTTGACATGACCCCTGAGGCCAGAACAAGCATTTAGATTTTGGACCGATCTGCTTTGCAAGCAGGGGGCCGCCGGTTCGATCCCGGCCACGTCCACCAATCTTTTCAATCACTTGCACGGCTCCTAGTTCGACTATCTGCTTTTGCAGCAGGGGGTCACATGACGGCGTTACCTTCCTGACGTCTGCTCCAGCAACTTTTGACAAAGCTGGCAGCTCGACGTCTTTAAGCAGAGCATGGGGGTTCGAATCTCGCCGTTTTCAGAGCACTTCGTCTTGAGGCTAACAACCCAATAATCACTTCTTCTTCATCCCGCTAGGCGAAGCGTGTTCCTGACCGAGCCAATTAGCTCGTCTGATTCCTCTTTTGTTCTATGAATATCAGTCGCGGCTGACTTCAGCTAATTAAGGAGGATTCTATGTTTTCAATAGGTGAAGCGCATCAATTGTAGTGGCAATTCGGGGACCTGTTCGGCGTCGGCATCCTTTGGGCCAACGGGTTCCAACGCCGCCCCGACGTATTGGGACTTAGACCCTCGCTTTTCATTACCATTTTTCAACATTGTCTTTTCAACGACGACAGTATTTTTCAGCTTAACGCTTAAATTTGTAGGAGAAGACGAGAAGTTCACGTTGATGTTAATGCTATCGCTCGTTGACATGTCGCTAGCGCTTCTGAATTTCACGACGGGGTAGTGCAGAGAACCTTTATTTTGAGACAGTTCCTGATGGCCACACTTCCGAAGCCACTGCATTGTGGGCAACGACGCGCTTGGGAATTGCCGGATGGAGAGAACTAGCAGGCTGCGGAAAAAGTCGGACATTTTGTAACGAAACAACAGAAGGCGCATCCAAAGGCGCATGCGAGGAAGCGATCAGCAGCAGAGTCACGTATTCAGCTACATTTCCCCCGAGCAGCGAGTGCGCAAGGATCATCCGCTGCGGTCGATCCGCACGATGGTGGACGACGTCCTGAAGCAACTGTCGCCGCAGTTCAACAAAATGTACGCCAAAGTGGGCCGCCCATCGATTCCGCCGGAGCAGCTATTGCGCGCGCAGCTGTTACAGATGTTGTATTCGGTGCGCAGCGAGCGGCTACTGATGGAAGAGATGGACTACAACATTTTGTTTCGCTGGTTTGTAGGCCTGAATTTGGATGATCCGGTGTGGGACGCGACGGTGTTCACCAAGAACCGCGACCGGTTGCTGGAGGCCGAGGTAGCCAAGGAATTTCTGGCGCGGGTGGTAGGACAAGCGCGAGAGAAGGGATGGACATCGGACGAGCACTTCAGCGTGGATGGTACGCTACTGGAAGCGTGGGCCAGCGGGAAGAGCTTTCAGCGCAAGGACAAGAAGAGTGGGCCGCCGCCGGACGATCCGGGAAATCCCACGGTGAACTTTCGGGGCGAGGGGCGGTCGAACCAAACGCACGAATCGAAAACCGATTCGGAGGCGCTTTTGGCGCGCAAAGGGGCAGGCAAGGAGGCAAAGTTGAGCTACTGCGGAAATCTGCTGGTGGAGAATCGCAACGGATTGATTGTGTCGAGCCTGGTGTGGGAAGCGACGGGCACCGCCGAACGCGATGCGGCGATGGTGATGTTGCAGGATGTTCCCGGAAGCAAGCGTGTGACCGTGGGCGGCGACAAGGGTTTCGATACCGCCGAGTTTGTACGCGAGTGCCGGAACATGCGCGTGACGCCGCACGTGGCGCAAAACCTGAAGCGGCGAGGAGGCAGCGCTATTGATGGACGCACCACACAACACGCGGGCTACCGCATCAGCCAGAAGAAAAGGAAGCGCATCGAAGAGTGTTTTGGCTGGCTCAAGACGATTGCACTCTTACGCAAGGTACGGCATCGCGGAACGTTGAAGGTGGATTGGATGTTTACTTTTGCCTGTGCGGCCTACAATCTGGTGCGCATGCGAAACCTGATGGCCGCTCCTATTCCCGCGCAGTGAGTCGGGGTCGTAGTGTCTGCGTACGATCCCGAAACGTACACGCGGGGCGCCGACATACCAAAAATTCCCGCGAAAAGCCTCTCAAGGCTCACAAAACGACGTAACAAGGGCAGAAATCGCTCGCTCAACACAATTTTTCCGCAGCCTGCTAGGATTCAAGCCGAAGAATTTGCCCCCAGTCGATTCCAAACCGGCTGAGGTACTTTCGAAGACGATCCGCGTCGTTAGTGCTTGTCTTACGAGCGCGCGAAGCGTCGAACAACTGGCGTCCGGCTTCTGATATCGAACGTGAATCGCGGCAGACTTGAATTACATAAGCGAGCTGGATGCGATCAAACAAGTCGATTCTATCGAGTTCTTTCACGCTCAGAACTTGAGTTAAAATGCCATCAGACTCTTCTCGTTCTTCAAGTGCCGCCCAAGTCGCCTTGAGCCGTTCGATTTCTTCCTCGACAATCTCAACAGAAATGCGTCCACCTTGAGCCAATGTCGCCATCCGCACAACGGCTGCGTTCAGATCACGGAAGTTTCCTGTCCACTTTGCAGGCGAGGCGAGAGCGGAATCCAGAAAAGCCCGCCACGCTTCTTTACTAAGAGTCACCCGATGACCGGTGCGTTGCGCGAATTGGTCTAACTCGAATTGCAAATTGGGTTCGATGTCCTCAGGCCGCAAACGCAAACCCGGCAATGTAAAAGTCCAAAGATTAATTCGACATAACAGGTCTTCACGAAAGCGACCTGCACGAACGGCTGAAAGTAAATCGCGGTTCGTCCCCGCAATTAGTTGGAAGTCGCTGTGAGCTTCACTGTCGGAACCAAGCGGCAGGAAAGTTTTCTCCTCCAGGGCTCGCAACAGCATTGCCTGTTCGTCGTTGCCTAGCTCTCCGATCTCGTCCAGAAACAACATCCCCTTATCCGCAGCGCGAAGGACCCCGGGCCTATCTTTGAGCGCTCCGGTAAAAGCCCCCTTTACATGCCCAAAGAGCATGGACATCGCCCCGTCGCCTCGAAGCGTAGCGCAGTTTACGTCGATGAAATCTCCTGTGATTGTATGGCGCATTTTCTTCAACTCATAAATACGTCGCGCCAGTCTCGACTTGCCAGCCCCAGTGGGACCCATCAGAAGCAATGGATCCCGAGTGGCGATGGCGACCTGTTCGATTCGGTCAATGAGTTGGTTGAAGGCAGCGTTCTTGGTATCAATTCCTCCTTTTAGATAAGAGACAGCATCGCGCGTTTCCTGACGAAAGCGCGAAGCAATGCGGTCGTATTGGGAAAGGTCCAAGTCGATAATTTTGATGGTTCCCGGCGTTTTTCGGTCGCGTTCAGGGGCCGATTGGAGCAACTTTGCCGGTAGGTATCGAGACTCGGTCAGAAGGAATAAACATATCTGGGCTACGTGCGTACCCGTCGTAATGTGGATCAGATATTCCTCGTTATCCGTGTCAAAGGGATAAGCGCGCGCGAACTTGAAAAGGGTCTCGTACACCCGCTCGAAGTCCCACGGGTCACCAAACTCAATTTCATGAAGCTTGACGGTTGTCTCAGGTGAGACAGCTGATATGTCGTTCGCGACGCGGCTGGCGAGGATCTTGTCACGTAATCCGTGCAGGAGTTCCAGCCGCTTAATAACAAAGTCCGGTTGCATACAGATGGCAACGGTTGGCCGCCAACTCGACCAGCGGTCCTGGGAGCGACCGGCATCGAGGGTTGTGCCCAAGAGACCGATGGCAACATGTGGCTTAACTGCCATATCTTTAATTATAAGTTCTTATCGTATAAGATCGTCACATTAAATTAACCTACTTAGCTGTCTCGTGGTATCTCCCATATCCACAGTGGGTTACCTTCGGCGACAAGATTGGCATCAGGCCTGCATCTACAGTCGCCAGAGACGATGAAAAAAAGCGAGCGGGATGTTCGCGAGCGAAGTGGGAGTCGCGAACCGAGGGAGGCGCGGAGGAGAATGTACTTCGCGCCTCACGGGATCAAGAGTTCTGAAAGGAAGGAGGATGAAATGTCCGAGCCAAGTTACAACGTCATCGTTCCTGAGAAGGGCGTACCCATCAAAGCGTGGACTAAGGGGGTTGCTCTCGAAGATCAAGCGCGTCAACAGCTCGTAAATGTTGCGCAACTCCCGTTCGTTTTCAAATGGGTCGCCGCGATGCCAGACGTCCACTGGGGCGTAGGCGCTACGATCGGCAGCGTGATCCCAACCAAGGGTGCAATCATCCCGGCTGCGGTCGGCGTGGACATCGGCTGCGGCATGATGGCCGTGCAAACGGATCTCAACGCGCGCGATCTACCGGAAAATCTGAAGGGCGTTCGCGAAGCCATCGAGAAGGCTGTGCCGCATGGGCGAACGAACCACGGTGGACGAGGAGATCGCGGGGCTTGGAATGACATTCCCGCACGCACGTTAGATGTTTGGCAAACGCTGAAGCCGCGTTATGACGTAATTCTCGAAAAGCACTCCAAGCTTGATCGAGGGAATCACTCGAATCACTTGGGCACCTTGGGAACTGGGAATCACTTCATCGAAGTGTGCCTCGATGAATCGGATGCGCTGTGGTTCATGCTGCACAGCGGCTCACGTGGGGTTGGCAATCGAATGGGCAGTTACTTTATCGAACTCGCTCGTAAAGATATGGAGCGAATGTTCATCAATCTGCCCGATCGTGATCTGGCTTATTTCCCCGAACACTCGGAACACTTTGATGATTACGTCGAGGCAGTCGAGTGGGCACAGGATTATGCCCGCTGGAATCGACATCTGATGATGGAACAAATCGTTGCGGCCGTCCGTTCTGCGGGTGAAGTACGACCATTCGTCGCGGAGTTGAAGGCGATTAATTGCCATCACAACTACGTTGCACGGGAGTCGCACTACGGCGAGAACGTTCTGGTCACCCGAAAAGGTGCTGTTCGAGCGCGCGAAGGCGATATGGGAATCATTCCCGGCAGTATGGGCGCTCGTTCCTATATCGTTCGCGGTAAGGGTAACCCGGAAAGTTTCCAAAGCTGTAGTCACGGAGCGGGGCGTGCGATGTCCCGCGGCGAAGCTAAGCGGCGATTTTCCGTAGCCGATCACGAACGCATGACGGCCGGTGTAGAGTGTCGGAAGGATGCTGAAGTGATCGATGAAACTCCAGCGGCGTACAAATCGATCGAGGCCGTCATGGCGGCGCAAGCCGACTTGGTGGAGATCGTTCACACGTTACATCAAGTTGTGTGCGTAAAAGGATGACGGAACGTAAGCGGAGCGGAACCATGATTCGGATTGATGGATCTTCGGGGGAAGGCGGAGGGCAGATTTTGCGCTCGTCGCTCAGCCTGTCGTTGGCAACCGGAAAGCCGTTCCGCATTGAAAACATCCGGGCAAAGCGAGAGCGGCCAGGCTTGCTACGGCAACACCTAACGGCAGTTCTCGCTGCGTCTGAAATCGGAGCAGCAGACGTTGAGGGTGCGGCGCTAGGATCGAATACTCTTACTTTTATTCCAGGAACCGTCCGATCAGGGAAGCACCGCTTCGTCATCGGAACAGCCGGAAGCAGCACCCTCGTATTTCAAACGATCCTGCCGTCTCTGATGATGACTTCCGGGTCGAGCAACATCACGATTGAGGGTGGCACACACAATCAGGCGGCACCTCCCTTTGATTTTCTTGAGAAGTGCTTTTTGCCTGTCATTAATAGGCTTGGACCGAAAGTCAGTGTGCATCTGGAGCGATATGGTTTTTATCCCGCAGGAGGCGGGTGCTTCACTGCAACCGTCGAACCGTGTGAACGCCTGGCGGCGATCGACCTGACAGACCGCGGCGAAATCACTCGTCGGAGCGTAGTGGCAATCGTCGCGAACCTGTCTCCCGCGATTGCACGACGCGAGATCGACACTGTCGCGCACTTGCTGAATTGGGAAAAGGAATGTATGCAAGTCGTTGAGATCAGAAATTCTGTCGGACCGGGAAACGTTGTGTTGATCGAAGTCGGAACGTCGATTGGGACGACGGAACTATTTTGTGGGTTTGGTCGGCTCGGAGCAAGCGCTGAAAGCGTCGCAATGGAGGCCGTCAAGGAAGCGCGCACCTACATCGCTTCTGAAGCTGCGGTCGGAGAGCATTTGGCCGACCAATTTCTTCTACCGTTCGCTTTGGCGGGCGGCGGAGTATTCACGGCTTCGAAGCTAAACAGGCATGCACGGACAAATATGGATGTCGTATCGGCTTTTTTGCCTGTCCGCTTCGAAACTCAGGAAGAACGCGGGCGTACGAGAGTCGAAGTGGTCACGATAACGTGAAAATCGTGGTTCCACATTTGGCATCGAATAATTGCTGTTACGCCAAACAAAAGTTCATCTAGAACCCGCGGCTCTGGAGAATCGTCGGTATGCAGAACAGCAAACACAATTCGGTGGATCGGCAAGCAGGATTGATGCTGGGCCGGGATTGTGTCCGAACGTGGTCCAGTCCCTCACGGTAATTAACTTCCTTCACATCAATTCGTTGCCGATTTCAATTTTCTGAACCTGGGTGGTGCAGTCTGCGGCTTCATCGACTGTCACTCGAAAAGCAGACCGTAGACGATCATTCCCCCAGGATCAAACGGCCAGTGGTGCAAGACACGGATACTTCTCTGGCGAAGACTGGTCTTGGCGAAGGCCAAGAGCGGTGGGGTTCGAATCCCCAATAACGCCGTGCCTGATTTTCCCTGGCCATAAGTTTCGCCGGTGGCGAAGGACACGGATACTTCAATGACGTAGAGCGCCCGTTGCGAAAGCAGCGGGAGGTTGCAGGTTCAACTCCTGCTCCCAATAGTCGGGGTAGCTCAATGCGGGAAACCGCACAGAAAAGCCCCGTGTCCGATTTTCCCCGGTGAAAGATGTTGAGCAAAGAAGAACAGAATTCGTCGGTGGCGAAGGCGACGGTTACTTCTAGACGGCCGGTCGCAGGTTCGACTCCTGCCTCGGATCCGCCTTACGGTGGCTCCTTGTAGCTCAGTGGGTAGAGCATCCGCCAGCGAAAGCTGGGTCCGTTGCCACTAATTCCCCGACGAAAGGATTTAGTAAAGGAAGGAGGACACAATGGCGCGATTGAACTTGTTGAAAATTCCATTTCCGTGGGTGACTCGCACGCACGAAGGTGCTCGCGCGCGAAATATTTCTTCCGAGTTCCAACTGCGGCGATCGGTGCTCGCATGCTTGCTCTGGGAGGACCAATTCTACGAGGACGGAGTGGAGATTGCCGGCCGCATCCAGTCGCTCGTGCCAAAGGTGAAGGCTGAAACCGTGGCATCACTTGCAATCGAGGCACGAAGCGAGATGAAGCTTCGACATGTCCCGCTTCTACTTGTTCGCGAAATGGCGCGCCTGAAGACGCACCGCGAAATTGTTTCGCAGACGCTTGCACAGGTGGTTCAGCGCGCGGACGAGCTTTCGGAGTTCGTCGCAATTTACTGGAAGGATGGCAAGACTCCGCTCTCCGCGCAAGCAAAGAAGGGGCTGGCTCAGGCTTTCCGAAAGTTTGACGAATACCAACTCGCCAAGTACGACCGCAACGGACCGATCCGTCTCCGCGACGTTCTGTTTCTCTGTCACGCGAAGCCGCGTGGCTCTGAGCAGGCCGCTCTGTGGAAGCGGCTCATTGAAGGAGAGCTTCAGACTCCCGATACCTGGGAGGTGGCGCTCTCTTCCGGCGTGGACAAACGTGAAGCGTGGGAACGATTGCTCCGTGAAGGAAAACTCGGCGCACTTGCATTGCTTCGTAACCTGCGGAACATGAAGCAGGCCGGCGCGGACGAGTCTCTCGTCCTCAGCGGCATCGAGTCCATGAATACCGGACGAGTCTTGCCGTTTCGTTTTCTCGCTGCGGCTCGATATGTGCCTCAGTGGGAAGAATCAATCGAACGGGTGATGCTCACTTCGCTTAAAGAGCAGGACAAGTTATCAGGACGAACCGTGCTTCTAGTGGACGTTTCGGGCAGCATGATGGGCGCGCTGTCCCGCCGGTCGGAGATGCTCCGAACCGATGCAGCCTACGGCCTCGCCATTCTGCTTCGAGAAGTTTGCGAAAAGGCTATCACGTTCACGTTTTCGGATAACTTGGTCGAGGTACCCCCACGGCGAGGGTTCGCGTTGCGCGATGCACTCGACGCGAGCCAGCCGCACGGTGCAACCTATCTCGGCCGGGCACTCGAAAAGATCCGCGAAAAGTACGACCGGATCATCGTGATCACGGACGAACAGGCTCACGATCATGTGCCGGGTCCGCGAGGCCTGGGCTACGTGATCAACGTCGCTACCAACAAAAACGGTGTCGGTTACGGTCCATGGACGCACATCGACGGGTGGAGTGAAGCCGTTATCGAGTACATCCGTGCGCTAGAGCAAATGCCACTGACGTAAACCAAGAACGGATACGGTGTCTAGCCGTGCGCCGTATCCGAATTAGGTCTCATTAGGTATCATTGTGCGGATTGGAAGGCGCCCGAATGCTCGTAAGCGACACCAGAACAAGCATTTAGATTTTTGACCGATCTGCTTTGCAAGCAGGGGGTCACCGGTTCGATCCCGGTCACGTCCACCAACCTTCTCTATACAGATGAGCCCGTTTCTGAACTACTTGCTGGCAGATTCTGTTCTGCCGGCGCTCTTACTGGCTAGGTAGAAATAGCCGACTTTGTTGTTGGGATTGGTGCCATACCACATCCGCCCCTGCGAATCGCAGAAGAATTCCCGCATGGCGATTTCCGAATGGGGAACCGGATATTCGATCACATTGCCCGTCTTGGGATCGAGTCGTCCAATCGTGTCTTGGCGGTGAGAGTCGTACCAGACATAGCCGTCGGCGTCGATGCCCATCCCATAAGGAGTGGGGTCCGGGCCCGGCAGCTGATATTCCTTGAACGTTTGCGTCTTGGAATCGAACCGGGCCATCTTGCCCGAGTTGAATTCGCCAATCCAAATGATGCCGTCTGCGCCGATTTCCATCCTTCGAGGGTATGAATCAGCGGTAGGCGGCGTCCAGAAGGTGATCTTCATCGTATTTCCGTCTACTTTGCCGATTCTGTTCCGGCGAGGATTCGTAAACCAGACATCGCCATTCTTGTCCGGCTTTACGTCGTAAGCGCCGCCTTCCACGGCAAAGCGCGTGAATTTGCCCGTCTCCGGATCGAACATGGTCAGCGGAGTGCCGCTAGCCCATACCCTGCCGCTCGGATCCAACCGGACGGTGTGTTTCGACCCGCCAAAAGCAATTCCTTCTTTTCCCGGAAGATATTGATCCTGGTACTCCGTAATTTGCTGCGTTTTGGGATCCCATCTTCCGATCTTGTTCGAGGCCTGCTCGGCCAGCCACACGGAGCCGTCGGGCGCCGGCACGGCGGAATGAATCGCTGCGGTCCCGACATTGGGAACCGGGAAATCCTGCATCTCGCCCGTTTTGGGGTCGAGCCGCGTGATTTTGTTGGCCACTCCGAAGTTGGGGATCCACAGATAGCCATTCTTGTCGGGAGCGGCGCTGAAGGGCATGCGGCTGGGGCCTGGCATGTCGTATTCCACATAAACAATGTTCATCGCATCGCTGCTGAACGTCCGCACGGTGTCCTTGTATGCCGGCATGTCCACGGGAGACTTGGGCAGCACCGAATCCGGCCCCCAGAGCTTGGTCAGATACGATGCGATATCGTCGGCCTGCTGGTCGGTGATGTCGTACAGGCTGAAATGCATCGCTGTACGCATGTATTCCACGCGGTCCTTCCAGCCATCGGCGTCGCGCTTTACCGCGGCCATGCGGGTCTCAAATCCGTGGCAGATGGAGCAATGGTCGACCATCAGGTCCTTTGCCGTCGCCGGGGGGAAAAGGAGCTTCCCCTGGGCCTGGGAAATGTCGCTCCAACGCACGGTGCCCTTCTGCAACGCGAAGTCGAAAGAGGCGTTCTGGTCCGCCGTCAGATTCATGCCGGTGTGAGGATCTGCGGTGAAACCGACGGCCCGGATCAGCAGGCGATATTCGCCCGCGGGCAGCTTTTCGATTCGATACGTCCCGTGACTGTCGGAAAGAACAATCGTCGTGATCCTCGTCTTCGTGTTTTGAGCCTCGACGAACGCACCCTGGAAGGGCGCTCCGTCGGTGCCTTTCACATTTCCGGTGATCGCGGCGGCGGAGCACACAGAGCAGCAGAGAACTATCGAACTCAGTAACGCGGCGAACCTGGTTTGCAAGAGCATGGGGGCCCCCATTTGGCCTGTATCAAGCGGGATTCTATCGCTACAGGGCCTTTCTGGCCAGCGCGATGACTCCTATGACTCCGAAAATGGCCGACGCGTTTCAGACAGGGGCTACCGTTTCGGCCTCCGTCACATCCTCGCGCCACTGCTTGCGTTTTAACCTGGATACTTATAAAAACCGCGGCCGGATTTGCGGCCCAGCCAGCCGGCGGCGACGTACTTCTTTAACAACGGGCACGCGCGGTACTTGGGATCGCCGAAACCCTTGAACAAGACTTCGAGGATGTCCACGCACACGTCCAGGCCGATGAAGTCGGCCAATTCCAGAGGGCCCATGGGATGGTTCATGCCCGTTTTCATCACGGCGTCGACGGCTTCGGGCGTCGCGACGCCTTCCATCACCGCGAACGCGGCTTCGTTGATCATCGGCATCAGAACGCGGTTGGAAACAAATCCCGGCGAATCGTTCACCGGTACGGGCGTCTTCTGCAGCGTTTCGCAGAGCACCATCGTCGATTGAAACGTGGCGTCGCTCGTCGCCAGGCCGCGGATCACCTCCACCAGCACCATCACCGGCACCGGGTTCATGAAGTGCATGCCGATGAAATTTTCGGGACGGCTGGTTTGCGCGGCCAGGTGCGTGATGGAAATGGAGGACGTGTTGCTGGCGAGAATCGCGCCGGGACGCAACACCGCGTCGGCATCCTTCAGCACGCGAACCTTCAGGTCAAGCTGTTCGGGCACCGCTTCGACAACAAAATCCGCGACGGCGAGCGATTGGATGTCCGTGGCGGGGCGGATGCGGGCAAGCGCTGCGGCTTTGTCCGCTTCGCTGGTCTTCGCTTTCTTCACTTCGCGGTCCAGATTCCTGGCGATCGTCTCCAGCCCGCGATCGAGAAAGCGCTGTTCGACATCGCGAAGAATTACGCTGTATCCCGAGCGCGCAAACACATGCGCGATGCCATTGCCCATGGTTCCGGCGCCGAGCACGCCGACGATTTTGATTTCGTTCGATGGCATGAGAATTCGATGATAGCGGAACGCCGGGAGATAAAGGAAGTAGAGGAGGTATAGGAGGTCGATGAGCCAGGCGCGACCGCTTACTCCGGTGGCGATGCCTCGGTGACTTCGCGAACGATTTCGCGGGCGCGCTGCACTGCTGCCGGCATCACGAGGATCGTGAAGCTGTCTTCGCCGGCCAGCTCGCATCCTATGCCGTTTTCGTGGAGGCTCGCGATCAGCATGTTCTTGATATCGGCGTCGTCGCCGGACCAGACTTCCGCGGTGGCCTCGTTCGGATCGTAATTTTTCGGGATATCGTCCGGAGTTTCGTCATCCCCTTCTTGTGACTGGGTCGCAGACTCGGTTCCCGCGGCGTCCTCGTCCGATTGCGACGGCCCTTCTTCGAACTGGCGGAGGGCTTCGTCCAGCACCGAGTGGGCAACGTCATGGTGGCGGGCGGGAATGAAGATGGCGTAGACGGGTTGCGAAAGCCCCGGCAGTAACCCGACATCGCGCGTCCGCGTGTGGTATGGAATTCCAGCCTTATCGAGAGCCGTGGTGATCGCGCCGGAAATCGGGAGCTCGGTTCCGGTCCACAAGAGCTCCGGGCCGTCACTGGCCTGCGGGCGATTCGTGGGAACTGGCGCGGCTAACTTCTCTACGAGTTGCGCGCCGCAGTCAGAGCAGCGTGAAAAGCCATCGCGGTATTCCGTCTTGCAATTGGGGCAAAGCATGGCCGATTGGATGATAACGGAAGCGCATGAAGGAAAGGAAGCAGGCGAGATACAGGGTGAGGATTTTGGCGCGGACGGTCATTCCGGACCTCTACGCAGGGCCTCTTTCCTTACCTCGTTTCAATAGCGTTCTACGGCCAGCGCCACCGCGTTGCCGCCGCCGAGGCAAAGAGCTGCTACGCCGCGCTTGAGATTGCGGCGCTGCAATTCGTAGAGCAACGTTACCAGCACGCGCGCGCCGGATGCGCCGATGGGATGGCCTAGCGCGACGGCGCCTCCATTCACGTTTACCTTTTCGGGATTGAGTTTCAGCTCGCGCGTGACGGCGATGGCCGCTACGGCGAAGGCTTCGTTCAGCTCGTAGAGATCGACGTCCTTGTCGCGATCCCAGCCGGTTTTCTTCAGCAGCGCTTCGACGGCGTCGACCGGTGCCATCATCACCCACTTCGGGTCGACTCCGCTGACGGCCTGCGCGACGATGCGGGCCATCGGCGCTTTGCCAAGCCGCTGCGCGTTGCGTTCGCTGGTGACGACGACGGCGGCCGCGCCGTCGTTGGTGCCAGGCGCGTTGCCGGCGGTTACCGTGCCGTCTTTTTTGAAGGCCGGCTTTAGCCGGGCGAGGGCGTCGAGCGAAGTATCCTCGCGCGGGAATTCATCGGTCTTTATGACGACCGGATCGCCCTTCTTCTGTGGAATCTCAACGGGCACGATCTGCTCGCTCACAAAGCAGGATTTGATCGCGCGCACCGCCTTGCGATGGCTCTCGAGCGCAAACTCGTCCTGCTGCTGCCGCGAGATTTTGTATTTCTCAGCCACGAGTTCAGCGGTCATCCCCATGTGGAAGTTCTCGTAGACGTCCCACAGGCCGTCCACGATCATCGAATCGAAAATTTCCTGGTTGCCGAAGCGATAACCGGTGCGCGCGCCCTTCAGCAGGTACGGGCAATTCGACATGGACTCCATTCCGCCCGCGACCACAATCTCCGATTCGCCCAGCGTCACGGTCTGCGCCGCAAGCCCCACGGCTTTCAAGCCGGACCCACACACTTTGTTGATGGTCATCGCGGCGACGCGCGAAGCGAGGCCGCCCCGCAAAGCCGCCTGCCGCGCGGGATTCTGCCCCAGTCCCGCCTGCACCACGTTGCCCATGATGGCTTCGTCCACCTGCCGCGGCTCGATCCCGGAACGCCGGACCACCTCCGCAACAACTTTCGCACCAAGTTCGGTGGCGCTGAGCGGTGAGAGCCCGCCCATAAATTTTCCAATGGGCGTGCGAACGGCGCTCAAAATCACAGGCTGATGTGTTTCCATGGCGGACTCCTTCGGCACAGCGAAAAAAATCCCTTCTATGACGCAAGTATAGGCGGGCGTCCCAAGAGGGTCAATTTTGCTGGGGGTATGCGGATAGGGACGCGAAAAAGGGACCACCCCTGTTCATGACCGCAGGGGTTCGTCTTCCCACGGAATACTCTCGTGGGTCTTCACGATCTGGCCCTTTTCGCGTTTAAAGAATATCCGTAGCCGCTCTCCAACAGGGCTTGCGGTGTATTGCACCTTTGCCGTACCACCTATCGTGAAGTTCACAACACCGACGTACACGCCGCACGGTACATCTTTTGTATCCCACATCCAGCTATATAGAATGGAATCAGCGGTCCGTGCTATCTCTCTCATTCGAGCATATCGATACATGGCGGTCCCGGTGTCCCAGTTGTAGATAGTAAGGTCGGCCACTTCTTCAACAGTCCAGCCCGCGGGCAGCCCTCCGATGCCAAATTGCCATTCGTGGTTCGGCATCGAAACGGCCTCTTTGAAACCCATGTCTTTTTGAATTAAACCGGCCGCAGCTGTGTAGGCTTCCTTACCCACCAATTCCATACTCTTTTCGGGCGTGTGAGCCGGGTCGATTGCAGCTGACCAGAACGTGAATTCGCCCACAGCAGTAGCCACCTGTGAACTGAAAGCACTAGAAGTTATCTCATAAACACATGCAATGCTTTGAGTGGTTGAAAGTTATGTTGAATGACGTAAATCGAGTGTATGGACCTTACCGACGCCCAGTG
>Ga0302324_100013532_pt1 | contig 16532 bp, 15 predicted proteins | sample Palsa_T0_1_FD_201949 | JGI IMG/M metagenome (GOLD analysis project Ga0302324, IMG submission 201949) | Peat permafrost microbial communities from Stordalen Mire near Abisko, Sweden - Palsa_T0_1 | ecosystem: Environmental > Terrestrial > Soil > Palsa > Peat permafrost | place: Sweden: Abisko...
GATCAGCGGCTGCACAACCGAAACCGTGCCGTCATACGCACGAGCGTCCGACCACGACTCCAGATAGTGCGCCGACGGAATATGCCAGTGCGCGATCTGCCCCGTCTCATCCACGTTCGGACCGAGATGCGCGACGATATTCGCCTTGTTGAATGCCGACAAAAACTCCAGATCCGCAGGCGAGGAATAGATTGGATTGGAATTCAGTATGACGAGCCAATCCACTTTACCCGCATTCAACGCGGCCACCAGCGCCTTGAAATCACCGATCTGATCGCTTGGCAGTGGAATTGCCGGATCGCTCGATACCGTCACGGTCTTGCCGACATTGCCGAGAGCAGTATTGATAGCCAGCGCGAGAGCAGCGACGGACTCGTCCTGATAGAGCCCAGGAATTACAGCGCTCTTGCCGGCGCTCGCCTTCAGGTCCTTTGCCAGCGAGGCCAAAAACTTCTGCTGGGCAGCAGTCCACGCATATGTGGGTGCATCGACTCCCGAAGCACCGACGGCTTGCGCCAATGCCGCCGCAAACGCGGGAACCTCACTCGCACGCAGCCCCAGACGGTGTTCGGCCTTCATGCCCGTCGTAGTCGTCGTGCTCTCGACGGCGTACAGCCGGTTCATTCCGTTTGCCGGATCCTTGCGCCGCGCCGCGTAGTCTCCCACCAGCTTGTGGAATCCCGGGTACGCCGCGCCTGAAAGGAAGTCCGCATCGAGCGAGACGATGACATCGGCCTGGCTCAGGTCGTACTGGACATTGAGTCCCTTCGCCAGCCAGGTCCCTGCAATTGCAGGATCGTATTGCACCAGCGTTGCCTTGGGATACGCCGCCTGCACTGCCTTCCACTGCCGCGCCAGCGTTGGTGAAGTAATCGTTGCGCTCAGGAAGTAGAGGCCGGTTCCGTCTTTGCTCGCCGCGGCCTTGAGCCGCAGCTCCTGCGCAAACTCAGCCCACTCGCGGGGTTCTCCGCGGCACGTCGCATGCTTCGACCGGTCTGGGTCGTACAGGTCGAGCAGCGATCCTTGCGAAAACACATCCGACGAACCGTGGTTGTAGGCATGATCGGGATTGCCGTCTACCTTAATCGGACGGAACTGATCGCTCTTCACCAGCACCGGCACTGCGCCGGTCACGAAGGGATGCGCGGTCGCAAAATAATTCGGCTTGCCCAGCACCAGATCTTCCGGCGCTTTGACATAGGCATAAATGGGCTCGTCCGGCTGCTTAGTGCAGCCCGCGAGTCCGGCCAACGCCATCGAGGCGCTCATCAACTTCAAAAAGCCGCGCCGCGAAACAGGATCCACCCACTCCTGCGCTGCACCGGGAAACTCCCGCTCCACCGCAGCCTGGAAATCCTCTGTATTGGCAAGCTCATCGATCGACCGCCAGTACTTCTTGCCTTTCGCGCCCTTCAACTCAGCCCGCACCTGGGCGAGAGTCATCGGCGTTCCAGTCTCAGCTTGGGCTGCCTTGTTTTTCTCGTTATCCAAGGTGCTCCCCGTCCGGTTCGTGGTTCCGTCCATCCGCTGTTCGCTCATCGGTGGCAGACCTCGCAGCTAGTCAACTCGCGTGGCGTGCGAATGTGGTACTGCTTCTCCAGAAAATGCCCCAGCTCCATTTGGCTCGTGAACTTCCGATACTCGAGACGCGACTGGGTCAGAACCGTCATGCCGCTGCTGCTCGTCAAAGCAACCGTCTTCAGCAGCGCGGGCACCGTCAGTTCCGCCGATTCTTGTGGATTTGCAGCCGGATCCTTCGTTACGCAGTTCACGTTTTGTGCCGTCGGCGTGCCCGTCTTGTCATCGCCAACCGAACACCACACCGGCCGGTCCTCCGCAGGCGCTTCCCACGCCATGTTGTAAATCTGTCCGGTCGGCCGCAGGTTCTTCGCCGGATTGCGGTGGCAGTCCAAACACCACTCCATCTGTAGCGTGTTCTGCGCATACATCAGCGGCATCATGTCTACGCGCCCATGGCACGTCGCGCAACCCAGCCCCTTGTTCACGTGAATCTCGTGGCTGAAGTACGCGAAATCGGGCAGATCGTGCACCTTCGTCCACACCAGCGATTGCCCCGTGGCCCAGCTATTCCTGACTGGCTCAAGCAACTGCGCATTTGTCCAGATCTGCGCGTGGCAATTCATGCAGGTCTTGGTAGGAGGAATGCCCGCGTAGCTCGACTTTTCCACCGTCACATGGCAGTACTGGCACTGCAGTCCTAAACCCTGGACATGATGTTTGTGGCTGAAGGGCACCGGCTGCTCCGGCCGCTGGCCCTGGCGGGTAACCCATGGAGAGCGCTGCAACTCGTCCAACGTAACACCAAGAGCGATCACAAGAAGCCCCGTCAAAACCAGGCTCATCCGAGCCAAAGCATTGGAGCTGCGATCGAATATCTGCGCCATGAATGCTTTCCTGCTTTGTTTTCTTTCGTTCTTATGCCGCGCGATGAGTGACGTGTTGGCGGTCACATACCTTGCGGTTATTTTTGGTTTTAATGCAAAGGGAAGCTGTGCGTTGATGACCCCGAAAATTCAATATAGCAGTCACAACCGCCTGCGCAAGCATCCGCGCGGTTCAAATCTTAAAAAATGTTCGTGATGCGAAAGTTTTGTATTCTGCTGAAAAGCAATGCGTTGTGACAAAGCTGGAAGTAGGGAAAGCGTCACCATCGCCCTGGCGCTCCGCGTACCAGAGAATGAGATTGCGATGATGAAATCTTAACGCCGATTGCAGGCTTGCGGCTCCTCCTGAATCATCGTCGTTAACTTCTCTTACCTGTCTCGCACTGCGAGAACGCAATCAAGAACGCCTTTTCTCAAGCGGCGCCGCATAGGTCTCCGCAAAAGCCTCATCGGGCGACGTCGCCGGCCAGCCTACGATCACCAAAAATACATCGAAGACAAAAAATGCAATGGCAATGTCGTTGAACAAGGTTGCCTGCCGTAAATCGGGCCACAATTGATTGGCAGCCCAAAAAAGAAATGCGACAGCCAGCAAGATTGCCTTCACCACTTCCGTGAGGGCGGGCCGGTGCGCGGCCTGGTACACGAGATACGCGAGCGCGATCATGGCCAGTGGAAATGCCCCAAGAAAATCATGCGCCCTTGCAGGAAATATGTGCGGATCGGCGTCCCAGACGAGCAGAACACCCACGCTGGCCATCGTGATCACGCCGAGAATTACAGAGACAGATCGATGGCGCGGGTTCAGGCGACGATACATATAGGCCATTATTGCTCGACGCTCAAAAGGAAAACGTAAGGGCCAGCAAGATTGGCCGCTGACGAGTACCCCGGTTCATCTTCTACAACGCCGGCTTCACCAGATGCTATCGGCCATTTAATTTAGAATTCATAAAGGCATTCCAACCGGCTGCCGTTCGTCGCCTATCGCGAGTTCTTTTTTGCGGACTACGTGTTCGGGGGACGGTTGTCTATCGAATGAAGGGCGCAGTCTTACGGGCCTCCCCGACCCGGAATGACAGAGCCACAAAGGATCGGGTCATGAAATATGCGGGGTTGCTTGTCATGCCGGCCGGTTTCTTCCTCGTCATCGCAGCGATCGTGTTGTTTCCCGATTCCGCACCTCGCGCAGCATTCGTCGTGTGCGGCCTTGCCGTTGAAGCCATGGGACTGGGCGTCGCGATTCGCGGCCACATGGCGCCAAAAACAGGCCGACATGGATCTGCATTTGGCCGCAGCCTTGAAGGGGGAGAACCGCACGCATGATCGCATTCTCTCCTCCGCCCATCACTGAGATACCGTTGGCTCTCGCCCTGCTGTTGCTGGCTTCGCTCGCCATTGCGGGTGTCGCGCTTATCAATGCCGGCCTTGGCCGCTCCCGCTCCGCAGCGCAGTCGATGCTTGGGAGTCTGGCTATGATCTCAATCGCCGTTATCGTGTTTGCGTTGGCTGGTGCAACCATCGCGGATGGGTCTGCCGGCGCTGGTCACGCGTTTCATTTTTCCGGCAAACCGTGGAACTGGGCGGGCACCGGTCCGATCGCACTCAGCGGGCTCGCCGCCTCACCGATACGTGGCCAGCTCGCGCTGCTCTTTGAGTTTCTTGCCTTGGCCCTCGCCGTTCTCATTCCCTGGGGCTCGGGGGCCGATCGCTGGCGCTTGACCGCTGGTATTGCCTCCGCAGCCGTCCTCGCGGCGCTGGTTTTTCCCTTCGTCGCGCATTGGATCTGGGGCGGTGGCTGGCTCGCGCAGCTCGGTCTCAACTTTTCGCTTGGCTCGGGATTTCTCGATGTCGGCGGCGCGGCCACAGTCCATGTTCTGGGCGGTTTCAGCGCACTCGCCGTCGTGTGGATCGCGGGACCCCGCCGTGGCAAATTCCCGAAGGAAGGGCTCTCGACAGCCATGCCCGGCCACAACGCTGTCTACATTCTCTTCGGCTGTCTCATCGCACTCGTCGGCTGGCTGGCCTGGAACATGGCTGGAGCGCTGCTTTGGCTCGGCGCCGCTCCAGCCGCGCTTCCGAGCACCGCGATCAATACCCTGCTCTCTGCCGCCGCAGCTCTGGCAGCCACTTTCACCGTCACACGCATTCGTTTCGGCAAGCCCGACGCCAGCCTCTGCGCCAACGGGTGGCTCGCTGGACTCGTCACTTCGAGCGCGTGCGCCAGCCTGGTCTCGCCGCCTGCCGCCATTTTCACGGGCCTCGTCGCGGGCATCGCCATGCCTTTGCTTGTCGAGTTCCTTGAGCTGGCCGTTTCCATTGACGATCCTTCCGGCGCGGTCTCCGTCCACGCTGCCGGAGGCCTCTGGAGCCTCATCGCCGCCGGCATTTTTGCGCCGCAACCGGGGCAGTTCACCGCCCAGCTCATCGGCGTCGCCACTCTGCTCGGCCTTATCCTACCGCTAATTTATCTGCTCTTCGCCTTACTCAATCGAGTCGTCCCTTTCCGCGTCGATCCCGATGGCGAGCGCATCGGCATGGACCTGCACGAACTGGGCGGTGGCGCATATCCGGAATTCGTCGTCCACCGCGACGACTCGTACCATTGAGTCTCTCGCTTGGCGGATTAATACCCGAGCAACACCAGCCCCACGCCTGACCAGCAGGCCGGTGCAAGAGCGCTACGGCCCGTGCAACAAAAGTAGACGTCCCATCCCGCTGCATGCACCTTATAATCGGGCGCAGCACCGACAACTGCATGGGAGCACTGACACATCTTTTCTATCCCTGGGGTCTCTTTCTCCAGGCCGCGGCGATCATTCATTTCATCCGCCGCCGTCCCGACACCTATTGGCTCTATATCATCCTCTTTCTCGGCCCTATCGGCGCGCTGGTCTATCTCTTTGCCGAGGTTCTTCCCGATGCTGGCCTGCTGAATCAATCCTTCAAAGGCATCTCGCGCGGCAAGCGCATCAGGGCTCTCGAGCTTGCCATCCTCGACAATCCCTCCGCCGGGAACTTTGAGGAACTCGGCGAATTGCTGATGGAGAGCGGCAACCTGCAGTTGGCGCGCGATGCATTCGACAAGGCAATTGCTGCGCGCTCCGATACGCTCGATACCTTCTATCATCGCGGCGTCTGCGCAATCCTACTCGGCGATGCCGCAGGCGCGTTACCAGACCTGGAAAAGGTCGTATCGAAAGATCCCAGTCACGATTTTTATCGGGCGGGCGGGCTGCTGGCGCAAGCCTACGCGCTCACCGGCCAGAAAGAAAAATCCGAGGCACTGTTTCGTCAGGTAACCATCACATCGACTTTGTCAGAAACCTACCTGAATTTTGCCGATCTACTGGCATCCGAAGGCCGAACCACCGAGGCGCGGCAATGGGCGCAGAAGGTGCTCGATAAGGAACCAACCATGCCAAGTTATCTGCGCCGTCGTGAACGCCCGTGGTCCCGCCGAGCCCGCAAGACGCTGAAACAGCTTCCAGCTTAATCTCTTTATATGCACGCCTATCTGACTTACCTCGCAGCGCAGCTTGCCTTCACCTGGATGGTAGGTATCCTCGCTTCGGGTCAGACTCTCCAAATCACTTCGCCGGCCGACGGCACAGTAATTCATCCCGGCGAGACGTTCTCGGTCACTGTGAACTCACCGGATACCGCGTTTCAGTTCGTGGGGCTTGTGGGAGAGGGTCCCATTGGGTTTGTCGCCTTGAAGCCTGGCGTTCCTGCGCACTTCTCCTTGACCATTCCAGCCGATTTCAATATTTGCCGAAAATACTTGATCACGGCTATCGGCGTGATTGTTCCCGGAAAAAATGCCGACTCTCAACCGATTGAGATCGATGTCGAGCGCCCTGATTTGCCCATCAAGCTTACCGCGCTGATGCCGAAATTTTACTTTCAAACCCCCGGGGGCTCATTACCGATCGAGTTGATCGCGACTTTCAACGATCGACGCAAGCTGGATGTACATGAATCGACGAGAATAGCTTTTTCTTCTTCAAATCCCAAGATAGCAAAGGTCAGCGAAGACGGAATTGTGACTGCGCGGTCGCCGGGAAACGCACAGGCGATTGCGACCTATGCGTTGGATGGACGAAAGGTTCAACTTGCCATTCCGGTTGCGGTTGAAGTCGGACCACTCGCGTCGTCCGCGTACGCTCTCGATTTTCGCGACCAGCCTGCGGGCACGGCGAGCGCGGAGCAGCAAATCACCCTCGCCAATAGGACCCTCGGTCCCATTCGGGTGCTGAGCATCGAAACAACCGGCGATTTCGTCGAGACGGACAATTGCTCCTCGCAGTCCCCACTCGGCCCACACTGGACTTGCACCTTGAAGATATCGTTTTCGCCTCGGATAGCGGGAGTTCGCGAAGGTGCGGTCACTATAAACGATGATTTTTCCAGCGAGAGTCTTATTGTCCCGTTAAGTGGAACGGGACAGCGGTGAACTCCGGGCCTTAAGCGTTGCGCCAAATTATTCAGCTTTAATAGCAGCTTGGAGCCGCTGGGTTCACTTCTTCGCCAGGAAGAGCATCAACGCGAACAGCATCACCGGCACCAGGGCCATCCCCGCATAAAGCAGCATTTGCTTGTTTACGCCGCGCCGGCCAATCGCCCGCGGCCCACGGTCTGCTACGCCGACTTGCTCCTGATTTTCCAGATCCCACATCATCTCGTGAGCAGTGGCATAGCGGTGACGCGGATCGCGCTCCAACGCGCGATACAGAATCTCTTCGAGTTCCGGGGAAATCTCCTCGTTCAACTCGCGCGGTGGCGGAGGATCAATCAGCAAGCGCTCGTTCATCGCCGCCAACGGATTCGATCCGATAAACGGTACGCGTCCCGTCAGCATCTCATACAACATAATGCCCAGCGCATAGATGTCGCTGCGCTGGTCGCCGCGTTGCCCCTTCACTTGCTCAGGAGATATATAGTCCGGCGTGCCCAGTGTGGCAGACAGGTTCACAAACGTCAGCCGTCGCGCGTCTTCCTTCATCGCAATGCCAAAATCGATCAGCTTGATATTGTCGTTCTCATCCACCATCACGTTCTCGGGCTTCAGGTCGCGATGCACGATTCCGTGCTTGTGCATGTAGTCCAGCGCATCGCAGATGCGAAGAACGATCGTCACGGCTCGCTCGACCGGAAGCTTCTTTTCATCGTTCAGAATCGAGCGCAGCAGTCGGCCATTAACCCACTCGCTCACCATGTATACGCGGCTGCGTTCTTCGCCGTCGTAGGTCTTCACCACACCGGGATGGTCCAGCAGCTGGCCGATCTCTTCTTCACGCTTGAAACGCTCCAGAAGAATTGGCTCGGCTTCCATCTCCGGATGAGGGACCTTGAGGGCCACCTGACGATTTTTCTTCTGGTCGGTGGCCCGGTACAGCGTCGACATGCCGCTACGTGCAACCGTCGCGTCAATGCGATAGTGGTCGAGCACGTCTCCGGGTTCCAGTTGACTCATTTCGGCACTATGTCTATCGGCTTTGGCCCGATCAACCCCATTCTTTCATGCCCGTTCGTAAGTAATTTGTCAGGAATAACGAAAGAAACTCGAAGGTACGGTCTTCGTTACTCGTGGCGCCAATCCGGATTCATGGCCGTATGATGGGGAAACGTATGCACGCCTACGCGAGAGCACTGGCGGTTGGACTTCTGATCGCATCGCCGCTTGTGCCCCCCAGATCAAGCGCGCTGGCCGGTCCTGCCCTCTCTCACCCCAAAAACTTTCAGGAAACCGGCTTTCTGAATCGCACTCTCGATCTACACGGCGTCACTTACCGCTTTCAGGTCTATCTCCCGGAGGACTTCCGGCGCGACGATCGCAGGCAATGGCCCATCATCCTGTTCCTCCATGGACGCGGCGAACGTGGTGCGGAAGGCATGTGGCAAACGCAGATCGGCTTGCCTGAAGCGATCCGCGATCACCCCGAGCGCTGGCCTTTCATCATCGTGATGCCGCAGTGCCCCCAGGTTCATTACTGGACCGATCCCGACATGATGACGATGGCCATGGCGGCCCTCGATCAGGAAATCATTGAGTTCCATGCCGACACCGCGCGCACCTATCTCACAGGCCTTTCTCTGGGTGGCTACGGGTCATGGGAATTGGCACGTACCTATCCCAAACGGTGGGCAGCCATCGCTATCGCAGCCAGCGGCATTTTCTGGAGTTATGCGCCAGAACGCTGGCGTGAAGCCACAACTCTTCCTGCCGAGTATGCGCACGCGCTCGGTCGCACACCCATTTGGGCCTTTCACGGCAGCGACGACCCGGTCGTGCCCGTTCGCGAAGATGAACTGATGTACGCGGCTCTTAAAGCCTCGGGCGGCCACATTCGCTACTGGGTGTATCAGGGCCTCAGGCACGACTGCTGGTTCCGCGCATTTAACGAGCCCGATCTGCCTCGATGGCTCCTCTCGCACCGCCTCGATCCAAAGCAAGAGCCGCCTCCATTCGCAGAGCGCCTCGTCATTCCCCTTCATCCACCTGCTCTCAAGCTGACCCCTGCGCAGCTCGACAGCTTCACGGGCGACTACCTCGACGAACATGGCGCGCTTGCCGTCAACCTTTTCCGCCAAGGCGATCAGCTCTTCCAGAAGAACATTCATGGCGAAGTCGCCGAACTCGCCGCAGAGTCGCTCTCCGCTCTCTACTACCCGAATGGCATCAGCCTAATCCGCATCTCCGTCGAACGCGATCCTCAGGGCCGCATCGTCTCCCTAACCCTGCGCGACGACCGCCACGAGGAACATTGGGAGAAACAGCGGCCCATTCCCTCCATCCGCTAGATCGCAGGCCTCCAATCTTTCTGGAACACAGGTCGCCCCCCTTTCGTATTAAGCTCAGTACGGAATTCGGAGGCAACGATGTTTTGCAGCGGATGTGGTCAGGCTCTCGCGCCGGGGCAGCCGGTATGCGCTCATTGTGGTCGACCGTTGATGGCGGCGCCGCCCATGCCCATAGTGCCTAATTTCGATTTCCAGCTCCAGAACTACTCGAGTCGCGTCAAGGCCCTCAGCATCGTCTGGTTCGTTTATGGCGGATTGTCGCTTGCACTGGGCTTCGCCGGGATGGCCTTTGCCAACTCGTTTCTCAATCACGGCTTCGGCCCCTGGGGTCACGGTCCCTTTGGTCCAGGATGGGGTTTCGGGCCGGCGCTGATCCGCTTTGCATGGTCCATCTTGCTGGTCCGTTCCGCGCTTGCTTTGCTCGCCGGCTGGGGTCTGATGGAACGAACACAATGGGGTCGGGTGGTTGCAATCGTCGCCGCGTTCTTCTCGCTGATTCGGATTCCTATCGGCACCGCCCTCGGCATCTGGACCCTGGTAACCCTGCTCGGCTACCGCAACACGACGCTCTACGACCAGCTTTAGGGCTGCGGCCAGCGTTCGGGCACAGGACCGAGAACCGAGACGGTTCCCAGGCAGCAAACTGTCAGGATCGGCCCATCGCCCTTCGTCCCTATTCTCTATTCCCCGTTTCCTGTTTCTGTCCTTCGGGTTGACACCCGACCCAAACGGTGCAACACTTGGGTCGGATGTCTACCCAAAAGAACAACGATGACCGCATCACCCTTCTGCAAGGGACGCTGGACCTGCTCATTCTCAAAACCCTCCGGCTGGGGCCATGCCATGGCCAGGGCGTGGCGCGCTTGATCCAACGCCAGTCGGAGGAAGTGTTCTCCGTCGACCACGGTTCCCTCTACCTGGCCCTGCAAAGGCTCGAAGACAAGAAGTGGATCAACGCCGAATGGGGCGTAAGCGAAAACAACCGCAAGGCCCGGTTCTATTCGCTGACGGAGAAAGGGCGAGAGCAGCTTGCGGAGAAAACAAGCGAGTGGCAGCGCCTGACGCGCGCAATGGAGCTGATTCTGGACGGCAATGCAGGACCGAGACGCGAGGAGGTTTGACCATGTTCCGAGACAAGCGCAGCGATGAGGATTTTGCAGAGGAGATCAAGGCCCACCTGGCAATCGAGGCCGACGAACTGAAGAGCGAAGGTCTGAGCGACGACGAAGCTCGCCGCACTGCGCGAGTCGAATTCGGCAACGTGCGCGCAACCCAGGAGCGTTTCTATCTGAGGAACCGCGTGGTCTGGTTCGACAATCTCGTGCGCGACACCCGCTTCGCGATCCGCCAGTTCGTGAAGAACCCTGGCTTCTCCGTCATCGCGACTCTTGTGCTCGCTCTCGGCATCGGTGCCTGTGTGGCCATCTTTGCCTTCGTTGACGCGGCGATGCTCGAACCGCTTCCCTATGCGAATCCCAACCGGCTGATGTCAGTCAACGAGAGCGAGGTGGGCAAGCCGCTTTGGCCTCTCACGTATCCGGATTTCCGCGATTGGCAACGCATGAACCAATCCTTCAGCTCGCTCGACGTCCATACGGGCGCCGGATTTCTTCTGCGCACGGGTTCCGGTGCAGTGCCCGTTCAGGGTCAACGAGTCAGCGGCGGATTCTTCCAGACTCTCGGCGTGCGTCCCATCCTCGGACGCAATTTCAACCCCGGCGAAGATCGTCTCGGGGGACCAAATGTTGTGATCCTCAGTTATGGCGGCTGGCTCCATCGCTTTGGAGCACGTCGTGATCTGATCGGACAAACGCTGGATCTCGACAACCAGGCCTACACGGTAATCGGCGTACTTCCACCGTCTTTTACCTTTGCGCTGGCTGGCAATGCCGAATTCTGGGTCCCCATCAACAGCTTGTCGACGCACGAGCGCACCCGGAACTTCTACAACTTCCTCGGAGTTGGAAGACTGCGCGACGGCGTTTCTCTGCCCACGGCGCTTGCTGAAATGAAAGCCATCGCAGCGCAGATGCGTCAGCAATATCCTGCGCCAGGCCGCGATGAAAGCGCCAGCGTCGTTCCCCTTTCCGAAATTGTCGTCGGGCAAGTGCGGCCCATCTTCCTCATGCTTTTTGGCGGCGCCGGCCTGCTGCTTGCCATCGCGTGCATCAACGTCTCCAGCCTCCTCCTCGTGCGCTCTGAAAGCCGCAGGCGCGAAATTGCGGTTCGTGGTGCACTCGGCGCAACGCCGAGCCGGTTGGTGCAACAGTTCGTCACCGAGGGACTTTTGCTTGCCCTGCTCGGCAGCATGGCAGGCATCACGGTTGCCGCCGTGCTGATGAGGCTCCTTGGCGGCCTGGTTCCCAAAGACATCGCAGACAACGTGCCGTTTCTTGAAGGTGTTGAGCTGAACGCACATGCCGGCACGTTTGCCGCCGTCATCTGCCTGCTTGTAGCTCTGTTGCTGGCCGCCACGCCTGCGCTCCGTCTCTCCTCCCAGAAAGTGCGCGACGGGCTTGGTGACTCAGATCGGGGCGTGGCCAGCCGGCTTTGGCGCAGGCTGGGAGCAAACCTCGTCGTTGTTGAACTGGCCGTGGCGGTCGTGCTGCTTGCTGGCGCGGGGCTGCTGGGAAAGAGCCTCTACCGTCTCCTCCACGTCCCTTTGGGATTCGATCCAAGCCACCTCGCCACCGTGCGCGTCGCAGCTCCCGGCACGATGTTCAAGACAGACGATCAGGTCGACAATCTCTATCAGGAAATTGAACGCCGCGTCTCAAGCCTTGCCGGCGTGGAATCTGTCGGAATGAGCAGTAGGCTTCCTGTGGAGTGCGATTGCAATACCGACCGCATCCATTTTCCGCCACGGCCTTATCACGGCGAACACAACGACGTCGATGAACGCCACGTGAGCGCCGCCTATCTTTCGACGCTCAAAGCCCCTCTGCTGCGCGGCCGTCTATTCAGCGGGGCAGACGATGCTTCCACGCCCGGAGTGGCTGTCATTAATCAGGAACTCGCCCGAAGATTCTTCCCCAGTGAAAACCCGCTTGGCCAAATAATCGCTAATGACGAAGGGGGACGGCCTTCCGAGTGGGAGATTGTTGGCGTGGTCGACGATGTACGGGAGGGCCCGCTCGACGCGCCCATCTCTCCCGTCGAGTACTTCCCTCTGAACCAGACGCGCGACCATTCTTTTAACCTCGTTGTGCGTACATCGCAAGATCCGGCGACGCTGCTGCCGGTTCTTGTCAGCACGCTCCACCAGATCGATCTCAATCTCGGTGTCTCCGATGAATCCGCGATGGGGGACGAGATATCCTCAACACAAGCAGCACTGCTCCATCGATTCTCGGCTTGCCTTGTCGGCGGATTTGCTGGGGTGGCTTTGCTGCTGGGCGTGGTTGGACTCTATGGCGTCATTGCCTATTCCGTCAGCCAGCGAACGCGCGAAATCGGCATCCGCATGGCCCTCGGGGCGCAGCGCAGCTCAGTCTACTCGCTGGTCATGCGGCAGGCTGGTTGGCTTACAGTCGCCGGCCTCGCCATTGGGCTCGTGTGCTCTGCGGGCACGTCGCTCTTGATTCGCAAGCTGCTCTTCGGTGTACAGGCCTGGGATGCGATGACGCTGGGATCTGTGGCGTTGCTCTTGGCACTCGCGTCTCTTGCGGCGAGTTTCGTGCCGGCGCGGCGCGCTGCCTCGGTGAATCCAACCGACGCATTGCGGGCCGAATGAAGCTGGGGCGATTACAATTTCTCTATGAGCTTTCCGCAGAATCGCATGCGTCGCCTGCGTCGCACAGAGTCGCTCCGCGCGCTGGTTCGCGAAACTGCGCTTGACCCCGGCGACCTGATTTACCCCTTGTTTCTTCGTCCCGGCAACGGCGTGCGCAATGCCATCAGTTCCATGCCCGGCGTCTTCAATCTCTCCGTCGATGAAGCGGTGCGCGAAGCTGAAGAGGCAGCGCAGCTCGGCATTGGCGGCCTGTTATTGTTCGGCCTTCCCGATGCGAAAGATGAGCAGGCGACCGGTGCCTGGCACGAAAACGGTATTGTGCAGCAGGGTCTTCGTGCACTCAAACAAACAGCCGCGGCAAAGAAACTCGTTCTTATCGCCGACGTGTGCCTCTGTGAGTACACCAGCCACGGCCACTGCGGCGTGGTGGTCAAATCTCCAGATGGCTTTGAAGTCGACAACGATCCTTCTCTCGAACTTCTGGCTCGCACCGCAACCAGCCTCGCTCGTGCCGGAGCCGACATCGTCGCGCCGAGCGACATGATGGACGGCCGTGTCGCGGCGATTCGTGAGGACCTCGACAAGAATGGCCTCAGCGACACGCCGATCCTCAGCTACGCCTCCAAGTTTGCCTCGGCGTTCTATGGACCCTTTCGCGAAGCTGCCGATTCGGCGCCTCAATTTGGCGACCGCCGAAGCTACCAGATGGATGGCGCAAACCTACGCGAGGCGCTGCGCGAGATCGATCTCGATCTCGAAGAAGGTGCGGACATGATCCTGATGAAGCCGGCTATGCCCTACCTCGACGTCATCCTTGCTGCCCGCGACCGCGTGGACGTGCCCATCGGCGCCTATCAGGTCTCCGGCGAATACTCCATGCTCCAGGCTGCTTTTGAGAAGGGCTGGCTCGAACGCGACCGCGCCATTCTCGAGTCGCTCGTCGGCATTCGCCGTGCCGGCGCGGACTTTATCGCGACCTATTTCGCGAAGGATGCAGCCAGGCTCCTGGCGCGCTAGAGCTTCCTGCGAAGAGTTTCAAACCCAACATATCCAATGATTGCCGAGATCATCGCGATCACGAAATTCTTGCCTGTGAGAATGTCGTTCAACGCGTAGGCGAGGCTCTTCCGTTGCCCGTTGGCAACGGTGAATTCTCCCATCAGCAGATTGGAATAGAAGAGAAACACGATGAACGCGACTTCGATCACAGCCCGCGAGACGGCCGTCAAGCGTCGACGATTCCTTGAGTTCGGCTGCATGGATTCTCAATACTAACAAGAATCAATCGCCGCCCAAACTGCAGCGCATTGCATAAATCTCTTTGCGTAGAGCGATGTCTATGTTTTTCTAAGGGCACCCGCCTATGCTGAAACAGCTCGAACGCTATTTTGAATTCACTCATCTGGGGACCAACTGGCGCACGGAGATTCTGGCCGGAGTCACGACCTTTCTCACGATGGCCTACATCGTGCTCGTCAACCCCGCCATCCTCGCCGCAGCCGGCGTGCCGCTGCCCGCGGTCACTGCAGCTACATGCCTTTCGGCTGCATTTGGCTCTATTCTCATGGGCATTATCGCGCGCTATCCCATCGCTCTTGCGCCGGGCATGGGCCTCAACGCGTACTTCACCTACACCGTCTGCCTCAAAATGCACATCCCCTGGCAGACCGCGCTGGGCGCAGTCTTTCTCTCCGGGGTGATCTTTCTCGCCCTCACCGCGGCCGGCATTCGCCAGATGATTCTGCGCTCCATTCCCCACGAACTGTATGCCGCGGTCGCCAGCGGCATCGGACTCTTCATCGCCTTCATCGGGTTTCGCAATGCGGGCCTGGTCGTCAGCGATCCGGCTACGCTCGTCGGCCTCGGCAACATTCGCAATCCTACTGCGGCGCTCGCTCTCCTGGGCTTGATTCTCATGGTCGCGCTGGAGATCAAGAAAGTCCGCGGCTCCATTCTCATTGGCGTTCTTGTCATCACTGGGATCGCCTGGGCCATGGGCATTGTGCATTGGACGCCCGCCAGCGGCGGCTTTCAAAGCCTGGCCGGCACTTTCCTGAAACTCGATATACGCGGCGCACTCAACAAAGGCCTCCTCGAAATCATCTTCGTCTTTTTCTTCGTCGACCTCTTCGACAATCTCGGCACGCTCGTCGCGGTCACCAAGCGCGCCGGTCTGCTTGCCGCCGATCACTCGATTCCGCGCTTGAACCGGATCCTGCTGGCCGACGCCACGGCGACCGTCTTCGGCTCGATGGTGGGCACATCCACGGTCACAAGCTACGTGGAATCGACCGCGGGCGTCGCTGCCGGCGGACGATCGGGCGTCACAGCCATCGTCACGGGCTTGCTGTTTCTGGCGGCTGTCGGCGCTGCTCCTTTCGTCGGCGTCGTTCCTTCAGCGGCAACTGCTCCAGCATTGATCCTCGTCGGGTCGCTCATGCTGGCTACCATAACGGAGATTCGCTGGCACGACCCGCTGGTTGCGGTGCCCGCATTTCTGACGCTGATTCTGATTCCGCTGACTTACTCCATTGCCAACGGCCTGGGCTTCGGCATCATTGCGTGGGCCGTGCTTCACCTGGCTACGGGCAACTATCGCAAACAGGACTGGCTTCTCTACATTCTGGCTGTTCTGTTTCTTCTTCGCTTCATCTATCTCGGCGGAAGCTGATTTCAGGCGAGTGCGCTGCGGAACTAAAATCGCCTGAGATGCCTTGCCTCACCGTTCGCCGTTTCGTTTTCGTCGCCGCGGTTCTGCTCTGCGCTGCGTGCCAGACTTTCGCCGCCGATACCTACCGCATCGTCCACACCTATCCGCACGATCAGCAGGCCTTCACGCAGGGCCTCATCTTCATCGACGGCCACCTCTACGAAAGCACCGGCATCGAAGGCAAATCCTCTTTGCGCGAAGAAGACCTTGAAACCGGCCGCATTTTGCAGTTTCACGACGTGCCAAGCAAATACTTCGCCGAAGGCCTTACGGACTGGGGTAGTACGCTGATCCAGCTCACCTGGCAGTCGCACGTGGCGCTCGTGTACGACCGCGAAACCTTTCATTTTCAGCGCTCATTTCAGTACGACGGCGAAGGATGGGGACTCACGCACGATGCGAAGACCCTGATCCTCAGCGACGGAACCGCGACCCTGCGCTTCTACGACCCGGCGACGTTCCGCGAAACGAAAAGCATTATCGTGAAGGACCACGGCAAACCAGTCGATCAACTCAACGAGCTCGAATTCATCCGTGGCCAAATCTATACGAATGTCTGGCACTCGGACCGCATCGCGCGGATCTCACCGGCAACCGGCGCAGTCCTCGGCTGGATCGATCTCAGCGGCTTGCTCCCCGCGAGCCAGCATGCAAGCGCTGAAGCCGTGCTCAACGGCATTGCCTACGACGCCGCACACGACCGCCTCTTCGTCACCGGCAAACTTTGGCCGAAGATCTTTGAGATAAGAGTGGTTCCCGAGGTAGAAAAGGCACCGGCCCACCGTCATCAAAAATGAGCTTGGGTTGCAAGACTGTGAGGCTCCGTTGCCAAAGTAATCGGCGTCACATCGGGGCAGCCGCGCGCGCACTGATACTCTCC
>Ga0302324_100013534_pt1 | contig 16531 bp, 14 predicted proteins | sample Palsa_T0_1_FD_201949 | JGI IMG/M metagenome (GOLD analysis project Ga0302324, IMG submission 201949) | Peat permafrost microbial communities from Stordalen Mire near Abisko, Sweden - Palsa_T0_1 | ecosystem: Environmental > Terrestrial > Soil > Palsa > Peat permafrost | place: Sweden: Abisko...
ACACGGCGATCTGGCTCTTCCATCCGCGGTGAACAGCCGTCGAGGCGCGGAAACAAACAGCTGAAGCGGGCGATGTTCCTGTCGGCCTTCGCGGCTCTGCGCGATCCGATCTCCAGGGCGTACTACACACGCAAGATCAGTCAGGGAAAGCGCCATAACCAAGCCCTCATCGCGCTCGCACGTCGCCGCTGCGACGTCCTGTTCGCCATGTTGCGCGACGGGACGTTTTATAGCCCACCGGAACCCAAAATGTCATTGACAACCACATAGGGGCACCCCCCGGGCCCGATCGCGCCGGCGCTTGCGCAGATCAGCGCGGCACCTGCGGCGCTCGACCCGCCTTGCTTTTCGTTCGTTCAATACCGCGCTTGAGGTTACGGTATATTGGCGTGGGGCGCGCGATATGCGCCATGCCGCGAGGGATGACCATGCCGATGAACACTTCCGTGCGCGCCGCGATTGCGCCCGCGCTGCTGCTCCTCTGCTCGCTGCCGACGGGCACACAGGCCCAGGTCCCGGCAGCGATCGTCGCCCCGGACACGGAAGACGCCGCCGCCAGCCGCGAGATCGCGGCGGCAACCACCGAGCCCCGCTTCTCGTCGCCCTGGGTCTCGTATCTACCGGCCTCCGCGACCGTCCCCTCGCCGCGGGCTTTTCTGCATCGGATCCCCGGCGCCCCCGGCGAGCTGGTGGATTCGGCCGCCGCGTATGCGTACAGCCGGGCACTCGCCGCCGCCTCGCCCCGCGTGCGCGTGTTCACCATCGGCCGCTCCGAGGAGGGTCGCGACATCGTGCTGCTCGCGATCGCGGACGAACAAGGCATCCGCGACCTCGAACGGCTGAAAGCAGCGACCGCCGCCCTCGCCGATCCGCGCAAGACCGATCCCGCCGCCGCCGAGCGCATCATCGCCGGCGCGCGGCCCATTTATTACTTCAACGCCGCGCTGCATTCCGACGAGACCGGCTCGACCGAAACCATGCTCGAGCTCGCCTACCGTCTCGCCGTGTCCGAGCAACCGATGATCCGGCGGATACGCGAGAACGTCGTGGTGCTGATCAATCCCGTCTCGAATCCGGACGGCCGCGACAAGCAGGTGGAATGGTTCTACCGCTTCTTGAAGGGCAGGACTGACCGCGCGACCCTGCCCCGGCAGGCGCCGCCCTACTGGTCGAAATACGCCATGGTCGACATCAACCGCGACGCGCTGCAACTCACCCACGAGACCACCAAGGCCGTGCAGCGGATGTTCTTCGACTGGCACCCGCAGGTGGTGCACGATTTGCACGAAAGCGTCGCGCTCCTCATCACCTGGAACGGCACGGGACCGATCAACGACAACATCGATCCGGTGAGTTACGACGAACGCCTGGAGATGAGCTTTCACGAGGTGACCACGCTCACCGCGTTCGGGATGCCCGGCGTCTGGACCTGGAATTTCGGCGATGACTTTGCGCACGTGTTCCTCGACTCGATCGGTCTCAACCACAACTCCATGGGCCGCGGCTACGAAACCTTCGGCAACGGGACCGCGGAGACGCTGGAGCAGATGTCGTACCCGGACGAGACCAGCCGGGAATGGTATCGGCCCGAGCCGCCGCCCACGGGCCCCTTTCGCTGGTCGGCCCGCGACAACGTGAACTACATGGAGACCGCCGCGCTCGCGGCACTCGACATCACCGCCCAGCAATCGAAGGCGTTGCTGCGCAACTTCTACCAGAAGGGCGTGGATTCCTGGCGTAAGGGCACGACGGAAGCACCATTCGCGTTTCTCATCCCCGAGGATCAGGGCGATCCGCGGCGGGTCGCGCAGCTGGTGGCACTCCTCATGGCGCAGGGCATCGAAGTGCAGCGCGCGACGACTGCGCTCTCGCTCAAGGAGGGAACGTTCGCCGCCGGCACCTACGTGGTCCGGCTGGACCAACCGTATCGGAATTATGCGGTCGACCTTTTGAGTCCGAAGTTCTTCCCGAAGGATGCCGGCGAGCCTTACGACGATATCTCCTGGGAGCTGCCCGCGAATTACCACCTCACCGCCGTCGCATCGGCAGACCCGGCAGTGCGCGAGGCTGCGCTCGCTCCCGTGACCGAGCCGCCGCAGCCGGCGGGACACCTCGCCGGTGAAGGCTCGGTGTACGTGCTGCAGGACACCGGCCAGGAGGGGTTGCTCGAAGCGCGCTTTCGACTGTCGCGCTTCAGGATCGACATTGCCGAACAGCCCTTCAGTGCGGCGGGCCGCGACTATCCCCGCGGCTCGTGGATCCTACCCGCGCAGCCCGGGCTCGATGCCGCCCTCGGGGCCGTGGCTCGCGATTTGGGGCTGGCCTTCCAGCGCCTAGGGGCTGCCCCGCAGGCGCCCACGCACGCGGCGCCCGTGCCGCGGCTGGGCGTTTGGGTGCCATGGGCGGACACCGACAGCAACGGCTGGGTGCGCTACGCGCTCGACCAGCGCCATATCCCCTACGCCTATGTGCGCGATGAGGACGTGCGCCGCGGCAACTTGCGCGCGCACTACGACGTGCTGTTGTACGGCCATGTCGATCTCGAGCTTGCCGAGCAGATCGAGGGTATCCCCAAGGCTTGGGGGCCCATGCCGTTCAAGAAAACCAAGTCGACGCCCAGTCACGGCACCCCGGCCGAGTCGGACGACATCACGGGAGGCGTCGGCTACTCGGGCCTTGCCGAGATTCAGCGCTTCGTCGACCAGGGCGGCCTGCTCATCACGCTCGGCAATGGCTCTATGCTGGCGCTCGAGGGCGGACTCGTGCGCGGGGTGCGCCGTGAGTCGGGCGGCGTGCCGCGCAGCGCGGCGGGGGGTGGGAGCGACGCCGCAGCAGCCTCGGTGTTCACCGAGACGCGCACGCCGGGCTCGCATCTGCGGGTGACCTTCGCCCGACCGGAGAGCCCCATCGCCTACGGATACGACGCCCACACGCATGTGTTCCGCGAGAACTATGCGATCTATGCAACGCCGCGGCGCTGGCTGCGCATGGCCTACTGCACCACGTGCCTGGACGGCCCGTTCGATCCGAGCGGCGTCGTCATGACCTGGGGCGGCGCCGACGGGCAGCCGTTGGTGGTGAGCGGCCAGGTCTGGGGTGCCGATGGCTTGATCGGACATCCGGCCATCCTCGATATGCCCGTGGGCAAGGGCCGGGTGATCGCGTTCAACTTCAATCCTCTGCACCGCGACCTGAACCGGGGCGATCAGAGAATGCTGTGGAACTCCATCCTCAACTGGCAGGCGCTCCTCGCCGGCCGCTGAGGCGGAACGGATTCGGGACGGGCCTCAGAGGTCGGCGGAGTCCGCCGCACGCGGCTCGATGGCGCGCGGCGTGATCACGCGCAACAGGTCGATGCGGCGGCGATCGGCGCGCACGATGCGGAACTCCAGGTCGCCGACGGAGATGGTCTCCCCGCGGCGCGGCAGCCGTCCGAACTCCTGCATCAGGAGCCCGCCGATGGTGTCATATTCCTCGTCCGAGAATGCCGTGCCGAAGTATTGGTTGAACTCGGCAATGGGCGTGAGCGCGCGCACGGTGAACTCGCGATCGCTCTCGCGACTGATCGCCCGAGCGTCTTCCACGTCGTGCTCATCGTCGATCTCTCCGACGATCTGCTCGATGACGTCCTCGATGGTCACCAGACCGCAGACGCCGCCGTACTCGTCGACCACCATCGCGAGATGATTGTGGCTTTGACGGAATTCCTTGAGCAGCACGTTGAGCCGTTTGCTCTCCGGCACGAACATGACCGGCCGCATGTATTCGCGGATCTCGAATGACTCGCCGTCCTCGATCTGTAAGCGCAAAAGGTCCTTGGCGAGCACGATGCCGAGGATTTGATCGCGGTCCTCACCGATCACGGGGAAGCGCGAATGGCCGGACTCCACCATGATCTCGACCAGCTTGTCCGGAGCTTCGTCACGCTCGACGAACACCATTTGCGCCCGCGGTACCATGATGTCGCGCACTTGCATGTCCGCGACCGCGAGCACGCCTTCGATCATCACCAGCGCATCGCTGTTGAAAAGCCCGCGCTCGCTCGCTTCGCGCAAATCCTCGATGAGCTCCGCCAAGTCGCGAGGCTCGCCGGACATGGACTGCGTGATCCGCTTCAACCAGCGGCCGGTATTACCAGTGGACTGTTCAGACATTGGGGAGGTAAGGATACTCGATCATGCATACGGGTCTGAAAACCCAAGCCGATCAAGGATTTGAATCTCCTGCCCGGCCATTTTCCGGGCCTCCCGGTCGCGCTCATGGTCGAACCCGAGCAGGTGCAGGACGCCGTGCACCGTCATGTGCGCCCAGTGAGACTCGGCGGATTTATCCTGTTCGCGCGCTTCGCGCGCGACGACCGGTACGCAAATCACGAGCTCGCCCAAGATGCGGCTGCCATCGGGCATCGCGCCCGGACCTTCGAACGAGAGCACGTTGGTGGGCCGATCCTTGCCGCGAAACCTCGAGTTGAGGCTGCGGCTACGGGCGCTGCCGACCGCGCGAATCGACACGACCAGCGGATCGCCGCTCCCGGCCAGGGCGAGCGCACGGGCGGCAGGTGGAGCGCCACGCGCGCGCGCCGCGCCGGCAAGCGCCGCCTCGACCCAGGTCGAGACCTTCGCGCGGCCCGGTACCCAGGGCCGCCGGGCCGCATAGCTCAGGTCGAGCTGGAGCAGCTTGCGGCTCTCACGCGCTCGAGCCCTCATCCGCAGAGCGCGCTTCGTAGGCCTGGACGATGCGTTGCACCAGCGGATGGCGAACGACGTCGCGGGAGCTGAACATGGTGAAGGCGATGCCGCGCACGCCGTGCAGGATATCGATGACCGTGCGCAGCCCCGAGGGCTTCGTGTTGGGCAGGTCCACTTGCGTGATGTCTCCCGTCACGACCGCTTTCGAGCCGAAACCGATACGCGTCAGGAACATTTTCATCTGCTCGTTGGTCGTGTTCTGCGCCTCGTCGAGGATCACGAAGGAGTCGTTCAGCGAGCGGCCGCGCATGAAGGCCAGCGGCGCGATCTCGATGACGTTGCGCTCGATGGATTTCGCCACGCGCTCGAACCCCATCATTTCGTAGAGCGCGTCGTACATGGGACGCAGGTACGGGTCGACCTTTTGCGTGAGATCGCCGGGCAGAAACCCGAGACGCTCGCCCGCCTCGACGGCCGGCCGCACGAGCACGATGCGGCGCACGCGCTCCGACTGCAGCGCTTCGACCGCGCAGGCCACGGCGAGATAGGTCTTGCCGGTTCCCGCGGGACCTATGCCGAACGTGAGATCGTGGCTGCGGATATTGGTCAGATACTCGGTCTGATTGGCACCGCGGGCGCGCACCGCGCCGCGTGCGGTGTTGACCTTGAGCTCACCGCCCTCCGCGTCGGATTCGTTGCCGTCCATGCCGAGCTCCTGCAAGGCGATGTGCACGCGCTCCGAATCCACGGGCTCGCGCTGCGCCCGGGCGTAGAGGTCTTTGAGCACCGACTCGGCCCGCCGGGCGGCGGCGGGCAGACCGATGATCTGGAATCGATTCCCACGGCGCCGTACCTCGACACCCAGCCGCGCTTCGATCTGGTGCAGGTGCGAATCCAGCGGACCGCACAGCTCCACCAGCCGCACGTTGTCCGCCGGCGCAAGCGACAGGTCACGAGTCACAGGGACTGAGCTCACGCCGTCTCTTCCACCAGCAGACGGCCTCGCAGCGAATTGGGTCTGGCTTCCGTGATCACGACGTCCGCAAATTGATTGATCAGGTGTGCCGGCCCCTGGAAATTCACCCAGCGATTGTTGTCGGTGCGGCCCGCCAGCTCGCTCCGGTCGCGCTTCGCCGGCCGCTCGATGAGCACTCGCTGGCGGCTTCCGACCATGCGCGCTGAAATCGCGCGGGACTGGGTATTGAATCGCTCCTGGATGAGCTCGAGACGGCGCTGCTTGATCTCCGCCGGCACCTCGTCGGGCAGCGCCGCGGCCGGTGTTCCCGGACGACGGCTGTAGAGGAAGCTGAAGGATTGATCGAAGCCCGCGTCCGCGATGAGCTTCATGGTCGCCGCAAAATCCTCGTCGGTCTCGCCCGGAAATCCGACGATGATGTCGGTGGTGATCGATATGTCGGGCCGCACGGCGCGGAGCTTGCGCAATTTCTGCTTGTACTCGAGCACGGTGTGGCCGCGCTTCATCGCGGCGAGAATGCGATCCGAGCCGCTTTGCACGGGCAGATGCAGGAGGTTGTTGAGCTTCGGGACATTCGCATAGGCCTCGATCAAACTATCGTTGAACTCGAGCGGATGCGAGGTGGTGAAGCGAATGCGCTCGATGCCCGGATGGGCGGCGACGAAGTGGATCAAGGTCGCAAGGTCGGCCACCGCGCCGTCGTCCATCGTGCCCGCATAGGCGTTCACGTTCTGGCCGAGCAGCGTCACCTCGCGCACCCCGCGGTTCGCGAGCGAACGCACCTCCGCGAGCACCTGCTCGAAGGGGCGGCTGATCTCCTCGCCCCGGGTGTAGGGCACCACGCAGAAGGTGCAGTACTTGCTGCAGCCTTCCATGATGGAGACGAAGGCCGCGGCGCCTTCCGCGCGCGGCTCGGGCAGACGGTCGAACTTCTCGATCTCGGGAAAGCTCACGTCGATTTGCGCGCGGCCGGTCTGCTTCAGCCCGCGCAGCATATCGGGCAGCCGGTGCAGCGTCTGCGGACCGAACACGAGGTCGACATAGGGTGCGCGCGCGGTGATGCCATCGCCCTCCTGGCTGGCGACGCAGCCGCCCACGCCGATCACCACATGCGGCCGTTCCTCCTTGTAGCGCCGCCATTCGCCGAGCAGGGAGAACACCTTTTCCTGGGCCTTCTCGCGCACCGAGCAGGTGTTCACCAGCAGCACGTCAGCCTGCGCAGGATCTTCGGTGCGGACCATGCCATGGGCCGCCTCGAGCACGTCGTGCATCTTGCCCGAGTCGTACTCGTTCATCTGGCAACCGAACGTCTTTATGTAAACAAGACCGGGCATCGGCGCGGGTAGGCTCCCCTTGGAAAGGCCGCTAAGATACTAGGAACCATGGCAATACGCGACGTACTGAAAATGGGCGATCCGCGGCTCCTGGCTATCTCCGAGCCGGTGGCCGCCTTCGGCACGCCCGAGCTCGAAGGCTTGCTGGCCGATATGCGGGACACCATGCAGCATCTCAATGGCGCCGGTCTTGCTGCACCGCAAATCGGTGTGAACGCGCGCGTGGTGATCTTCGGTGTCGAGGCCAATCCACGGTATCCGGACGCGGAGGCCGTGCCTTACACGGTGTTGATCAACCCGGACCTCACCCCCCTCGGTGAGGAGATCGAGGAAGGGTGGGAAGGATGCCTCTCCGTGCCCGGTATGCGTGGTCTCGTGCCTCGCCATCGACACCTGCGCTACACGGGGCTCGATCCGCAGGGCCGCCCCATCGACCGCACGGTGAGCGATTTCCACGCCCGTGTGGTGCAGCACGAGGTGGATCACCTGGACGGGATTCTCTATCCGCGCAGGATCCGCGATCTGACCCAGTTCGGGTTTACCGACACCCTCTTTCCCGGGCAGGAGCTCGAAGACGACTGATTTTCGACGCGCGCGGCTAGAACGGAATGTCGTCGTCGAAGTCTTCTTTGCCGCCCGCCGGCGGCGGCGACTGATCGAAATCCTCGCGCGGCGGCGCGGAGCGCTCGGCGCCGCCCGTCGATCCGCCGCCCATTCCGCCACCGCCACCCCCGCGGCCGCCCAGCATCTGCATGTTGTCCGCGATGATCTCGGTGGTGAAGCGGTCGTTGCCTTGCTTGTCCTGCCACTTGCGGGTACGAAGCTTGCCTTCGATGAAAACCTGCGAGCCCTTGCGCAAATACTCGGCGGCAATCTCGCCCAGGCGCCCGAACAGGGCGATGCTGTGCCACTCGGTGCGCTCCTGCTGCGCGCCGGATGCTTTGTCCTTCCACGACTCGCTGGTGGCAATGCGGATGTTGGTGACCGTCATCCCGCTCGGCATCGAGCGCGTCTCGGGATCGCCGCCCAGATTTCCCACCAAAATCACCTTGTTGACTCCGCGCGCCATGAAACTTCCCTCGTTGGATGGACATATTGTACACGGCCCCGGCGCCCCCATAACTCGGCAATAGCGCCGCGCTCGCCGAGAAACTCGTTGCAAGACGCCGCGCCGCATCCCCCCACTCCGGCGCCCGCAAGGCGCGTGCGTGGTCCCCTCTTGACGCCGGGCGTATAGTGATTGGTTGCATGCAAAATATCCGTATCCGGGGTGCCCGGACCCACAATTTGAAGAACATCGACCTCGACCTGCCGCGAGACCGGCTGGTGGTGCTCACCGGATTGTCGGGCTCCGGAAAATCCTCGCTGGCGTTCGACACGATCTACGCCGAGGGGCAGCGCCGCTATGTGGAATCGCTGTCGACCTATGCGCGTCAGTTTCTTTCCATGATGGAAAAGCCCGATGTGGACACCATCGAAGGGCTGTCTCCGGCAATTTCCATCGAGCAGAAGTCGACGTCCCATAATCCTCGCTCCACCGTCGGCACGGTGACCGAGGTCTACGATTATCTGCGGCTTCTCTATGCGCGGGTCGGTACGCCGCGCTGCCCCGATCATCACATCGATCTTGCCGCGCAGACCGTGAGCCAGATGGTCGATGCCGTGCTCGAGCATCCGGAGGGCACCGCGCTCATGCTGCTCGCGCCGGCGATCTCCGAACGCAAGGGCGAGCACGCGGAGCTCATCGAGGAGCTGCAGGCGGGCGGGTTCGTGCGCGCCCGCATCGACGGCGAAGTCGTGGAGCTCGACCAGGCGCCGAAGCTCGACGTGCGGCGCAAGCACACGGTCGAGGCGATCGTCGATCGGTTTCGAGTGCGCCCCGACCTCGGGCAGCGACTGGCCGAGTCCTTCGAGACGGCGCTGCGCCTCGGATCGGGCGTTGCGCGGGTCGCTTACATGGACGACCCAAAGCGCGCCGAGCTCGTGTTCTCGAACAAGTTTGCCTGCCCGATCTGCAGCTACGCCCTATCCGAGCTCGAGCCGCGGCTGTTCTCGTTCAACAGTCCCATCGGCGCCTGCCCGAGCTGCGACGGGCTCGGCACCCAGGAGTTCTTCGATCCCGAGAAGATCGTCGCCAATCCGCACCTGTCGCTCGCCGGTGGCGCGGTGCGCGGCTGGGATCGGCGCAATGCCTACTACTTTCAGCTGATCCAATCGCTGGCGCGGCACACGAAGTTCGACATCGAGGCGCCCTTCGAGAGCCTGCCGCGGCAGATCAAGGACTTGGTGCTGTTCGGCAGCGGCGAGGAACAGATCGAGTTCAAGTATCTCGACGGCAAGGGCGGCACGATCAAGCGCAAGCACAGCTTCGAAGGCATCGTGAATAATCTGGAACGCCGCTATCGCGAAACTGAATCGGCGACCGTGCGCGAGGAGCTCGCGAAGTTCCGCTCCGCCCGCGCTTGTCCGGAGTGCGGCGGCACCCGCTTGAACCGCGCGGCGCGCAACGTGTTCATCGACGGCAAGAATGCTCCCGAGGTCTCCTCGCTCAGCGTGGATCGCGCGGTGGCGTTCTTTGCCGGCTTGCATCTCCCCGGCTGGCGCGGCGAGATCGCCGTCAAGATCGTCAAGGAAATCGCCGACCGTCTGGGCTTCCTCGCGAACGTCGGGCTCGGATATCTCACCCTCGATCGCAGCGCCGATACCTTGTCGGGCGGCGAGGCGCAACGCATCCGGCTTGCGAGCCAGATCGGATCGGGGCTGGTCGGGGTCATGTATATCCTCGATGAGCCTTCGATCGGACTGCACCAGCGTGACAACCAACGCCTGCTCGATACGCTGGTGAATCTGCGCGATCTCGGCAACACGGTGATCGTGGTCGAGCACGACGAGGATGCGATCCGCCAAGCGGACTACGTCGTCGACTTGGGTCCCGGGGCGGGTGTGCATGGCGGCGCAATCGTCGCGCAGGGCACCGCCGCGGAGGTTGCGGCCCATCCCGATTCGATCACGGGGCAGTACTTGAGCGGGCGCCGGCGAATCGAGATTCCGCCCTTGCGGCGCTCGCCGGATCCGAAGCGGATGCTGCGCCTCGTGGGGGCCACCGCCAACAACTTGAAAAACGTCACCGTGGAATTTCCGCTCGGGCTGATGACCTGCGTCACCGGCGTCTCCGGGTCAGGTAAGTCGACGCTCGTCAACGACACGTTGTTCCGCGCAGTCGCCACCCAGCTCAACCACGCGGCGGCCGGCAATGCGCATTTCGACCGCCTCGAGGGCCTCGACCATATCGATCGGGTGATCGAGATCGATCAGAGCCCGATCGGCCGCACGCCACGATCCAATCCCGCCACGTACACCGGGCTATTCGCGCCCATCCGCGAAATCTTTGCCTCCGTGCCGGAGTCGCGCGCGCGCGGTTATGAGGCCGGCCGCTTCAGCTTCAACGTAAAAGGCGGGCGGTGCGAGGCGTGTCAGGGCGACGGCGTCATCAAGGTCGAGATGCATTTTCTTGCCGACGTGTACGTGCCGTGCGACGTATGCCGCGGCAAGCGCTACAACCGCGAGACGCTCGAGATACGCTTCAAGGGCAAGAACATCCAGGAAGTGCTCGACATGACGGTCGAGGATGCGCTGCCGTTCTTCTCCGCGGTGCCGACCGTTCAACCGAAGCTCAAGACCTTGCTCGACGTCGGCCTCTCCTATGTGCGCCTCGGCCAAAGCGCGACGACCTTGTCCGGCGGCGAGGCGCAGCGCGTCAAGCTCGCAAAGGAGCTGTCGAAGCGGGCGACCGGACGCACGCTGTATATTCTCGACGAGCCGACCACGGGCTTGCACTTCGCGGACATCGCCCAACTGCTCGCCGTGCTGCACCGATTGCGCGACGAGGGCAACACCATCCTCGTGATCGAGCACAACCTGGACGTCATCAAGACCGCGGACTGGGTCGTCGACCTCGGCCCCGACGGCGGCGACGGCGGCGGACACATCGTGGCCGTGGGTACCCCCGAGGACATCGCCGCGCACGGCACGTCTTATACCGGGCACTACCTCAAGGAAGCCCTGCAGAAGACACAGCGGTCGGCGACTGCGCGCGCCGCGCAGCGCAAGCGCGCGTGAGGGTGGCGTGACGAAGCTCGCGCGGGTCGTCGGCGACGCGGTCCTCCCGGCTCTGTCGCGCTGGGATCCGGAGCGCGCCCACGATTGGGGTCTGTCGGGCTTGCAGTGCTTGGCCCCCTTTTGGCCGGTACCCGCGGTGCCTCACGCCCTCGCCGTGCGTCGCTTGGGCCTCGTATTCGCGCATCCGCTGGGACTCGCCGCCGGCTTCGACAAGAATGGCGACTACCTGGACGCGCTCGGCGCGCTCGGATTCAGCCATGTCGAGCTCGGCACCGTGACGCCGCGGCCGCAGTCCGGCAATCCAAAGCCGCGCATGTTCCGGGCACCGTCGGCCGGAGGCCTCGTGAACCGCATGGGGTTCAACAACAAGGGGGTCGACCATCTCGTCGCGCGCCTGCGCCGCGCGCGCTACAGCGGGGTGCGCGGCGTCAGCATCGGCAAGAATGCCGATACGCCGCTCGAGCAGGCGCCGCAGGATTACCTCGCGTGTCTCGAGAAAGTATACCCATTCGCCGATTACGTGGCCGTCAACGTCTCCTCGCCCAACACCGCGCGGCTGCGTGAGCTGCAAGCACCCGACGGCCTGTCGAGCATCGTCGCACCGCTCCTCGAGTCACGCGCGCGGCTGGAAGAGAGCCACGGACGCCACGTCCCCCTGCTCGTCAAGATCGCGCCGGATCTGGATACATCGCAGATCAGCGCGATGGCCGCAAGCCTGCGCTCGCTCGGAGTCGATGGCGTGATCGCCACGAACACCACCACGGATCTTGCGGCGCTGGGCCCCGACTGGCCGGCCGACCGGCGCGGCGGCTTATCGGGCGCGCCCCTGCACGCGCGCTCCGCGGCCGTCATCCGGCAATTGCGCGCCGAGCTCGGCAGCGGCTTTCCCATCATCGGCGTGGGCGGTATCGTGGACGGCGATCGGGCCGCTGCAACGATGCAAGCGGGCGCCGACCTCCTGCAGATTTACACGGGCTTCGCCTACCGGGGTCCCGCGCTTCTCGAGGAGATATTGAATGCCCTTCAAAGCCACTGACGAGCTCGTCGAGCAATTTCATCGCGACGGCGCGGCCCATTTGCCGGGGCTGTTCGATCCCGATGAGATCGAGGAGCTGCGCGCGGGAATCGACTTGAATCTCGAGCGGTTGAGTCCGCGCGCGAAGGTCGCGAGCACCGCCAATGATCCCGGCAAGTTCGTCGAGGATTTTTGCACCTGGCAGGACAACCCGCACTACCGGCGATTCATCTTCGACTCCGCGCTCGCGGCGACGGCCGGACGGCTCATGCGCAGCACCACCGCCCGTCTTTATCACGACCACATGCTCACCAAGGAGCCCGCCACGCGCCAGCCGACTCCCTGGCACCAGGACCAGCCGTACTACAACATCGATGGCACTCAGAGCGTGAGCTTCTGGATCCCGGTCGACCCCGTCAGCCGACCATCGACCCTGGAGTTCGTCGCGGGCTCGCACCGCGGGCCGTGGCTCATGCCGCGCACGTTCATGGATGCCCAGGCGAAATGGTTTCCGGAGGGCTCGCTCGCCGATCTGCCGAACATCGAAGAGCGACGCCAGGACTTTCGTATTCTCGGCTGGGAGCTGAAGCCGGGGGATGCGGTGTGCTTTCACATGCTGACGCTGCACGCCTCACGCGGCGTCGAGGCGAACCGGCGTCGCCGCGTGTTCTCCGTGCGCTTCTTGGGCGATGACATCGTGCATGCGCCGCGACGCTGGAAGACCTCGCCGGAATTCCCGGGTCTCGCGGACGAGCTGCCCGCGGGCGCCCCGATGCATCACCCGCTATTTCCCGAGTTGTGGCGCGCGCCGTGAGCGGACCTCAATCGGCGCAGCTACGCAGAACGAAGCGAGACAGCATGTAATAACGCCCGGATGTCGAGCGGCTTGCACAGATAAGCCGTCGCACCGGCACTCATGCATTCCTCACGTACACTCGGCGAGTCGTGCGCCGTGATGATGACAATCGGGAACTGCGCACCCGCCGCCCGCAGAGACTGCTGGACTTCCGTACCCGACAAGCCCGGCATCTGCAGGTCGAGTACCAAACAATCGGGCCGATCAAAATGCCAGGTCTCCAGAAATTCCTCGCCCGACGCGAAGGCGCGCACCGTAAATCCCGATGCCTGGAAGACGCGGGCCACCGCTTTGCGAACTGCTTCCTGGTCGTCGACGACTGCGATCACGATTCATCCGCCGCGTGATATATCCATTCGTGGGCGGTACCACTTGTGAGCTTATTCGGGCCGTTCCGATATTGGACATTGGGGCTGTATCCAGCGCAGGTCGCTCGCACCCCTGCCGAGCTCGGGTTGAATTTTCACACCCACCCGTTCGCCGAGTTGTACGAGCTCCGGAATGGAGCGGACGACCATTTTCGACATAACGCGCGCGCGGTGCACCTTGACGGTCTTTTCGCCGGTCCCCATCTGCGCGGCAATCTGCTTGTTTAACAGGCCCCGAACCACATAAGTCATCACTTCCCGCTCGCGTGGAGTAAGCGTCGCCAGGCGTTGGTGAATGACTCGCCGAATGGAGACCTGCCGACGTTGCTCCTCGTCGCGCCGAAAGGCCTGCTCGACCGCCCCGAACAAGCGCACGCTGTCGATCGGCTTGGTCAAAAAGTCGACTGCCCCTTGCTTCATCGCAGCAACGCTGGCCTCGATATCACCCATGCCCGTCAAGAAGACAATCGGCAAAGCATGCGGGGAGCCTGCCAGGGTCCGCTGCAACTGGATGCCGCTGAGCCCCGGCAGGCAAATGTCGAGCAGCAGGCATCCAGGGCTGTCGGCGTCGTGCCCTGCCAGAAAATCCTCCGCGGACTCGAACGCGCGCACCCGATATCCCGCCGCGGTGAGCACGCGCGTTAGCGATTTGCAGACCGCCGGCGCGTCATCCACGACGAATACCGTTCGTGTTGTGAGATTCATGCGGATCTCCCTTCACCCTCGAAGATTCGTAATTGCCGACAATAACCCTAGTTCGCAGGTTGCCGGCCTATATCGCGCAGTCGTTCACGGGGCGGATGCATTCCGCCGCGGAGCGGATGCGGTCCGCCCCACCATCAGTTCTACCCCAAACGTCAAAGGGAATCACCCCTAACTGCCTGTGCTCCCGTCCCCGACGGGAAGCGGGGTTGAGCCGGGGTGTGGCTGCAGGCGCTGAGGCACGCAGGGTGCCGCCTGCTGATTAAGGCGTGCTCGCGGTGCGCCGCCGGGCGCACCGCGAGCGAGTCCAGATCGCAAAACCGAACGTTAGCTGCGAACGATCTCGAGGGCGTGCTTCACCGAATGGCGGGCTTCCTCGATGTGCCGAATCACCCGCTGCTGCAGTCCCATCGTGTCGGGTTGGTCTTCCTCGCCCGATACATCGCGCTGCGCCTTGTCGAGCAGCTCGAGGGCTTTCACGAAGCGATCGTGGCGGCCGAGGTGGGTGTCGATCGGCATGTGATCCTGAATGTTCTTGCCGTCCATGATGGCCGCTTGCTTGATCTCGCCGATGGCCTTGTCGATATGGTCGATGGCGTGCACTTCCTCGGGAACCACCGGTTCGGTGGTGGCGTGCTCGAGATGAGCGCGCGCATCGCGCAGATCCGCAAGTGCATGCAAGTAGGCAGGGTGGTGTCCGGGCGTGTCTGCCCACGAGGGCATCGCGGCGATGAGCGCGACGGCGGCCGCGGTGACGAGAAATCGCACTGAACGCATGAAGGTCTCCTTGACGTTGAAAGGGCCGCGCGCATTATAGAAAGACGGCCGTGCCAACACGCCGGCAAAGCGAGGCCGGCGTCACACTTTCGGCAATTACATCGCTTTAATGCGCCGCGCTGGTCAATGCCTTGAGAAACAAATAATAGAACTCGGCGCCGCGATCATACGATTCGACGCCGACGCGCTCGTCCTTGCCATGCATGCGGTCGTCATCGCGGTCGATCAACACCCCGTTGACACCGTAACTCGGAATGCCCGCGTTCATGGTGTAAATGCTGTCCGAGGCGCCCACCTCCATGATGGGTAGTACCGGAACTCCCGGCCACATCTTCTGCGACACGGTCGTGAGCGCGTGCATGAACAGAGGGTTGAGAGGGGGCGGCTTCATCGCCTGGCGATCGGATCCGTGATCGAACAGCTCCGCCGAGTCCGCCCGGTAGCGCACCGAGAGCTGCGGATCGTCGAACAGCTTTACCAGGTCGAGCCGGATGTCTTCTTGCGAGTGCCCCGGGAAGATGCGGCAGTTGACATTGGCCTCCGCGCGTTGGGGCAGCGCGTTGTATGCGTGGCCGCCGGCGAGCCGGGTGGCCACGCAGGTCGTGCGCATGGTCGAGTTGTAGCGCGGATCCTTGGACAAGCGCGCGATGGCTCCTGCATCGGGTGGTGTTTGCAGGATAGCGCGCATGTCGGCGGCGGTCTGTCCGGACTCGATGCGGGCCATCTGCGTGAAGTACTCGCGCGTTACCGCGTTCAGCTCGAACGGGAACTCGGTGGTCTGCAGTTTGGCGAGAGCGTCCACCACGTGATAGATGGCGTTGTCCGGCCGCGGCACCGAACTGTGGCCGCCGGGATTGGTGGCCAGCAATTGATAATCCCCGTAGAGCTTCTCGGTCGCCTCGAACTCCACCGTCATGGCCTTGCCGTTAACGGCCCACACGCCACCCGAATCGGGGTTCAGGGCAAATTCGGCGTCGATGAGGTCGCGATGGTTCTTGAGCAGCCAGTCGACGCCGTTCGAGGTGCCTCCCTCCTCGTCCGCGGTGAGCGCAAGGATGATGTCGCGGTCCGGGACGAAGCCCTCCTTTTTCAGACGGATGAAACTGGCAACGGCGATGGCGTCGCTGTCCTTCATGTCCTGCGTGCCGCGGCCGTAGTAATAGCCGTCTTTCTCGACGAACTGAAACGGATCCGTGCTCCAATCCTCCTTGCGCGCCTCCACCACGTCGGTATGCCCAATGATCAGAATGGGCTTGAGCTTGGACCCGGGCCGGCCCCGGTAGCGCGCCACCATGTTCCCCTTGCGATCGTTCGGTCCGAGAACCACGACGTCCGCGGCCGGAAAGCCCGCCTCGCGGAGGCGCTGCGCCATCGCCTGCGCAGCAACCGTCGTGCTTCCGCTAGAATCCTGGGTGTTGATCTCGATCAACTGCTTGAAAATGTCGCGCGCGAGCTGCTTCTGAGCCTCCGAGCTCTCCGGCGCACTGAAGGCTTGCAGACCGATCGACATGAACAGGGTGCTGAGCGCGGCTTGCTTGTACCGAGCGGCTTGCGTCCATCTGGAACGGGTACGGTGAGTCACTAAGGTCTCCCTAAGGCGATGCTTATGAAAAAGAGCGTGACAATGTCGCTTATGACCGCGGGAGTCAATCGAGCGAGCAGCCGCGCGCACTACCAGGAAGGGAACGATGGCGAA
>Ga0302324_100013536_pt1 | contig 16529 bp, 5 predicted proteins | sample Palsa_T0_1_FD_201949 | JGI IMG/M metagenome (GOLD analysis project Ga0302324, IMG submission 201949) | Peat permafrost microbial communities from Stordalen Mire near Abisko, Sweden - Palsa_T0_1 | ecosystem: Environmental > Terrestrial > Soil > Palsa > Peat permafrost | place: Sweden: Abisko...
GCAGGCTGCGCGTGACCGGCTATCGCTACCGCTTTGACGTGCCTGAAAAGATCACACACAACACTTCGCCTTTGCAAGCCAACAGACGCTGGGCCGCGATAGACACTGAGCGCCGGTACGGCTGCCTGGCCAGTCCTTTGAGGATGACCCTGGAACGCGCGTTACTGACTCATATCAACTCATACCGTACTGTCTCTGGGTTCTGTCCACCCGCGGCATGCCCTTCTCATATGCACCCAGCGCCTTTTGAAACATGGTTGCATTTATTACCCTCCGCATCATGCTTACACTGTAGAAAGGTTAATCTGATCCGCCGCGTTGGCGGTAAGGCTCTTATTTTTCAATGAAACAGAGTTGGCGACACGCTTGCTTCACAGTCCGTCTCATAACTTCGCCGAACTTTGGAGACCTTCAGCCAGAGAAGTGTGCTGGTAGGTCGGCCTAGCTGGGTTAGCGTGTACATGGTCAAGGGAGCGAGTCTCACCTAGCTTGGGCGCACCCGGTCTCAGCCGCTCGGTATTCAGCGCGCACTCGGGCTGTCAGTAGTCAAATCGATACTTCGGTCATCGGCGCTTGAAGCTCCACGCGCGCCCATGCGGCAAGCTTGTCACTGGATGGGCGGGCAAACGTAAGAGCGGACATAAGAAACATGAACCGTGATTTGCCGCACAAATTGGTTGTACTCAATATGCCCGTTACAGAAAGGATTATCTCAAAAACTTAACAACGATCTTGAGAAAAGCGGCCTTCATTATTCCACTAATCTTCCAGATCGACTAGATGGGGAGGCCGACCAAGGCAGTCGTTCGCCCGGCCCCACAGCCGGTTGGTGTAACTCAAATCTAGCTCATATGACTATGGATTTTGCATTCAACTCTATCGCGTCCTCTCCGGCCGCCGGCCGCATCGAGAGGCGCGCTCTCCGCGCGGCGCTCCGGGCAAGGTTTATCTCCATCTCTCGTCTTTTTCCGGACTCGAATCCGCGGGATCTATTCTTCACCGGTACCCTATTGAAACCCGGCATGATACTCCTGTGCATGTGTGTCCTGCTTTCGCTGGCGACAGCGCCGCTGGCGGCCACCACCGTCTACTTGCCGGCCCCCGGAGCGCCCACCAGCTATACGATTACGGGCGCGACGACCGGAACGCCTATTGTTGTCACGGTAAGCGGAGCAGTCCCATCCAACGGCACCGCCCTGTGGATTTACAACGTGGGCGGCCAGGCGTGCGCTAACGGCTTCTGGATCACGGCTGGCGCATCGGGATCGACCTTTCAGCTTAAGTACATGTACTACGGCGGGAACGCAGTCGGAACCACAGCGAACTGTACAGGCACATACACGAGTGGCGGCACGGCAGTAGTCTTGACCGCCTACACCCTCACTCCTCATCCGCGCGTCTGGCTGGACGGTCCATCGGGTCCGATCACGACATCACTAGCCAATACCGGCTCGAACGGGAAGTCGAACATCAACAATGCCCCCTTTGCCGCGCTGACTAATCGTTCCGCTTCATACTGGGCCTCTACGAATTATCAGGCGACCAATGCGGACCAGAGTTCGGACTACCCATTCTGCTGCTATCAAATGGACTATGCGGCCACCGGCTTCCTGTGGTTTGCCACTGGCGACAGTACTGATTTGTCCGTAGCCCAATGGGGGATCGATCATGTAGAGCAGTCGCTATGGCCAACGGGTAACTTTTATTGTGCGGGAGACCAATGCGGAAACAACACGGTCACCAACTACGTTTCCGGCATGAATGCACTTTTTCAAGTATATTCAATGATCCGCAGTCACTTGTCCAGTACGGAGATACAGAATTTTAAAGACAAAATCCTGAATGATTCGGCTTACCTGAACAACGGTCTCGGCGTCAGCGAAAACTCCGCCAATCCATTGACCACCTCTTGCACAAATTCGAACTGGTCTACATGGGTTGACTCGGCCAACTACTGCGGCTTGTTATTTGATTCCAGGTATCTGACCTTCTCGCCGAACATCGCACCCGGGCAGGAGGGGCATTATGTCAGCGATTACGTCGCGCTGAATCCAACGTCATCCGGCCCCGGATTATCCGATCAATGGCCGCACACCGATAATCTGGGCCTGTCAAAACTAGCGAATTACATCATAATCGGCTTAGCGCTCGCCGACGACGACGTACGGGCTCAAGTTCTTCTGACGCAAGCGTACACATATTATCACCGTTGGTATTGGGCCTACGCCACTTCGACTTGGACGGCTCGGAACTCAGGCTCCCGGTACACCTCGTTCAACGTCGGCACGCTCCCGGCTCAAGTAGCCGCCGCGGTCAAACAGTCCGGTGGACCGGACATCACGTCCGGCACATATCTCGCGAATCTGATGCCATTGACGATCTACCAGTCTCTTCCAGGTTGGCCCGCATCTTACAACTATACGGACCAGTGGGGTGATGTGTACACTCCGGACAACGACGAGATCGACTGGGCCAACGTCCTGGCGGTTCCGCTGTGGCTTTATAACAGCTCCTCCACGTTTGCACCTTACGCAAACTACTTCATGAACAATGTGATGTCATACACAGCTGGTGAGTTTGGTGGAGAATCGTTTCAGGTAGCCTTCTTGCCTTATCTGTACGTCGATCCCACATTCGCTCAGACGAATGTCAGCGGGCTTCCGACGCAATTTTTGTTTCGAGATACGGATTATTCGAATTGCGTCGCAACATTCGGCAGCACGCCTGCGAGTGGAAATACACAGAACCAGGGCGGAAACGCGGGCTGTTACCCGGATTCCGCGTACAGCGGTGCGATTAGCAAGAGCGACTGGACATCGACGGCTACGCAGATTGACATTCAGGCATCCTACAATCAAGACAATTTCGACCACTCCGGCTGCGGATTGTGGGGATCGTACCACATTTACCGAAAGGATTATCTGTTGGCTGGGGATGGAACGCCGACTTCCACAGCTCCCAACGGCGCAGCACATTCCGATTGCACGGGCGCCATCAGCACGGACATACTAATCGAGCTTGGCGGCGCGGATAACTGGAATACATCATCCGGTACCGTCACGGCCGGAGGCACCGGGTGGGCCTATGCGACAATTCCGCGATGGGCGTCGACGGACCCCACCGGGGATTCATCCAGTCGGTATATGTACATGCTGGCCGACATAACACCCTCCTACACATCGTCAGCGAACGCTTCCAGAGTTCAGCGATCGCTTGTGCACTTTAAGAAGGCGAGTACGCAGGACTACGTCGTATCCTACGATGACGTAGCTTTAACGTCCGGCACCCAGGTTCAAGACTGGATGATGTATTGGAACTCGCCGGCCTCCGGCACGCAGTCCATCAATGCTGCGGCCTCATCGAGAACGGTGGTTAGCAAGAACACCGCCGTTGGAAATTTCCTGGCGTCTTCTTTCTTACCCGTGGCGGGTTCAAATACCATCGCCATGATTGCAACTGGTGTAACTGGGGTCACCAACAGAAATTACTTATGCCCGTCCACCACGGGGGCAACTTGCAATAACAGCGCGACCTCCTTTGAAGTGGCTGTGGTGCATAAGCCGTCGACGAACCCCAGCGACTCGATGCCGACCGTTTCCCAGCCGACCTGCACAGGGACCGGCGGAAATTGCACGGTGGTGGATATTCAGGACAGCAGCTATCCGAAGGTGGCGGTATTCGCCCGGCAGGGCGCGCTGCTGACGGCCGCGAGTTTTGCGAGCACGCACGCCGGCACGGCGCAGTATCTAATTGCCGGCCTGGAGCCAAGCTTCAGTTACGCAGTGACGCTCAACGGCGCGACCATCGCCGGCTCGCCGTTCACCGTGGCGGCCGGAGACGACACTTTGTACTTCGAAGGCAGTAGCGGCGCCTATGTCATTACCCAGTACGGCGGTACGGGCACCCAGGCGCCGGCGATTGCGAGTTTTTCCGCGACGCCCGCCGCGATCATCGCGGGGCAGCCATCCTTACTGGCATGGTCGGTGACCGGCAACCCGAAGCCGGCACTCTCAATCAGTCCCGGGGTAGGAACAGTGACAGGGTCCTCGGTATCGGTTTCGCCGCAGACCACCACGACTTACACGCTGACGGCGACCAACAGCGCCGGTTCTGCCACCGCAACCGTAAAGATTACGGTGACCCCGGACACCACGCCGCCATCAGTTCCTGGTAACTTGACTGCCAAGGCCGTTTCATCGTCCCAGATCAATTTATCCTGGACCGCTTCAACGGACAACGTCGGTGTTGTCGGTTACCGTGTCTACCGGAATGGCACTCAGGTTGGCACGACCTCCCAGACTTCGTACTCCGACACGGGGCTTGCGGCGTCGACCACCTACATCTACACTGTTGCAGCGTATGATGCCGCTGGAAACGTGTCCGCGCAGTCCGCGCCGGTGTCCGCTACTACCTTGGCGGCGGGCCAGGCGCCAGCCATTGTTTCGTTTACGGCCACGCCGGCATCCATCGCGGTTGGCCAGTCATCGACTCTGTCGTGGTCCGTTACCGGAAGTCCGGCGCCGGCACTGTCGATTAATCAGGGCGTCGGAACGGTAACCGGCGCGACGTCGATCTCGGTGTCTCCAACCACTACCACGACCTACACGCTGACAGCTACCAATGGCGCTGGTTCTGCCTCCGCAAATTCTACTGTTACGGTTGGTACGGATCCTCCACCGGCGCCCACGAATCCGGCTGCCACGGCTACTTCGGCGACGACCGTCAATTTCTCGTGGAGCGCCAGCAACAGTGCTGTCGGTTACAAGATCTATAGAGGCGGTATGCAGGTTGGGACGACCACCGGAGAGTATTATTCGGATACGGGTCTCACGCCTTCCACAACCTATACCTATACCGTTATGGCCTACAATACCGGTGGAGGTGTCTCGCCCCCATCCCCGCCCGCTTCCGCGGCAACGCCCGCGGGGCCGAGTCTGGGGGGCTGCCCGGTTTTTCCGGCCAATGACGTTTGGAATACGCCTATCAACAACCTGCCGGTCGATCCAAACTCCGCCGCGTATATCAATACGATTGGCAGCAGCACTCCACTGCATGCCGACTTCTCTTCAACGGGTGGTGGGATACCCTACGATGTTGTCCCTGCGAGCCAGCCGCTGGTGACTGTCGATTTTGTGGACAACAGTCAAGGAGATCCAGGTCCTTATCCGATTCCCGCCAATGCTCAAATCGAGCAGGGGTCGGACCATCACGTCCTGGTCGTCGACCAGGGTAATTGTAAACTGTATGAGTTATGGGAGGCCTCACTGAACTCCGATGGGGTTACCTGGTCAGCCAATAATGGAGCAGTGTTTGACCTGAATTCCAACATCTTGCGTCCCAGCGGCTGGACTTCCTCGGACGCAGCGGGCCTACCCGTACTGCCCGGACTGGTCAAATACTCGGAGGTGATGTCGGGGCAGATCAATCATGCTATCCGGATGACTGCGCCTCAGACACTCGATAACTTCATATGGCCGGCGCGCCACGAGGCATCCAGCCTTACCGGCACGCAGTACCCCCCCATGGGCGAGCGCTTCCGACTTCAGGCGGGCTTTAATGTGACATCGTTCCCCGCCCCGGTACAGGTGATTCTGAACGCTTTGAAAGAATACGGAGCGATCCTGGCCGATAACGGGTCCTCCTGGTATCTGACCGGGGTCCCGAATTCGCTGTGGAACGATTCGGAGATGGCCGCTATTTCACAGGTGCTCGGGAGCAACATGGAGGCGGTCGCCGAACCAAGCCTAACTGTCGAGGCAAATTCCGGCTCGGTGGCCAAGTCACCCATGGCGCCGGTCGGCATCTATCTGAACCAACGCGAAGTGAACGCCGGCGCAACAGTAACTGCGCAAGCTATTCTGACCGCGGCGGCGCCCTCAGGCGGAGCTACGGTGTCCGTGGCCAGCTCAAATTCGGGAGCGGTGAGCGCCCCGGCCACGGTCACAATTCCCGCGGGTTCGGTGTCGGTTTCAGTCCCCATCACGATCGGTAAGGTCGCGGAGAGCACACCCGTCGTGTTGTCGTCGACGTACGGTTCGGTTACCGCGCCCTCACCCGTTCTGCTCGTGAATGGGACGAGCAACACCCTCGTTCCGTTGCTTTCGGCTATGAGTCTCTCGGTCCGCACGGTAACAGGCGGAACCAAACTTACCGGTACCGTGACCTTGTTCGGCGCGGCGCCGTCCGGTGGGACGACAGTGGCGTTGTCGAGTTCGAACACAACCGCCGCTTCAGTCCCGCCCACAGTGACAGTCGCCGCGGGAGCGACGACCGCCTCGTTCATGGTTACGACTTACGCTCAAACGTCGAGCGCGCTGGCCACGATTAAAGCGGACCTAAACGGCGAAAATCTAGGGGTTCCAATCGCTATTGCTCCCTAAGCATCCAGGCGACTTTAAATCGCCCGACAGCTCGCCCATCGCGGCTACTGCTGGAAACCAGCGTGGCCGGCAACGTGACCTTATCAGCCCGCCTTGGCTTTGGCGCCACGGCGGCTGTCACTGCCGGCCATCGAACACTACAACTGACGAGTCAGGCAGCACAATGCTGGAACTGAAAACCTTCTGGATGGAGTATACCGAGTCAGTGCCCGGCGAAGACCCGGACCGTTTCGTAGCAGAGACCTCCTTCCGGTACCTTCCACAAACCCGAAGTTATCTCCACCTTGCCCAGATCGGGAAAGCCCGGGCCGATTATACTGGTAAAACTAGCCGTTGGCACGACCGCGGGGATCCACTTGGACCACAATTGCGTCCCGCCGCCCGTGCTGCTGAGGCTCACATACCAGTTCGCAGCCGTGGAGGTGCCCAGATTGAAGTTGATCGTCAGCGTGTCCTCCGCGAAACTGGCGCTAAGACCCAATCCGCACGCCGGTGAACTCGCAACGTCGTTGCCGTAGAATTCAGTAAACCAGAGATCGTGGTTCGGCCCCGCCGTGATCCCGTTGGGACCGCTAGCCATGGTTGGCACCGGGTACTCGGTGATTACCCCTGTAGTGACCATGCGCCCAATGTTGTCGGCGGCAAATTCCGTAAACCAGAGCGCACCATCCGGCCCCTTCGCGATCCCGGTGGGCTCGCTATCCGCGGTCGGCACGGGGTATTCGGTGATCGCACCGGCGGTAGTGATCCGCCCGATCTTGTTACCATCCTGTTCGGTAAACCAGAGCGCGTCGTCCGGCCCCGCTGCGATACCTTCGGCCCCGCTATCCTCGGTCGGCACGGCGTACTCCGTGATCATCCCCGCAGTGGTGATCCGCCCGATCTTGCCGATGAATTCGGTGAACCAGAGGGCGCCATCAGGACCCGCCGTGATTTCTACCGGATAGCTACCCCGGGTCGGCAGCGGATATTCCTGAATTACCCCTGTAACCGTGATACGTCCGATCTTGTTGCCGTCCTGTTCGGTAAACCAGAGCGCGCCGTCCGGCCCCGTAGTGATCCCATAGGGACCGCTAATGGCGGTCGGCACGGTGTACTCGGTGATCAATCCGGTGGTCGTTATCCGCCCGATTTTGCTGGCGTTGTATTCGGTAAACCAAAGGGCGCCGTCCGGCCCCGCGGTGATCCCCTGGGGTTGGCTGCCGACGCTGGGTAAAGCGTACTCGGTTACGACTCCGTCAGCCATTATGCGCCCGATCGCGGACTTATTGTAATCGTATTCGGCGAACCAGAGCGTTGCGTCCGGCCCTGCCGTGATACCTGCGGGAAAGCTGCCGGCGGTTGGCACGGCGTAAGTGCTAATATTAGTCCATGTTACCGCTGGCGCAACCGCGGCCAAGCCCAGCCCGAATGCCGCCAGCCAGATGATACGGACACCATCCCTCACTCGTTTCCACATTGGCGCTTGCATATCTTATATTCCCCTAAGCAACATCCGGTAACAACGTGTATGGGAAGCATACTCCTATCGGTCGCTGAATACAAGCTAACAAGGCGACGGAAACGCTCATTATGCGCTCCGGGTTGCCAAGTGATCCGGCGGGCTGTATGCAGCGGACTTTCATTCTATTGCGCTGTTCGGTGGACAGGTTGTTGAAGATAGCGGACTGTAAAAAATCGGTTTCTTGCATATAAGAATTCTACCAGGAGGGGCTGGCTGAGAAACTATCGAACGCCGTTGCGCCGAAGGCTGCCGCCTCCCATCCGGACCAGCCAGCGCCTCCAGTTGGTCGCCCTGCTGCGTCAGGATGCGGGCCGACGCACTCGCCTCACCATGGGCTTGAATACATCACGAGCGGCCAGAGACTGAACAGCGATGAGGCGCTGCAGGCTTTCAATAACGAGTATGGGCCGTTTCTGGCCGCCGCTGACATAAATGAAATCCTGCCCAATATCTTGCGCTCGGTGTGCGCCGTCGCGCTGGGCGATCCCGTATGCAGATTTGCGGTTCCGACTTTCTAATCGGGGCGGATCTCGTTATGACCAATGCACACGTGCACGAAATTCGATTTCGTCAGGTTTGAGGACGGCAAGCCCAAGCCGAACGCGCGCGGCGACGAGATCTTTTGCTTTTTCGACTATCCCTGGGAACCGTCGCCGAATATACCCCCGGACGCGAAGTCACATCACACGAGCGAGGCGGTCAGAGCCGCGGACAATTGGTTGGTTTTACGGCTGCGACGCGCTTCCCTATGACGGAACTCCGCGGGCCGCGAAAACGTTGAAAGAAGTGGACAATTTCGGAACGTACGAGAGTCTCGATGACAGTGGAACGAGAGTGCGGTATAAAGTCAACGTGGCGCGCGGTTCCTCCGGCGGCGCTGCTGTTGATATCAAGGGAAAGCTATTCGCCTTGCATAACGCCGAAGTAAAGATGCCGGCTGTGCCTCCGGAGGAGCGGTTGAATCAGGGGATACGAATCGATCAGATCTATGCCGATTTTTATGCAGGCACGCAGCGTCCGCCCATAGTGCCGCCGCAAGCGAGCCAGAGCGACATGTTCTGGTCTCTGACCGACAGCGCTCAGAACCCGCAGCCGATTATCGGGCGTACTGAATTCCGGCGAATGGTTTTGCGAATAGCATTTCACGCTGGCGCAACGAAGAGGCGGCTTCGGGCGGGTGCGCCGGGATATATGCTCAAGAGAGCGATGATCACCCCCGAAAAGAACAATCGACGTGCATTTCTCAGGACGCTCGCCGCGTCCGGCGCTGCCCTGGGCCTCTCTCCGGCGCAAACGCGCCAGCCCGGGAAAGAGATGATCGGTATCCACGTGGGCGCGGGTTCATTTGCCGACGAGGGTGTGGAACAGGTGCTCGATATCCTACAGGAGCGCGCCTCGGTGAACGCGCTTTTTCTGGCCACGTTTACGTACGGACGCGGCATCGCCGGCCGGCAGGTTCCCGGCCAGCCTCTGCCCGATCATGGCAAGCAGGAGTATGACGCGAACTTTCGCGGCGGCAGTTACACGAAGATCCACGCGGAGTTCTATCGCGACACTTCCCTCAAGGAATTTCGTGCGCCGGAGCTCGGGGATTTCGATGTGTTGGAAGCCGTGCTACCAGCCGCGCGGAAACGGGGCATACGAATCTACTGCTGGTTCGAGGACGTCTTCCGCCGTGACATTGCCGGGATCGAAAAGTTGCAGGAGCGCGACTTATACGGCCGCGGCGCCGCTACACTCTGTTTTAATAATCCGGAATACCGTGGTTTTTTGCTCGGCGTCGTCGAAGACTATTTGCGCTCGCATCCGGTCGACGGCATCATGTGGGGCTCCGAGCGTCAGGGCGCCTTTTCAAACGCCCTGGGCGCGCAGCACGGCGGCGCCTCCAACGATCCGGGCCGGATCACCTGTTTCTGCGATTTCTGCCGCCGGAAAGGCGAGCAGCGCGGCACACGCTTCGAGCGAGCCCGGCAGGGGTTTCTGGAACTCGAGAAATTCGTTCGCGCGGCGCGCTCCGGAGTCCGCCCGGTGGACGGATACTACGTCACCCTCTGGCGGCTGATGCTGCGTTATCCGGAGCTGCTGGCTTGGGAAATGCTGTGGACGGACAGTTTGCGGGAAACCTACCAGGCCATCTACCAGAAGGTGAAGGCTATCAATCCGAACGCCGGCACCGGATGGCACATCTGGCACAACAACTCGTTCAATCCGATTTATCGCGCTGAGCGGGACTTGCACGAGATCGCGAGTTACTCCGATTTTCTGAAGATCGTGATGTATCACAACTGCGCCGGCGAGCGCATGGCCGGCTACATCGCCAGCGTCGGCGCAGCCATGTTCGCGGATGTGCCGAAAGACGAACTGCTGGCGCTGCACTACCGCATTCTGGACTATCGCGAGAAACCTTACGAACAGATTTCGTCCGCTGGCTTTTCGTCCGACTATGTCTCGCGGGAAACGCAGCGGGCGCGCAGCAGCCTGGAGGGCGCCACCACGCTGCTTTGGCCCGGCATCGATATCGACATCCCCACGGCTCCGGAGCATTCCAAGTGCACTCCGGAAAGCACCAAACAGGCGGTAATGGCCGCATTCCACGCAGGTGCCGACGGGGTGATTCTTTCGCGCAAGTACTCGGAGATGCATCTGAGCAATCTTGGCGCAGCCGGTGCTGCTATCCGGGAGCTGGGATAAAAATGAAACGACCCGCAGCGATCCTCGCATTAGTCCTTGGCGGGCTGGGGCTGATCGTGACAGTGGCAGCCGAGGGTGCCGGCCCACTGCCTTCGGGCCTGCAGTTCCTGCCGGGCCCCGTGAACGGCCTGCTGGTCGGGCAGACGGTATTGGTCTACGGCGACGCGGGCGGCCGCGTGAAGCCGGTGCCGTATGTACTTTTCTCGGAGGCCCGGCGCGACGTGGTCTGGGCGGGAGCGTTGCAGGTGGCGGGCGGCTCCAAGGCGGTAGTGCCGGAGCTGGAACGCGCCCTGTTCGAGAAGCCGGGAGCATTTTGGGCGGAGTATGAGATCCAGCGGTTCCACGATTACTCCGAGGTAAATACGAAGGTGCCGCGGGGGCCGATGCAGGTGTGGCGGGGAGTGCACGGAGGTGAGACGCTGGATCTCGACGGCGTCCATGTGGAAGTTATCGATACACCGGGCTACACGCGCCATGCGGTTTCCTATTGGCTGGAGAGCGGCGGCAAGCGCATTGCGTGCACCGGCGACCTGATTTACGGCGACGGCCAGTTGTTCGATCTCTCGAGCCTGCAGGACGCCGTTCCCGAGGCCAAGGCGCGCGGTTATCACGGTTACGCGGCCCGGACCGGCGAGCTAATCGAAAGCCTGCGCAAGATCCAGGCTCGCGAGCCGGATGTGATAATGCCATTGCGCGGGCCGCTGATCGAAAACCCTCGGGAGGCAATCGATCGGCTGATCGCCCGGCTACAGGCGCTGCTGGCAAGCCACTACGCCACCGACGCGCTGCGCTGGTACTGGGGCGACGACAACCTGCGCATCCGGTCGCGGAAGGCGCTCGACGGCCGGCCGGTGGATTCGATGCCCATGGCGGAACAGCGCCCGCTGCCCGAATGGGCGATGGCCATCGGGAATTCCCGGCTGCTGGTTTCCAAGACGGGCGCCGGACTCCTGATCGACGCGGGCTATAGCGGGGCGCGGGCAAAGCTGGACGAACTAGCGGCGCAGGGACGGTTGAAGACCGTGGAAGCCATTTGGATCACGCATTACCACGACGATCACACCGACTACGCGCAGGCGCTGGCGGATCACTTCCGGTGCCCCATCTATTTCACGCCGCGGCTGACCGACATCCTGGAGCATCCGTCGCATTACCGGATGCCGTGCCTCACCACCGCGCCCATCACGTCCGGAAAACCGCAGCCGGACGGTACGCGTAGCCGGTGGCACGAGTTTCAACTCACCTTCTTCGATTTTCCGGGGCAGACGCTGTACCATGACGGGCTGCTGGTGGAACGCGACGGCGGCGGCGCGCTGTTTTTCACGGGAGATTCGTTCACTCCCTCCGGCATCGACGATTACTGTTTGCAAAATCGCGATTTCGTGGGTGAGGGCGAAGGGTACCTCTACTGTCTGGGCGTGTTGCGCAGGCAGAGCCCAGACGTCTGGCTGGTAAACCAGCACGTGGAACCCACCTTCCATTTTTCCGCGGAACAACTCGCGCGCATGCGGGTGGAGCTGCTGCGGCGGATGGCCACCCTAAAGGAGCTGGCGCCGTGGCCGGATCCGAATTACGCCATCGACGAGAGCTGGGCGGCGGTAGATCCATACGGGAGCGAAACCCGCGAGGGGGAGAACATAGCCCTGCTGGTTCGGATCCGGAATCACGCGCCGTCACCTGAAACTTACCGGGTGAGATGGAATGTACCGGCGGATTGGAAGGTGGTGGAGGCAGAGCCTGAGGTGGCCATCCCGGCACGCCGCGAGGGTGCCGCGCGAGCCGTATTCACGGTCAAGGGCGCGGGCCTGCACGTGGTGACCGCCGATGTGGAATTCGCCGGGCGGCAGTTGCGGGAGTGGACCGAGGCGCTGGTGCGGGTCCGGCCGTGAGTCGCCGTCCACCCAACCGCCCAACGTGAGAAGCTTCTGCCCGAAGCGCGCTACACTGGGTCCGAGAAAGGCTGAACAAGACGGCGTCGAGAGGAATACTTAGATGCCAGCGCCGCCGGACGCCGACATCTATGCACGCCCGCTTACGGATCGACCGGTGACCAGATCTCCGTAATGCAGTTTCGCTGACAAGACGTATTCTGGGAGGCATGTTTGAACAAAAGCTCCGGGAGTAAAGCTGGTCTCACGCACGCGTGCGTGAGTTTAATCCTTAGTGTGCTCACGGTATGCGCCCTTCGCATGCCGCTGCGGGCTCAGGTAACGGCCGCGATCTCAGGGATCGTCGAGGATACTTCCGGTGCGACGGTATCAGGCGCGACGATCACGGTGAAGAGCCTTGAGACGGGAGCCTTGAGGACGGTCGCCACAGACCCGTCCGGCCACTACACGGTAGTCTCACTGCCTCTTGGCCCGCAGGAATTGAAGGCTGAGAAGACAGGTTTCAAGACTGCGGTCAGAACCGGAGTGGATCTGGTAGTCGGACAGAACGCCGTGGTCAATTTCCGGCTGGAGTTGGGTGAGTTCGTGCAGCAAGTCACCCTGGTTGACGAAACTCCGCTGGTCAACACCACCACCTCCTCGGTGTCGGGCGTAGTTGGAGCGCAGCAGATCAAGGACCTGCCGCTCAACGGTCGCAGCTTCGATAACCTCATCACCCTGAACCCCGGCACGGTCAACTACAGCGCCATGAAGAGCCCGCAAACCAGCACCAGCAACGGCAACACATTCTCCGTGGAGGGCCGCCGGACCTATGAGAATTTGATTCTGTTGAATGGCGTCGAGTACACCGGATCCAGCCAGCTCGCTATCACCCCCGGCGGCGTCAGCGGCGAACTGTTAGGTATCGATGCCATCCGCGAGTTCAACGTGCTGACAGATACCTACGGCGCCGAGTACGGCAAGCGCGCGGGCGCGCAGGTCAGCGTGGTGACTCAATCGGGAACCAATCAAGTGCACGGTTCGCTGTTTGAGTTTCTCCGCAACAGCGATCTCGACGCACGAAACTTCTTCGACCAAGCCGCGGCTCCGCCATTCCGCCGAAATCAGTTCGGAAGCGCGCTGGGAACGCCCCTCAAGAAAGACAAGTGGTTCCTGTTCGGCAACTATGAAGGTTTCCGGCAGTTACTGGCGGTCAGCAATGTGAGCGTGGTTCCCGACGCGGAAGCACGGCAGGGATTGCTGCCCAACGCTTCGGGTGTGTACAAGCCCGTCGCCAAGCTGAATACCGCGATGTTGCAGTATATGCAGCTCTGGCCGGTGTCCAACGGTCCGGAGCTGACCGTGGGCAGCCTGCCCAGCGGCACAGCGCTTTCGTACAACAATCCCAAACAGACTATACGTGAGGATTTTGGAACGCTGCGAACGGACTACATGCTGAGCAATCGGGACACCTTTTCGGCCACCTACACGATGGACGATGGCGACAGCCTGATCCCCTTAGCCGACCCGCTGTTTGGCTCGTACGAGACACTGCGCAGCCAAGTGGCCAGCCTGGAGGAGACTCATGTCGTATCTCCGAACATCCTGAACACCTTTCGCGCGGGCTTTTCGCGCGCGGCATTCAACTACGATTCGTTCCCCTTAGCCTCCTTTCCCGCGAGTACTGACTTCGTCACTGGCCTGGGCCCGGGCGGCATCGTGATTGGCGGCGGCGTGACTACTACCGGGGGCGGAACCATCACCTCGGCCGGGCCGAACAACGCCGCCAACGTTTGGAACCGCAGAAATCTGTTCACTTACACGGACGGCGTGCAGATCACCAAAGGACGTCACCAGATCAGCGCGGGCGTCTGGTTCCAGCGGGTGCAGGACAATGAGGACGCCGCTTCCCGCCAACTCGGGCAAGCCAGTTTTGCCAGCCTGCAGACTTTCCTGCAAGGCACGGTGACATCGTTTCAAGTCGTACCAAACCCGAATGAATTAGGTTGGAGAAGTCTTTTCGGCGCCGCCTATTTCGAAGACTCGATCAAATTGCTGCCGAATCTGACCTTCCAGGCAGGACTTCGGTACGAATTCACCACTGGGTGGAACGAAGAATCTGGAAGGGCCGCCAACTATCTCACGGGCTCGAACGGCATCTTGATCACGACTCCCCAAGTGGGCAGTTCGGTCTTCACCCAAAATAATGCAACCCATCTCTTTGGTCCCAGGGCTGGCTTGGCGTGGGATGTTTTTGGAAACGGGAAGACGGCGGTTCGCGCGGGCTATGGCACTTACTATTCCCTGATCGACGATTTAAGCTTCCTGCTTAACTCGATCCCTCCGTACAACGGCTCCGTTTCGAAAACAGGATCGCTGCCTTCGCTGGTTCCGATTACTCCTGGCGTGCCTCCCCCTGCCGGTACCATCTTTGCCCCGCAGGGTGTGCAGCCCAACGCCAAGACTCCCACAGTCCAGGAATGGAATCTTACGGTAGAGCAGCAGTTGAGTCACAACACCGTGTTGCGGGTGGCCTATGTCGGCTCGTTCGGATACCACGGTTTCTTGAGTATCGATCCGAATACCATTCCCACGCAGATTTGTTCCGACCCGGGCGGCTGTTCGGCGGGGGGCGACGCAACCGCGGCGAGCCTGGCCAATATTCCTCACATGGTGCCGCAGGGGGCGCAGTATATTCCCGGCCCTGGCAAAAAGCGCCCGAATCCCAATCTGGGAGCGGGATTCTTCTGGTACACGGAAGGCAACACCAGTTACAACGCTCTGCAAGGTGACATAAGTCACCGTTTTAGCCACGGACTGCAGTTCCGGGTGAATTATACCTGGTCAAAGGATCTGGATATGAATTCCGGTCTCACTGGCGCGCAGGCCAACAATCAAGCGCAGATGATCCTCGACCGCAACGATCTGCATCGTGACTGGGGACCGTCCGCGTACAACATCCCCAATCAGGTAGGCATTTCGGGCACCTACCAGCTGCCGTTCGGCAAAGGCAAGCCTTGGGCCAATAGCTTCGCCGGCGTTGGAAACCGGCTAGTGAGCGGCTGGCAATTCAATACGATTGTCACCCTTCTCAGCGGTTTCCCTTTCACTCCGCAGATTGGCTCGAATAGGTCCGGAGACGGTGATACCAGAAACCCCGACCGGCCTTCAGTCAATCCCACATTCTCGGGGCCTGTGGTCTTGGGAAGCCCGAATCAGTGGTTCAATCCGGATGCGTTTGTTCTGCCCATTGCCGGCACCTACGGAAATTTGGGCCGCGGTGTCTATAGTGGACCGGGCCTTGCCGACATGGACGCGTCGCTGTTTAAGAGTACGGCCATCACCGAGCGGACCAATCTGCAATTTCGCGCGGAGTTTTTCAACGCGCTGAACCACTCGAACTTCGGGACACCGAATGCCACCGTGTTTTCGAACGGGGCCATCAGTCCGTCAGCCGGCTTGATCACGACCACGGCCACTACGTCGCGCCAAATCCAATTCGGTCTGAAGCTGATTTTTTAGGCTGGCTGGTAACTGGCTCATGGCGTCGATAGAAGCGTGTTGGTCAGATCACCTAGAGGTTCGCCTCCATTGGCTTTCACTTTCTCGTCACGGGCTTGAATACCTGGCAGCAGAGGCAGATTAAAGCGTTTCGTAATCAGGCGCAGAATCGACGTGGTGTCGTAAGGAGTATGGTCCACGAAGCCCTTCTTCGCGAGGGGCGACACGATGATCGCCGGAATGCGCGAGCCCGGCCCCCAGCGATCGCCTTTCGGCGGCGCTACGTGGTCCCAAAATCCTCCGTTTTCGTCGTACGTGACGATTACCACCATGTGTTCCCACTGCGGACTCTTTCGCAGATGGGCGATAACGTCGGCGATGTGCGCGTCGCCGGATTTCACGTCTGCATAGCCCGCGTGCTCGTTCAGGTTGCCCTGAGGCTTATAGAATACGACCTCTTCGAGCACTCCCGCATCGATTGCCTTGATAAATTCAGCGCCGCCCAGGCCGCCGTCCTTCAGATGTTTCGCGCGTTCGGCCGTCCCTGGAGCCATGCTCGCGAAGTAGTTGAAGGGCTGATGATGA
>Ga0302324_100013537_pt1 | contig 16528 bp, 13 predicted proteins | sample Palsa_T0_1_FD_201949 | JGI IMG/M metagenome (GOLD analysis project Ga0302324, IMG submission 201949) | Peat permafrost microbial communities from Stordalen Mire near Abisko, Sweden - Palsa_T0_1 | ecosystem: Environmental > Terrestrial > Soil > Palsa > Peat permafrost | place: Sweden: Abisko...
GCCTTGCCCTCGCGCAGCGACTTGACCTCGGTCCCGGTCAGCACGATTCCGCACTCGAACCGCTCGAGCAGGTTGTAACGGTAGGCGGCCTGACGGTTGCTCGCCACATCACCGGATGCTTGCTTGCGTTTTCGTCCTTTGGCCATCCGCGTCACTCCGGCACCGAGGCGAGGTCACCTGCGGGGAGGAGATCCACCCTACCCCTGGGCGCGTCGATCCGACCGACCTCCACCTGCACCGGGTCCCCCAGCCGCAGCGTGCTCCCGCTCCGCGTCCCCACAAGCATCGTGCCCGGCTCGTTCAGCTCCCACCAGTCGCCTCCCAGTCGGCGCACCGGCAGCATCCCCTCGAACATCCCCTCCGGGCCGAAGGCGACGAACGCCCCGGCGCCGATGAGACCGACGACCTCGCCGGCAAACACGCTCTCCCGGCCGTCTTTCGCCAGTGCTGACTCGAGCCAGAAGCAGCGCGCGATATCGTCGGCATCGCGCTCGATCGTCATCGCCTCGCGCTCACGCGCGGAGGTCCACGGCCCAGCCGACGCGACCCAGGACGCCTCGGGCGCGGGCTCGCCGGCGACCAGCGAGAGCAGCGCTCGATGACAGATCAAGTCCGGGTAGCGGCGGATCGGCGAGGTGAAGTGGCAGTAGCTTGCCGACGCCAGACCCGCATGTCCAAGGTTGCGATGGTCGTAGTAGGCCTGCTTGAGAGAGCGCAGCACGAGGCTGGTCAACGCGCGCTTGCCCCGGCCGGCTCGCTGCACGAAATCCGACACCAGGGCCGAAGCCTCACCGATGAGATCGGCGGCCTGTTGCGGAGTCAAGTGTCCCTTCGGCACCGGCGGAGTCGGTACGCCAAGGGACTCGAGCTGCTCGATCAGCCGCTTCGCCGAGGGCTCCTGAGGCCGCTCGTGCACCCGGAACAGCGCCGGCACGTGGCGCTCGGCCAGCCGCTGGGCGACCTGTTCGTTGGCGGCGATCATCAGCTGCTCGATCAGCCGATGGGACTCGGTCTGCGCCACCGGTTCAGCGACCATCACATCACCCGCGCGATCAAACGAGAACTCGAGCTCTTGCGAGTCCAGCACCACGGCCGCGCGCTCAGTTCGCCGCCGCCCCAGCGCCTGCGCCGCAGCCCTGGCCGCACCAAGCGCCGGGCCCCAAGGCTCCGCCGGGGCCTCGACGCCGGCGAAGATTCGATCGACGCGTCCGTACTCGAGCCGCTCATCAGAGCGGATCACCGAACGGTAGAACGAGGCGCCACGCACCTCCTGTTCCGTGATTCGCATCTCGACCGTGACGGTGAACCGATCCTCGGCCGGGACCAGGGAACACGCGTGGTTGGAGAGCTGGCTCGGCAGCATCGGCTCGACCGCGCCCGGGACATACACGCTCGTCCCCCGCCGGTAGGCCTCGCGATCGAGCAGCGACCGGGGTCTGACGTAGGCGGAAACGTCGGCGATGTGGACCCACACTTGCCATGAGCCGTCGCTCGTCTCGGCGGCGGACACCGCGTCATCGAAGTCGCGTGCTCCGGCCGGGTCGATCGTGAACGTCGCCAGCGCGCGTAGATCGCGACGTCCCGACAGATCAGCGGTGGAATGACCAGCCGCCTGGCGCGCCTCGCGCTCCACGGCGGGGTCGAAGGACCGCCGCAGACCGCGGTCGACCATGAACGCTTCGATCACATCCCTGGCGATCTGCGGCCGACCGAGCCGACGGGCAATCACCGCCCTCCTCGAGCCGCGTTTATCTCCTCCGCCGCCTGCTTGCACCACTACCAGATCCCCCGCTGCCGCGCGACGGTCTCGGCTCACCACTTGCCGTGGCCCGGGCTCAAAGAACGGCTCCGCGACGAGGAACTTGCCACGTCGCTGCAGCACCGCCACTCGCGCCGCCCCGAGCGAGTTCCGGACCGGTGCGCTCACCGGACTTTGGCGGCGACCGTCCGCTCAGCGACCACAAGCGCAGTGTCAACCCGCGAGCGCGGATTGGTGACGGCGTAGACGTTGGGCGTGATCCCGGCCCCCTCGCGGACCCCGCCGCCACCCAGGTTGTGGCCGTTGGGAGTGAAGTACTCGCCAACGGTCATGTCGAGCGCGCCGCCATTGGGCAGCGGCTGGATCTCCTGGAAGACGCCCTTGCCGTAGGTATGGGTCCCGACGACCGTCGCCCGGCCGCGGTCCTGCAGCGCGCCGGTGACGATCTCCGCCGAGGAGGCGGTACCGCGGTCGACCAGCACGACCATGGGGATGCTGGTCGGAATCGCGTCCCCCTTGGCGGTATACACCTGGCGCTGCAGGCTCCGGCCGTCGGTTGACACGATCGTGCCGTCAGGGATGAAGATGCTGGCCACGTTGACTGCCTCATTGAGCAGCCCGCCGCCGTTCTCGCGGAGGTCGAGTACCAACGCCTGAGCGCCGGCGTGAAGCATGTTCTCGACCTGTGCCCGAAGCTCCGCACCCGATCCGTCGGTGAAACTGGTCAGCACGAGGTGTCCGATCTTGACACCGTGGAAGTTCACCAGGGTCGAACTCGCGACCGGAACCGTGATGTCGGCGCGGACCAGTGAGAGGGTGCGGCGATGAGTCCCGGTGAGCACGGTCAGCCGGACCCGGGTTCCCGCGCGCCCCTTGATCAGCGCCGAAGCAGCATCGGTCGAGAGGCCCGCGAGCGACGTCGAGCCCACGGCGTTGATCACATCCCCGCGCGCGATCCCCGCGCGCGCTGCCGGCGTACCCGGAAACACGTCGACAACCAGCAGACCATTCGGCTTCGGGGTTGGGTCGACGTCGATCCCAATTCCGCTGAGATGCGGATTGGTCTCGTTCTCGAACGCCTTGTAATCAGTGGGATCGAAGTAGTGCGAGTAGGGGTCGTCGAGGCTGGCGACCGCGGCCGCCAACCCCTGGTTGACCAGTTGGGTGCGGTTGATCGGCCGGTAGTAGTCCTGGGCGAGCAGATTGAGTACGTCATTGGCCACCTGATCGCTGCTGCCGTCGTCCACCAGCGCACTGCGCAAGGGCGAGGGCAGCCAGCTGGGGTGACCGCCGAGCCAGATCCCGACCACCAGCACCAGCAGCCCGACGGCGAGGAGAGCTGCGACCCGCGGTGAGTGCGTCCGACGCGAATACATGGTCCCTGGGAGGGTAGCCGCCAGATGCGGACGGCTGCGCCCCTTGGGTCAGACCTGCAGGAAGCGGCGCAGCGAGAGCCCTGAGCCCAGCGCTGAGACCATCACGCCGGCCCCGAGCAGGATCGCCACCAGGGCGCTGAACGCGAGCGTCCGGGGCGCCGCGATCAGGGTCCAGTTGTTGGCCAACGGGTCAAGCAGCGCCACCTTTGTGATGCCGAGCACGCCGATCGCCACGAGCGCACCGAGCGCACCGACCACCACGCCCTCGATCACGAACGGCCAGCGGATGAACCAGTCGGTGGCACCGACCAGCTTCATCACCTCGACTTCACGCCGCCGCGCATACAGCGAGAGGCGGATCGTGTTGGCAATCAAGAAGGCCGACGCTAGTACCAACAGCACGGTGAGGACAGCGGCCGTGATCGTCACCAGGTTGGTGACCTCGAGGATCTTCTTCGTGTCGTTCTTCTTGTTCGACACGCTCTGAATCGCGGGATCGATCGTTCCTGTGCCACCCCCCGGGGTGGTCGGCGTCAGTGCATTGCGAACCGACAGTACGTTGGCCGGGTTATCCGGGATCACGTGGAAGGTGTCAGGCAGCGGGTTGGTGCCGAGCAACTGGTAGGCCTGGGGATCGACCTTGGACTGTTGCGCGTACGCGGTCTGCTTGGACTCGAACTGCACCGATTTGACGTGGGGGATCGCGAGCAACTCGGTGCGGACTCGGGCCTCCTCGGCTGTGGTCGCGTTCGTCTTCATGTACACGTCGACCAGGACGCGGCCGCGGACGCTGTTCGCCGCGCTGTTCGTCGCTTGGACGATGGGGATGAACACCCCGAGCACGAGCATCGTCACGACCACGGTGGCCAGCGCGGCGAAGCTCGGAGCGGCGTTGCGCCGTACGGCGCGCATCGCCTCACGCAGGAAGAACCCGATTCGCATCGATTACAGCTCGGGCGGAGGCGTCGACGGGCCGCGCAGCCGTTGCGCGAACTCGCGCGTGGTCTCGTCGCGGGTGTACAGGCCCGCAGCGTCGTCGCGGACAATCCGCCCGCGCTCGAGCTCGAGCACGCGGCGGCGCATCTTGTCGACCATCGCCTGGTCATGGGTGGCTACCAGGATCGTTGTGCCGGTCCGGTTGATCCGGTACAGCAGCCGCATGATGTCGATGCTCGTCTCGGGGTCGAGATTCCCCGTCGGCTCGTCCGCGAGCACCAGCGGCGGGTGGTTGACGAACGCCCGCGCGATCGAGACCCGCTGCTGCTCACCGCCGGAGAGCTGATCGGGATAGTTGTGCAGCTTCGTCGAGAGGCCGGTCAGGCGCAGGATGTCCGGAACCTTGGCGCGGATCTCCTTGCGGGTGCCGCCGGTGACCTGGAGCGCGTAGGCAACGTTGTCGTACACCGTCCGGCTGGGCAGCAGCTTGAAATCCTGGAATACCACCCCGAGGTTGCGTCTGTAGTAGGGCACGCGCTTGTGGGTGATGTCCGACAGGTTGCGACCCGCGACCCGGATCACTCCGTTGGTCGGCTCGAGCTCTTTGATCAGCAGACGCATCACGGTCGACTTGCCCGATCCGGTCGAGCCGACGAGGAACACGAACTCCTCGCGGTCAACCGAAAACGTGGCCTGATCGAGGCCGATGTCGCCCGCATAGAGCTTCGACACGCCACGGAACTCGATGATCGACGCCCCGCCCGAGGGGGGGCGAGTCACCTGCTTGGGGCGCGCTGCGCGCGCGACCGCAGCACGGCGCCGAGTGCGGTGCTGGGGCTGTTCTGAGATAGGCATAGAGTGCGGGCAGCGTAGCGGGCAGTCGTGGCCGTGTCGTCCCCAAAGCCATCTTGCAACGCGATTTGCAGGACTAATGGCTAAAGCGCGGGTTAATTGGCGGCTGACGCCGCCTGTTTGTGGTGGCTGCGAACATCGAGCGCCGGTCGGCCCGCTACCGTTCCTCAAGCGATGTCCTCGATCACACACGCGACGCTGGCCAACGGAATGCCGCTCTACCGCATCGGCGTGGACGGTACCCGTGCGGTCACGATCCTGGTCGCTTTCGACGCCGGCGCCCGCACCGAGCGGCCCGAGGAGAACGGGATGGCCCATTTCCTCGAGCACCTGGTGTTCAAGGGCGGCGAGAAGTATCCGAGCTACCGCGACGTCAACGAGGCGGCCGAAGGAATCGGCGCCGTGCTGAACGCCTACACGAGTCACGATTTGGTCGCGTTCCACATCACAGCCCGGGCTCAGCGGGCGCTCGAGGCGGCTGACCTACTGACTGATTTCGTCGGCCGGCCGCGAATCGACGCCGACGAGCTCGACCGCGAGCGGGGCGTCGTGGTGCAGGAGATCGCGCGGACCGACGATCAGCCTTCGATGCTGGCCGAGCACCTGATCGACGAAGCCGTGTTCGGCGAGCACCCACTGGGGCGCCCGGTACTTGGCCCGGCCGAGCACATCCGTGACACGTTCACGCGTGAGGGCATCGTCGCGTTCCGCTCCCGACAGTGGTCTCCCGCGCGCGCCGCCGCGTTCGTGGTCGGCAATCTGAGCGGGCTGCCGCAGAACGGAGAGCTCCCGGAGCTGTTCAGCCGCTTCGCTGCCGGTCCGCTGCCTGAGCCGTTTGAGCCCGCGCCGCCGTTCTCGCCGCGGATTCTGGTGCACGAGCGCGACTCCAACCAATCGCACCTCCGGTTTTCCTATCGTCCCGCCGTCGATGTCAGAGACCCCGGCGACCGCGCCGCGCTGTTGATCTACTCGACCCTGTTGGGCGGCTCGATGGGGTCGCGACTGTTCGATGAGATCCGTGAGCAGCGGGGATTGGCGTACTCCGTCGGCGCCTTCCCTCATGCTTACGCGGATGTGCCCGTGCTTCAGCTCTCCGCCGGGCTTGAGTCCGGCAAATTGGTCGAGGCGTACCGGAGGATGCGAGAAATCGTGACCGAACTGCGCGACCAGGGGCCGACCGACGGAGAGGTCGAGCGGGCCCGGGCCTACGCGGCCGGCGCGCGCGCGATCGCGTTTGAGAACACCGGCGCCGTCGCCCGCTATGCCGCGCAGCAGACGATCGTCTTCGGTGAAGACGTCGATCCGGACACCGCGATCGCGTTGCTCGACCGGGTCACCTTCGACCAGGTCCGAGATGTCGCGGCCCGGGTGGCCGACGAAATCTCGGTCGCGTGCGTCGGGCCGCATACCGTGGAGGAGCTGGAGTCGGTCTGAAACGCCGAATCGCCCGTGGGCTGGCTGTCTTCGTGCTGGTCGCGATCGGAATCGCGATCTGGGGGTCGAGCAGCGAGACGCGCGAGCCCGTGTTGGCCAGCGTCAGCGCCCCGCCCGCACAGGCGAGCCCCCGGTCCCGGCCGCCGATCCGCCCACGGCAGGTGCAATCGCCCGCCGCGACGGCACTTCGCGCGGCACTGCTGGGCCAACTGCGCCTGGCCGGGCGCGACAGCGGGGGCGAGGTCATCGACCTGGGCGCACAGGCCGAGTTGTTCGCGCTCCGCGACGGCGTCAAGCGACCACCCGCCTCGGTCGAGAAGCTCTATACGACGGTGGCCTTGCTGAACAAACTCGGGCCGCAGGCGCGACTGCGCACGACCGTGCTCGGGACCGGCTTCCTCGGCCCAGGCGGCGTCTGGCACGGCAACCTCTACCTGCGCGGCGGTGGCGACCCGACCTTCGGTGACGCGACCTTCAACCGGATCTGGGAGCTCGGGCACGGGCCGACCGCCAACCAGCTGGTGGCACAGCTTCAGCACAAAGGCATCCGGCGCGTGACCGGGTCGGTGGTCGGCGACGCGTCGATGTTCGACGCGCGGCGTGGCGGCCCCGCGACCGGTTACGCGCCCGACATCCCCGACTACGGCGGCCAGCTGAGCGCGCTCACCTACGACCACGGCGCCACCAGCCCCGGACTGTCGCCCGGCGCGTTCGCGGCCCGAGAGCTCACGCTCACGATGGGCGCCATCCATATGCAAGCGAACGCCGCCAAGCGTACCGCCCGCACTCCGCGGCATGCCCACGTGCTGGCGACGGTCAGCTCGCCGCCGCTGTCGGTGATGCTGTCGTTGATGGATGTCCCGTCAGACGACCTGTTCGCCGACCTGTTCACCAAGCAGCTCGGCGCACGCTTCGGGGGGGCCGGGAGCCTCACCGCGGGGGCACGAGTGATCAGACGCGTGATCCACACCAACTACGACCTCAATCCGAGCATCGTCGATGGCTCTGGGCTCTCGCGTCAGGACGGCTCCTCGCCCCGCGAGATCGTCGCCCTGTTACGAGACGTGTCAGGGACCCCCCTCGGTGCACAGCTGTCCGCCTCGCTGCCGGTCGTGGGCGTGAGCGGGACCGTGAGGACGATCGCGACCGGGACGGCGGCCCAGGGACGCTGCATCGCCAAGACCGGAACCCTCAACAACGTGACGAACCTGGCCGGCTACTGCCGTAGCCGGGGTCATCACCGGCTCGCGTTCGCGCTGCTCATCGACGGGCCGAGCAACAGCGACGCGCTCGTGCTGTTGGGCCGGATGGTCGCGGCGATCGCACGGTATTAGGCTCCTCCGGCTGGCCGAGCATTTGGGAGCTGGCGCACGCCTGTCGGCGCATCTGCGGACCCCTGTCCAAGCCCATGCACTCACAACACCTCGTTCTTGCACGTTTGCGCCCTGACGAGCGACAATCGGCGCCGTGGAGCTGAGCACCGCTCTGAACCAGCGTGAGCTGCGGAGCTATTTGCGCCGGATCGGGGATCGCTGGCCGGTTGAGGTCGCCTGGGTCGGAGGCGCGCGAGTCGCGGACCAGCGCGGCGCGCTGCCCCAGCGCGAACGGGGGCCGGAGTTCGTGGTCGTGCTCGTCTCCTCGGCGTTCGAGGGAATGCCGTGGCTCGAGCGCGTCTACCAGGCCTCCATGCTGTGGGACGCGCTGGAAATGGGCGCTCCAGCCGACGTCCACTGCTACACTCCGGCCGAGTTCGAGCGCAAGCGCACGTCGCTGCGGTCGGTGCGTGAGGCGGTGCAGTGGGGCCTGGACCTATCCGGGCCTTAGTGGTCTCCACTTAGTGGATGGCCACCATCCGCTCGATCGGCAGCCGGGCACGCTGGGCGATCTCAGACGGCACCTTGACCTCGTGCACGCCGTCGCGCAGTGCGTCGCGCACCTTCGGGAGCGTGATCATCTTCATGAAGCGGCAGTGCGCTGCCTCGTTGGCGGCGATGAACTCGGCGTTCGGTGCGGCCTGGCGGAGGGGATGGAGCATTCCGGTCTCGGTGGCGACGATCACCGTGGGCCCCTCCGGGCGAGTGGCCAGGTCGTGCGCGTATGTGAGCATCCCGCCCGTCGAGAGCATGTGCACGCCGTCGGCGGCCACGTCGCCGGCGGCCACGTACTCCATCACGCTGGTGGAGCAGCCGCACTCAGGGTGAATGAGGAAGTCTGCCCCCGGATGCGCGGCGCGGACGGCGGTGATGTCGTCGGGCTTGATGCCGGCGTGCACGTGGCACTCCCCGTCCCACACGTGCATCGGGCGCCCCAGCATCTTCTCGACGTAGGCACCGAGGAACATGTCAGGGCCAAACAGGATCTCGGTGTCCTCTCCGTGCTCGCGGTAGATGTGCGCCACCACCTGGACGGCATTGGCCGACGTGCAGCAATAGTCCGTCTGCGCCTTGACCTCGGCGGTCGTATTGACGTACATCACCACGATCGCGCCGGGATGCGCGGCCTTCCAATCCGACAGCTGTGCGGCCGTGATCGAGTCCGCCAACGAGCAGCCGGCGTCGAGGTCGGGAATCAGCACCTGCTTGTCCGGACACAGGATCGAGGCCGTCTCGGCCATGAAGTGAACGCCGCAGAAAACGATCGTGGCTGCGTCCGCCATCGCCGCTTGCTGGGAGAGCCCGAGCGAGTCGCCGACGTAGTCGGCCACGTCCTGGACCTCGGGAAGCTGGTAGTTGTGGGCCAGGATCACAGCGTCGCGCTGCTCCGCGAGCGCGCGCACCTCGTCAGCAAGCGCCGGGATGTTCTCGAGCATCAGCGGCGCCTCAGTAGCGCCGAGCATCGGAAGATTCATGGAATCGGCTCCAGGAGGAGGGAGAGGTCGAGCGCTGGAGCGCTGTGGGTCAACGCGCCAACCGATACGAAGTCTACGCCGGTCGATGCGATTGCCCGGAGGGTCTGGAGGGTGACGCCGCCGCTCGCCTCGAGCTCAGCGCGGCCGTGCACGTGCATGACCGCCTGTCTGAGCTGCTCGACGGTCATGTTGTCGAGCAGGATTCGCGGCGCGCCGGCGGCGAGCGCTTCGTCGACCTCGGCCAGGGTGCGGCATTCCACCTCGATCGGGACGCCCGGTGCGCGGGCTCGCGCCCGGCGGACCGCCTCTCCCACTCCGCCCGCCAGCGCGGCGTGATTCTCCTTGATCAGGACCGCGTCATAGAGCCCCGCGCGATGATTGGTGGCGCCACCGGCCGCGACTGCCGCTTTCTCCAGCGAGCGCAGCCCCGGCGTCGTCTTGCGCGTGTCGAGGATCCGCGCGCCGGTGCCCTGCACTGCCGTCACGCAGCGAGCGGCCAGCGTCGCCACGCCCGACAGGCGCTGCAGGAAGTTGAGCGCGGTGCGCTCCGCGGTCAGCAGGGCACGAGCGCTGCCCTCGATCCCGAGCACGTCGCCGCTCTCGCGCCACTGACCCTGAGCGGTCAACCGCTGCATCACGACGTCCGGATCCAGCGTGCGAAAGACCTCCTCGGCGGCATCAAGCCCGAACACGACGCCCGGCGCCTTCTGGGTGATCAGCGCGCGCGCTCGGGCCGCTGCGGGCACCGTTGCCTCGGTGGTCAGGTCGCCGCTGCCGACGTCCTCGGCCAGCGCCCGCCCCACGATCTCGATCATTGGCATCTCGGTCATCCGCGTCGAGGATACGAACTGCTCGACCGCAGCCTACGTGGGCTCGCGCACCAACACACGGATCGTTGCCAGACTGGGATCCGCGGCGCCGTGGAGCCGGGCGCCGGCCGTCGTTAGCTCCCTCAGGTACGCGACCACCTCGGCGGTCACGCGCTCCCCCGGCAGCAGCGTCGGCACGCCGGGCGGGTAGCCGGCGATCGACTCGCACGAGATCCGTCCGATCGCGTCGTCAGTCGGGACTGACTCCCCCACCCCCAGGAAGGCGTTCCGGATCGGCACGACGGTCTGTTGCTCGAGCGCCGCCGGCGGCCGCGCGATCGCCGGACCCCGGCCCGCCCGCGCCATCCGGCGCACGACCTCGGCGAAGTCGTGCGGGAAGCTCTCGAGCGGCTCGACCGGCTGACCGAGGCCGAGCACGAGCACGAGCGTTGCGTGCGTGGCGAGCTCGACATAGGTGTCGTACGTCGCGCGCAGCGCGGCGGCCAACTCGTAGCCGGTGCAACCGGTGCCGCGAACGTCGATCACGATCCGCAACGGATCCCACCCGGCGATCCCCGGTCGGCCCACCATCGCCTCGCCCACCACCGAGCACCCCGACACGGCGTCAATCGCCACACGCGCGCGCGCGGAGGCCGCCAGCGTGCGGTCCAACAGCGCCTCGCCGTGCACGGCCAGTTGGCGGCGGGCGCTGTCGAGCGAGGCCAGCAGGAGCGAATTGGGACTCGTCGAACGGACCAGCCGGACCGCCCGCGCCACAGCGTCCGCATCGATGCGGCTGTCGGTCGCCAGGTGCAGCATGGCCGACTGGGTCAGACTCCCGACGATTTTGTGCGTGGAGGCCAGCATCGCGTCGGCCCCGAGCCGCAGCGGAGACTCGGGCAAGGCGGGATGAAAGCCAAAGTGCGAGCCCCAGGCGCAGTCGACGATCAGCGCCACGCCGGCCGCGTGCGCAACCTCGGCGCAGCCTCGGACGTCGGCGGCCATCCCGTAATAGGTCGGCGAGACGATGAACGCCGCGCCGATGTCAGCGGCCCGTCCGAGCGCGGCTGCCAGCGCCTCGGGGGTGACCCCGTGCGCCATGCCGAGCTCGACGTCGTACTCGGGCGCGACGAAGCTGGCCGTGCCTCCGCTCAGCACCAGACCGTCGATCACGCTGGCGTGCGAGTTTCGCTGCACCAGCACGTGCGCCCCGAGCGGCGCGACCGCGAGGCAGAGTGCGTGGTTGCCCTGCGTCGCGCCGTTGGTGAGAAACCACGTCCGGGAGGCGCCATACGCCGCCGCGGCGAGCTGCTCGGCCCGCTCGTAGGGCGTGGGCGAGGGCCCGATGTCGATGCCCTCGATGTCCTGGGCGATATCGAGGGCCAGCGCGCGGTCGCCGAGCGCGTTGCGCAATCCGGGGTCGGCACCCGCTCCGCCCTTGTGGCCGGGCACGTGGAAACGACGTGAGCCGCGGAAGCCATAGGAGACGATCGCCTCGAGGTAGGGCGCCGTGGGTTGCTCGCCGAAGTGGGCGTCCGGGCTCACTTTGCCGCCCGCAGCAGGTAGGCCCGGATGAACCCGTCGAGATCGCCGTCCAGTACGCGGTTGGCGTCGCCCATCTCGAAGTCCGTGCGGTGGTCCTTGACCATCGTGTAGGGGTGAAGGACGTAAGAGCGGATCTGCGAGCCGAAGTTGACGTCCTGGGCCTCGCCCCGCTCGCGAGCGATCTCCTCGCGGCGCTTGCGCTCCTCGAGCTCGAGCAGCTTCGAGCGCAGCATCGTCATCGCCTCGGCCTTGTTCGAGGATTGCGAGCGTTCGTTCTGGCACTGGACGACGATTCCGGACGGCTTGTGGGTGATCCGCACGGCCGAGTCGGTCTTGTTCACGTGCTGGCCGCCGGCACCGCTCGCGCGGTACGTGTCGATCTGGAGGTCGTCGTCGTCGATCGCGACCGCCGCGGCCTCCTGCACGACGGGCGAGACCTCGACGCCGGCGAAGCTCGTCTGACGGCGATTGGCCGAGTCGAACGGGGACAGGCGCACGAGCCGGTGAACCCCCTTTTCGCTGCCGTAGAGGCCGTAGGCGTTCTCGCCCTTGACCCGGAACGTCGCCGACTTGATCCCCGCCTCCTCACCGGGTGAGGCCTCGAGCAGTTCGACCTCGAACCCCCGCTTCTCGGCCCAGCGCATTTCCATCCGCAGCACCATCTCGGCCCAGTCCTGCGCGTCGGTGCCGCCCGCGCCCGCGTTGACGGTGACGAGCGCGTCACCGGCGTCGTAGCGCCCGGAGAACAGCCGCTCCTCCTCGAGCGCCGCCAGCCGCTCCTGGACCGCTGTCACCTGTTCCTCGAGCTCCGCCGCCATCTCCGGGTCCTCCTCGGCCAGCTCGGACAGCGGCTCCAGGTCCTCGACGTCGCGTTCGAGCGCCCGGAACACGTTCAGCTTCCGCGTCGCCCGCGCGTGCTCGGCGCTGACCCGCGCCGCGCGCTCCTGGTCCTCCCAGAATGCCGGCGCCCCCATCTCTTCCTCGAGCGCGCTCGCGCGCTCGCTCAACCCAGCCGGGTCAAATATTGTCCGCGAGCAGCTTGAGCTGATCGCGGATCGCCGCGAGGCGCTGGGAGAGCGGCTCGGAGGGGACGGTAGACATAGGTCCACCCTAGCAACGGGGGATCGCCCGGGGGGCGATCCCCTTGCGGGTTTGCTCCGCAAACCCAGGGGGCGGCCGAGCCGCGACCGCCAGGTACTTCCACGTCCCGCGGCGAGTTCCCTAATCCAGGTACTCGTACGCGGGGATGGTCAGGAACTCGATCAGGTCGGGTGCGAGGGCGACCCGTTCGAAGATCTCGCGGGTTTCCGCCGGGCGGCCGTCCTGCCAGGTCTGCTCCCCGACGCTTTCCCGGATCTTGGCGGTCTCCTCGTCCAGCACCTGCCGCACGAGCTCGCGCGTGACCGTGCGTCCGTCCTGGAGCTTCACGCCGTGATGGACCCACTGCCAGATTTGCGAGCGCGAGATCTCCGCCGTGGCCGCGTCCTCCATCAATGAGTTGATCGCTGCCGCACCGTGACCGGTTAGCCAGAACGACACGTACTGGAAGCCGACGCTGACATCGGTGCGCAACCCCGCCTCGGTGATGCTGCCTGGGGTGGCGGGCAGATTCAGCAGATCGGCCGCGCCGACGTGGACGTCGTCGCGCTGGCGCTCGAGCTGGTTGGGAGCGCCTCGCAGCCCCTGCTCGAAGACCTCTCGGGCGACCGGGACCAGATCGGGGTGCGCGACCCACGTTCCGTCGTAGCCCTGACCGACCTCCCGCTCCTTATCTGCCCGCACGCCGGCCAGCGCCTTGGCGTTCGCCGCCTCGTCCTGGCGTGAGGGGATCAGCGCCGCCATCCCACCCATTGCATGAGCTCCCCGCCGGTGACACGTCGCCGCCAGCAGCTCGGTATAGGCCCGCATGAACGGCACGGTCATCGTCACGTCGGCGCGGTTGGGCAGCACCATCTCGGGCCGATCGGGAAAGCACTTGATGGCCGAGAACATGTAGTCCCAGCGGCCGGCGTTCAATCCGGCCGAATGCTCGCGTAGCTCGTAGAGGATCTCGTCCATCTCAAACGCTGCGGGGAGCGTCTCGATCAGTACGGTCGCCTTGATCGTCCCGTTCGGAATCCCGACCACGTCCTGCGCGAAGCTGAAGACGTCGTTCCACAGCCGAGCTTCGAGATGGGACTCAAGCTTGGGCAGGTAGAAATACGGCCCCGTGCCGTTGGCGATCAGGCGCGGGGCGCAGTGGAAGAAGTACAGGCCGAAGTCGAACAGCGCTCCGGCGACCGGCTCGGAGCCCACCAGCAGGTGACGCTCGGGCAGATGCCAGCCGCGCGGCCGGACCAGCAGCGTCGCCGGCGTCTCCGCCAGCTTGTAGTGACGCCCGTCCGAACCGTCGTAGGTGATTGTGCCGTCGATCGCGTCGCGCAGGTTGATGTGGCCCTCGACCATGTTGCGCCAGGTCGGGGAGTTGGCGTCCTCGAAGTCGGCCATGAAGCCGTCGGCGCCCGAGTTGAGAGCGTTGATGGTCATCTTGCGCTCGGTCGGGCCGGTGATCTCGACCCAGCGCTGCTGCATGTCGCTGGGCACCGGTGCGACGGTCCAGCGCTCGTCGCGGACCGCGCGTGTGTCGGGCAGGAAGTCGAGCATCTCCCCCGCCGCCAGCCGCTCCCGTCGCCGCGCGCGCGCCCGCAGCAGCTCGAGCCGGCGCGGCCCGAACTCGTGCTGGAGCTCGGCCACGAACTCAAGCGCATCGGGCGTGAGCACCTCCTCGAAGCCGGCATCCATCGCTCCATGCAGCTCCAGGTTCGCGTGTGCGGTCATTCTGTGGATCCTCTCATCCCAGTCATTGGCAACGGCATGGTCAATCGGAGCCGACCTGAGGGTTAAACTAACGCTCGTGGCCAGCCTTGATGATTCGGAGGTGCGGGAGCTGCTCGAGCAGCACAACCACGGCGTCATCTCAACGCTGAACGCCGACGGATCAATCCATAACACCGTCGTGTGGGTGGGGCTCGAACGGGCAACGGTCTCCGTCAACAGCGCAGTGGGGCGACTCTGGCCGACCAATCTGGAGCGCGACCCGCGTGTGAACCTGCTCGTGATCGAAGCCGGCAACGCGTACCACTTCGTCGAGATCCGGGGCACCGCCACGGGCAGCCTGGAGGGGGCTGACGAGCACATCAACGCGCTGAGCCAGAAGTACATCGGTCAGGACGAGTACCCGTTCCGCGCGCCCGGCGAGCAGCGGATCACGTACGTGATCGCTCCCACACACGTCCGGTACGTCAAGCCGTAGGCCGCACCAGAGCCTCAGCGGCCGCCGAAGCGTTCGCGGCTCAGGCGCCGTGGCACTTCTTGAATTTCTTGCCGCTGCCGCACCAGCACGGATCGTTGCGCCCGATCTGGTCCGCCTCGTCGACGCGACGCTGCTCCACGTGAGGTATCGGCTCTGCTCCTTCCTCGTACGCCTCGGCCGGACCGCTCGCCGCGGCGGCCATCGCCAGCGCGCTGGGCTGCGCCATCCCGCCGCCGGAATAGGTCACGTTGCGACCGCGAGTGGATGAACTCGACCTCGGACTCGGACGCCTGACCGGCGGTGGCGGGGCGGCCGCCCCATTTTCGGCATCGACCGTGACCTCGACGTGGAAGATCATCCGGGCAAAGTCGCCCCACAGGCCGTTCATCAGATCGCGGAACAGCTCGAACGCCTCGTTCTTGTAGGCGACCAGCGGCTCGATCTGCGCGAACCCGCGCAGATGGATGCCCTCGCGCAGGTAGTCCATGTCGTAGAGGTGCTCACGCCAACGCTGGTCGATGATCTGCAGCAGCAGGAAACGCTCGAGCGCCCGGATCAACTCGGCGCCGAGCTCCTGCTCGCGGCGGTCGTATTGCGCCAGCGCCTCTTCCTGGAGGCGGAGGGTCAGATCCTCGCGGTCGATCCGCTGGGGGTCGATCTCGGCGAAGGCCGCGCTCGGGGTAAAGATCTCCTCGACCCGGCGCATCAGGCCCTCGATGTCCCAATCCTCGACGAAGTCACCGGAGGTGTACTCGTCAACCAGGCGCCCGATCAGGTTCACGATCTCCTCGCGCGCCGCGTCGGTCATGTCACGGCCTTCGAGGATCTCATCTCGGTAGCGGTAGATCACCTCGCGCTGCTGGTTGAGCACGTCGTCGTACTCGAGTGTGTGCTTGCGCATCAGGAAGTGCTGCTCCTCCACCTTCCGTTGCGCCTTCTCGATCTGCTTGGAGAGCATCCCCGCCTCGATCGGCTCCTCGTTGCCCTCCTCGTCCACGGTGCCGAGACGGTCGAGGATCTTGTAGATGCGTTCGCCCGCAAACAGACGCACGAGATCGTCCTGGGCGGACAGGAAGAAGCGCGACTCCCCCGGGTCCCCCTGGCGTCCCGAGCGGCCTCGGAGCTGGTTATCGATCCGCCGCGACTCGTGGCGCTCGGTGCCGATGATGTAGAGGCCTCCGGCCTCGAGCACCGTCTCACGCAGCACCTCGACGCGGCGCTCGATCTCGGGCAGCACCTTGGCGTAGTGCTCCTCGTAGTCGGGCGCGCCGGGCGGCAGGCCGAGCTTGGCCAACTCGAGCCCGGCCAGGTGCTCGGCATTGCCTCCGAGCTTGATGTCGACGCCACGCCCGGCCATGTTGGTGGCGATCGTGACCGCGCCCGGCGCACCCGCCTCGGCGATCGTCTCGCCTTCGCGTTCAGCGTGCTCGGGTTTGGCGTTGAGCACCGAGTGCTTGATGCCCTTCTGCTTGAGCTGTTCGCCGAGCAGTTCGGAGACCTCGACCGAGATCGTCCCGACCAACACCGGCTGCTGGTTGGCGTGGCGAGCGGCGATCTCATTGACCACGGCGGCCCACTTGCCGTCCTTGGTCTTGTAGACCTGGTCATTGCGGTCAGCCCGGACCATCGGCATGTTGGTCGGGACCTGGACCACCGGGAGCTTGTAGATCTTCATGA
>Ga0302324_100013538_pt1 | contig 16527 bp, 13 predicted proteins | sample Palsa_T0_1_FD_201949 | JGI IMG/M metagenome (GOLD analysis project Ga0302324, IMG submission 201949) | Peat permafrost microbial communities from Stordalen Mire near Abisko, Sweden - Palsa_T0_1 | ecosystem: Environmental > Terrestrial > Soil > Palsa > Peat permafrost | place: Sweden: Abisko...
CTTTCCATTCTCATGCTCGCGCCACTGGTCATCCCCGGAGTGATCCTCGGCATCTCGATCCTGGCGTTCGCGAGCCGCGTCGCGCAATTCGCCGATGATGTCTTCGGACTCGATTGGGACGTGCTGCGGCCCGGTCTGCCGCTCGTGGTGTGCGGTCAGTTCTCATACATCGCGACCATCGCCACGCTCACCATCAGCGCGCGCTTGCGCCGTTTCGACCGCACGCTCGAGGAAGCCGCCTTGAACTTGGGCGCGAGCAAGCCGGCGGTCCTCGGCACCATCGTGCTGCCCTATCTGCGCCCCGCGCTCATCGGCTCCGCCGCCATTTCGTTTCTCATGTCGTTCGCCGATTTCAACACCACGCTCATGCTGGTGGGGGCGGACGCGCCGTTGACCGTCACCATGTACGGCCGCATGCGCGAAGGTGCGAGCCCGGTGCTGAACGCCGTGAGCCTGTTCCTGATGCTGGGCTCGGCGCTGCTCGCGCTCGGCATCATGCGCAGGGGAGCGCGTGCGCGGCCGAGCTGAGCCCGGGAGTCTGACTACGGAGGCTTCCCACTTTTGAGCAAGTCGGGAAGATCCGCGAGGGTCTCGACGAAGGCGTCGCAGGGAAGCAGCCGCGGATCCTCGCCTTCGTTGTAGCCGTAGGGCACGCAGATCACCGGAATGCCCGCGCCGCGCGCGGCCTGCACGTCATTGATGGAATCGCCGACCATGAGGGCGTGCGCCGGATCTGCCCCCAGCCGCTCACAGGCAAAAAGGAGCGGCGCGGGATCCGGCTTGCGGCGCGGCGCGGTATCGCCGCCCACGACGACATCCACCCAATCGCGCATGCCGAGCGCCTCCAAGAGCCCTGTCGCGAAACGCTCATGCTTGTTGGTCACGACGGCGATGCGCATTCCCGCCCCGTGCAGCGTGCGCAAACACTCGACCGCACCCGCATACGGCTCGGCCTTGAATTCGCCCGACTCCTCGAGAAATCCATAGTGATGAAAGAATCGCTCGAGCAGCCGGGCCTTGCCGGCCTCGTCGAGATCGCGGCCAAGGAAGGCGGCGGCGCGCTCCATCAGCATGGGCGAGCCGCGGCCGATCATCCGCCGCACTTCGTCCGCGGCAATCGGCGGCCAGCCGCGCTCGGCCAGCGCCCGATTGAGCGCCTCGGCGATGTCCGCCGCCGTGTCGAGCAAGGTTCCGTCGAGATCGAACAGCACTGCCTCGACCGGCCGGCCGCGCCACTTCATCAGGTTAAACGCAGGCTGACCGGACAATGATCGCTCCCCATCACATCGGCATGGATATCCGCGGCAGCCACCTTGCCGCGCAGTGCGGCCGATACGAGAAAATAGTCGATACGCCATCCCACGTTGCGCGCGCGCGCGTTGGTGAAGTTGCTCCACCACGAGTAGTGGCCGTTACCCTGCTTGAACAGGCGGAAGGTATCGACGAAGCCGGCGTCGATGAAGTTCTGGAAACCCCTGCGCTCCTCGTTTGTAAAGCCCTTCTTGCCCCGGTTGGGCTTCGGATTCGCCAGATCGTGCTCGGTATGCGCGACGTTTAGATCGCCGCAAAAAATGACCGGCTTTTTGCGCTCGAGCCGCCGGCAATAGTCGAGGAAGGCCGGGTCCCAGTGCTTGTGGCGCAGCTGCAGTCGGCTGAGATCGTCCTTGGCGTTCGGGGTATACACCGTAACGATGTAGAAATCGTCGAATTCCGCAGTGATCAGTCGTCCCTCGTCGGCACTGTCGCGCTTGAGCTCGTCCGCAAACTGGTAGCGCCGCGCGAAGGCTCGCGGAAAGCCGTTGGTCACCTTGATGGGGTCGCGTCTGGAGAATATGGCCGTGCCGGAATAGCCCTTTTTGGAGGCGGAGTTCCAGTATTCTCGATAGTGCGGCAGATCGATTTCGATTTGGCCGCGCTCCGCCTTGGTCTCTTGGAGGCAGAGGATGTCCGGCTTGTGAGCGTCTAAAAACGAGCGCAAAAGGCCTTTTTTGTGCACGGCTCGAATGCCGTTCACGTTCCACGAGTAAATCTTCATGTCGGTATAATACCAATAAAATTAGGCACTTGCCCTGCCACACGATCTCTCTTCGAGCGCATTTGTCCAATCCCGTTGCATTCTTGAGTCAATCTTATTGACAATCATTCGCATTCGCGTTCACAATGGTCCCATGATCGTATGCATCTGCAAAGCTGTCTCGGACCGCCACATCCGCTCCGCCGTCAACGGCGGTGTTTGCTCCGTTACGGAGCTGAGCCGCAAGACCGGCCTAGGCACTTGCTGCGGCAAGTGTGTCCCCGAGGCGCGCGCGACGATTGCGGGCTGCCTCGCCGAGCGCGACCAGAGCGCCTACCTCTCGCCTGCGTCCTTCGCCGCGGCCTGAACTTGGCCTTCGCTGCGGCCCGAAAGGCCGCGGCCGCCGCACATCGCGGTCCGGAGACGATCCGGCGCCGCCCTTTCGGGCATACAATCCAACGTTGAAATCTCGCACGAGGATCGGCCGTGAAAGGTGATGCCAAGGTCTTGGACTTTCTCAATCAGGGGCTCAAGAACGAGCTCACCTCGATCAATCAGTACTTCCTGCACGCACGCATGCTCGACAACTGGGGCATGAAGCGTCTCGGCAAGATCGAGTATGACGAGTCCATCGACGAGATGCGGCACGCCGACCGCTTGGTCAAGCGCATTTTGTTTCTGGAGGGCCTGCCGAATCTGCAGGATCTCGGCAAGCTGTTCATCGGCGAGAACGTGCGCGAAATACTCGAGTGCGACTTGCGACGCGAAATGGCGGCGCATCCGCTCTATCAGGCCGCGATCGCCCACTGCGAATCGGTGAAGGACTTCGTGACCCGCGAGATCCTGGTGCATATCCAGAAGAGCGAGGAAGAGCACATCGATTTCATCGAGGAACAGCTGGGGCTCATCGAGAAAATGGGTCTTCCGAACTATGTGCAGAGCGCCACCGGCGAGATCAAAGACAGCGATTCGTCGGGCGCGGATTGAGCCGCGCATAGCGTCGGGCGCGGCTACGCGCGCGGCGTGCCGCACGCCGCCAGAACCGTCTCCTCCACCGCGCCGCGCGGATACGCATCGAGCCGCTCGAAGAGTGCTCGAACGCCGGCCTCGCTGACCACCTGGTATGGATCGCCGGGGTCGCGAATCTTGTTGTGCGCCGCGTAGCAAAGACTCGCCGCCAGCCGCGCGCGCAACAACACACCGAGTGCGAGCTGTTCGGGAACGGTGAGCGGGTTGCGGTGGTGGTATCCGCGAATCAGCGCACCGGCCGCGGCGAGCGGATCGAGCTCGCCGAGCAGCGCATAGGCGAGAGCCACCGCCAGGTCGCACACGATCGCCGAATGCACCATGTCGCCGAAATCGAGCAAGCCCGTCATGCGGTCCCGCTCCGCCAGCACATTATGATCGTTGGCATCGCCGTGAATGACGCCCGGCCGCAGGCTCGACCAGTCGAGCCGCTCCCAGCGCACGAACGCCGTCTCCACGCGCGCGCGCCAAGTTTCGCCCAGGAGCGCCGCGTGGGCGCGGGCGATTCCGGCGTGGCGCAAATCCCATTGCAGCACCCGATGCATGGCCGGGTGCGCCAGTTCGGCCAGAGCCAGGTCCACGTTCGCCATCTTGGCGCCGATCGATTCGAGTAATGCATCGCCGCGCGGCGTCTGCTCGGCGAGCACTCTGCCGTCGATCCATGTGAGCACGCGCAACCGGTGCTCCGCTCCCGCGCGGCTCGTGATTGTCTCGACGTCGGCCCCGGCGAGCGAAGCCACGATCCGCGGCACTTGGATGCCGCAGCGCCGCTCCGCCACTCGCCGCATCCCCAGGTGCTGAAAGTCGAGCAGCTCCGCGGAATCGCCGCGATTCGCGATCTTCAGCACGAACTTCCCACGCTGCGGGTCTGCGATCAAAAAGTTCTGGTCGCGCTCGCTCGGCAGGGGCGCAGCGCTCCCCGAGAGCCCGTAGCGAGCGAGGGCGGCCTCGAGCACATCGCTCGCCGTGAACCGCGGAATGCTTTCGGCCGCGATCGCCACCGCCGCTAGCAGTCGACCTGGAGGCTCATCGGCCCGCCGCGTGTTCCGCGTGTGCGGCCGTCGCGAACAGCCGTCCAAAGTCGCGAAATGCCTTGAACTCGAGGGCATTGCCGCTCGGATCGCGGAAGAACATGGTCGATTGCTCTCCCACCTGGCCCTTGAACCGCGTCGAGGGCTCGATGATGAATTGCACTCCGCGCTCGCGGAGCCTGTCGGCGAGGGAAGACCATTGCGCGGGCCGCAGCACGACGCCGCAATGAGGTACGGGCACGCCGTGGCCATCCACCAGGTTGAAGTGACTGACGAGCGAGCCCTGCGCGCCGAGCGCGGGATTTAAGTGACAGACGAGCTGATGGCCGAACAGATTGAAATCCACCCACGCGATATCGCTGCGGCCCTCCGGGCATCCTAGGATATCCTTGTAAAAAGCGCGCGCCTCGGCGATGTCCCGCACCTGAATGGCGATGTGGAACGGCGTCAGAGGCTCCGCTGCCGCGGATGAGGCCGCCTCGGCATCTACCGCCGCATCATGGTTCGAATTCATAGGGCTTCGCATGTTTTTACTCCGCCACGGGCAAAGCTTTTTCAACCTGCACTTCAATCGCACGCGCAAGGACCCGGGAATCGAAGATCCGGAATTGACGCCGCTCGGCCTCGATCAGGCGCGCGCGGCGGCGGCCGCTTTGGCCGGCACGCCTCTTACCCGGATCATCGTTTCGCCCTTCACGCGCGCGCTGCAGACCGCACAGCCGTTCTTGCGCACGCACGCTGCAACCATGGTCATTATGCACGAGGTGCGCGAGCGTGCCGCGTTCAGCTGTGACGTCGGCAGCACGCCCGAGCTGCTGGCAGAAAGATTTCCGCACCACGAGTTCGGCCATCTGCCGCGCCAATGGTGGCACCGCGGGCTCGAGCCCGTCGAGTCGACGGTCGCGCGCGCCGATGAGTTCCGCAAGAGCGTGGCGGCGCGCGCGGACAGCGCGACGACGCTGCTCGTCAGCCACTGGGCCTTCATCTTGGCGCTGAGTGGGCGCTCTCTCGAAAACGGCGAGGTCTTGCAATACGATCCGGGGGGCTCGTGAGGCGTCTGCAGCTCCCGTTGTTCGCTGGATTGCGGCCTTTGAGCCGCGACGGGTCCGTGCGCGACGCGCTCGCCGGCGTGAACCTCGCCTGCATCAACGTCGCGCAGGTCCTCGGCTATGCACGCATCGCGGGTATGCCGGTGGTGACCGGGCTCTATACCTTGCTGCTGCCTCCCGTCGCATTTGCACTGTTCGGATCCTCGCGTCACCTCGTGGTCGCTGCCGACTCGGCCACGGCCGCGATCCTCGCGAGCTCACTGTCACTGCTCGCCCCGCCCTCGAGCGCACACTACGTCGCGCTCGTGGCTGCGCTCGCGCTGCTGACGGCGGCGCTGCTGCTGATTGCCCGCATCTTCAAGCTGGGATTCCTCGCGGATTTTCTGTCGCGCACGGTGCTCAGCGGATTTTTGGCGGGCGTCGGTGTTCAAGTCGCCATCGCCATGCTCGGCGACATGCTCGGGGTCGCCGAGACCTCGAGAAACTCGTTGGTTCGTGTGTGGCAGGTGTTCAGTGGCTTACCGGCCGCAGGCACGGCGACGCTCGCGCTCTCGGCGGCCGTGACCGCCGCGATTTTCATGGGAAAACGCTTGGCGCCCCGCTGGCCGGTGGCGCTCGCCGCCATCATCGCCGCCATCGCGGCGAGCCAGGCGTATCACTTCGCCGCGCACGGCATCGCCGTCATCGGTCCCCTGGCCGGGGGGCTGCCGAGCTTTCATCTGCCCGACGTGACTTGGAACGAGACGGTCGGCCTCCTGCCGGTGGCCGCTTCGTGCTTCGTGACCATCATGGCTCAGAGCGCCGCGACTTCCCGCAGCGCCGCGGTGAGTTATGGCGAGCGCGTCGACACCAATGCGGACATCCTCGGACTCGCCGCCGCCAACGCCGCGGCCGCCGTGAGCGGCACGTTCCTGGTCAATGGCAGCCCGACCCAGACCGCGGTCGCGGAGCGCGCGGGCGCGCGTAGTCAGGTGGCCCAGCTCGTGATGTCGGCCACGACCATGCTGGTGCTCGTGCTGGGCAGCTCGGAGATCCAGTTTCTGCCGCATTGTGTGCTCGCGGCCGTGGTGTTCACCATCGCGATCGGCATGATCGACGTGCGCACGCTCCGCGGCATGCGGGTCGAGTCGCCCGGCGAGTTCTACCTGGCGATCGCCACCGGGGCCACGGTGGTTGCGATCGGCGTCGAGCAGGGGATCTTGCTCGCAATCGCGCTGTCGCTGTTCCGGCATGTGCGGCACAGCTACCTGCCGCATACCCTCATGTACCAACCTGACGCCACCGGCCGATGGAAACCCGAGGCTGTGACGCCGGGCGCGGTCACCGAGCCCGGGCTCATCGTGTATCGCTTCGGCGCGGATTTGTTTTATGCCAATCAGCTGCGCTTCTGCGACGAGGTCCGGACGCTCGTGACGCACGCCCCCGCCCCGCTGCGCTACTTCGTCGTCGAAGCCTCGGCAATCACCGACCTCGACTATTCGGCCGCACGCTCCTTGCTCGCGCTGATTCAAGACCTGCAACGCGACGGCGTGCACATTATCTTCGGGCGGGTGAATGCGTATCTGCGTGCGGACATGGACAGGCACCACATCACCGAGGTGATCGGCGCGCAGAATTTGTGTCCGACACTGCACGAGGCGCTGCAACTCGCGGGCGCCGAGCGGCCGCCCTCGACGGCTTAGTCAGCGCGCAGGAGCTCCCGGCGCCGCCGCGCGGCGCAGGCCTGCAAGGTTTCAGCGATATCCTCGCCGAACGAGTTGATGTCGACGGGCTTGGTGAAGTAGCGCTCGCATCCTGCCGATGCGGCTTGCTCCTCGTCGCCGCGCTTGGCGAACGCGGTGAGCGCGACCACCGGCACGTGCGCGAGCCGCGGATCGCCCTTGATCAGTCGGGTGAGCGTGAGCCCGTCCATCCCCGGCAGAGCGATGTCGACCACCATCAAGTCGGGCACCATCCGCCGCAACAGCAACTGCGCTTGCTCGGCATCGACCGCCGTATCGACCTCGAAGCCCTTCACGCCGAGCAGCGTGGAGGTGAGCTTCAAGTCGATGGGATTGTCATCGACGATGAGAATAAGACCGCGCATTTCGTTCCGACCGGTACCTCGTTTGAGGAATAAGTGTATACACGGTCGCGATCGGGGAAAGCCTCAAAAACATGGGGAAAGCCCGCCAAAACAGTGAACGGCGTCGCGGTTCGGGCTACGCGTCCCCCGGGCTCGGCGCCCGGCCGGGCGCCGCCGCCGACCGCGGCCGGTCAATGTGGCGGCACACTGCAGCGCGGCTGTCGCGGACACGCACCGCTCCGCGGGCAGATCACGCTTGCGGGGGAATCGAGCGCGTCGGCGATCCAGGCGATGTTGAGCACCTGCGAGGCGGCCCGGATGCGCGCGGCGGCCTCCTCGGGAATCTTGCCGTCTCCGCCCCGCCGGCACGCCTCGCCTACCTGCGCGACCACACTCTCCGCGTCGAACCCTTGCGCATCGAGTGCCGGCAGCAGATCGACGCCGACGGACAGCACGTGCAGCTCATCGAGCGCATCCCGGGTCAGCAGCGAATGGCAGCAATACAGGCGCGCATGCTTGCCATCCTGCATGACTGAGATCTGCGACTTGGGCTTCGCGGACTGTCCCGCTTCGGGGTGTTGCAACAGCCGGAACACCGCCCAGCTCGGACAAGGGTCGGACACCAGGCTCATGTTTCCCCACGGCAACGGAATGCCGTTGGCGCGGTACACGGCGCGCAGATACCCGGGTGCGTAAGCGTCGAAGAAATGCCAGTGGCGATACGGGGACACGGCGGTCATGCGGCGCATGACCAGCGCCGGCGTCACGCCGAGCTTCTGACAGGCCGAGACGCTGTGCGCCTCGCGCACGAGAAAGCGCCGGAACGGGATGCGCGGACAAAGCAGCGCTCCGGCGAAGAAACTGCACTCGAAATCGCGCCAGGCGAACAGCACGTCTTGCGCCCCCATGCCCGCGGGCGAGGCGCCGGCGTCGACGTCGCCCGTGTGCACGGCGGTATGCGGCGAAATCATTCCGTCGCCGTTGTGCAGGACCTTGTGGCCGACGAAAAACGCGAGCTCGTACTTGAGCCGCTCTTCTTGGTGGCGCAAGCGCTTGTTGACGAACACCGTTCCGGGCGCTTCGAAGCGCGAGCGCACCAGCGCCCCGCCGGGCTTGCGACCGTCGCCGTCGAACCAGCGGATCTCGAGGCCGTGATGTTTGCAGAGTCCGATCACCGCATCGAGCGTGAGCGGCATCTGGCGCTTGCCGCCCTGCTCCGCGGCGCGCTCGATATCCGGAAAATTGTTGTGCCGCGTCTCTTGCCACACGCGGATGAGGAGCTGCGCGAACTGCCGACCCGTCGTGCCGGTCTGGGACAGGAGCTCAGGCAGCGCGTTCTGCAGCAGCTCATGCGAGAACAGGAAGGCGGGCTCCAACGGCATCGCCTGCAGGCCGCCGCGCTCACGGTTCGGCGGCGCCGCCTCGACGTCCGTGTTCTCGTCGAGAAACCAGCGCGCATCCTTGCTGAATATGCCCGCGAGCAGATCGAGGGTCGCGGCCGAGGGGGTGCGCTTGCCCGTTTCCACCATGCTGAGGTAGGAAACGGAGGGCGCGGTCTGCGCGTCGATCTGCACGCAGCGAGCCGAGAGCTCGTCGAGCGTGAGTCCATTACGTTTGCGCAGCGCGCGCAGCTTCGCGCCCAAAAAGTGGCCCTGCCGGATCAAACCGCCCATCGCGCCCTCGTTTATGCAATATTCACAAATTACTCTTGTGAATTTCACATTGTGAAATTTCTATTGTGTAAATCTGCTATAAACACAATCTAAACTTAGCGGATCCCGGGGGCAAGCCCGAATTCATCGAGATCAGGAGACTTTCTATGAGCGACCAGAAAAGCACGAATTTCGGGGGCGCCAATGCCCGCGGAGGCGCCATCGAGCGGCCCTACAGCCCCGCCGACGTGGCGAAGCTGCGCGGCACGGTGCGCATCGAATATTCCTTGGCGCGTCAAGGCGCCGAGAAGTTCCGGCGGTTGCTCGAGACCGAGCCCGTGGTCGGCGCGCTCGGCTGCATGACCGGCAACCAGGCCGTGCAGGCCGTCCAAGCCGGCCTCAAGGCGATTTATCTATCGGGCTGGCAGGTGGCGGGCGATGCGAACACGGCCGGCGAGATGTACCCCGATCAGAGCCTGTATCCCGTCGACTCCGTTCCGCGCGTGGTCGAGCGCATCAACAACGCGCTGGTGCGCACCGACCAGATCTATCACATGGAAGGCAAGTCCGGTACCGACTGGATGGCGCCGATCATCGCCGACGCCGAGGCCGGCTTCGGCGGAAATCTCAACGCGTTCGAGCTCACCAAGGCGTTGATCAAGGCCGGCGCGGCCGGCGTGCATTTCGAGGATCAGCTGTCCTCGGCCAAGAAGTGCGGCCACCTCGGCGGCAAGGTGCTGGTGTCGACCAGCGAGGCGATCAACAAGCTCGTCGCCGCACGGCTCGCCGCCGATGTGCTCGATGTGCCCACGCTCATCATCGCCCGTACCGACGCCGATGCGGCCAACCTGTTGCTGACCGACGTCGACCCGCGGGACAAACCGTTCCTCACCGGCGAGCGCTCGAGCGAGGGGTTCTTCCACGTGCGCAACGGCATCGAGCAGGCAATCGCGCGCGGCCTGGCATACGCGCCCTACTCGGATCTGCTCTGGTGCGAGACTTCGAAGCCCGATCTTGCCGAAGCGCGCGAGTTCGCCGCGGCCATTCACGCGAAATTTCCCGGCAAGCTGCTCGCCTACAACTGCTCGCCGAGCTTCAACTGGCAAGCCAAATTGAACCAGGCGATGATGAAGAGCTGGCGCGAGCAGCTCGCCGCGATGGGCTACCGTTTCCAGTTCATCACGCTCGCGGGCTGGCACGCTCTCAACCTGTCCATGTTCGAGCTCGCCAGCGCCTACCGCGAGGACGGCATGCTCGGCTACTCGCAGATGCAACAGCGCGAGTTCGGCCAGGAGCAGGCGGGCTACCGCGCGACCAAGCACCAAGCCTTCGTCGGCACGGGCTATTTCGACGCCGTGCAGACCGCCATCACCGCGGGGCAAACCTCCGTCTCCGCGATGGCGGGGAGCACAGAGGAGGAGCAGTTTCACGGGGCGAAGGGAGCCTCCGAGCCGAAACGTGTGGTCGCCTAAAGACCACGCGGCCGCGATCGCCGAGGAATTCCGCGCCTATAACGATGAGTTCGGGCGGATCACTCGGCGCGCGGCGCTCAACTTTCTCGCCGAGGACTGGCATACCGCGCAGCAGGATGCGGTCGCCCGCATCGAGCTTTACGAGCAGCGGGTCACGCGCTGCGTCGAGGCGCTCGCCGAGCAGCTGAAGCCGCGCGCGACCGACAGCGCTCTCTGGATCGAGATCAAGCGGGCCTACGAGGGGCTGGTCGCGCGGCGGCCCGACAGCGACTTCTATCGCACGTTTTTCAACTCGGTCTGCCGCGATTTGTTCGGCACCGTGGGCGTCAATCCGGAGGCGGAATTCACCGCCACCAGCATGGGCCGCGCCTCGGGCGCGGTGCCGATCCGGGTGTACCGCGTAGGCACATCGCTCCCGACCGCGGTGCGCGAAATCATCGCCGACCTGCCGTTCGGCGCGGCGATCCGCGACCAGGACGCCGCCGTCCATCGCATCAGCGCGGAAATCGGCCGCCACTTCTCGACCGGGCGCCAGCGCGCGCCGGAATCCATCGAGTTGATCGAGCCCGTCTTCTACCGCGGCTTGAACGCCTTCATCGTCGGCCGCCTCATCGCGGACGGCTCGATCACGCCCATCGTCGTCGCTTTCAGCAACTCACGCGAGGGCGTGAAGGTCGATTCGGTGATGATGTCGATGGCGGATGTCGGCTCTCTGTTCGGCTACGCCCGCTCGTATTTCCATGTCGACCTGCCGGTCGTCGGCGCAGCCATCACGCTGTTGCGCTCGTTCATGCCGCGCAAGCCCGTCGACGAGCTCTACACCGTGCTCGGCCGCGCCAAGCAGGGCAAGAGCGAGCGCTACTTCGCGTTGCAACGCCACTTGGACACCTCGATCGACAGCTTCGTGCATGCGCCCGGTGATCGCGGCCTGGTGATGATCGTGTTCACGCTTCCCTCCCACGACCTCGTGTTCAAGGTGATCCGTGACCGTTTTGGCGCGCCCAAGACCAATAGTCGCGCGGACGTCATCGAACGCTATCAATTCGTGTTTCGTCACGACCGCGCCGGGCGTCTGGTCGATGCGCAGGAGTTCAAGCGTCTGCGTTTGCCCCGTGCGCGCTTCATGCAGGAGCTGGCCGATGAGCTGTTGCGCGAGGCCAGCGAGAGCTGCCGGATCGAGGGGGAGCATCTGATCGTCGAGCATTGCTACATCGAGCGCCGTCTACGGCCGCTCAATTTGTTTCTACGCGAGGCCGATCCCGCCGCGGCGGAGTCCGCGATCGTCGACTACGGCGACGCACTGCGCGATCTCGCCGCGAGCAACGTGTTTCCCGGTGATCTGCTGTTGAAAAACTTCGGCGTCACCAGCCATGGGCGCGTGATCTTCTACGATTACGACGAGCTGTGCCTGGTGTCCGACTGCGTGTTCCGCGACCTCCCGCAGCCGCGTTGCGAGGAGGAAGAAGCCAGCGCGGAGCCGTGGTTTCAGTGCGGACCGAACGACGTGTTTCCCGAGCAGTGGCTGCAGTTCCTTGCCGTTCCGAAGGTCTTGGAGCCGGTATTTCTCGAGCGCCACCAGGAGCTCTTGACCGCGGCTTGGTGGCGCGACATGGCTGCGCGCGGCGCCGCGGAAGCCCAGCCTAATCGCCTCACCGAGCGCGTGTCGGTCGCGGAGAGTGCCCCCGCCGCTTGAGTCAGTCCGGGTAGGCCTCGAGCGCATCGCCCAGTGCATCCTTGAGAGGACGGAGCCACTGCTCGTAGTGCCGCCAATGTTCGACGCCGTCGCGATACAACGGCCGCCTGACCTGCTGGGCGCTTGGAGTACGCACCGGGCGGTCATTCTCGTAGAACCGCAGGCAGCCCGCCTCGAAGGCCAATCCGCAATAGGTCAGCAGGCGCTCGACCTCGGTCCCGAAATTCTCGATCAGATTCTCATGCTGGATGCGGTGAATCCTGCCCGGCAGTACCCGGTCGAAGTGGGCCATCAGATCCACGTAGTCGCGGTAGTACTTGCCGAGATGCTCGAGGCTGTACGCGAAGCGGTTACCCTCGGCGAACTGCTGCTTGAATCCCGAGAAGCAGCAGGCCATCGGATGACGGCGCGCATCGATGATCTTGGCATTCGGCAAAATCAGCCGAATCAAGCCGATGTGCAAGAAGTTGTTGGGCATTTTATCGATGAACAACGGTTTGGCCGTCTTGCGCTGAATCCGAGTCTGATCCATATATTGCCGGCCGAGCCGGCCGCATTCTTCCGCGCTCAGCGCCGCCAGCGCCGCCGGATAGCGCGGCCTCCCCGCTGCGTCCAACCCGGCCAGGGTTCCGGCGGCCATCAGCAGATCCGGCAATTCCATCGTGCCCTCGACCATGGAATGGCTGGCGAGGATCTGCTCGATCAGCGTCGACCCGGCCCGCGGCAGTCCCACGATGAAGATGGGGTCCGCGGAAGGTGCGCCGAATCCCTCGCGCAGCGCGAAAAATTGCGCCGTGAGCAGCTCCTTGGAGCGCCGCACGAAATCCGACATCTCTTCCGCCTGATAGCGAACCCGCGCCCCTCGCAGTTGATTGGCGCGCGCGTAGTGCTCGAACGACTCCGCGTAGCATCGTTCATCCTCGAGCGCCTTGCCCATCGCGAAATCGAGGTGCAGGCGCGCCTCGTCGCTCAAATCGGATCGGCCAAGCTGCGCGCGCATCGCGGCCTGTTCCGCGGCCGTGAAGCGGAAAGTCTTCAGGTTCGCAAGGCTCCAGTACGCCTCGCCCAGGTCGGGCGACAGTGTAAGGCTCTTGCGGTACGCCGCAACGCTATCCTCGTCGCGGCCTTCGGTGGCGAGGGCGTGTCCATAGCTCAGCCAAATTCTCGGATGCTCGGGATGAGTCGAAAGAACCTCCTCATAGAGTTTGATGGACTCCCGGTATTCACCGATCTTGACCAGGATGACGGCCTTGAGATTTCGGTAGGAGGGATTGTAGGGATCGATCTTGGCGAGGCGATCGATCTCCTTGAGCGCGGCCGCGCACTTGTTCTGCCTTTGCAGCACGATCGCATATTGGTGCCGCGCGGGATCGAAGCTCGGCGCGAGCTCGAGGCAGCGCTCCAGCAGGACTTCCGCACTGTCGTTGCGACCCAATCGTGCGGCGACTTCCGCCAGCATTCGGATCGCCACCACATCGGTCGGTTGCTGTTTCAGATGCGCGCGCAGCAGCCGTTCCGCCTCGGCGATATGGCCCTCGAGCAGCGCCGCCGCCGCGCGCAGGTGACGCGGGTCGCGCGTCGAGGCCTTGATGTGCTGCGCATAGGCGACATCGGCGCCGTGCCGATCCCCGGCGAGCGTCAACTCATCGCCGAGCGCGCGCCAGGCATCGGGCATGTCCGGTTTCAGCGCGACGGCCCGCTTGAGCGCCGCCAAGGCCGCCTGCGTCTGCCGGCATTCGCGCTGCGCCAGCCCGAGTTGGTAATGGGCGGCCGCCCAATTCGGCTGCGCCGCCGACAGGGGTTCCAGCACTTGCAGCGCCGCACCAGTCTGGCCCGCCATGCGCCGCGCCATGCCCAAAAAGAGCGCGGCCAGCGGATGGTCCGGCACGACCTTGAGGATTTCCTCCGCTTGCTCGGCCGCGAGCAAAGGATCGCGGTTGAGCAGTCGTTCAGTATGGCTCAACGCGGTGTCGAGCGATCCGCTTGGCTCGGGCGATCCGCTTGGCTCGAGCGCATCGCGATGGCGGTCGGCGGTCATGGTCTCTAGCATACAGCCTCGGCCCGCGCGGCGATCCTCAAACTAGTCTGTCAAAATCGCTTCGAGTATGGGTACACTCGAACGGGGGAGATGGCGTCCAAAAAAAATTAGGGATATCTGATGTCAAGAAGTCGCAAGCGAAAGCTGGCGCGCAATCGAGCCAAATGGGGTTCGATGCCGCTGGTCTCGGCATTGGCCGTCGGTGGGGGGATCGCGCACGCCGGGGATGCGGTCGATGCAGGCGATACGACCGCCACGTTGCAGGAGGTCGTCGTCACCGCGCAAAAGCGCGAGGAAGACCTGCAGAAAGTGCCGATCAGCTTGCAGGTGCTGAGCGCGGAAACGCTCGAGCAGCACAATGTCACCGATTTCGACGATTACGCCAAGCTCTTGCCGAGCGTCAGCTATCAATCGTTCGGCCCCGGGCAGTCGCAGCTGTACTTTCGCGGTATCGCGAGCGGTGAGGACGGCCTGCACGCCGGCTCTCTTCCGGCAACCGGCGTGTATCTGGACGAGATCCCCGTCACGACCATCGGCAACACGCTCGACGTGCATGTCTATGACATCGCGCGCGTCGAAGCCCTCGCCGGACCCCAGGGCACTCTATACGGAGCGAGCTCGCTTTCCGGAACGTTGCGCATCATCACCAACAAGCCGGATCCGACGGCATTTTCCGCCTCTTACGACGTCAAGGCGGACAAGTACGGTCGCGGCAACGGCGGCGAGGAGATCGAAGGTTATGTCAATATCCCGCTCGCCGAGCATATTGCCGTGCGTCTGGTGGGGTTCTACGAGCACGACGGCGGCTACATCAACAACGTCCTCGGCTCCAACACCTACCAGCGCGGCGCGCCGGCGGCGGGCATCCCCGACGATCCCCTGACCGTCAGCAACGCGAGCGTTGCGGGCCAGCGCTTCAACCCGCTCGAGACCTACGGCGGGCGCGGCGCGCTTAGAATCGACCTCAACGACAATTGGACGTTGACCCCGCAGGTCCTGGTGCAAGACCAGCGGGCCGACGGCGACTTCACGTTCGATCCGACCAAGGGCGATCTGAACGTGACGGATTTCACCGACGGCTTGAACGAGGACAAGTGGTATCAATCCGCGCTGACCGTGGAAGGCAAGGTCGCGAATTTCGACATCATCTATTCGGGCGGCTGGTTCGAGCGCAACGTCCATAACGTCGTCGACTATTCGAATTACACGGTCGGGTACGATGCGCTCTCGCAGGAGGCGGGCGCCTCGTATTCCGCGACCCGGTATGTCAATTGCAAATCCGGCACACCGGCCAATGACTGCAACGGCGCCGGCGGCCCTCTGACCGACCCGACGCAGTTCGTGGACAACCACGATAAATACACCAAGATGAGCCATGAGCTGCGCGTGAGCTCGCCGGCCGATTTTCGGCTGCGTGGTGTGGCGGGACTCTTCTACCAAAGGCAGACGGACGACATCCGCGCAGCCTACATGGCGCATGAGCTGCCGCAATACTACTGGGTGGACGGACAGCCCGACACGATATATCTGACCCAGCAGACCCGGGTCGATCGTGACTACGCGATTTTCTCGGAGCTGAATTTCGACGTCACCGACAAATTCAAGGTGACCGCGGGCATCCGCAAATTTTGGGTTGAAAATACGCTATACGGATTTTTCGGATTCAATGACTTGGTCGGCTCCAACGGCGAGGCGCAGTGCAATCCGCCGCCGAGTGCCGCAACGATCATTCCCGGCCTATTGCCCTGCATCAACACCAACAAGGCGGTCGCCGAGAACGGCGAAACCCACAAGATCAATCTCCAATACCAGCTCACCCCCGCAGACATGGTGTACTTCACCTACTCGACCGGCTTTCGGCCGGGCGGCAACAACCGGATCGTTCAAGTGGCGCCGTACGGCGCGGATACACTGATCAATTTGGAGCTCGGTTGGAAAACCTCGTGGTGGGATAACCGGCTGCGCTGGAACGGCGCGACGTTCGTCGAGCGCTGGAAAGACATGCAGCTCAGCGTTTTCGGCACGAACGGGATCACGAGCATCGTCAACGCCGCCAATGCCAGGGTCCGGGGCGTCGAGTCGGAATTGAACTGGCTGGTGGTCGACCATCTGACGCTGGCCGCGTCCGGCACCTACGTCAACGCGCGCACCACGAATGATTTCTGCGATGTCGAGCTCGCGGATCAGGAAATTACGCACAGCTGCGCCGATCCCACCGCGCCGAAGGGCACGGCATTGCCGGTGACGCCGGACCTCAAGTTCAACGTCACCGCACGCTACTCGTTCAATCTCGGCGATTACCGCAACTACCTGCAGGCGGGGGCCATCCACCAAAGCTCGAGCACCTCGGCGCTGGTGGTTGCGCAGAACGACGAGACCGGCAACACGCCGCATTTCACGACGTTCGATTTCGGCGCGGGCACCGCATTCAAGAACTGGCATCTTGACGCCTACATCGAGAACGCCTTCGATGAGCGCGGTCAGCTC
>Ga0302324_100013540_pt1 | contig 16526 bp, 15 predicted proteins | sample Palsa_T0_1_FD_201949 | JGI IMG/M metagenome (GOLD analysis project Ga0302324, IMG submission 201949) | Peat permafrost microbial communities from Stordalen Mire near Abisko, Sweden - Palsa_T0_1 | ecosystem: Environmental > Terrestrial > Soil > Palsa > Peat permafrost | place: Sweden: Abisko...
CAGGTCGTCCATTTTCAGATCGCGGTAGGCGTCCACCAGGACTTTCAGGGAGCCCTTCACGGCGGGGGATCCGTCGTAGTTCTCGATACAGTACTTGGCGCGGTTGATCGCGCCCACGTAGGCACCGCGCCGCATGTAGTACAGGGCGACGTGCAGCTCGAAGTCTGCCAGACGGTTACGCAGGAAGACCATGCGCTGCCGTGAGTCGCTGCCGTAGCGGCTGTTCGGGTATTTCTCGATCAGCTGCTTGAAGGCTTCGAAGGACTTGGTGGCATTGATGGGCGGGCGCTGCGAGAGATCGACGTTGAACTTGCGCTCCAACCAGTTGGCCTGGCGCTCGAAATACACCAGGCCCTTCATGTAGTAGGCGTAGTCCACGCGGGGATTGGTGGGGTTCTCGCGTATGAAAGTGTCGGCGGCGTCGATGGCGGGGTCGGTCTGGCGGGCTTTGTAGTAGGCCCAGATCAAATCCAGCTGAGATTGGCGCGCGGGTTCGCTGAACGGAAAGCGCGATTGCAGGGCTTCGAGTTGCTTGATGGCCTCGCCGAAGCTGGAGTTCTTCATGGCCTTCTGGGCGCGGGCATAGATGACTTCGGGGCCCGATTTGGCGTCGTCGGCGCGGTGGCTGCGGCAGCCGGCGGCCAACATCGCGATCCCGAGGACGGCGAGCAGTACGCGGCTTGGATGGATAAGATCACGCAGTCTCACATGCAATTCCTTACAATGGGTGGCTCCCCGAAAGCGCGGCAGTATACCCGATGCCTTGCCGCTAGCTTCGAGTACCCCCATGACCGCAGAGTTCCAAGTAATCGATTTAGAAATTCCGGCTGAAATGGCCGGCCAGCGGCTGGATAGCGCCCTGGCGCGCCTGATGCCCGAGCATTCGCGTACGCGAATCAAGGGTTGGATCGAGGCCGGCGCGGTCAGGGTGGACCGCGCGGCCTGCAAACCGCGGGATATGGTGGAGGCGGGATCCCGCGTCCGCGTGCAGATGACGCCAGATGAGGCAGCACAACCCCAGGTACTGCCGGAGGCCATTGCACTATGCCGGGTGCACGAAGATGCGGACGTGTTCGTGATCGATAAACCCGCCGGCTTGGTGGTGCATCCGGGCGCCGGTAATCCTAGCCATACCTTGCAAAACGCCTTATTGGGGCTGGATCCGAAGCTCGCGGCGCTGCCGCGCGCCGGATTGATCCACCGGCTCGACAAGGACACCAGCGGCTTGTTGGTGGTGGCTCGCACGCCGAAGGCGCAAACCTCGCTCAGCCGGCAGCTCGAGGCGCGAACCATGGCGCGTGACTATGTCGCTGCCTGCGTCGGCGTCATGACGGGGGGCGGGACCATCGATGAACCGATCGGGCGCCACCGCGGCGACCGGCTGCGGATGGCCATCCGGGTGTCCGGACGGCCGGCGGTCACGCATTATCGGGTGCTCGAGCGCTTCCGGGGCCATACCTACTTGAGCGTGAAATTGGAAACCGGCCGCACCCATCAGATCCGCTTGCACCTATCGCACATCAAGTATCCCCTCATTGGCGACCCGGTCTATGGCGGACGCTTTGGGCTGCCGCGCGGCGCAACCCAGGGCCTCATCGACGCCTTGCGCGGCTTCAAGCGCCAGGCGCTGCACGCGGCCACGCTGGGATTCGATCATCCGCGCACGGGCAAGCGCTTGGTCTTGCAGGCCCCGGTGCCGGCGGATTTCGAGCAATTGCTCGGCGCCTTGCGCGAGGATGCGCGGGAGGCTGCGGCGGAGCAGGGCGGCGCGCGCAAGCCGGTGCGCACGCGGTGAATCCCGCCTGGATCGAGCCGGATTGGCCGGCCCCCGCCGGGGTCCGGGCATTGTCGACCCTGCGGAGCGGCGGGGTCAGCGCGGCACCCTATGCGTCGCTCAATTTGGGTGGGCATGTGGGAGATGCGCCCGAGGCCGTGGCTGAGAACCGGCGGGTTCTGGCGGCTGCGGCCGGGTTGCCGTCGGAGCCGGTGTGGTTGGCGCAGGTGCACGGGATGGAGGTCGTTGATCTGGACGCCGTGGGACATGAGGGGATCTCGGGGTCACCGCGTCCGGCCGATGCGGCCTTTACTCGGCGGACCGGTCGGGTCTGCGCCATTCTCACGGCCGACTGCTTGCCCATCCTTTTGGCGGCGGACTCGGGGGACTTGGTGGCGGCGGCGCACGCGGGCTGGCGGGGGTTGGCGAGCAGTGTGATCGAGGCGACGGTGCGGGCCTTGGGGGTAGAGCCTGCACGGCTCATGGCCTGGCTGGGCCCGGCCATCGGACCGCAGCACTTCGAAGTGGGCCCGGAGGTCCGCGAGGCGCTGCTGCAGGGTGACTTGGGAGCGCAGGATGCCTTCGTGCCGAATGCACGGGGCAGGTTCATGGCGGACTTGACGGTACTGGCACGGCGGCGTCTCGCCGCGCTCGGTGTAAGCCGCGTCTACGGCGGAGGCCATTGCACCTTCGGCGATAGCGAACGGTATTTCTCACATCGCCGCGACGGGGTAACCGGCAGGCAGGCCACGCTGATTTGGCTGGAATCTGCACAACCAGATTTACATTGTAATTCAAATGAATTACAATGTAAGAACTGAAGGCCAAACAGAAGATCTTCCAATGACTGCAAGTGCATTGGTACAAACTCGCATCGATCCCGAACTGAAAGAGCGAGCAGCGGCGGTACTCGATAAAATCGGACTCACGGTTTCGGATGTCGTGCGCATTCTGCTGACCCGTGTTGCCAACGAGGGCGCGCTACCATTCTCTTTAGCCGCCGATCCGGCCGCCTATGACGCTTGGTTTCGGGCCAAAGTGCAGGAGGCGTTAGATGATTCACGCCCGGCGATTCCGCACGCTGAGGTCGAGGCGCATTTCGCCAAACGTCGGGCGACCGCTTTGCGCAAAGTCGGTGACGGTGAAGCTTGAAACTGGAGTGGTCGGCTTTAGCGTTAGACGATCGCGACGAAATTTTCAGCTACATTGAACAAGACAACCCCGGGGCAGCTGTCCTCGTGGACGATCGGGTCAGTGCTCAAGTCATACGACTGATGCAGTTTCCGGAGAGTGGTCGCCCCGGACGCGTCGAGGGCACCCGCGAATTGGTCATCGACCAGACACCGTACATCGCCGCCTACCGCATTATCGATGACACTGTGCACATCCTGCGCGTGTTGCACGGCGCACAGCAATGGCCGGGGGAAATGCCAGACTAAATACGGAGCCGGGGTCGCTAGGAGCGGTTGAATTGGCGCGGGTGCACCCCCAAATCGTAGCCAATCAGAGCATTATCTCAAGGCTATTTCTATGCGTATGGACAAGCTGACGACCAAGTTTCAGGCGGCATTGGCGGATGCCCAATCGCTCGCCGTCGGGCGCGACAATCAATACATCGAGCCGGTGCATCTCATGGCGGCGCTGCTCGACCAGCAGGGCGGCACTGCGCGGCCGCTGCTCGAGAAAGCGGGCGCCCAGGTGGCGAAGCTGCGTTCGGATTTGGCGGCCGCGCTGGACCGTGTGGCGAAGGTCGAGGGATCGGGCGGCGAGGTATTGCTGAGCAACGATTTGAACAAGCTCTTGAACGTCACCGACAAGCTGGCTCAGCAGCGCGATGATCAGTTCATTTCCAGCGAGCTGTTCGTGCTCGCGGCCTGCGACGACCGCGGCGAGCTGGGGCGGCTGCTGAAGGCCGGCGGTGTGGTGCGGGCGGCGATCGAAAAGGCCATCGACGAGGTACGCGGCGGCGCCAAGGTGGAGGACGCGGGCGCGGAGGAGAATCGCCAGGCGCTGGAAAAATACAGCATCGACCTGACCGAGCGCGCGACCCAGGGCAAGCTCGATCCGGTGATCGGCCGTGACGATGAGATTCGCCGCACCATCCAGGTTCTGCAGCGGCGGACCAAGAACAATCCGGTGCTCATCGGCGAGCCCGGCGTGGGCAAGACCGCCATCGTCGAGGGCCTGGCGCAGCGCATCGTCAACGGCGAAGTGCCCGAGGGCTTGCGCAACAAGCGCATTCTCTCGTTGGACCTCGGCGCCCTGATCGCCGGCGCGAAATTCCGCGGTGAATTCGAGGAGCGGCTCAAGGCCGTGCTCAACGATCTGGCCAAGCAAGAGGGCCAGGTCATTCTGTTCGTCGATGAATTGCACACCATGGTGGGCGCCGGCAAGGCCGAGGGCGCCATGGATGCGGGCAATATGCTGAAGCCGGCGCTGGCGCGCGGCGAGCTGCACTGCGTCGGAGCCACGACTCTCGACGAGTACCGCAAGTACATCGAAAAAGATGCGGCGCTGGAACGGCGCTTCCAGAAAGTGCTGGTCGAAGAGCCGTCGGTGGAAGATACGATTGCCATCCTGCGTGGCCTGAAGGAGCGCTACGAAGTCCACCATAAAGTGCAGATCACGGATCCGGCGATCGTGGCGGCGGCAACGCTGTCGCACCGCTACATCGCCGATCGGCAACTACCGGACAAGGCCATCGATTTGATCGATGAGGCCGGTTCGTTGATTCGCATGGAAATCGATTCGAAACCGGAAGCGCTCGATAAACTCGATCGGCGCATCATTCAGTTGAAGATCGAGCGCGAGGCGCTCAAGAAGGAAGCGGACGAGGCGTCGCGCAAGCGCTTGAGTACCTTGGAAGATGCGTTGAAGGCGCTGGAAAAGGAGTACTCGGACCTCGAGGAAGTGTGGAAGGCCGAGAAGGCCACGATTCAGGGCGCGGCGCATATTCAAGAGGAGCTGGACCGGGCACGCACGGACATGGATGCGGCGCGGCGTGCGCAGGATCTGGCGCGTATGTCCGAGCTGCAGTACGGGCGCATTCCAGCGTTGGAGCAGCGGCTCGCCAAGGCGCTCGAAGCCGAGCAGAAGCCCAATCAGCTATTGCGCAATTCGGTGACCGAGGTGGAAATCGCCGAGATCGTGTCGAAGTGGACCGGCATTCCGGTGTCGCGGATGCTCGAGGGCGAGCGGGACAAGTTGCTGCGCATGGAAGAAGTTCTCGGCAAACGGGTGGTGGGCCAGCAGGAAGCGGTCAAGGCGGTGGCGGACGCGATTCGCCGCACGCGCGCGGGGCTGTCCGATCCGCACCGGCCGAGCGGCTCGTTCATGTTCCTGGGTCCCACCGGGGTCGGCAAGACCGAACTGTGCAAGGCATTGGCCGAGTTCATGTTCGACACCGAGGAGGCCTTGGTACGCATCGATATGTCGGAATTCATGGAGAAGCACTCGGTGGCCCGCCTGATCGGCGCGCCGCCGGGCTACGTGGGCTATGAGGAGGGCGGCTACCTCACCGAGGCGGTGCGCCGCCGTCCTTACTGCGTCATCTTGCTGGATGAAATCGAGAAGGCGCATCCCGATGTGTTCAATGTGCTGCTGCAGGTGCTGGACGATGGGCGGCTCACGGACGGCCAGGGGCGCACCGTGGATTTTCGCAACAGCGTGGTGATCATGACGTCGAACCTCGGCAGCCAGGTCATTCAGGAGCTGTCGGGCGAGGCGAATTACGAGAAGATGAAACAGGCGGTCATGCAGGTGGTGAGCCAGCATTTTCGGCCGGAGTTCATCAACCGGGTCGATGAGATCGTGGTGTTTCATTCCCTCGGGCGGGAGCAGATTCGCGCCATCGTCGATATCCAGTTGGGACGCCTTCGACAGAGACTGGCGGAGCGCGACATCACTCTGCGTCTGGACGACGACGCACGCGACAAGATCGGCGAGGCGGGCTTCGATACGGTGTACGGCGCGCGGCCTTTGAAGCGTGCCATTCAGGCACAGATCGAGAATCCGCTGGCGCAGAAGATTCTGAGCGGTGATTTCATCGCCGGGGATCGGGTGATCGCCAAGCTCAAGAGGGACGTGCTGGTGTTCGAGAAGGAGCGGCTGCACTGAGGCGGCGGAGCCGACGTGCCTCCCCGGCACAACGGCGCCGCTGACGTAATTGCCTGCCAGCAGGCTCATTGTGGCCTAAGCTGCGATAAGGGGCCGCCGTTCGTTATACTTCAGCGCCTTGGCAGTGATAGGGCCATATAGGAAAGACATGCCTTTTTACGAGTACCAGTGTAAGAGCTGCGGCCACGATCTCGAGGCCATGCAGAAGATCAGCGATCCACCGCTGAAAAAGTGTCCCCATTGCGGCAAGTCGCAGTTGCAGCGCTTGATGTCGGCGCCGGTATTTCGGCTCAAGGGCGGCGGCTGGTACGAGACCGATTTCAAGGGCGATCAGGACAACAAGCGCAATCTGGCTGATCGGCCGGAGTCGGACGCGCCCAAGGATGGGGCCAAAGAGGCCGTCAAAGACGGCGGCAAGGATGCGGCGGGCGCGGGTGCGGACGGCAAGGGCAAGGAGGCCAATGGCAAGGAGGTCAAGGCTGCGGACGGAGCCGGGGCCAAGGACGCGCCGTCCAAGGACAAACCGGCCGATAAACCAGCGCAGAAGGCGCCGGCGGAGTCTGCCAAGACGACTGGTGCTGGTTCCGGCACCGGCAAGAGTTCGGCGCGGGTGCACACGGCCGGGCGCGGAAAATCTGCGGCGAAAAGGCCGATCAAGAGGCCCGTGCACAAGGCGAAACGGCGCGGCTAGGCGATCCGGCGCTAGGGGCGGGCGCTGACGGGCGGCCGCGGCGGCCGTTGGCGGCTCCAAGGCGGGGGTTTCTTGGGCCTGGGCTTGCTCGCGCCGTGCTCAAGCCTTAGCATCGCGCGCTTTCCTTCACCGGGTTCCTTTCGCGTATGCGCACTCATTATTGCGGCCAAGTCGATGAGTCCCTGACCGGGCAGACCGTTACCGTGGCGGGGTGGGCTCACCGTCGGCGCGATCATGGCGGGGTCATTTTCGTCGATTTGCGCGATCGGCAGGGCTTGCTGCAGATCGTATTCGACCCGGATAAGGCGGCGGTGTTCGCCATGGCCGAGCGCGTGCGCAATGAGTTCGTGCTGAAGATTTCGGGGTTGGTGCGGGTGCGTCCGCCCGGCACCGCGAACGCCAATTTGAAATCGGGCCAGGTCGAGCTGCTCTGCCAGGAGCTCGAGATTCTGAACCGGTCCGAGCCGCTGCCGTTCCAGCTCGATGAGCATGTGAGCGAGGAGGTGCGGCTGCGCTACCGGTACATCGATCTGCGGCGCGAGGAAATGCGCGAGCGGCTGCTGCTGCGGCACCGGATCACGCGCGCCATGCGGCACTACCTCGACGAGGCGGACTTCATCGACATCGAAACGCCGATGCTGTCCAAGGCGACACCGGAGGGCGCGCGGGACTACCTGGTGCCGAGCCGCACGCATGCGGGCAAGTTTTTCGCTTTGCCGCAGTCGCCGCAAATCTACAAGCAATTGCTCATGATTTCCGGCTTCGACCGCTACTACCAGATCGTGCGCTGCTTTCGCGACGAGGATTTGCGTGCCGATCGGCAGCCGGAATTCACGCAGCTCGATATCGAGACTTCGTTCCTCGATCAGTCGCACATTCAGGAGCTGATGGAAGGCTTGGTGCGGCATCTGTTCAAGCAGGTGCTGAACGTCGAGCTGCCGAACCCGATGCCGCGCATGAGCTACGCGGAAGCGATGCGCCGCTACGGGTCGGACAAGCCCGATTTGCGGGTCCCGCTCGAGTTGGTCGATGTGGCTGATCTGGTGCAGGGCTGCGACTTCAAGGTGTTCGCGGGGCCGGCGGCCGACCCGCGCGGCCGCGTAACGGCCCTGTGCGTGCCGCAAGGGGGCAAGCTGTCGCGCAAGGAGATCGACGATTACACGGCCTACGTGGCGCGCTACGGTGCGAAGGGGCTGGCCTATGTCAAGGTCAACGAAGTGGCGAAGGGGCGCGAGGGCCTGCAGTCGCCCATTCTCAAATTCCTGAGCGACGCCGCGATTGCGGGAATTCTGCAGCGCACCGGCGCGGCCGACGGCGATTTGATTTTCTTCGGCGCCGACACCGGCAAGGTGGTGAGCGACGCTCTGGGCGCGCTGCGCCTGAAGGTCGGCCAGGACCTCAAGCTCGTGCAGGCGGGGTGGCGGCCGTTGTGGGTCGTGGATTTCCCGATGTTCGAGTGGGACGCCGAGGCCAAGCGCTGGCAGGCCATGCATCACCCGTTCACGAGCCCGGCGAATTTGGATTATGCGGCCCTGGCTGCAAGTCCCGGGGAGGCCACGGCCAAGGCCTACGACATGGTGCTGAACGGCTCTGAAATCGGTGGCGGCTCGGTGCGAATTCATTCGCAGGAATTGCAGTCCGTGGTGTTCGATTTGCTGGGCATTTCGCCCGAAGAGGCGCGCCTGAAGTTCGGATTCTTGCTGGACGCGCTCAAGTTCGGCGCACCTCCGCACGGCGGCATCGCATTCGGCTTGGACCGCCTGGCGATGCTGATGGCCGGAGCGGACAGTATTCGCGATGTCATCGCCTTTCCGAAGACGCAGACGGCGGCGGACCTGCTGATGGACGCGCCGACGGAGGTCGGCGAGGCGCAGCTTCGTGAGCTGCACATTCGCGTGCGCGTCCCGGTCAAGATCGACGGGCCGCCGAAGAGCGACTGAACTCCACAATGAACGCCCAAGCCGACGCAGGGTCCGAATTCGAGTGAGTAGCTCCCCCTATCGGCGCCCTGAATCGGTTTTGATCGTGATCCACACGGACGGCGGTGAATTTCTGCTGCTCGAGCGGCGCCGGCCCCCCGGTTTCTGGCAGTCGGTGACGGGCAGTCTGGAATGGGGGGAATTCGCCGATGGCGCGGCGCGCCGCGAGCTCGTCGAGGAAACCGGCATCACCCAGGGCGTCCTCGTGAATCTGCAGTGGACCCAGGTGTACGAGATACTGCCGGCGTTCGGCAAGGTCTACGCCCCGGGCATCACGCGCAATCTCGAACATGCCTTCTCGCTGCGGCTGGCGCAGCGCGTGCCGGTGACCTTGAGCAATTCGGAGCACGTGCAGTATCGCTGGGCTTCGGGTGCCGAGGCTGTCCTCACGGTGTCCTCGAGCACGAACCGAGCCGTCATCCAAGATTTGATGGTCTAGGAGCTCGATGAGCACCGTGATCGTCTATGTGCACGGGCTGTGGCAGAGAGGCGCCGAAGCAGTCTTACTGCGAAGGCGGCTGGCGCGGAATCTGGGGGCGGACGTGCGAGCGTTTTCCTATCCTTCGGTGGCAGCCGATGCCACTACCCACGCGCGCGCCCTGGCGGAGTACCTGTGCGCAATACGCGCGGATACCCTGCACCTGGTCGGACACAGCTTGGGCGGGCTGGTGATCGTGAAACTCTTCGAGGAGCACTCGGAGGCGCTGGTGCGATTACCGCCGGGGCGCATCGTGCTGCTGGGCTCGCCGCTGCGCGGCAGCCTCACTGCGAGGAATCTGGCGCGGCTGCCGTTCGGCAAGACAATCATGGGGCGGACCGTGGGCGAGGAATTGCTGGTGCCGCGTGAGCGCCGCTGGCAGCAGCGGCGGGATTTGGGGGTCATCGCGGGCGATTTGGGAGTGGGTTTGGGCCGGCTGGTAGGCACGCTCGGGGGTGCCAGCGATGGGACCATCTTGGTGGAGGAGACTCAGATCGAGGGAGCGGCGGACCGGGTGGTGCTGCGGGTGAGTCACACCGGGATGGTGTTCTCCGCGGCAGTGGCGCGCCAGGTGGGTGTTTTCTTGGGTACGGGTCGTTTCAGCCGCTAGCTGGCCTGCTCAAGCGCCGCGGTCCAGTTGCTGCAGACGGAACAGTAAATCCAGTGCCTCGCGCGGGCTCAATGCGTTCGGGTCGAGTGCCCGCAGGGCTTCGAGGGCGGCGGACTGGGGCGGCGCCGACTGGGGCGGCGCGGACCGAGGCGCGGGTGAGAACAGGGGGAGTTCGCCCTGCGGGGAGGTCGAAGTCCGCAGTGCGTCGCGCTCACGCTCGAGTTCGTTGAGGTAGCGTCGGGCCTGAGTCGTCACGGACTTTGGAATGCCGGCGAGGGCAGCTACCTGCAGGCCATAGCTCTGGTTCGCCGGGCCCTCTTTGACGCTGTGCAGGAACACCAGGGTGTCGCCGTGTTCCACCGCTTCGACGTGCACGTTGACCACGCCGGGCGCCTCGCTTGCGAGACTGGTGAGCTCGAAGTAGTGCGTGGCGAACAGGGTGAAAGCGCGGATCTTGTTGGCGATGAAAGCGGCGCAGGCCCAGGCGAGGGACAGGCCGTCGAATGTGCTGGTGCCGCGCCCGACCTCGTCCATGAGCACGAGACTCTGGGCGGTGGCGTTGTTGAGAATGTTGGCCGTCTCCGTCATCTCGAGCATGAAGGTCGAGCGGCCGCCGGCGAGGTCGTCCGAGGCGCCGATGCGTGTGAATATGCGGTCCATGGGCCCGAGCACGACGCGGCGGGCCGGCACGTAGCAACCGATGTGCGCCAGGATGACGATCAGCGCCGTCTGGCGCATATAGGTGCTTTTACCGCCCATGTTCGGGCCGGTGATGATGAGCATTCGCCGCGAGTCATCGAAGCGCAGGTCATTGGGGACGAAGGGTTCGCGGCCGGCGCGCTCGACGACCGGATGGCGACCGCCCTCGATCAACAGCATGGGTTCGTCGGTCAATTCCGGCTGTGCACAGTCGAGAGCGGCGGCGCGCTCCGCGAAACAGGCCAGCACATCGATCTCGGCGATGGCGGCCGTCGTCGACTGCAGCGCCGGCAGGCGCGCGGTCAGGTGGTCCAACAGGGCCTCATACAGCGCTTTCTCGCGCGCCAGGGCCCGATCGCGCGCGCCCAGCACCTTGTCCTCGAAGGATTTCAATTCGGGGGTGATGAACCGCTCGGCGGATTTCACTGTTTGACGGCGCAGGTAGTCGGGCGGGACCTTGTCGGCTTGACTGCGGCTCACCTCGATAAAAAAGCCCTGCACCCGGTTGAAGCCCAGCTTCAGGCTGGACAGGCCGCTGCGCTCGCGCTCCCTTTGTTCGAGTTCGAGCAGGAACTGCTCGGTATTGCTGCCGAGCAGGCGCAGTTCGTCGAGTTCCGCATCGTAGCCCGCGGCGATCACGCCGCCGTCGCGCAGATAGTGAGGCGGGGAGTCGACGATGGCTTTGGTCAACAGTGCGTGATCGGCTCTGTGGTTGTCGTTGTGGTAGGCGAGTTCGGCGATGAGACGCTGCAGCAGGGGGGACGGGGCCGCGCCCAGGCTTTGGTGCAGCTGGGGCAGCACGGCGAGGGCGGCGCGCAGCTGCGTGAGGTCCCGCGGCCGCGCCGAGCGCAGGGCGATTCTCGCGATGATCCTTTCCAAATCGCCGATGGCCTTCAATGGTTCCGCGACGGTGGCGTGCTGGGCGGAGTCCATCAGGGTTGCGACCGCCTGGTAGCGCGCGCGCAGAGTCTCGCGGTCGCGCAGCGGGCGATGCAGCCAGCGGCGCAGCATCCGGCCTCCCATGGCGGTCGCCGTGCGGTCGAATACACCGGCCAGGGTCAGCTCCGGTTTTCCCGCCAGGCTCTCATCGAGTTCGAGGTTGCGGCGAGTCGCCGGGTCCATGATCAGAGCGGCATCGCGCTCCTCTGTGGTGATGGACAACAGATGGGGCAGCGCCGATTTTTGCGTTTCCCGGACGTAGGCCAGCAAGGCGCCGGCTGCGGCTATGCCCAACGGCTTATCGGCGCAGCCGAAACCGGCGAGGTCGCGCGTGTGGAATTGTTCGGTGAGAGCGCGGGTTGCGGATTCGGTATCGAAGTGCCAGGGTGCCCGCAGCCGCCAGGGTCGTTCTTTGAGCGCCGATGAAGGCGTGAGGTCGGGTTGGCCGCCATCGGGCGCCAGCAGCTCCGCGGGGCGCAGCCGCTCGATCTCTGCCTCGAGCGCGGGGATGCCGCCGAGTTCCATGACGCTGAAGCGGCCGGCCGACAGGTCCAGCCACGCCAGGCCAAAGCGGCCGCCCGCTCCATATACGCTGGCGAGCAGGTTGTCACGCCGTTCTTCCAGCAGGGCTTCATCGGTGAGCGTGCCCGGCGTGACGATGCGCACCACTTCGCGTTCCATGGGGCCCTTGGTTTTGCCCGGCTCGCCGCGCTGCTCGCAGATCGCGACCGACTCGCCCTTGCGGACCAGTTTGGCCAGGTAGGCATCGAGGGTGACCGCGGGCACACCGGCCATGGGAATGGGTGCGCCGGCGGAGGCGCCGCGCTGGGTGAGGGCGATATCCAGCAACTGAGCCGCGCGGCGCGCGTCGTCGTAGAACATCTCGTAGAAATCGCCCATGCGGTAGAACAGCAGCACGTCGGGGTGCTGGGCTTTGATGCGCAGGTATTGCTGCATCATGGGGGTGTGGGCGACGAACTCGTTCCCGACCTCTGATGTGTCAGGCTTGGTGGCGATCCTGTGCGTGTTAATTTGAGCTATTCCTGATCGCGTGCAGCTGCGTCAGCAACGCAGGAATGTCGGATGTGACGATGCTCCATACAGTGTCATTGTCTATGCCGAGATAGCCGTGAATGAGCCGATTCCGGGTTGCAACCATAAGGCGCCAAGGTACCTGCGGATGATCACTACGGACTTCTTCCGGAACGTGGCTGGCCGCCTCGCCGATCAACTCTGGGTTACGCAGGGTGGCATCGTAGGTGAGGCCGCTTTCGACAAATTTTACCTGATCGAATCCTTCGGAATAAGTAATCACTTTGTTCGCAAACTGGATCATGTCATCAATGTAGAACAGCCAGCTGCGCGTCGGCGTATCAGACATAGACGGCGTCCCGCTCGATAAATGGGCGGAGTTCTGCCCGAAGAGCCTTGCTCGTTACGAGGTCGATAGGGCGCCCAAGAAGGTCCTCGAGGAAAAATTGTAGTCCAAAATACCGATCGGACGTTGCCGGTCCGTCGAAAGATACAAGAATGTCTATGTCACTTTCCGGTCCGGCGGCGTCACGCGCGGTCGAGCCGAACAGAGCGAGGCTCGTCACATGATAGCGGTCAGCCAGCATGGGCTTATAGTGAGCGAGAAGTTCCAGTACCTGCAATCGGTCCATGACACCCTCCTTTGGGGGCGTGGTCGGGATCATCGCCTATTATGCACCCGGCTCAATTGGACAGGCTTGCGCATGGCATCCAGGGCGGCGCAGTCGTAAATTGGTCGTCGCCCTTCGGAGCCGTCGGGGCGGATACTGGCACGTGGCTCTTTCTAGTCCCAGCTCCGCTCCCTCTATACTTTACAATTTGTCAGCGTAATCGGCTTCGGCTCTGCTTTTCGGCACGTTGAATCCTGAGGTGAATTATGAGCGGAGTGAGGAGCGCGATGCATTCAGATCATGATCTTGCGCGGCTCGCCGCGCGCGTCGGCCGACACTTATTGGATAGCCGACGCGGGTTGGCGACGGCTGAATCTTGCACCGGGGGTTGGATTGCGAAGGCTGTAACCGATATTGCGGGAAGCTCGCAATGGTTCATCGAGGGCTTCGTGACATACAGCAATGAGTCCAAGGCTGGCCGGCTTGGAGTATCGCGCACTGTGTTGGAGAAAGAAGGCGCGGTGAGCGAAGCCGCCGCACGAGCGATGGCCGTCGGCGCGCTCAAACGCACAGGAGCGCAGCTGTCGGTGGCCGTGACCGGCATCGCTGGCCCAGGCGGCGCGGTACCCGGCAAGCCGGTGGGGACCGTCTGGTTGGCGTGGGCTGAGCGGCGTGGGCGCACAATGCGTGTTGCCGTGCAACTGAGGCACTTTCGTGGCGACCGAGAAGCGGTGCGCCGCAAGACCGTGCGTGCGGCACTTCAGGGGCTGCTCGATATACAGTAGTGGATACCCGGCTACTACTGGATAAGACGTTGAAGACAGAGAAATCTCTGCAATTTCGATGCATATGAGATGAGCGTTCGGCGCTGAATATGAAATAATAGCGCCACACTTTGCTGAGGACTCCCCATGGAAGAGAATCGTAAGAAAGCTCTCGCGGCCGCGTTGAGCCAGATCGAGAAACAATTTGGTAAAGGCTCGGTCATGCGTTTGGGCGATGCCGGCGCCACCTACGAGGTGGACGCCATTCCCACCGGCTCGCTGGGGCTCGATATTGCGCTCGGCGTGGGTGGAATTCCGAAAGGCCGGGTCATCGAGATTTTCGGGCCGGAGTCATCGGGCAAGACCACGCTGACGCTGGCCATCATCGCCTCGGCGCAGAGCATCGGCGGTACGGCGGCGTTCGTCGATGCCGAACATGCGCTCGATCCGGTCTATGCGGAAAAGCTCGGCGTCAAAGTCAACGACTTGCTGGTATCGCAGCCGGACACGGGCGAACAGGCACTGGAAATCACCGACATGCTGGTGCGTTCGGGCGCGGTCGATGTCGTCGTGGTCGACTCGGTCGCCGCGCTGACTCCGAAGGCGGAAATCGAAGGCGAAATGGGCGATCAGCACATGGGCCTGCAGGCGCGGCTCATGTCGCAGGCGCTGCGCAAGCTGACGGGCAACATCAAGCGGTCGAACACCATCGTGATCTTCATCAACCAGATCCGCATGAAGATCGGCGTCATGTTCGGCAACCCGGAAACCACCACCGGCGGCAACGCCCTGAAGTTCTATTCGTCCGTGCGCATGGATATCCGGCGCATCGGCGCGATCAAGAATGGTGAGGAAGTGGTCGGTTCGATGACCCGGGTCAAGGTGGTCAAGAACAAGGTGGCGCCGCCGTTCCGCGAGACCGAATTCGAAATCATGTATGGCACGGGTATTTCCAAGGAAGGCGAGCTCATCGAGCTGGGTGTGCTGCACAATCTGGTGGAAAAGTCCGGCTCTTGGTACAGCTACAAGGGTGAACGGATCGGCCAGGGCAAGGACAATGCGCGCACTTTCCTGCAGCAGCATCCCGAGATCGCCAAAGACATCGAAGGGCAAATCCGCGCCAAGCTGATACCGGAAAAAGCGACCATGAATCGGGGCGGTGACGTCAAGGAGGCGTAGCGGCCCGGGGCGCCCGGAGGCCGAACCTCTCGATGCGCGCGCAGCCCGAGCGGCGGCGCTCGATGCGCTCGCCCGCCGCGACCACACGACCGAGGATTTACGCCGTAAGCTGCTCGATAAAGGGTACGATGCGGTGATCGTTGCGCCGCTGCTCGAAGCGCTGCGTGGCGAAAAATTGCTCGATGATCGGCGCTACACTGAGAACTTCGTGGCCTATCATGCGGCGCGGGGCCAGGGGCCCTTGCGCGTGCGCGCCGATTTGCGCCGGCACGGGTTGGAGGGGGATCTGGTCGGGGAGTGCCTCGACGCCTTTCCCGACTGGATTGTGCAGCTGCGAATAGCCCGGCAAAAGAAATTTGGCGCGAAGTTACCGGCCGATTACGCCGACAGGCAGCGCCAGGTGCGATTCCTAGGTTACCGCGGATTCACGAGCGCCCAGATACGAACGGCCTTAGGATTTGATATTGACCTCGACGCTGCGGATACCGACGAAACATGAAACGCGACGCTAGATTGAAATCGATGACGAGTTCGGAAATCCGGGGAAGCTTCCTGGAATTCTTTCGCAAGAACGGGCACACGGTGCTGCCTTCGAGCTCGCTCGTGCCCGGGAACGATTCCACGCTGTTGTTCACCAACGCCGGCATGGTCCAATTCAAGGATGTGTTCCTCGGCAAGGAAGTACGCGGCTACTCGCGCGCCGCCACCGCGCAGCGTTGCGTGCGCGCCGGCGGCAAGCACAATGATTTGGAGAACGTGGGATACACGGCGAGGCACCATACTTTTTTCGAGATGCTGGGTAATTTCAGCTTCGGCGACTATTTCAAGCGCGAGGCCATCCATTTCGCGTGGAACTTCGTCACCGGGACTCTGGGGATTCCGAAGGACCGGTTGTGGGTGACTGTGTACGAAGAGGACGATGAAGCGGAGCGCGTTTGGACCGAAGAGATCGGCATCGACCCCACGCGCTGCACGCGGATGGGCGAGAAGTCGAATTTCTGGTCCATGGGGGAAACCGGCCCCTGCGGTCCGTGCTCGGAGATCTTCTACGATCACGGTGCGGATATCGCTGGTGGGCCTCCGGGAACTCCCGATGAAGACGGCGATCGCTATGTCGAGATCTGGAACCTCGTATTCATGCAGTACGACCGCTCATCGGACGGTGTGCTCGTGCCGTTGCCCAAACCCTCGGTGGACACGGGCATGGGATTGGAGCGCGTCGCGGCCGTCATGCAGGGCGTTCACAGCAACTACGACATAGATTTGTTCAAGGCGCTGATCCGTGCAGCAGCGGAGATCACAGGGACGGATGACCTCGAATCATCCAGTTTGCGCGTGATTGCCGACCATATTCGCGCCTGTACATTCCTGATCATCGACGGCGTCGTGCCCTCCAATGAGGGACGCGGCTATGTATTGCGACGCATCATCCGCCGCGCAATTCGCCATGGCTACAAGCTCGGCCAGACTCGGCCGTTTTTCCATAAGCTGGTGGCGAGCCTGGTGCGGGAGATGGGTGCGTACTATGCCGAACTCGTGAACGGCGAGGAGCGTGCAACGCAGATTCTCGCCCAGGAAGAGGAGCGATTTGCCGAAACTTTGACCACCGGCATGGCGCTGCTCGACGCGGAGGCCGCCAAGTTGACGTCCACGG